>Ga0308407_1000259_pt1 | contig 43283 bp, 36 predicted proteins | sample HotsprSampleMSe2_FD_203476 | JGI IMG/M metagenome (GOLD analysis project Ga0308407, IMG submission 203476) | Hot spring phototrophic mat microbial communities from Mushroom Spring, Yellowstone National Park, Wyoming, United States - 20060911_MSe2 ...
ATTAGTTTTCATTTCCGTTTTCGCTTGTAAAAAGAGCAACGAAAATACCCAAAAAGGCAAAATCATTGCCAACCAGTACGCCAAAGGTTTTCTGATTGAAGATTTTGGCGACTACAAAATTCTTTCGCTACTCCAACCCTACACCGACCGTCAAGATACTATTCGCTTCATTATCGCTAAGGATAAAGAAAAACTTGGGGCAAAGGTAGCTTCATCACGCTTTATTCAAGTGCCTATCAACAAAATAATTTGCACTTCTACCACACAAATTGCCTTGCTCGAGGCTCTGGGCAGTTTGGACGTACTGAAAGCGAGTAATAGTTTGGATTATGTATATTCGGAAAAGGTCAGGAAATTAGCAGAAATAGGAAAAATTGTTCCTTTGGCAGAACAAAGCATTGAACTTGAAAAAATACTTGCTCTACAACCCAATTTAGTGATGGTTTCGGGAATGCAGGCTTCGCAAATGGCTAATTATCAGAAAGTTATAGAAGCAGGTATTCCTGTTTTTATCAATTCCGAATGGCTCGAAACACACCCACTCGGCAAAGCCGAATGGATTAAAGTAATGGGACTTTTATTAGACAAAGAAGCAGAAGCACAAAAATATTTTCAGGAAATTGTAGAAAAGTATGAAAATATCAAGAGTTTGGTGAGCAAAAAAGGTACAAAAGTAAAAGTTGCCATAGGCACGCCCCAAAAAGAACAATGGTACGTACCCGCAGGCGAAAGTTTTGGAGCAGTGTTTTTGGCTGATGCAGGAGCAGAATACGCCTTTGCCGATGCCAAAGGTGTAGGTAGTTTGCAAATGAGTAGAGAATTAGTTTTCAGTAAGTTTGCTGATGCAAAAGTTTGGCTCAATGCCGAATTGCCCGAGCAAGCCGATACAAAATTTTTTTGCGATTTTGATAAGTTTTTAGCGGTAAAAAACACTCAAATTTACGACCGAAAACAGCGAATAAGCCCGAAAGGGGGTAACGATTATTGGGAAAGTGCTGTAATTCACCCCGAATTAGTTTTAGCCGATTTAGTAAAAATTCTTCACCCCGAATTACTGCCAAATCATACACTTACCTATTACCGAAAAGTTTTATTAGCTTGTCCTTGATTATTTTACATTCTACACGCCGCTTCTTGATTGCGTAATTGTTCCTGTTCTCTACGCTTTCGGGTTTCCTCTTCTTTTCTTTTGCGTTCTTCTTCTTGCTTCTTTTTGATTTCCTCTTGGCGGCGTTGCTCTTCTTGGCGTTTTTTTAGCTCATCGTTAGCAGTGATGATAGGAGCATCATCTTCTTTGGGAATGAGGTCAATATCAGCAATAATTACATTTTCTTGCTGTTTTTTTAAGATTTTAGAAAAAGCCTTGTAGTTTTTGTCTTCTAAAATTTTTTGCTCGTAGGTATCAACAGGTTTTTTGAGGATAATCATATATTCACCAGTGGTGGCATTACTCCGAGTTTCAATAGTAGTAAAATTACAACAGGCTTCTTTCAAAATTATTGGTTTGCCAAGCGGTTGTTTGGTTTTAGCATTTCTCACCACACCTTTAATGATGAGTGTTTCGTTGGGTTTCATTTCTTTGGGCGATTTGCTGACATCAGCCATAAAAATATCGCCATCACGTATCAGATACACCTCTTTTCCATCGGAGGTAATGATAAAGCCGTAGTCATTGCTTGCCGTATTGAAAGGCGAACCTACATTATAGACCTTCGGATTAGCACTGCTGATAGCCTCTTTCAATGAAACTTTGTAGATATCCAAGCCACCGAAGCCTTTGTAGCCATCGGAGGCAAAATATAGGGTTTCGCCATCGGCGGCAAGGAAAGGAGAGCGTTCGTCGCCTTCGGTACTGATTGCCATTTTACGAGGGTATGTCCATTTGCCATTTTCAAAGTAGCTGATAAACAAGTCCATTGCTCCGTCGTAGTCTGCCCCTGCCGCTACGATAAAAGTTTTGCCATCGGGCGAGATAGTCATTCCGTCGGTGCCATATTGGTACTGCTTAAAAAATTCGTGTATGCCTCCGCCCAAGCCTACTTTTTGCCCCCAATTCGTTCCTATGCGTGAGGCTTTGTAGTAAGGACCGCCATCGGTTTGCCAGCTATTGCCTTGGTAGTCGTTGTGCCAACTCTGAAAATACACCGTATTGCCGTCGGGTGAAATGTTAGGTTCATCTTCGCCCATATTCGTATTGATATTTGACCCTAAGCATTTTGGCGTTTGCCAAGTTTTGCCTACTCGCTCCGAGTACCAAATATCACCATCGTATTGAGCCTGCCCTTTGTAAGTCAGATAATTAGCTCTTGACCAAGGCATTTGCCCTCGCGACGACATAAAAAACATATATTTGCCATCAGGCGTGATATTCATATTTACCTCACGATACGAGGAATTGAGCCGATACTGTTTGGATAAAACAATCGTAGAAGGTTGCTTGAGAATCTCGGCAGGCCGTTGAGCTTGCAATTCCCCAAACAACCCGATAAACAACAAAATAATTAAAAACAACTTCATAATAAATCTTGCTAAATTTTTCTGAAATATAGCAAAAAATGCACATTTCTAAGCAAAACAATCGGCTAAAAATTCAAGTATCAATAAATTTTTGTAAATTTAAAGCCTTTAATCGCTACCAGCTATGACCAAACGCGAAAAATCAAAGCAAATCAGAAGGCAGAAAATCATTGAAGCCGCTGAAAAAGTATTTTTTGAAAAAGGCTTGCAAAATGCCACTATGGACGACGTAACCCGCCAAACAGCTTTCAGCAAAGCTACCGTGTATAGTTATTTTCCGAGCAAAGATGAATTTTTTTTCACTATTTGCCAACGAGGTAACGATATTCTCCAAGCCAAACTACACGAAGCAATACAAAAACATTCGCTTGGCGTTGATAAGATACGTGCTATTGGTTGGGCTTTTTTTGAATTTGCTACTCAGTATCCGCACTATTACCGATTTATTTCTTATTTTGTTTCGGGCAGTGGCTTTGCTATCAACGAAGAATTAGAAGCTCAAATGCTCGATTTGGACAAGATTCTGGAAGATTGTATCAATTTAGGCATCAGAGACGGAAGCATAAAACCCGTAAATGCAAGGCTCGTGTCCAAATGCCTTTGGGCAATGGCGACAGGCATCTTAGACCTCATCTTTCAGAAAGGAGAATTGCTCGAAAAGTATAAAAATATAGAAAAACAAAGCATTTTTCAAACATTTTTTAGTCTCTTAGAACAAAGTTTAGCCAATAATTTAGCCACCAAACCGCTAACTGTGATGAAAGTTATTTAGAATTTTTCTAAATAGAATTTAGTTAGCACAAAAAACTTGTTTTTGTTCAATTTTTCTTAAATTTGTTTGTTTTCTTGTTAATCAACAATAAAAAATACTTTGTTATGGTTTTTGACTTAGAAATGATTAAATCGGTGTATGCTCGTATGCCCGAGCGTGTAGAGGCGGCTCGTAAGGTGTTAGGTCGCCCGATGACCTTAGCCGAAAAAATTTTGTATGCCCACCTGCACGAAAACCCCGTAAAAGAAGTTTTTGAAAGAGGAAAATCGTATGTAGATTTTGCCCCCGACCGTGTGGCAATGCAAGATGCTACCGCCCAAATGGCTCTCTTACAATTTATGACCGCAGGCAGAGCCAAAGTGGCTGTCCCTTCGTCGGTTCATTGCGACCACCTCATTCAAGCCAAAGAAGGTGCCGCCAAAGATTTGAGCAGGGCTCAACAAGAAAATGAAGAAGTTTTCAATTTCCTTGCTTCTGTTTCTAATAAATACGGTATAGGTTTCTGGAAACCGGGTGCTGGAATTATTCATCAAATCATTTTTGAAAATTATGCTTTCCCCGGTGGAATGATGATAGGCACAGATTCACACACCGTAAATGCAGGCGGACTGGGAATGATTGCTATCGGTGTTGGTGGTGCCGATGCCTGCGATGTAATGGCAGGTTTGCCTTGGGAACTGAAAATGCCTAAACTTATCGGTGTAAAACTTACGGGCAAACTCAACGGCTGGACTGCCCCAAAAGATGTAATCCTGAAAGTAGCAGGCATCCTGACCGTAAAAGGTGGTACAGATAAAATTATAGAATACTTTGGTGAAGGAGCTTTGAGCCTTTCTGCCACAGGCAAAGGTACTATCTGCAATATGGGAGCAGAAGTAGGAGCAACTACTTCCATCTTCGGTTATGACGATGCAATGCGACGCTATCTGATAGCCACAGGCAGAGCCGAAGTTGCTGAACTTGCCGACACTATCAAAGAACACCTCACAGGCGACCCCGAAGTGTATGCTAATCCCGAAAAATATTTTGACGAAGTCATTGAAATTAACCTTTCGGAACTCGAACCTCACGTAAATGGACCTTTCTCACCCGATTTGGCAACACCTATTTCCAAACTTAAAGAAGAAGCTATCAAAAACGGCTGGCCTATGAAAGTAGAAGCAGGGCTGATAGGTTCTTGTACGAACTCTTCGTATGAAGATATTTCTCGTGCTGTTTCATTAGCTAAACAAGTTACTGCCAAAGGTCTGAAAGCCAAAGCCGAATTTTTGATTAACCCTGGCTCCGAGCAAATCCGCTACACTATTGAGCGTGATGGCTTTTTGAAAGTATTTGATGAAGTTGGAGCTACGGTATTTGCCAATGCCTGCGGTCCTTGTATCGGTATGTGGGCAAGAATGGGGGCAGAGAAGCAAGAAAAAAATACGATTGTTCATTCTTTTAACCGCAATTTTGCCAAACGTGCCGATGGCAACCCCAATACATACGCCTTTGTAACCTCTCCCGAAATTGTAACTGCTTTGGCTATTGCAGGCGATTTGGGCTTTAATCCTATTACCGATACACTCATTAACGAAAAAGGCGAAGCCGTAAAACTTGACCCCCCCACAGGCGATGAATTGCCACCAAAAGGTTTTGCCGTAGAAGATGCAGGTTATCAAGCCCCTGCCGAAGACGGTAGCAAAGTAGAGGTTATTGTCTCACCAAATTCACAACGTTTGCAATTGCTTGAGCCTTTCCCCGCTTGGGACGGCAAAGACTTTATAGGTTTGAAGTTATTGATTAAAGTCAAAGGCAAATGTACTACCGACCATATCTCTATGGCAGGACCTTGGCTCAAATATCGTGGGCATTTGGATAACATCTCCAATAACCTGCTTATCGGTGCTGTCAATGCCTTTAACGACAAAACCGACTGCGTGAAAAATCAACTTACAGGGGCTTACGAGAGCGTACCTGTGGTACAACGCCAATACAAAGCCCAAGGCATCGGTTCTATTGTGGTAGGTGATGAAAACTACGGTGAAGGCTCTTCACGCGAACACGCCGCTATGGAGCCTCGTCATTTGGGCGTAAAGGCTGTTTTGGTGAAATCTTTTGCTCGTATTCACGAAACAAACCTCAAAAAACAAGGTATGCTCGCTCTGACCTTTGCCAACCCTGCCGACTACGACAAAATCCAAGAAGATGACACCATTGACATCTTAGGCTTGACAACCTTCACAGCAGGTGTTCCGCTTACGGTGGTCTTGCATCATAAAGACGGTAGTACAGAAGAATTTAAAGCCAACCACAGCTACAACACCCAACAAATTGAGTGGTTCAAGGCAGGTTCGGCTCTGAACTTGATGAGAATGAGAAAATAAAACTATCTCTACGCAAAACTCTACAACCGAGTTTTGCGTAATTTCTACGTCTAATGGATGAAACTCAATTGTTAGCTTTTCAGAAATAGTGATAAAGGTATAAAAACCAGTTTCATCATTTTCTCACAACTAAAAGTACATATACGGGCAGGTGGTCGCTGTAGCCTACTAAATATCTCTTGCCTGCAAAAGTACGTAGGGGCTCTGTCCTCTGTATTGTTCGGGTTCGGTTTGGAGCAAGAAATCGGGCTTGTGGATAGTTGCCGAGCCTGTTACGTACCTTATATTGTTTTTCTTGTTTACCAAAGCAGGCGATAAAATAATTTGGTCAAGTAAATTCCATTCTGCTTTTTTTTCTTTGCTGTTGTAGTGGGCGTGTGTGCCTTTGCCTTCGGCTTTCAGCATTCCCATTGCGTTGAAAAGTTCATTAGGTTTGAGATTTTCGGTATAAGGTTTGGCATTGAGCGTTTCGGCAATGCTTTTGTTGGTAGGTTCGTCGTTCAAATCGCCCATTACGATTATATTGGCATTGGGATTGATTTTTTGAAGAGAGTCTATTTTTTGCCTAATTTGTGAAGCTACGAATACTCTTTTAGGTTCGCTTTCTTGCTGTCCGCCACGCCGAGAAGGAAAATGAGCTACAAAAAGGTGCAAAGTATCTTTTTTACCTAAAACTCCTGAAACGAACAGTACATCACGGGTTTTGTCGGCGGCATCAGGGAAATTGATACGAATACTGCTTTCTTTGAATGGTTTGAAGCGGTTTTTTTTGTAGAGCATCGCTACGTCGATGCCTCGTTCGTCGGGAGAATTGTAATGAATAATGCCATAATCTTTCTCTTTCAAGTCGTTTTGCTTTACAAGGTCTTCTAACACTCTTCTGTTTTCTACCTCGCAAACGCCTAAAATATCGGGAGCATTGGTGATAGAAGCAATGGCTCTTGCCATATTTTGTAGTTTTTTCTGATACTTTGTCTCGTCCCATTGGTTTGGGGCAGTGGGCAGAAATTCCGAATCGTCTATCGTAGGGTCATCTTCGGTATCAAAAAGATTTTCAAGATTATAGAAAGCTATTGTATGAATTTTTTTTGATTTTTTCTGTGCGTGTAAATTAGTAGCACACAAAATTCCAAGACAAAACAAAAAAAGTATTTTTTTCATAAAAAAGCGTTTTTAGTTGCACAACAGCGTAATGGTATTGATAAATTTTGCTCTCAAAGGCTTGTAAGGACAAACATTCATTATCTTTTTGAAGCTATACACCAAAATTGCTTTCAGTTTTTGGAAAAATGATTTTGCATTGAAGGTAAAAGTTTGTAAATCGTAAATGCCCCAATATTCTCTGATGATATTAAAGTTTTCGGTCAGAAGTAGGTATTTGAGCAAGGTAGGTGTATAGAGATTGATATGTCCGTAACTTAGAAAATGTTGTAGTTTTTCGGTAGCAGAATAACTGTAATCGCGTGGCACTTCAATCACCTGCATGTGTGATACGCGTCGGAGTTCGCGAAGCAGGAGGCGTTCGTGTTCTACGTGTTCTAATACGTGTGTAAGAACGGCAATATCAAAGAATTTGTCGGGATAAGGAATTTGATAGCCATCAAATTTACGAACTTCGCAAAGAGTAGGAATATTTTTTTGTTGTATTTGAGCCAATCCGCTATCGGAAATTTCTACGGCGTATAGTTCTTTGGCAAAGTTTTTTTGAGCTAATTCAGCCAATACGCTTCCCTCACCTGCACCAACTTCTAAGGCTTTGGCGAAGTTGTACCCTGCTGTAATGCGAAGAATATTTTCAGCTTTACCGATAGCACCCAGTTTTCGCCAGTGCTGTAATCTTTCGTCTTTATATTGTTGATTGTAAATTTCTTGTAGGCTTGGCTCAATAGCAATCCGCATTTGATTGGAAATTAAGTATCTTGTTTCTCAATAGCTTTTTCGGGCTGGTACTCAAAATCTCCAAAGATATGAATAAACAAAGATTTTGAGTAACGCAAATTGAAGGGTGCAAACACAAGCACCAAAGGAATAATAATAGCCATATACACCCAAGGCTCGGGGTCGTTGAAAATGTAATAGGTTGCAAAGCCTGCTACCAAAAACAAAGCCACCGAAAAAGCATAGCTCACATACATTGCTCCTTGAAAAAAATCAGGTTCTTTTTCGTAACGAACTCCACATATGGGACAATTTTTGTGTGGTTTAGGAAAGCCAAAGCCTTTCTCAAACAAATCACCTTGCCTGCAACGAGGGCATTTACATTGCAGTATAGCCTGAAGTTTTGTTCTTTTTTGCACTTTTTGATTTTTTGTAATTTCTGTACCAAATATATCCTAAAACCGAGAGCAACAAGTAAGGAAAAAATGCCATATACAGAATGGCACCATTGATATTGTAGCCCTGCCCCGAACTCTCGGAAACTGACTTACACATTACGCATTGCCCGAAGCTATCTATTGCCAAAACCAAAAGTAAAAAGAGTATCCCTAAAAACTTATTTTTCATTTTTTTAGCGTTTTTGTACTAAAATTTAAACAGAATAAGTAAGGAAAAAGTTTGCGGAAAACATTTAGTTCAGCAAAAGTAAAAATTTTGGCAAGGCAATTTGCAAAAAATCTTGAATATATGCAGATGTATCAGTAAATTTGATAATCTTTTGTTTTCTATGAAAAAAATCTCTTACATATTGTCTTTGTTGTTGTGTATTGTTCGGTTAGAAGCCCAAGATAGCACCCAAAATTTTGTAGTACTGAAAGAAATTGTGTTGGAAGGCAATAAAAAAACCAAAGAAATTATCATTTTCAGAGAAATTGAGCTAAAAGTAGGCGATACCTTGTGGCAAGATAAAGAAGAGAAAATTCTTGAAACAACGAAAAATAGAATTTTTAACCTTAATCTGTTTATTGATGTAGGCATAAACCTTGAAAAGTATCAAAACCAAACTGCTACACTCAAAATAATTCTCAAAGAAAGACTTTACATTTTTGCCGCTCCTATTTTTGAAATTGCTGATAGAAACTTTAATGAGTGGTGGTATGATAGAAACAAAGATTTCAGCCGAACCAACTATGGCGTAATTCTCACCAAAAAGAACCTACGAGGACGCAACGAAACCTTAGAGTTCAATGCACAGGCAGGTTTCGTGCAACGTTTCAAACTTGCCTACAAAATTCCCTACATTGACCAAAAACAAGAATACGGATTGAATTTTTATGTAAATTTTAGTCAGTTTAAAAATTTAGCCTTTCAGACCAACCACAACAAACTAGATTTTCTGCGAAGCGAAAACCTCCTCAAAGACCGATGGCAAGCCAACATCACGCTACGCAAACGCAAAGGCTTTTACGAGTTTCAGAACCTGCAACTCGGTTACACCTACAACTGCATCAGCGATACCATTGCACAACTCAACACAAATTATCACCTTTCAGGCGAAAAAACACAAAAATTCTTTCATATCAATTACGAATACATCTACGACAACCGCGATTTTGCCAGCTATCCGCTCAAAGGCGAAAAACTTTTGGTAGGTTTTTCTAAATATGGTTTTTGGCAAAACGATTTAGATTTATGGATTTTACGTGCAGGGTACCAGTATCACCGAGAAATTCTGAAAAAATTTTATGGCAGTTGGGCAGTAGGAACAAGGCTGTTTTGGCACAAAGGACAGCCTTACTCCAACGCACAGGCTCTCGGCTACGGCAACGACCTTGTGAGAGGCTATCAACTTTATGTGATTGACGGACAGCATTACGCCCTTGCAAAAGCTAATCTAAAATATGAAATTTTTAGCATAAAACGAGACCTACGCTTTATTCCTCTACGGCAATTTAGGACAATTCCGTTGGCAATGTACCCGAAAGTATTTTTTGATGTAGGCTACGTGCAAGATAACGTTTTTGGCAAAGACAAAAATCCCTTAGCCAATCAAGTGCTTTGGGGAAAAGGCGTAGGCGTAGATGTGGTAACGTATTACAACAGCGTTTTTCAGTTAGATTTTAGCCTCAATAGTCTGAAACAATTTGGTGTGTTTTTCAATTTTGAAACAAATTTCTGACTAATTGAGCGAGGGGTCCGGAGGCATATTTACCCAATAAATGTACCTTTCATCTTTGCTACGTAAAATGTTTTTTTGCCAAAGTTTTGATAGGTTTTCTTCGTTCATTACTTCTTTGAGCGAGATTTTTTGAAGCAACCAAGATTCGCTATTCATTTCGTTTTGTAGTTGTCCTCGTCCCCAGCCCGAGTAGCCCGCAAAAAAACGAATAGTAGAACTATCGGGTAGCGTGGTGTTGAGCAGATTTTTAATTTCCTCAAAATCGCCGCCCCAGTACAGATTAGGCATTATTTCCATAGCTCCTTTTACTTGGGGATAAGTATGAATGTAAAAAAGAGCATTTTCCTCAACAGGACCACCATAATAGATAGGAGCATCGAAGAACACTAAACCACTGATAGCTTCTTGTATGCTCACTTCTAATTTTTTATTCAGAATAAAGCCTAATGAACCCTCCGAGTTGTGTTCGGCAAGTAAAACTACTGTTTTGGCAAAGTAGGGGTCATTGAGAAAAGGACTTGCCACTAAAACATTACCTTTTTGTATCATAGTTCAAAAACGAATTCCCATTACTAAAACGTCATCAATTTGGCTGTAATTGCCTTTCCAAGCATTAAATTCTTTTTCTAAGATTTCTTTTTGCTCCTGAACGGCTTTTGGAGCTATTTCAAGTAATATTTCTTTGAAGCGTCTTGTTCCGAGTTTCTTTTTCTTTTCGCCGCCAAACTGGTCTTGATAGCCATCAGAAAACAGATATAGCATATCATTTTCTTTGAGTTGGAAAGTTTGACTGCTAAATTCTTTTCCTTCCTTGATACTACCGCCAATGATATGCTTATCGGGATAAAGTTCTATCAATACGCCTTCTCTGATAATAAAAGCAGGACTGCTGGCGGCTGTGTAGGTAAGTAGCTTTGTGCGTTTATTTACTTTACAGAGAGCTATTACCAAGCCATCTTGTGCGGGTTCTTCATCGGGATTTACATTTTTGTTCAGTAATTTGATAAGTTCTCTATCAAAAGCCGCAAGCAACTCGGCTATATCTTTGTACTCCTGACGAAAGAAAGCATAATCTAAGCTAATATCAGCCATTACAGCCATAATGGCACCGGGTACGCCGTGTCCTGTACAATCGGCTACGGCAATATAAAAATCCTCATCTCTTGCGTGAAACCAATAAAAATCGCCACTTACAAAATCACGCGGCTGATAGAATATGAAATATTCTTTTAGATGCTTATTCAAATTTCTATTGCTTGGCAAAAGTGCGTTTTGTATGCGTTGGGCGTATCTGATGCTTGCCATTGTATTTTCTTGTACTTGCTCAATAGCTTTATTAGCTTTTTCCAAAGCCTCTTTCTGTGCTTCTAATTCTTGGGTGCGGCGAGCTACTTCTTTTTTTAGATTATCACTCAAATAAGCAGCTCTTGTAAAAGCCCTCGATACACGATACGAAACCACAAAAGATTGAATAAACAGAAAAATAATTGTTCCTACCAAGCCCCAATTAGCATAATCCCAGTAAATTATACTTTGGTGATGCAAGATTTCTAAAATTGAAAAAACGAGTAAAACTACAAAACTTAAAGTTATTAAAGTTGATTCCTTGTAGCCTTTTATTATTCCCACCACTCCCATATACAGCAAAACCAAGTAAGTAAGCCCTAAAACGAAGTAAAACCAATTTAAAGAGTAGCTATATGTACTGATAGGCAAAAAAGCCAATAGAATAGTAAGCAAGCCTATCCATTTAGCAAAAAGCAAGAATTTTTGAGATAGCACTTTTCTAATTAACGTACTGGCAAATAACAAAGTAAAAATAGGCATAGCATAGGTTACAAGGTATTCGGTTCGTAGCAAAAACTCAAAACTGCTTTCAGGGAAAAGCACTAACCAATACTGCGAACCTACATTGACTATCAAGGTACGAACAATAACAAGCCCACACAAAATAGCTAAATACAAAGACTCATACGTTTGTTTTCTGAACAAATACAGAAAAAGAATTGTATGAAAACTCATCATTATGGCTAATGCCCCCAACATAAAAACCTCTAAATCTCTTGTTTTCATTGCGTTATTATGCAATACATCAGCATCTCCCAAAAATATTGGATTGTAGATGCCCCCTCTAAAATGTTCGTAGTTGCTAATCTGAAAAGTAATTTGCAGAGTATCGCTTTTCAGCAAGCTGTCGGCAACAACAAAAAATGCTTTTCGGTATTTTGGTAAAGAAGCATCGGGAGTAGTTGAAAACCTACCTAATTCACAAACTTTTTTGTCATTGAGCCAAAGCCGATAAGCAGTAGCAACATTAGGTAATGCAAGTGCTAAATGTTTGGGAAGTTGTTTAGGCAAAAGAATTTGTACGCTGTATGTAGCATAGCCTTTTGCAGGATAGCCGTATTTGTTCCATTCATTGGGTATGTTGAGGAAAGTATTTACTTTTTTCATTTCGGCGGGCGAGGCTACTTTTTGCCAAGCAAAAGCAAATTCACCCTGCAAAGAAACGCTCTTTAAAGAGAATTGTCGCAGGTCTATGATACCTCTTTGGGCTTGTTTAACTTCCGATTTTTCAAAATTACAGGCAAAAAGGGCAAAATTCATTACCCCAATTAGCAGTTTTGTTTTCAAGCAGTTTTTGTCTGTTTTAGATTTGGTATGAAGATGCAAAAAAACTTCATTTTTCACAATTTTTTGAAAAAAAAAATTATCTATCTACCTCGCCGAGTACCAAATCCAGAGAACCCACGATGGCAATTAAATCGGCAAGTAGTACGCCTTTACTGATAGCAGGCAGTACCGAAAGATTACAAAACGAAGCCCCACGAGCCTTGCAACGAAAGGGAATATCACTTTTGCCGTCGGCACGGAAAAAAAAGCCTGTTTCGCCCTTGGGATTTTCGGCTCTGATGTAGAAATCGGTAGCTTGGGGGCGTATTTTTTTAGGTACGGCGGCTTGTGGGTCAAATTCTTTGGTACGTTTCAGGTCGGTGGTAAGTCTTTGCAAACATTGTTTGATAATTTTGACTGATTCTTTGCACTCTTGCATACGCACCCAAGTTCTATCCCAGCAGTCGCCTACGCTTCCCATTTTACCTTCACCGATAGGCACATCAAACTCAATTTCAGAATACACCGAATAGGCATCTACTTTTCGCAAGTCGTAGCGAAGCCCCGAAGCCCGAAGCATAGGACCCGTAACACCATAATTGATAGCTACTTCCATAGGCAAAATGCCTATGCCCGCAGTACGTTTGATAAAGATTTTGTTTTCAATCAGCAGGTTTTCAGTTTCTTGCAATTTAGGCAAAAGATACTCAACAAACTCTTTGCAACGCTCCTCAAAACCAATAGGCAAATCGTAAAACAAACCACCTACCCAAATGTAGTTATACAACATTCTTGCCCCACAAGTCCATTCCAACATTCGTAAAATATGTTCTCTATCACGCATCATCCACAAAAAGGGTGTAAAAGCACCAATATCAATGCTATACGTGCCAAGAGCAACAAAATGCGAAGCCAAACGGTTCAGTTCTGCCACCAGTACCCGAATATACTCTACGCGTTTAGGAATGTCGTTTGCGATGCCGAGCATACGTTCTACGCCCATCACGAAAGCCCATTCGGTATTCATAGCGGCTAAGTAGTCCATACGGTCGCAGTAGGGAATAATTTGGTTGTATGGTAATGCTTCAGCGTGTTTCTCGAAACAGCGATGCAAGTAACCAATATGTGGCACTACATCAAGCACTACTTCGCCATCGGTAAGCACCTCCAACCGCAAAACGCCGTGTGTAGAAGGGTGTTGCGGTCCGAGATTGATAAGCAGTTCTTCAGATTTTAAATCCTTCTCGTGATACTTGTTTGGCTCGGAAATGAGTAAATTTTGGCTGATTGAATTTTGGGGCATAGAGATTGTTTTTTATCAATAAAAACTCATACATTTACACTTTGTTTAAACCCTTCACAATCTTATGAAAAAAATCGCATTTATTACGTTCATTTTTCCCTTAGCGGTTTATTCGCAAGATAGCACAAAAATCGCAAAAGACACAAGCTATTGGCAAAAACAAGCTCAGTTTGGCTTCGGACTAAACCAAGCCTCTTTTTCCGATAATTGGCGAGCAGGTGGCGTGAGTTCCATTGCTTTTGCAAGTTTTGTGTATGCCAATGCTAATTATTTGCGTAATAAAACCTCTTGGGATAATTCTTTTAAGTTTGATTATGGTGTTTTGAAAAACAAAAATCAAAACTTGCGAAAAAATACCGATAGAATTCTGATTGACTCAAAATTTGGACATAAAGTAGCCAAAAATTGGAATTTATTTGGTTCGCTCAACTTGCTAACGCAATTAGATGCAGGTTTCGAGTACCAACGAGAATTTAAAGATGCAAGTGGCAATACGGTTGCCGTTAGGGATAATCTTATTTCCAAATTTTTTGCACCTGCTTTCTTTACACAAAGTTTGGGAATTGAATACAAACCTGTAAAACACTTCTGGATACGATTCGGGGCAATTAGTATGCGACAAACTTTTGTATTTGAAGAGCGTTTCAACAACAACCGAGCCACAGACCTCAACGGCAATGGCATCATCAACGAGCCTACTGATGGCTTTTCGTTGCAAGCAAATTATGGCGTTGCCGAAGGTAAAAGTGTTCGTAATGAAGTTGGTTTGCTCACGCTGGAAAGCGAATTTAACAAAGAAGTAGCGAAAAATATTATTATACAGGCTCATTATTGGTCATTTACTACTTACGAAAACCCCGCCGCTACCGATATTCGCTTTGATATTGCCCTGATAGCCAAAATCAATAAATATGCGAATGTTCGTTTGGCGGCTTCTCTGCTCTACGACCAAGACCAAGACCTCAAAACACAATACGCACAATCTTTTACGCTTAATTTTGCAATGAATGTAGGCAAAGCCAAATAACCGAAAGCCTTGCAGTAAGGACAATTACTTGATTTTCAATCTTTGTCCTACTCTTAGCATTGCGTTGGTGGGCAGTTGATTGATTTTAGCAAGATACTGCACCGTGGTACCATATTTTTTGGCAATACTGAGCAATGTTTCGCCACGAGTTACGATGTGGTAGTAATCTTTTTTGAAAATCGTGCCAATGTGTCTGAAATGGCTGGGCGTGAGGTCAAAAAATTTACTACGAACAAAAGGTATTTCCGATTTGGGATTTAGCTCAAAGATATACAAGGGATTGAAAGCCGTACCTGCATACAACACTTCTAAGTGTAGATGCGGTCCTGTGCTATAGCCTGTTGAGCCTCCCAAACCCAACAATTCGCCTGCCCTTACTACCTGCCCCACTTGGCAACTTAATCGGCTCATATGGGCGTAGAGTGTTTCCAATCCGTTAGCATGACGAACAACTACGTAATAGCCATAGCCTCCTCCAAAAGTTGCAATGCGTACAATGCCATCAAAAATGCTGTAAATCGGGGTTCCTGTACGCAAATTGAGGTCTATGCCTTGGTGCATACGCCCCCAACGAAATCCAAAATGCGAAGTGAGCAGAATTTCATCTAAGGGCTTCGCCCAAAATTGCCCTCGGGCTTCATCGTATAGGGTCAGATGTACCGTATCTTTGAAGTAAGCGGGGTCTTTTCGGTATGGATTGATGTACGAAGAACTCCAAATTGAATAATAATCAGCGGCTTTTACCCACACACAATCTATTTTGAGATACTCCGAAACTTTGATAATTGAGGTTTCGGCAGTATCCAGCTCATTTACTCGGTCAGTAATCAGATTGGGAATTTTGTTTGGATTAAAGGGGATAGGTTCTTGACGCAAAGAGTCTTGTGTTTCTTTTGAGAGGCTATCAGGTTTAGGCTTGGGAGCAGGTTTCTCTACCTTTTTTACAGGAGGTTTATTCCTGATTTGTAAATTGTTTTGTTTGTATTTTTGTTCTTTTTTTACTTGTGAAAAGGCATCGGGGGTAAAGAGCAACAGGCAAAAAGATATAATCCAATAATTTCGCATCTCAAGTGTAGTTTTGTTTCTCAAAGGTTGCAAAAGTAAGAACAAATCCCTTAATTTTGCAACAAAATTACATTTTATTGCAAAACCAGCTACCACCTTGCTTTATACTCCATACAAAAGTGGTTTTTCAGAACTTGTTCAAAGAAATGTGCTTTTAGAAACAATGCTATAGAAGAAATTGGTGCCAAGTCTGTTTCGGGTATGGTATTGTATGCCGTAAAAATGGGTTGGGTGATTTTGTAGTTATCCACAAAAAATTATCAAAACTTTTGGCAATATTTTAAATTTATTCTTACCTTTGCGTTCTTTAATTGAGAAGATGCCCGTGGAAAAGCTATCTGACTACACAATCGGTATTTCCAAACTCCAAAACAAAGACTACAACTTTTTTTGGAAAGGTGATACAAGTTTCTTCGAAACTTTTGAAGACAGCCTTGTGGAGAAAGGCAACTTTGAGGCAAAACTTTTACTCAGAAAATCCGAGGCTCTCTTACACTTGCAACTTGCCATCAAAGGGGAGTTGGAATTGGTCTGCGATAGAAGTTTAGAAGAATTTGTATATCCTTTTGAGACAGAAGGCGTACAAATACTTCGTTTTTCGGACCACACCGAAACACTCTCCGACGAAATGGAACTAATACCAAGAGGAATGGCAGAAATCAATGTGGCTCATTATATCTACGAACTTATAGCCTTAGCTGTTCCGATGAAAAAACTACACCCAAAATTTAGAGAAGAAGAAAATAACGAAGACCTGATTTTAGTGTATAGTACTGAGAAAAAAGCTCAAGAAACAATAAAAGAAGAAAATGAACCCGACCCCCGTTGGGAAGAACTAAAAAAACTGATAGAAAAAAATAAGTAGTAATAACCCAAAATAATACGACAATGGCACATCCTAAACGGAAAATTTCAAAAACTCGTAGGGACAAGAGAAGAACACACTACAAAGCAACTCCCAAACCCTTAGGCATCTGCCAAACCACAGGCGAAACGCACGTGCTACATAGAGCCTATGTAGTAGATGGAAATTTATACTACAACGGCAAGTTGATGATTGAAGGTTACGAAAAAATTGGCTAAATTACAACGCTAAATTTTAACCTTCTAAATTCATCTATTGCCTTATGAAAATAGCTTTGGACGCTATGGGTGGCGATTTCGCCCCAAAAGCAACCATAGAAGGAGCAGTAATGGCTGCCAAAGAATTTCCCGAACTACAACTTTCACTCGTTGGGAAAGAAAAGCAAATCAGTTACTTACTCAACGAGTATGCTCATTTTGATAATCTGCATATCTTCCCTGCCGAAGAAGTGATAGAAATGGGCGAACACCCTACCAAAGCCTTACAACAAAAGCAAAAATCAAGCATTGCAGTAGGTTATCACTTGCTCAAAGAAGCAAAAGTAGAGGCTTTCTGCGGAGCAGGCAACACAGGGGCAATGCTCGTAGGAGCTTTGTTTAGTATCAAGGCGATTGAGGGAGTAATGCGTCCCCCGATTGTAAGCCACGTACCACAACTAAGTGGTAAAACCAGCCTCATTTTAGATGTAGGTGCCAATACCGACTGCAAACCCGAAGTCTTGTATCAATTCGCTCAATTAGGTAAAATTTATGCCGAAAGTGTCTTAGGCATACAAAACCCACGTATCGCTCTGATGAACGTAGGTGAAGAAGAAACAAAAGGCAACCTACAAGCACAAGCTACTTATCCTCTGCTCAAAAATGATACTTCACTAAATTTTATCGGAAATATAGAAGGGCGTGATTTGTTTTTTGACAAAGCCGATGTAATAGTTTGCGACGGATTTGTAGGCAATGTAATTTTAAAAATGGCTGAGTCCATTTATGATATAGCAAGACATCAAAGCATACAAGATAATTTCCTCAACCAACTCAACTACGAAGCCATAGGCGGCAGCCCCATTCTCGGACTGAACGCCAACGTGGTTATCGGACACGGAATTTCCTCCCCCTTAGCTATCAAAAATATGCTTGTAATTGCTAAAAAAATGGTTGAAAGCCAAATACATATCAAAATCAAAAACTCTTTTTTATCTGTAAATCAATAAGTTATGAGTAATATCCGAGCCGCTATCACAGCAGTAGCTACCTACGTACCCGACTACATACTCACCAACGCCGAATTGGAAACTATGGTAGATACCTCCGACCAATGGATTACCGAAAGAACAGGTATCAAAGAAAGAAGAATACTGAAAGGGGAAGGGCTTGGCACTTCGTTTATGGGAACAAAAGCTGTACAGGCTCTTTTAGAAAAAACAAATACCAAACCCGAAGAAATCGAATTGCTCATTTGTGCTACTGCCACTGCCGATTTTGTATTTCCTGCCACTGCTAACCTCATCGCCAACGAAGTAGGTATCAAAAATGCCTTCAATTACGACCTGATGGCGGCTTGTTCGGGCTTTATTTATGCTTTGCATACAGCTTCCAAATTTATAGAAACCAATACGTATAAAAAAGTGATAGTAGTAGGGGCTGATAAAATGTCTTCCATCGTCGATTATACCGATAGAGCAACTTGCATCATCTTTGGAGATGGGGCTGGGGCTGTGCTTTTAGAACCCACTACCGAAGATGTAGGCATCATAGATGCGTGGATGCGTTCTGATGGGGCAGGCTGGGTACATCTGCACCAAAAAGCAGGGGGAAGCCGAAGACCACCAAGCATAGAAACCGTGCAAAATAGAGAACACTTCGTCTATCAGGAAGGTGCCGCCGTATTCAAACACGCTGTACAAGGAATGGCAGAGGCTTGTGTAAATCTTTTGGACAGAAATAATTTGCAAGGTTCTGATATCGATTGGCTCGTGCCGCATCAAGCCAATAAACGAATTATCGACTCCACCGCCCAAAGAATGGGCTTACCCGCCGAAAAAGTGATGCTCAATATCCACAAATACGGCAACACTACCAACGCTACTATTCCTCTTTGCCTCTCGGATTATGAAAATCAACTGAAAAAAGGAGACAAACTCATTATGGCAGCCTTCGGTGGTGGATTTACTTGGGGGGCTATCTACCTGAAATGGGCATATTAAGGACATAAGAAACAAGTATGTGTGGCATTACGGGCTTTATATCGTTTGAAAATGTACTCGGCGAAACTACGCTTCGTAATATGACTGCCACACTTGCCCACCGAGGACCCGATGCCGAAGGTGTATTTTTCGACGGCATCTGCGGTCTGGGGCATAGGCGGCTTTCCATCATTGACCTCTCCGAGCAAGCCAACCAACCTATGTTTTCGCACAATGGCAGGTATGTGATTGTCTTCAACGGTGAAATTTACAACTACCAAGAAATTGCCGAAAAACTACAAATCACGCCCCGTACCCACTCCGATACCGAAATTATCTTAGAAGCCTTCGCCCAAAAAGGTACTGCTTGCGTTCAGCTATTCAACGGAATGTTCGCTTTTGCTATTTACGATACACAAAAACAAGAGTTGTATTTGTGTAGAGATAGAATCGGCAAAAAACCTATCTACTACTTTTGGAACGGACATCACTTCGCCTTTGCCTCCGAACTCAAAGCCTTATTTCAATTTCCTTTTCTGAAAAAAGAACTCAACTACACGGCTATTGAAGATTTTTTGCATTTAGGTTATATCCCTCGCCCTCATAGCATTTTTGAAGATATTTTCAAGATGTACTCAGGCTATTGGCTGAAGGTCTCGAGAAAAGGTTTAGAAGAAAATATGTATTGGGATATTCAAGCCTGCCTCAAAAAAGATATACTCCAAGATGAGCAGGAAGCCGAAACACGCTTGAAAGCCTTACTTAAAAGCTCTGTAAAATATCGCCTCATCAGTGATGTTCCCGTTGGAGTGTTTTTGAGTGGTGGCATTGACTCGAGCCTTGTAGCCGCTCTTGCCCAAGAACAAAACAGCAGTCCGATAAAAACTTTTTCTATCGGTTTCGAAGAAGAAAAATACAACGAAGCCCCTTTTGCAAGAAATGTTGCTAATTTCCTGAAAACAAATCATAACGAACTCATCGTTTCCACTAAGCAAGCCAAAGAACTTATCCCTCAACTCCTCGATGTATATGATGAACCTTTTGCTGACTCTTCGGCAGTGCCTACGCTATTGGTTTCGGAATTTGCCAAAAAACAAGTTAGCGTTGTCTTGGGCGGTGATGGCGGCGACGAACTTTTCTTAGGCTACGGAATGTATCAATGGGCTGAAAGACTAAAAAATCCTATACTGCGGCTACTCCGTATGCCTATTGCTCAACTGCTCAGACTGCGAGCTAAAAATGTTTCCTACCAAAAGGCTTCCCGAATGTTTACCTATCCGCAACGCAAGAAATTAGCCAGTCATATTTTTTCGCAAGAGCAATTCTTTTTTTCACAAACCGAAGTAGAGAATTTGGTAAAATTTCCCATTACCAACTACGAGCCATTGCTCCCCACTCAATTTGACTTGATCAATAGCAATGCGATGCTCCAACAATCTCTCTTTGATTTGCAGTATTATTTGCAAGATGATTTGCTCGTAAAAGTAGATAGAGCTACGATGCGTTTTGGCTTAGAGGCACGCTCACCACTCTTAGATTATCGGATTATAGAATTTGTACTCAATCTCGATACTTCACTCAAATTCCGAAACAAGCAAAGCAAGTATTTATTGAAAAAAATTTTATATCAATACATTCCCGAAACTTACTTCCAACGTCCTAAGCATGGTTTTGCCATTCCTTTGGCAGAATGGCTACAAAGCGATTTATGTTTCCTGATAGAAGATTTCCTAAACCGAAAAATCGTTGAAAAATACAATTTGGTAGATTACCAAAAAGTAAGAGCTATCAAAGAGGCTTTTCTGAAGGGAAATAAATTTTACTACAATCGTCTTTGGGTGCTGATCGTGTTGCATCAGTTTTTAGAAAAGAACTTCTAAGAAAAAATCAATTCTAAGTACCTCAACAAAATTAAACAAAAACCTTCATTGCAGCAAAATGCTGATAGACAATTTTTCGTCTTGCCTCTTGCCTCTAATTCCTTAAAAATTAGGCTGTAAAAGATATTGTGAGTAAAAATTATCTATCACGGCAACGGCTTCATCGGCAGTATCTACTACGCTAAACAAATTCAAATCCTCAGGGCTGATGTTGTTTTCTTTGGCTAAGATTGTTTCTTTTATCCAATCTATTAAGCCCTGCCAATACGATTTTCCCACCAGCACAATCGGGAAACGCCCAATTTTTTTGGTTTGAATAAGCGTAAGAGCCTCAAAAAGTTCGTCAAGTGTGCCAAAACCGCCGGGCATCACAATAAAACCTTGTGCATATTTTACGAACATTACCTTACGCACAAAAAAGTAGTCAAAAGTAATAAGTTTGTCGGGGTCTATGTAGATATTGCTACTTTGTTCAAAAGGCAAAATAATATTGATACCAACCGACTTACCACCACGGCTTTTGGCTCCTTTGTTACCTGCCTCCATAATGCCCGGACCTCCGCCCGTAATAATACCATAGCCCAAATCAACGAGTTTGGCGGCTATCTCTTCGGCAATTTTGTAGTAAGGATTATCAGGTTTGGTACGAGCTGAACCAAAAATCGACACACAAGGACCTATCCGAGCTAATTTATCGAAACCATCTACAAATTCAGCCATTATTTTGAACAAAGCCCAAGAATTGGTACTTTTTATTTCGTGCCAATCGTGGTTTTTGAAGGCTTTTTTGATGCGATTTTCGTCCTCTAAACTTAGATTTTCTTTCGACATATTTTTTCGCTTATATCCCACAGACCAGCGGGTCTGAAACAAAACTTAGTTTCTTTGCTGATTGCGTTTGTTTTCGTGTTTTTGCAACCAGAAGCCAATCGCAAAAGACACTGCCATCAAGCTGATGAAGAAAACGTAAGCAATTTCTTCGGTCATTTTCATTTCTACCATTTCTATCATAGTAAATGCTTTTTCGTAGTTTAACATTGCAAAAAAGCAAAAAATCTTAGAAATACCCAAATTTTCAGGGCAAAAATCCTTTGTATTTGTTGTATTCTTGCAGCAGAGCTTCGGTGAGCATATTGCCTACCAATTCTGCCCCTTTGAACTTGAAGTGCGTAAAATCTTTGCTTGCCAAATCCTCTGCCACCCATTGAGGCATTGAGTTTTTGCCTCCCATCGCCTCGTACAAATCCCAGAAAGCACAGCCCGAGCGTGCCGCAATGCGTTTTTGAGCATCTCGCAGCCATTCTATCGCAGGGTACGAAGCATATCCATTTGCAGTTTTGTACGACCTATCAGAAACACCTACAATCAGAAACGATGCCTTCGGAAAATATTTTTTCAGAAACAAAACTTCTTCTAAAAACTTTTTTTCATAAAAACTATAATCTTTTGCATTCATCGCAATATTGACGCCAAATTGTAAAATCACCAAACTCACGTTTAGCTCTCTGATTGGTTGGCTTTGAATACTCATTTTCCTGAATTCAAGCCCCGCACTGCCCCTGATAGGAATATTATCTACGGCAATCCCCCTGTGGCAATCAAGCGAAATACCATAGATTTCTGTTTTTGGGTTGCCCCTGAACTGAATTTTTAGTTCTTCAAAAGGTTCTGAAAGGTTGAAACTTGCCACCGAAACCTCTTGGCTTTCAAAAGTTTTTTCTTGAAAAACATTTTTTTCTTCTAATCGCAAAGAAAGCGTATTTCTGAAAAGCACTTTTACATTTTCTACTTTCTGATGCAAGGCACTCGCCTTTTCGGATTTACGAAAAAGCACTTCGGCAAGCGAATCCAACTGAAAACAATACGAAAGCAAGCCAAAATTAGCTTTATCTTTTCCCAGAACAAAATAACTTTTCCAACGGCTATCGTTTTCTTGCAGTACCGAAAATTTTATGTTGGTGTAATTGGTTGCCCCTTGCAAACCTGCCCCACAGCCTCCGAAGCGTTCTTGCAGATTTTTTCGCAGGGTATAGCTGATGCGGTCGCCCTCTAACTGCGAGTCGCCATAGTGCAATACTCTGTACAACTGATTTTCGCCATTTTCCAATTTTTCCAAACTCTTAAAAAACTGATACAAAGCCCGTCTGTTGCCATTGGGATACTGAATGGCAATGGCAGATTGAAGGCTATCTTTTGGAAATAGATTTTCTTTTTTTGCAGAAAACGAATCTTTTTTAGAAAAATCAGATTGATTTATTTTTTGAGATTCTGTTTCAGTTTTTGATTGGCTGTTACTGCCAAATTTTTCTTTTATCTTACTAAGATTTTGGCGGACTTCTGTATTTTGCTGAATTTCAGGCTCTTTTGGCAGAAAAAAATCTTTCCACTCGGGCTTAAGAGTAAGTATCCCCCAAAAAACAAGTATCAAAGCTACTACATACAAAGCAACCGATATGCCACTATGATTCTGTGCCACTCAAAACCTTTATTTTTACCATTTTCTACTTTCAAGCACTATTTTGGTAAGAAAAAGCATTAGCGTAATATTGCTAATGAAATAGATGAGATTTCGCGAGTCTATCAAGCCTTTGCTGAGAGCTGTGTAATGAAAATCTATGCCTATTTGTTTTACAAAATACGCCCAATCGGCTGTTTCATCTACTCGGCTTAGCCCCTCAAAACCAAAATACAAAACAAAGCACAAAAACACTGCCAACACAAACGCCACAATTTGGTCTTTGGTGATGGAAGAAGCAAAAATTCCGATAGCCGTAAAAGTCATTCCCAAAAGCAGTAGAGCAATGTATGAACCCGCTACACCAGCCGTGTCCATTGTGTTTTTCAGTACAATTAACCCTGTTTTTTTATCTTTGATTTCCACCAAAGAAAGTTCATACACCGAATAAAAATACAAAAGCGTTGGTAGTAAGGCAAAAAGCAGTAGCAAACAAGCGGCAAAGTATTTACCCAAAATAATGTTCCAATCGCCAATGGGACGCGTGTAGAGTAGCTCTATTGTTCCTGTTTTTTTCTCTTCGGCAAAACTCCGCATTGTGATGGCAGGAATAAGAAACATAAAAATGAAAGGCGAAACCAAAAAAAATTTGCTCAAATCGGCATAGCCATAATTAAGCACCGTCAGCCCGCCAATATCCAGCACCCACACCATCATACCCATCGCTACCAAAAAAGCCCCTACTACAATATAGGCTATCAACGAGCTAAAAAAAGACCTGATTTCTTTTTGCAGAATAACCAACATTTGGGAAAAAATTAGAGTGGCACACAAAACTACAAATTTTTCTTTATGAAAAAAGATTTTTCTGCGGCTAAAAACCAAAAATTAGCACGATAGTGTATAACAAGTAATGCTAAGGCAAAAAAATCACCGTCATTACGAGGTTTGCGATAGCAAACCGAAGTAATCTATTGGTGAATGAACACAAGGATTGCTTCGCCTTCGGCTCGCAATGACGAAAACGACAGCCTTCGGCTCGCAATGACGAGAAAAAAACCAGCATTACATCTTTAACACTACCAATTAGCACTTACAAACACAAAAAAAGGGACTTTTCGTCCCTTTTCTGACAAGTATGCTATGCTTTTCCTTCGGCTTCGAGAGCGGCTTGTTTTTCGGCTTCTTTACGAGCTTCCTCTTCGCCTTTGCGTCTTGCAAAGTCAAGCACGGCAGGAGCGGCAATAAAGATAGATGAGTACGTACCGAATACAATTCCGATAAACATCGAAAACGAAAAACCACGCAACACTTCCCCTGCAAAGAACAACAAAATGAGCGTAGTTGCAATCGTCGTAATACCTGTTACAACAGTACGGCTTAGCGTGTCGTTGATAGCTCCGTTGAGTTGAAAAGCAAAATCTTTACTTTCAATACTTTGTTTAGCAAATTCACGGATACGGTCAAATACCACCACCGTGTCGTTGATAGAGTAACCCACTACCGTAAGCACTGCCGCCACGAACACTTGGTCAATTTCTAAATTTAAGCCTAATAGCTTAGCAATAGGCACAAAGGCAAGTGTTATCAGTACGTTGTGAGCCAAGGAAATCAAAGCCGCTAAGCCGTATTGCCAATAACGGAAACGAGCCAAAATGTAAACAAACATCGCTATCAGCGAAAGGATAACAGCATAACGAGCCGTTGCCAAAATATCATCGGCTACCGAAGAATCTACTTTCGTAAAGCTAAGGATTTCGTATTTGGCATCAGTAATTTTACTTAAACCTTCTTTGAGTTTATCTTCTACTTTTTGGTCAGCCGTAGCGTCTTCAGCCAAGTAGCTTGTTGTTATCTTCACTTGATTACTTGTGTTGAAGGTTTTTACTTCGGTACTTGCCTGAAAAGTTTGGTTCATTATCTCTCTTATTTTTCCAACGGGAATAGTTTTATCAAACGATACTACGTAGGAGCGTCCGCCCGTGAAATCAACTCCAAACGTAAATCCTCCCTGAACGATAGCCAAAACAGCACCCACTAATATAATTGCCGCCGAAAACAAATAGGCTTTTCGGCGAATCGCTACAAAATTGAAATTTGTTTTTGGAAAAATACTATTGAAAAATGCCGATTTGAACGAAAGTGTCTTGCCACGAGCTATCACCAGCGTTTCGGTAAGCAGACGCGTAATGAAAATAGCACTGAATAGCGAAGTACAAATACCAATCATCAGCGTAATAGCAAAACCACGTACCAAACTCGCTTCGCTAAGCATATACAAGATAATACCAATAATGAAGGTAGTTACGTTTGAGTCCAAAATTGAGCTATATGCTTTCGTATAACCTATCCTAACGGCTTCGGCAAAGGCTTTGCCTTGTTGTAGTTCCTCGCGAATACGCTCGTTTATCAATACGTTGGCATCAATAGACATTGCCACCGAAAGCACAAAACCTGCAATTCCTGAAAGAGTAAGAATTGTTCCGAATGAAGCCATTACGCCAAGCGTAAAGAAGATGTTAGCTATTAGGGCAATCCATACGATAAGCCCCGCTGTGTTGTAATAGATGAAAATAAACAGAAACACCACAGCCAAAGCCACCAAAGTAGAGATAAGTCCCTGATTGATAGCTTCTTGCCCCAACGAAGGACCTACAATACCACGCTCAACTACTTCGGTAGGAATAGGCAGTTTCCCTGATTTTAGGATAGTCGCCAAATCTTGTGCTTCTTCTAAGGTAAAATTACCTGTAATAGAGGAATTTCCACCTGTAATTTCGGTTTGCACCACAGGAGCCGAATAAACCTGATTATCCAAAACGATGGCAATTTGCTTACCGATATTTTCTTTGGTAATTCTTGCCCACTCCTGAGCCCCTTTGATGTTCATTATCATTGTTACGCCGTAGCCCTTTTGAGGGTCGTAGTCTCTGAAAGCATTTTCAATTACATCTCCACCGAGTAGAGGTTCGCCTTCGTTCGTTGCTTTCAAGAAATACAAAGGAAGCAATCCTTTCACAGGGTTGGTTTGTCCGTTGAAAAGTTTTTCATCTTCACTCACTTTTGCCCCCCACATAGGCACCATATCGTTGGGGAACATAGCTTTCACTGAATCGGAGGCAAATAATTTATTTACCTTTGCCGTATCTTCCAATTTCACATACAAATTGCTACCAAAAGGTTTGAACAACTTAGCAAAAGCGGCGGTGTTGGTTACTTTGTCATCTTTTTTAGTTGTGTCTTTCTTTGTAGCTACTTTCTTAGCAGTATCTTTTTGGGTGGCTGCATTTTTTTTACTGCTATCGGTTTTTAGGCTATCTTTTGTCGTTTGGGTAGTATCGGTTTTTGTTTCAAAGGGGTTGGTAATAGTGGTATCTTTTTTCTCAAAAGGATTAGCCGTGTCTGTATCTTTTTTGCTTTCGCTACGAGTTGCCGACTCGGTTTTATTTACGTACTCTATGAATTTGCTGAAGCCATCGTTTAAGGCATTTTGGTCATAGACAGCCCAAAACTCTAATTTTGCTTGGCTTTTTAGGAGTTTTTCGGTACGCTCGGGGTCATCAACGCCGGGCAATTCTACTTGTATGCGTCCTGATGCGGGTACTTTGGAGATGCTTGGGTTGGCAAGACCTGTCTTATCAATCCTGTCTTGAATGATACGAAACGCCAAATCTACACTTTCTTCTGTTTTTTTATCTAAATAACTAACCACCTCAGAATTGGAAGACTGCAAGGTGATTTCGGAGTTGGTAGAACTCACAAAAAACTTAGCAAGTTGCGTACCAGGTGCAATTTCTTCTACCGCTTCGGCAAAAAGTTGTGTAAAAGGTTTTGAGCTACTTTTTTGTTTCTTTTGAGCTAAGGCGAGAGCTTTTTGGAAAGTTGCTTCTTTGGCTCGTCTGCCTGCCAAAATTTTGAGCAGTTCGGCGTGAGATACTTGCAGAGTGAATTGCATACCCCCTTGCAAATCAAGTCCTAAGCCAAGTTCTCTTTTCTTTACGCTGTTGTAGTCATATTGAGCGATACCAATATCATACACCGTCTCGTATGATTTGTTACGCAAAATTTCTTGCACTTTGGCATAATCTACGCCTTTGGCGGTAGTGGCTTCTTTTTCGGCTGCCGAGCGTACATTTCTGGCTACCCACGTAAAAGAAAGTGAGTAAATACAAAGCACGGCAATAACAACCGTTAGAAAAATAATAGTTGAACGATTTTTCATTTTTATTAAATTTTAAATTTTAGAAAACAGATTTTTAGAAAAGCAGGTGAAAATTCACTTCTACTGCACGGCTATGCTCATTTGCACATTTCAGTTTTGTTGGATGTACAAATTTTCAAGGGGCTTGTGGGGCGATGAGATGCTCAAAAATCTTCTCAAAAAAAGGAATTTTGAATACAGGCTTCTGAAAAAATTGATTAGCTGAATCACAAATTAAAAATAAAACTTCAAAAATAAGGAAATAAGTTGGACAAAGCACAGCCGAATTTGTAAGCGGTACGACTGCTTTCGTTTGGTAGGCTGAAACTTCTGTTTGGGATTTATCTTTTTGGGGTTCAAAAGATTGTTTGCTTGCAAATGCGTAGCCTATCGTTCCGACAAGCCAGAACAAGCACAACACGATTGCAATGCACGATATATGATTTTTTTGTTTCATTTTTGGGTGGGCAAAACTACAAATTTTCCCAAAATAAGCAAAAATTTTTGTCATCTAATTATTCTCTGTACGTTGAGCAGAGAGGTTAGTGAACTTGCCGAACTGCCGAAAAGTATAGAAAAGCAGGTTTTCTCAAAAAATTTTACAAAAACCACTCTCTATTGAGTATAATTGAGCTATCTCCTTTACTTGCAGAAGCATACTTCGCAATCCCGCTATGTCATTGGGTAGCTCCATGTTCAAAAAACTGAAATTTACGCCTCTCAACTAATTGTTTTTGGGTAAGTGCCTCAACAAAATTAAACAGACACTTGTATTTGTGTAAAAACTTGAAAAACAATATTTTGTCTAAGTACTAACATCTAACTACTAATGTCTAAGTACTTAATTTTGCAAGTAGGTAAATAGTTACGAAAAAAATTTATTTCTGTTTTTAATCTTGCTTCTAACGCACTTGCGTTATTTTCATTGTAAAACAAATGAAAATGGTATCTGTTTGTTAAAAATATCCATTTTTGGTATATTTTAATAGGTTTGATAATGAAAGATTTGCTATGAAACTACGGAAGAATAAACAACCAAATAACATCTTTTTTGATAAAATAGTAAAACCATTTTTGGCATTTGTCAAAAAATCATTTTCTTTGAAACAAAAAGGCTTAGGCTATGCCCAAAAAAACAAACTCCATTTCAAAAAATCGTACTCAGGAAAAGCATCTGGCGGTTGCTTTACAAGGGGGAGGCTCACATGGAGCGTTCACTTGGGGCGTGTTAGATAGGTTTCTGGAAGAGAAAAACCTCGTATTAGATGGCTTTTGCGGCACAAGTGCAGGAGCAATGAATGCCACCGTCTTAGCTTATGGCTTAATGCTTGGTGGTAAGGAGAAGGCTCGTGAGCTGCTTCATACCTTTTGGACAAAAATTTCGGAGTCTTCACGATTCTCTCTACTCCAACCTACTTGGCTTGATAGAATGAACAGCAAAGGCAATATGGATTACTCACCGGGCTTTTTGTATTTTGAGCTACTTTCTATGATTGCCTCACCTTATCAGTTCAATCCCATGGATTACAACCCTTTGCGAGATGTACTTTTAGAAGTAGTAGATTTTGAGAAATTGAAGTCTTGTAAGCAAACCAAGCTTTTCGTTTGTGCCACCAACGTAAGAACAGGTAGAGCCAAAGTTTTTGACCTGAAAAATATTTCGGTTGATGCCGTACTTGCCTCGGGTTGCTTGCCATTTTTATTTAAAACCATAACCATAGACGGTGAAGATTACTGGGACGGAGGCTATATGGGAAATCCTCCTATATTTCCGCTAATAGATGGAACAAACTCAAGTGATATTATGATTGTTCAAATCAATCCTATTAACATAGAAAAAAGTCCTACCGAAGTAACTGCCATTAAAGATAGAATCAATGAAATTACTTTTAACACCCCGTTGATGCACGAAATGCGTAAAGTTGCTTTTATAGATAGACTATTAGACTTGGGTATCAATCCCGATGGGAAGTTTAGAAGAATTTATATCCACCAAATCAATCCTGAGAAAGATATAGCCGACTTCAACGTTTCCAGCAAACTCAATGCCACTTGGGACTTCATTGACTACCTCTTCCGTTTAGGTAGAAAATATGCAGATGAGTGGCTTGAATTAAATTATGATAGCATTGGTTTGCGTTCTACTTGTAATATCAGAGAAACCTTCCTATAATTGTACAAAAACTTTTATCTAAATTTTATGGAAAAAGATTTGAATCTTCAAAACGACAACAATGTAGAATTGGATAATTTATTTTTTGAAGCAGATAATCTCATCAAAGATAATCTCATCGGAGATGCTTACAATAAATTGATGAGCATTATACAGAAAAATCCTCGTTACGGAAGGGCATACAATCACTTGGGTTGGCTTTTTGAAACCAAATACAAAGACCTCAACAAGGCAGAAGAATATTATCAGAAAGCCTTAGCATATTCGCCCGAGTATATTCCCATTTATCTCAATTATGCGATTTGCCTTTCTACTATGGGTAAATTTGATAAACTCAAAGAGTTCTTGGATAAAGCCATACTCGTTGAAGGTGTAAGCAAGGCTCAACTTTACAACGAGTATGGCATTATGTACGAAATGCAAGGTGATTTTGAAAAAGCAATTAGCTATTACCAACTGGCTATCAATCAATCGCATAGCAACAACGATATAAATATTTATCAAGAATCCATAGAACGTTGTATCAGAAAAAGAGGAAGATAACAACTCGATGCGAGTACATCAGGCTTTTACAACAAAGTTGTTTTTGAGGAATTTTATCTTTTCCTCAATTTCCTCAAAAGTATCGCCTAAAATAGTAAAATGCCCCATTTTTCTACCTGTTTTAGTGAAAGTTTTGTTGTAAAGATGCAGATAAACTTTTGGTAAGGCAAGAACTTTTTCCAAACCTTGATAAAAGGCTTTGCCTTCGTAACCTTCTGCACCTATGATGTTGAGCATTCCTGCTTTGGTGTGCAATCGGGTTTCGCCTAAGGGCATTTGGGTGATGGCTCGTAGGTGTTGGTCGTATTGCGAACAAAAAGCCGCTTCTATGGTGTGGTGTCCGCTATTGTGTGGGCGTGGGGCAATTTCATTGACAAGCAATTTGCCGTTTTTATCCAAAAACATTTCTACCGCCAAGATGCCTGTCATATTGAGTTGGCTAATAATCTGGATAGCCAAATTTTGGGCTTCTTGGGCTTGTTCTTCCGAAAGGCGGGCAGGAGCAAGTAAGTAATCTACAAGATTTAGCTTTTCGTCAAAAACCATTTCTACGGGTTCATAAACGGCAATGCCTGTTTGATTGCGAGCAACAATCACCGATATTTCTTTGGCTATGGCTACTTTTTTTTCTAAAAGACTTGTTTCTCTGAAGGCAAATTCTAAATCCTTTGCTTGCTCTAAAACTTTCACTCCTTTGCCATCGTAGCCTCCTACGGCTAATTTTTGTACGGCAGGTAAAAAGTTTTTATATTTTTGTAAATTTTCGTTGGGCGATAAAATTACAAATTCGGCAGTAGGAATGTGATGTTCTCTAAAAAATGCTTTTTGCGAACACTTATTGCCAATTAGCTCTATGATATGAGGCTCGGGGAACACCTGCACACCTGTTTGGGCTAAATCTTTCAGGGCGAGTGTATTTACATTTTCTATTTCTATGCTGATGATGTCTTTATTTTTCCCGAAATTAAAAACATCTTCATAAGATTGCAGGGAGCCTTTTGTAAATCGGGGATTGATTTTGGAGCAAGGGGCTTGTGGGTCAGGGTCTAAATGATAGACTTCAAATGGATACGAATAGGCATTTTGCAAAAACATTTGCCCTAACTGACCGCCACCTAATATTCCAATTTTCTTCATAGATTTTTTATCAAAAAAATATTTTTTTGACAAATTTTCCTATTTTTGAGAGAATTACCAAATTTATATTATCGTTTCAGTTCTTACATTTTGTATCACTTGTATCCCAATGGCTCGTAGAGGTTTTTTGGCTTTTCTTACACAACCTTCATTTGCAATTCGCAGGCGTATATTCTGGGGTTTAGGAAGCATTTGTTTGTTACTGATTTTGATGGTAACAGCTTTTGTGTGGCGTATTAGCCAACTTTCGGAACGTGAGCGATACTTACTGCAAATTGCTTATCCCAGCCAGCAGCAATTAGAAGCCTTGCGAGGATATTTAGTTCAAACCAACTCTGCTTTGCAAAATCAATTGATTTACAGAAGTCCTTTGTTTGCTGCCGATAGAGAAAATATTTGGAACAATTTTATCAAGGCAACAACCGACTCGCTCAACATTTATGAAAAAAAATGGCAACTTATAGAAGATAGAACCGATTATGCTACCTTGCTAACCGAAATCGAGAAACTCCGACGCTATCAGCGTAATATTTCCAGCATCATAGAAACGCAAGAAGCAAGTGCAGAAAGTTTTGCTAACATTCAAATAAGCATTGATACACAAGGGGTTGGAAAAATCAATATTGAAGAAAGTCAATTAGAAGCAAAATTTGACCCCAACACCGCCTTTCCTAATACCGATTTTGAAGCAACCATAGAAGGCATAGAAACCGTGCAGGGCAATGATACAAAATTGCAAAATACTAATTATGAAAAAAATATCAGTGCCGACAAGTTTGTAGTTTTATCAGACAATACCAAACAACTTTACCAAAAGCAAATTATTGAATTGAGCAATAAAATATACACCGATATAAACCGCCTTATCAGAAATAGAAAAGAGCAAATCAGATTAGAAAAAGCAAATCTTACGCTGCAATGGCAGATTTTGCAAATTGTTGGGGTCTTTATGGCTTTGTTGGGTATTTTTTTGGTGTATGCTCTTAGCCGCAACGTTGGTTCTATGCTAATCGAGAGAATTGCTGTCATCAATGCAAACCTACAAAACATAGTTGCGGGAAACCTTCCCAAAAACTTAGAAGATACGAAAAGAGACGAATTTGCAGAAACTTTGAAATATATTGGGCAAATAGGTAAAGAACTCGAACAACTCAATAAGTTAGCATCAAGTATCGGAGAAGGACGCTTTGATTTACAAATTCCCATATTTAACAACGAAGGTGAGATAGGTAGTACCTTAGCCAAGATGCAGTCGGGCTTACTTTCAGTAGCCGAACAAGACGAGATACGAAATTGGCAAAACGAAGGGCTGGCTCTATTTGCAGAGATTTTGCGTGATATAGAAAACCCACAAAGGCTGTATGATGCCATCACTAAAAATATTGTTAAATATCTCAAAGCAAATTACGGGGGCGTATATATTGCTAATACATCAGATAACGAAGTACCTCATTTAGAGCTAAAATCTGCTTATGCCTACGATAAGAAAAAATACATTCAGCAAAAAATATATCTTGGGCAAGGTTTGGTAGGGCAATGCTGGCAAGAGGGCGAAACTATATTTTTGCTAAAAATTCCCAAAGATTATATCCACATTGCTTCGGGTTTGGGCGAAGAGAATCCACGTTCTATTCTGATTGTGCCTATCAAAGCAGGCAAAGAAGTGTATGGAGTAATTGAAGTGGCTTCGCTGAAAGTCTTTTCCGATAGTCAGAAAACCTTCTTAGAAACTATTGCCGAGGACATTGCTTCCTCTATTTCTTCTATTAAATCTAATGAAAAAACACGCCTCTTGCTTGCTGAGTCAAGAAGCATCACCGAGCAAATGACAGCCCAAGAAATGGCAATGAGGCAAAATATTGCTCAATTGGAAGAGGCTCGCAAGGCATTAGAACGAAAAAATGCAGATATGGCCGCCTTAGTAGCCGCTATCGAGAGGGCAACCATTGTAGTAGAATTGGATAGGCAAGGCTATTTTACAAAAGTAAATGAACGTTTCCTTGAAGTTTCAGGATACCAGATGGACGAGGTAATCGGGCAACATCGTAGTTTTTATGCACCCAAAGACTCCGACCCTGCCGAGTTCAATTTGCTTTGGGCTCAACTGGCTCAGGGAACATACGTAGAAAAAAATATACGACGTATCCGAAAAAATGGAACAGAATTCTGGATGCGGGCTTCCTTTTTCCCTGTAATGGACGAGCAAGGCTCACTCATCAAAGTTACATCTATCTGTACCGATGTTACAGATAAGATGATTAAGGAAAACAAAGATTTAGAAGCTCAAAAAACAATGGGCTTCAAAAATGCCGCCCTCGAACACTCCTTCCTTGTTTTTGAAACGAATGCAAAATTCAAAATCAAAGATATCAATCCTTTTGCTGTTAAAGATTTAAAAATCCATAAAGAAGATTACGTTGGGCATCATATTGATGAAATTATTTTAGGACGCTTAGATTACAAAGAACTTTTAGCAGAATTGGAAAGCAGAGAAATTGCAGAAGGTATAGCCGTGCTGAAAGCCGCCAATTTTGGCTACCGCTATGTAAAATTTGTAGTAGCTTGCCTAAGAGATAAAAAAGGTGAAATAGAAACGATTTTCTTTATCGGTTCGGACATCACCGAACAGAAAACCAAAGAAAATCAATTAGAAGATGAGGTAAGAGCCTTGAAAAAGAAATTAGAAAAATTAGAAGCCAAATTAGCTGTTTAGAAATAGTGGTTAGAAATTATCGGGCAAGCAAGGTTCTACCATTATTACATTTTCTTTTTCTACAATTACCTGTCCAGCGTCTAAATCTTTGGTTTTGCGTACAAATTTTTTAGGCGTAACAATCACGGGGCAGAGTGTTTCGTTGCGTCTTTTTGAAAAATAGGCGGCAATTTGGGCGGCCTTTTCAATGACCTTTTTAGGGAATGTTTTACCTGCCTGATATTTGATAAGTACGTGTGAGCCTGAAACATCTTTGGCGTGCAACCACAAATCTTCTTTATAGGCATATTTTTGCGTGAGCAAATCATTATTTTGGGCATTTTTCCCTACAAGTATCGTAAAACCTTCTACAACAAATTGTTTGAAAGGCATCCAATCGGCTGTTTTTTCTTCCTGAAAGTCTAATTTGTTGTTTTTAAGATAATTGCGTAGCTCTTTGAGCGTATTTATTTGCTTTAAATTTTCTAAATGATTTTGAAGCATATCAAGATACAAACGACGAGCTTGTAGGTTTTCTTCTAATTTTTGGCATTCTATTTTCTGATTTTTAGCTTTTTTGTAGTACCATTCTGCATTTTTTTGTGGGCTGAGTTCAGACTTTAATTTGATAGTAATTTCTTGGTTGGTGTAGAAATCGTACAAAATAACTTTGTCTGCTTTTTCGGGTATTTGGTGCAGATTTGCCATTAGGACGTGTCCTATTTTTTCAAGGTTTTTGCTACTTGCGAGTTCTACCATTTTTTCGGTAGTTTTTTGAATATAGTTTTGAGTTCTTTGTAAAATTTTTTCTAACTGACGAATGGCACTTTGTTTTTCTTTCTCGAAATGTGTGATTTTAGCAAAAGCATAATAATACGCATTCAGGGCGTCGATGGGATTGCTAAACTCTTGAGCATTTTCTAAAATATCAATAAGGCTAAGCGTAGGGGTTTGTTGCCAAAAGCCTACGTAGTATTTGTTTTCTTGTATTTTTTGCAATAAATTTTGTATTTGTTGCCACTGGATTTCGGGAGGGGCTTGCTGGTCTATTTGCGTAAGCATCAGTTTATCAAAAGTTGGGAAAGTTTTTTTCAAGCCTTCGTGCCGAAAGTTTTCCCAAGTTTGCGAAAGTTTCTTAGGCAGTTGCGAAAGTTTTAGGTTCCAATCATTTTGGAGTTTTTTATGAAAAATATCTATTACGTTATCTTCTTCAAAAAGCAGGATATTGGCTCGGCTGCCATACATTTTGAAGAGCAAAGTGAGTTTTCCTTCTAATTTGAAAGCTACGGAGCGGTCATTTTCTAAGGCTTCTATGGCAAGAATTTTTTTGCCGATAGCTTGCTCAAAAAGTTCCAAAGTGTTTTTTTTAGCTCTCTGAAACTCATCAAGCAAGTGAAAACAAGCAAAATCGTGTTGTAGAGTAGCTCTGATGTAACAATCTTGTTGCTCCTTGCAAAATCCAAAAATAATTTCATCTTTGTTTTGTGTAAAACAAGTTGCCAGTTCCATTCCTTGCATTTTTTCGTGCAAGGCTTTGGCAAGAGGCTTCAAGAAATAATAGTTTTGGTGCATTTCCGTAAAAAAGAAAGACAAAATTACAAATATTTCAAAAATTATTAAGCAAAAACGCCACAGGTTTTAACCTGTGGCGTTGTGAAATGCTCAATGCTCTTTCTTTTTTCTCTTTTTCTTCTCGCCTCTTTCTATTACGGCTTCGGGACTTTCAAAGTTACTACTTCTATCTTTTACAAATCGGTTGAAAAAGCGTATAAGCGTAGCCAAACTATTATTTTTCTTGTCGTTTATTTGCAAAATTCCTTCCGAGAAAAAAGTCTTTTCACGCAAATTGGGACCTACCATCTGAAATTCGCCTACATCTTTCTTGGTTTCGAGCAGATCTTTACGTTCTTCGGCAGAAATATTTTTGTTATTGGTTAAAATAGCATCAATTACGTTTTGGGTATTCACATACACGAGCATTGGGTTTTCTTGGGTAAGTTTTTGGATACGAGCCTCAACAGGCTTTTTTAACTTAGGTGTTTTGGCTTGTTTGATAAATTCCAAATCATTGGAAATCAATAGTATATCGTCATCAAAAGCTAAGTAACTATTTACTTTTCCAGCATCTTTAATTTCGTAATATCCATTTTGCATTACAAAACCTCCAAGTGAGACAAAAAGTCTGATAAATTTTTCAAGATTTTCTTTATTACCAATCGTGAGTGCCATCACGAAAGCAGGTGTCATTTCTTTACGGGTTTTGGTAACAGGTCCTAAATAAATGTCTCCATCGTACTGATAGTCAGTGTATTGTATATCAAGTTCTTTTACCCCCGTGAAGGCAATCATAAAATCGCCTTTCATAAGGCTAAGGATAGCGTCTTCATCAAGCAAAACATTGATAACTTCCATTGCATCAGCTATGACTCGTCCGTCTTTACTCAAATTCTCACCAAAATTTCTGCACAATTCGGCTATTCCATTGCCTAAAACCTTCAAATCACCCGAAACAGCGTACATTCCAAGCAATTTTTCACCTTCTACATACTTGAAAAAATCTGGATTGATGCGTGTATTGAAGGCATTAGCAAATAAGTTATACATTTTTTCGCTCAAATAGGTCTGATACGTTACGGTAGCATTGCCTTTGTTGGTGGTAAAGAGGATATGGTCGTAATAATTTTTGTAAAACGATTTCAGGTGGCTGGCAAAACGTTCGGCTACGCCAAACTGAATCTCGGGTATTTCTTTCAATACGCTATTGATAGAGCCGCTAAATTGTTCGTAATTGAGCCAAATTCCTAAGTCGTAAGATTTTGCAAGAAAAATCTTGAAATTGTTGTTCTCGGCAATCGGATTGCTTACGTTGCCTTTGAGTATTTGTACTGTTTCGGTACGGAGAAGCGTTTGTTTGCGAAGTTTGTTGTTGCGTTCTTTTTCTTCAATTTTTTTGTCGTAGTCGGGGTCGTCGTAGTTGATACCTCCATAAAAATTTCTTTCGTTGATTTGTAGCGTTGCTATCATTCCACAGGTGCTGTTCCAAGCCATTACCCCATCGTTACGCATCAGCGAAGTGTAGCCGTCGGTTTGTGTTTTTTGCAAATCGGCTTCATCTTTCCAAACGGTATTTGCCCAACGTTCAAATTTTTTAGAGTCAGCAAGGCTAAAAATAGCTCCTATCATCACAGCGTTGCTATCTAAGGTATTTACAAAAATGTAAGACCTCGGAAAGGCATTGATGCCGATTTCTTCGGGATTTTTGTAGATAGCCGAAACAAGTTTGTACTCTTTGGGAAATTGCTTTTTAGTATCTTCATCAATTTTTTTGATAAAATCTAACTCCAAAAGAGCCTGAAATTTGCCTTTGGGCTTGTAGTTTTGGGCATTGAGCGAAACCAAAGCCGCTACTTTACTTGCCGAGAGCCTGCTTTCAAGTGTTTGAGCAAAAGAACTTAGCCCCATTAAAAAGGAGATAGCCCATACAATTACTTTTTGCATAATTTTGGTTTTTTAGGGTTAGAATTGATGTCCTGAAAATTAAGCATTTTTTTACGCATTTGATTCTGTTTTCTGCGAAAATCAGTAGTATTTGCGAGAGTTTTTAATAATCGTAAAATCCTAAAATTCAGGTTGTTTTTTCTGCATAATAGCGGCTACAATGAGCGAAAGAACCGCCCCGACAATCAAGCCGCCTATTACTGCCGAGATAAACATAAACTCAGGTGTAAGAAACTTTTCTGCTATCGCCATAGCTTTCTCGTCCATTCCTGCTTTTTCCCACTCTTGATGAGCCTTGTCTAATATTTCTTCAAAAATTGCTTTGTTGATAAATTTTAAATAAACCAACAAAAATAAACCTGAAAGTAAAGACGAAATAGCCGAAACAATCATTCCGATACCGAAGCCTTGTCCAAATTTGATGTAACCGCTGTTTTGGTCGCGGTAATATTTAATGGCTATTGCCAAAAAAGCTATCGTTACAACCGTGCTAAGTATATTGACAATTAGATTTTCACGCAAATCAGCTATAAAAGCTACTAAGCTAATGCCCACAGAAGTAAGTCCGAGAATAAGTCCGTAACGGATACCGACTTGTGTAGTAGTGATGGTGGTGGTGTTGCTCATAAGACAAAAGTTAGTGAATGAGAATATTTTTAAGTTCTTGTGTTTGAATATGATAACGTAAAATTTGATGTTGATTAGTGTTTGAAATATACAAAAAATTTTTGAAAATGCACAATCCATTCGGCTCGTCCAGATTGCTGATTAAGGTTTTCACAAGATTAGTATTTAGGTCAAAGGTTTTGACTTTGCCATTGTAAGTATCGGCAATATACAACAAGTTTTCGGATTTGCAAACAGCCATAGGGTGTTGCAATCGGGCGGTTTCGGGCGAGCCATCGGCATCACCAAAGTAAAATAAACCTTTGCCTATAAGCGTTTTGAGCGAATTGTTTTTAGTATCAAAAACTCTGATAGCACTGGCTTCGGGGTCGGCGATGTAAAGTAAATTTTTTTGAGCAAAAAGTCCGCTGGGTTGTGCGAAGGCGGATTGTTGGGGATTGTTGCTGTCGTAGAGGGCTTCTGCACCGCTACCTGCTTTCCAGAACGTCTTGTTTGTTAGAAAATCGTAGTATAAAATTTGGTGCGAACCTGCATTGGCAATCCAAAGTGTATTTTCTTGCACACACAAATCCCAAGGGCTGTTGAGGCTTTGTACAGGCTCGGTAAAGTTTTTGATAAGGCTTCTTGTGCCGTTGCCTGCGATACTTGTGAGCGTTTTTTCTTTGAGGTCAGCTTTTCTGATGCGATTGTTACGGGTATCGGCAATGTAAAGGTTATTGTTTTTGAGAGCTAAACCTTGTGGTTCATCAAGCATTGCTTCCGCGAAAGTTCCGTCTTTAAAACCTTGCTTGCCCGAGCCTATCGTTTGCAAGATTTTCCCTTCGGGGCTGATTTGCACAACTCTATGATTGCCTGTATCGGCTATCCACAAGTTGCCTTCGGCATCGGTGATGATTTTAGTCGGAAAGTTCAGAACAGACTTTTCGGGGATAGTTTTTTGGCTAAAATCAAATTTTTTAGTGCTAATGGTTTCTGTTTTTTTAAGTTCAAGGATTTTGTTTCTGAACGTTTCGTAAAAATTTTCTCCTGATTTTTGCAAAACGATTTTACCTTTCGTATCAATTAGCACTAATGTAGGCCAAGCCTTTACGGCATAGCTATCCCAAATTTTGCTATCAAAATCATTGACAATGGGGTGAGTGATAGCGTATTTTTTGATAGCTTTTTGAATTTGGGCGGTGGCTTTTTCGGTGTCAAACTTTGCCGAATGTACGCCTATGACGATAAGTTCGTTGGCAAATTCTTTTTCTAACTTTTTGAGATAGGGTAAAATATGATAGCAATTCACACAGCCGTAAGTCCAAAAATCTAAAAGCACGATTTTGCCCCTAAAATCTTGTAGTTGATAACTTTTAGGCGTATTGAGCCACTGGATTTCTTTAGGAAATTCGGGGGCATTGAGGCGTGGCGTTTGCACGTTTTTGTTTTTTTGTTCAGTATTTTGACAAGCTCCCAAAAGAAGTAAGACAAGCCACAAAATCAATAGTTTGTGCATTGAAAGAAAATAAAACAGAGAAAAGCCTTTGAACGATTTTTCTCTGTTCGTTGAGCAAAGCCGAAACGAACAGAGAAATAAGATATTGAGCATAGCATAAAATATTACCAGCCCATTACGTAAGCAAATATTAGCGGAGCAACAATAGTAGCATCGCTTTCTATGACGTACTTAGGCGTTTTGATGTCTAATTTACCCCAGGTAATTTTTTCATTAGGGATAGCTCCCGAATACGAACCATAAGAGGTAGTAGAATCGCTAATTTGGCAGAAATAGCTCCAAAACGGTACATCGTGCCAACCTAAATCTTGGTACATCATAGGCACGACACAAATCGGAAAATCGCCTGCAATGCCGCCGCCTATTTGAAAGAAACCAACCCCTTTGCCACTGCTGTTCTGCCTGTACCAATCCGAAAGCCATACCATATATTCAATTCCACTTTTCATGGTAGAGGCTTTCAAGTCATTTTTTATTACGTAGCTTGCGAAAATATTGCCCATAGTGCTATCTTCCCAGCCACCTACCACGATAGGTAAGTTTTTTTCGGCAGCGGCAACCATCCAGCTATCTTTGGGGTCAATTTCGTAGTATTGTTCCAACACGCCACTTTTTATCATTTGGTACATAAATTCGTGAGGGAAGTAGCGTTCGCCTGCGGTATCGGCTTTTTTCCAGAGTTGGTAAATATGTTTTTGTAGTTTTCGGAAGGCTTCTTCTTCGGGAATGCAAGTATCGGTTACGCGATTTAAGCCTTGTTCCAAAAGTTCCCATTCTTGCTCGGGGGTGAGGTCGCGGTAGTTAGGAATGCGTTTGTAATGCGAATGAGCGACTAAGTTCATCAAATCTTCTTCTAAGTTTGCCCCTGTGCAAGAGATGATATGCACTTTGTCTTGGCGAATCATTTCGGCAAGCGAAACGCCCAACTCGGCTGTACTCATAGCTCCTGCAAGGGTAATCATCATTTTGCCACCTTCGGCAAGGTGAGTGATGTAGCCATTGGCGGCATCTTTGAGAGCGGCGGCGTTGAAATGTCTGTAATGGTGGTCAATAAATTGCGAAATCGGTCCTTTCATTGTGAGTGATGAATTATGAATGATTAAGTTATGAATAAAGTTCCAAATTTACACATCAGCCCCGCTTTTGCCGAGCTAATGTTGTGGGTAGGTGTTATTACTTTTCCGTTTTTGAGTTGAACTCCACAATTTTTTGCCAATTTATTACTCCATCATCACAAAAGTCTTGGGCAAATTTCAAGGTAAATTGATTGACAACTTTTGCGTATGCTTTCAAAAATTCTTCGTTTTTTTCTTTGGCTTGATGTCCAAGTGGCTCTATAATGTCTGTGTAAAGTGTGTCGCTGTCTGAAATAAGTTGCCAAAATTCTTGTCCGCAAATTTTTTGATAACCGTCTTTATTCGGTTGATTTTCAACGCCATAGCAACAGCCATTCACTGCCACTATGTTTAGTTTCGGGTTTTGTTTTAACAAAGTCTTTTCAGCATTTTTGAAATTATCTTTCATCTTTTTGATTTGGCTGCTATTGCCCCAATTCGGACCTGACTTAATTTCAATGATGTAATAATTGCCGTTTTTGGGAAACTCTAAATCAATGCCTTCCAAAACCCTTGATTTCACACCACCAAATACTTTTTGACAAACAAAAATAGCCACACCTTCCAAAAAGTCGCCAAATAAAGTTTCTTCTTGCGATTGCAAATAAGCATCAAGTAAGTTTTTCACTAAGTCTTGTGCTGTCAAAATATTTTTCGCCTTGAACAAATATGGATTTTTGCGTTTCAAAACTTCTTTGAAATTCAACTTTTCAAGTTTTTCCAAACGTTTGGCGTGAAAAGTTCCAATATTTTGCTCAATGTATTTGGTAACGTCTTTTAGGTTCAAAGTTGGCATTAGAACAAGAAGTGTTTAAGTGTTTCAATTTCTTTCAACATCATTTCGTGATATTCAGGCAAAATTTCTATACCTATTGCGTTGCGTTTCATTCTTTGAGCAACTTTTAGCGTAGTTCCCGAACCTGCAAAAGGGTCTAAAACCGTATCATTTTCTTGCGTAAAGAGTTTGATAAACCACTCAGGCAAATTTTCAGGGAACGCCGCAGGGTGATTTTTATTTTGGCACTCTGTTGCAAAATGCAAAACATTGGTAGGATAAACCATTTCTTTGCCTACCCAATTAGAGATATTTTTACCAAAACCGCTACCATTTTTGGCATTATCTCGAACTTTGTCTGTTTCGCTTAGGTTTTTCAAACGACTTTTTGCCCAATCGCCAATTGGAACTCTTACTTCGTCTTGGTACATATTAAATTTTTTGTCCTTGTTGAACTGCAAAAGTCTTTCCCAACTATCCCGAAAACGATTTGACCACTTGCCTGGGTATGAATTTTTTTTGTGCCAAATAAATTCTTCTGTCCAAAACCAACCTTGTTTGCGAAGTGCTAAAATCAATTCTATTACGTAGGTGCTTCTCTCGCCTTCTACTACTTTTTCTTTAATATTTAAAATAAAAGTTCCTGTGGGTTTCAGCACACGCAAAAGTTCTTGGGAAATTGGTAAAAACCATTCAACGTACTCATCAGGAGCAATTCCACCGTAAGTATTTTTGCGTTGGTCGGCGTAAGGCGGTGAAGTAAAAATAAGGTCTATGCTATTGTCGGGAATTTGTTTTAGTACATCTTTGCAGTCTCCTAAAAGAATATCCGTTTTTACTTCTACCATTCTTGCTTGTTGTTTTTGTTCTTCAACCGCAAAGTTAATTATTTTTTTCGGATTCTGATTTTATATTTTTCCTCTCTTATGCTTGCCAAAACGCTCATTTCACTTGTTTTACTTCTTCTTCGAGGCGGTTTTGCATACGTTTGCAGATGTTTTCCATATCCATAGCCATCACTTCGTCGCCAGTGGCGATGCGGATAGTATCAGCCATTCCCGAGATTGTCTCGATGAAAAAACGTTTCATTTCAAAAACCTCCATTTGTTTTGTCCAAAGGTCAATTTTGAGTGTCCCTTTTCCCCAGCCGTCCCAAATGGCTAAGGCAATGGCTTTGGCTTCTTCGGTACCTGGTTCGGGCTTTTGGGTAGCGTCCCACTGAATTTGCTCGCAAACGTTTTGCTCGTCAAGTGTAATATCTAAAATGATTTTTTCTTTTCTCATACCTCGTTAGGCTTTTTCTCAAAAAAAAATTTTGCTAATTTTACCAAAAAAATAATTATGCAAAGAGTAATTTGGACGCTTTTTCTGATTTTTTGCTCAAATTTAGCGTTACTTGCACAAACTAAACAAAAAGATTTAGAAAAAAATTACGAAAAGGCAATAAAATCTTTTGAAAAAAATAATTTTGCCGAAGGCTACGAGTACCTGCAAAAATGTTTGCAAATTGATTCACTTTGGCGAGATGCCCTCTACGCAAAGGCTTTTTTTGAGTTGGAAGAAGAAAAATATCTTGCTTCGCAAAAGAGTTTTAGCAAATTGTTGCTTTATTACCCCACCGATACTGCCGCTTACTTGGGCAGAGCAAGAGCCTACTCGGGGCTTTCATTATTTCAGCAAGCCGTAGCCGATGTGCAAAAAGTGCTTCAAATGGATAGCACTCACACGCAAGCCCTTTCGGATATGGGATTTGTGTATGCACAAGCAGGTTTCCCAAAAAAAGCACAAGAATTCCTTGATAAAGCCCTCCAAAAAGAACCTCAAAACACCCAAATCTTGCAACTCAAAAGTTATGCCTACTGGCTCGATAAAGACTTAGAAAAAGCCGAAGAATTTGCCAAAAAAGCCCTACAATACAATCCCGAAAA
>Ga0308407_1000265_pt1 | contig 42706 bp, 41 predicted proteins | sample HotsprSampleMSe2_FD_203476 | JGI IMG/M metagenome (GOLD analysis project Ga0308407, IMG submission 203476) | Hot spring phototrophic mat microbial communities from Mushroom Spring, Yellowstone National Park, Wyoming, United States - 20060911_MSe2 ...
ATGTGGGCAGTGCTGGCGGTGCTTATCTACTTCGCGCTGACGCTGGCAGTGATGCGTATGCGGGCGGAGCTGGGTCCTCCCGTCCACGACCTCCACTTCTCGGGTCCTGACCATGTGATTACCCGCGCCTTCGGCACGGGCGCACTGGATGGGCGCAGTCTCGTGTTGTTGAACTTCTTCTACTGGTTCAACCGCGCCTATCGCAGCCACCCGGCTCCCATCGTCATCGAGAGTCAGCGCATCGCCGGTTCGGTTAACGCCTCGCAGCGGCGGATGGCGGTCGCGTTGATGCTGGCGGTGCTGGTGGGCGGGCTATCGTCGTTCTGGGCGTTTGTACATCTGGGCTACCAGCTCGGCACTGCCTCCAAGTTCTTTCAGGGCATCTGGTTCGGCAACGAGGCATATAACCGTCTGGCAACATGGATTTCCAGTCCCAGCAAACCCAACCCGCAGGCGAACTGGGCGATGGCGATTGGCTTTGGCATCTGTTCGTTGCTGATGTTCCTGCGGTTGAAACTGCTGTGGTTCCCGTTTCATCCCATCGGCTTTGCCATCTCTGGCTCGTGGAGCATGAACCTCGTGTGGTTGCCGCTGTTTATCGCGTGGCTTATCAAGTGGCTGGTGCTGCGCTACGGCTCGTTGCAGACCTACCGCCGGTTTGAGCCTTTCTTTCTGGGTTTGATGCTTGGCGAGTTTATCGTGGGCAGTATCTGGAGCCTGCTGGGCATGGTCTACGACCTACCCACCTACAGCTTCTGGGGCGCGTGAAGGGCGTCCGTACCGAACATCCCCAACGAACATTGCCAATTTCCCCTTTTTCCCGATATACTGATAGGTGCAGTTTCATAGGGTAGAAGGAGCGGTTCGTCGTTTTGAGCAAGCAGCAGCAATACCGACACACCTTACAACAGCTGGGCAAGGTGGCACGGCAGGCGGTATCCCAGCAGGATATCGACCGGTTTCTGGATTTCGCGCTGGAAGAGGGTATGAAGCTGGTGGGAGGCTTCCGCGCCTTCATCGCGCTCGTAGACGATGACGCGGGCGAACTGGTCATCCACAGCGCGCTGGGACCAGGGTGGGATGAAGAGAAGCGCCAGCGCCGCCTGCAGGTGGCGCAGGAGGAAGGAAAGGGCATCACCGGCTACGTGGCTGCCACCCAGCGACCCTACTGCACAGGGGATGTGAACCATGACCCGCATTACCTGAAGTTCTTCGAGGATGTGGTCAGCGAGCTGGCGGTGCCCATTGTGGACGCTTACGGGCGCACGCGCGGCGTCATCAATATCGAGTCCGACCAGCCGAACGCCTTCGATGAGGAGGACGTGAGCTCTATCGTTCTGCTGGCAGACCTGTGTTTGACTGCCTTAACCCTGCACCAGTCTCGCGTGCGGCAGGAAGCCCTGGTGCAAATCGGTAACGAGCTGAGCACCTCGGAGGATCTGGACGACCTGATGCGCACGGTGCTGGATGTGGCGGCGAAGGTATTGCGCTTTGAAGACTGCTCGGTGTTCCTCATCGATGACGACCAGAAACGTCTGACCCTTGCCGCATCCAGCGGTGCTTTGAAGGAGCAGGTGGGCAAGGTATCTTATCCGCTGGGCGAGGGGCTGACCGGCTGGGTTGCGCAACATGGGGAGCCTGTGCGCACCGCGAACCCGCGCGAAGACCCACGCTGGCGGGGCATCGCCAGTGAGATGCCGGTGGAGCAAATCGGCGCGTTTCTGGCGGTTCCCGTGTGGGGGCGGGAGCGGACGATTGGGGTCATCCGCGTGGTGCGACGGCGCAGTCTCGCGCCTTGGTTCGATAACCGTTTCACCGATGAGGAGCTGGAGGTGCTTTCCGCCATCGGCAGCCAGCTGGGTTCGGCGATAGAGAGCCTGAACATGCGTCATCGGCTGGTGCAGACCGAGAGAATGGCAGCGTGGGGGGAGATGTCCGCCAAAGCCGCGCACATGATTGGCAACCGCACCTTTGCTATCAAAGGCGACCTGAACGAGGTGGAATACCTGCTGCAGCAGCCCGAAGTGAACCGTGAGGAGCTGACCGAGCTCATCGGCAGCATCCGGCGGGGGATTTCGCGACTGGAGGAGATACTGCACGAGTTCCGCGATTTCGTGATGGCTACTCACCTGAGCACGGGCGTGGACAACGTGAACAACATTATCGCCCAGACGGTGGCGGAGATATTCCCGCGCCGGGGACCGGTGGAGCTGAAATTAGAGCTGGACTCCAGACTGCCAGACATCCGATGCGACGCGGTGAAGCTGAAGCGTTGCTTCGCGGAGATGATAGAGAACTCGCTCAGTTTCCAGCCGGAGGGCGGAGAGCTGTTCATCCGCACCGAGCTGGTGGACTCGCGTGCCCTCCCCGTGCGATTGGGTGTGGCGCGGAACAAGCAGTTCGTACATGTGCAGTTTTGCGATAAAGGACCGGGCGTGCCAGTCGACATCAAGGAGAAGATTTTCCAGCCCTTCTTCAGCTCGCGCGTCAAGGGAATGGGGCTGGGATTGTCTATTGTCAAGGGGATTGTGGAAGCGCATCGCGGTTTCGTATACGAAGATGGCGTGCCCGGCAAAGGAGCGTGCTTCCATATTCTGCTGCCGGTCAACGGAAAGCCATCAGGCGAGCAAACGGACGTGAAGGAGCGATAGCGAGGAGGTGCTATGTACCGGATACTGGTGACCGATGACGAAGAAGAGGTACGCCATGCGCTGCAACGCCGTTTACAGCGCGAGGGTTATCAGGTGGACGTTGCCGAGGGGGAAAGTGATGGCATAGAAAAGATTAAGCAGGCGTCCCCCGCGTACGACGTGGTCATCACCGACATGGCGATGGAGAACCCCGACAGTGGGGTGCGCATTCTGGAAGCCGCGCTGGCACACGATTTGTTCAGCGAGGTGATTGTGCTCACCGCGTACGGCAACGTGGCGAACGCGGTGGAGTGTATGCGCCGCGGCGCGTTCGACTATGTGGAAAAAAACATCCCAGGTGTGGATGTGTATGAACTGCTGGTACTCAAAATCGAACAGGCGCTAGAACGCCGCCGCTCCGCGGTGAACACCCTGCGCCGGATGGAGGAGATTACCCGTCGGTTGACCTCATCCCTGAGGCGTGGGGATTAGAAAATAGGATAAGGCGGGTAGAATCAGCCCTTCTACCCGCCGGCACGCGACAGGGATACGCCTCTCATTATGCCGCCTTGCGCATCACGGCGTCTGCGACCTGAATAGAGACCACCTGGTCTAGGCGGATATCCTCGGCGTCGGTTATCAGGTATGCACCGTAGAGCGGCACATATCTGGCATCTTCAACAGTAGCCAGCGTCACGTGGGTGTTACCCAGGCGATCTTTCCAGACAATCTCGCACACGGAACCCACGTAAGCTTTGGCATCGTGCACTCCCATGTGCATTCCTCCCTTGGCTGGTGGGATGCCACCTTCTGTGGAGGATTTTCCATGTTGCTTCTGCGCAGGTACCTGAAGAGGATACGGGTAGCGCAAAAACCCCGCACTGCTACCGAAATCGGGACGGAGGCGGGTATACTAAGGACATCACGGGGGGAACATCGGCGCGCGTCCTTAAGGTATAGAAAGGTGTAGGCTGCGTCGGTATCCCGAAAGGAGGAAGGTTCGTCATGCCAGAACCCACCGCCGAACTTCTCCGCCGCGTTGTGGACGAGGTGGAGAAAGCCATTGTGGGCAAACGCCAGGTGGTTGAACTCGCAGCACTCACGCTGTTGTGTGACGGGCATCTTCTCATCGAAGATATCCCCGGCGTCGGAAAGACCACCCTCGCCAAGGCGCTCGCACGCTCCATCGGCGGAAAGTTCCGCCGCATCCAGTTTACTCCAGACCTGTTGCCTGCGGATGTAACCGGTACTAACGTGTTCAATCCGAAGACACTGGGCTTTGAACTACACCCCGGACCTGTTTTCGCTAACGTGGTTCTGGCAGACGAAATCAACCGAGCGACCCCCAAGACGCAGTCCAGTCTGCTGGAGTGCATGGAAGAGCGACAGGTTACTATCGACGGCGTCTCGCACCCATTGCCTCGCCCCTATTTCGTCATCGCCACGCAGAACAATGTGGAGATGCTGGGCACGTATCCGCTGCCGGAGGCGCAGATGGACCGCTTCTTCATGCGCCTGTCGCTCGGGTATCCTTCACAGCAAGATGAAGTGTTCATACTGGACCGCCAGCAGCAAGAGCATCCCCTGCAGCATGTGCAGCAGGTCACCGAGCCAGATCAGATTGTCGATGCGCAGCAGGCAGTGCGCACGGTCTTTGTGCATGAGGCTGTGCGACAGTATATCGTCAGCCTCGTCAACGCCACCCGTCGCCACCCGCACGTGCAGCTGGGCGCCAGTCCGCGCGGCTCGCTCAACCTGATGCACGCTGCCCAGGCGTACGCAATGCTTCAGGGGCGCGACTATGTGCTGCCCGACGACGTGAAAGCGGTGGCTGTTGCGGTGCTTTCCCATCGGCTTATCCTGAAGCCAGAGGCGCGGGTGCGCAGGGTTAGCGCGGAGCAGGTGGTCTCGGAAGTGCTGCAGCAGGTGGCGGTACCGCTGGGTGTGAGGGCGCAGAAATGATGGAGCAGTCGCAGGTACAGCAAGCCACCCCCGGCTACCACGGGGTGAAAGTGCTGGCGGCGGTGCTGGCAAGCCTGTGTATCCTTACCGTGGCGATGACGCTCGGACTGGGACACCTGTACATGATGGCAGTGGCAACCGCAATGGTTCCCTTGCTGTCCTACTCGCTGGGTAAAAGGATGCTTCGCGGGCTGGAGGTGCGGCGAGAGGTGGCTGATGTCGCGTGGGACGGTCAGACGGTTGCGGTGAAAGTGCAGGTGCATAACCGGTCTGCTACCCCCAAGTACTTCTTGCAGGCGCGGGACAACCTGCCCAAGCAAGCGGAGTTTGCGGAAGGCGACGGCCTCATTCCGCTGGCTGTTCCAGCGAGAGGCACACAGACGGCAGAATATCAGGTGCGGTTTCAGCGTCGCGGAAGGTATACGCTCGGTCCGATGAACATCCGCGCCACGGACCCGCTAGGTATGTTCTTCTTTGAACACCGCCTGCGCGTGCAGACAGAGGTGCTGGTACTGCCATCCCCGCTGGCACTGCCACAGATGAGCATGATACGGGGGGCGACCTTCACCGCAGGAGGACTGCACTCTGCGCCGGTGCGCGGAGATAGTGTGGAGTTTCTCGGCATTCGGGAATATGTGCCAGGCGACCCGCTACGGCGTGTGGACTGGAAACATTCCGCTCGCCATGGCGACCTGTTTGTGCGCGATTTCGAACGGTTCACGCAGAGCGAGGTCTGTGTGCTGCTGGACTGCTCGGCGGGCTTGCGCCACCTCCCCAACAGCTTCGAAGTCATGGTGAAGGCGGCAAGCGGCGCCCTGCATCAGGCGTATGCAGGTGGACTGCCTTTCCGGATGCTGGTGGGCTTGCCGGAGGTGGATGGTCTGCCGGCTCGCTGCTCGGCAGAGCGGCTGTATGAGTGCCTGTATCGCCTTGCGGAAATTACCCCTCGCCCCGATTTTGTGTGGGCGGACGTGGTAGCGAAGGCGGTGGCGGAGGAGCCACCCGGTACTCTGCTGGTGCTGATAACCGCCGCGGCAGACCCGAGTTTACTCCCGCTTCTGGACACTTGCGTCCGCAAGCAGATGCAGGTTGCGCTGCTGCTGCCAAACGTACCTGCGCTTGACCAGCAGGGCGGTATGCATGATGCCCTGCATGACGGCGACTTTCTGCGTGCCCTGTCCCTACCTCATGTGAGTATCATCCCCCTGCATTCAGGAGGTGGCTCGTAATGGAACACACCCCGCGCGACAGAGACAACCCCAGCGTCTGGATGTATGTGTCGGGGCTGGCGGTGGCGTACTCCGGCTTGCTGGCGGCGCGGATTGTCATCGAGGACGTTCGTTTTACCACCATGCTACTGCTGCTGGTGCTGGGTGGCTTTGTGTTCAGCTTTATCGCCCGGCAGCTGGGCTGGTTCAACCTGTCGCCCGGGCTGTTCGTGCGATGGCTGTTCGCGGCGCTTATTGTGTATGCCCTGTTCAGCTTCTGGACGCAGGGATGGGTCATGCCTTCCGATGTGGAGACCACCTACGGCGGCACCGCCATCGCTTTTCTGTGCTGGCTGGTGGTGTTCCTTTCGTTCATGCTGGCATCGGATGAGCATGTGTTGTTCATGGCCGTACCAGTCATCGCCTTGCTGGGAGTGACTGCGCCCGCGTTGACCTCTTATCAGGCGTTCTGGTTGTTTACCATGTTTCTGGGCAACGCCGCCTTCCTGCTGGCGCATGAGAACTTCCGGCGCGTGTACCGCACGGCGAAGCCCAATGCCCTGTTGCTGCGCGGGCAGATTGTTGTGGCGATATCGTGTGGAGCGCTGGCGGCGTTGACAGGAGTGCTGGTTGGATTGACGTTAAAGGATACCACTGTCCGACTCAGCGGACAAGCCCTGCCGGCAGGTCTCAGCACGCCGGCGAGTAACAGTGTCTCGAGCTCGTTCAACCAACCGGCAATCGTGGTGGGATTGGGACCCGTATCGCTGAGCGAACAGCCGGTGCTGGAAGTGCAAAGCAGCGAGCCGCTTCTGTGGCGTGGCAGTGTCTACGTCCGCTACACAGGGCGCGGCTGGGCGAACCCGCGATATGGCTTCTTCGGTCGAGACCTGTTCGATCCAGATATGCCATTCGCGGAAATGCCTGAGCGACGCGACGGTTTGTACACGCTGTCGGTGCCCCCGGTCGCGCCCGAGCCGATACGATACCGCGAGGTGAAGCAACGGTTCAAACTGTTGAGCGGGGCGGCGAACGTGATCTATGGGGCTGCTCAGCCTGTGCTTGTCCGGTTCCCGACCATGGCGGTGCGTGTGGACGCTGGAGGATGTCTGCAGAGTTATTACGGTTACCGCGCCGGGGCGGAGTATGAGGTGGTGTCGCGAGTGCCCGATGCCACACCCGCCGATTTGCGTCAAGCCCCACTAGCAACGCTGACGGACGTGGGGGCTCTGTACTTCGATGCCCCGCCCAATCCGCGATTGCAGAACCTCGTTCGCGACCTCACCGCAGGGCTGACCAATAACTACGACAAAGTGATGGCGCTGAAGGCTTATATTGAGTCGACCTGCAAGTATAACCTGAATGCGCCCGCGGTACCGATGGGCAGGGATGCGGTGGATTTCTTCCTGTTCGACTCAAGGCAAGGCTATTGCGACCTCTTTTCCTCTGCGCTAGCGGTGCTGGCACGCTACGCAGGCATCCCCTCGCGCGTGGCAACGGGGTTCATCACGGGCGACCAGCAGCCCGACGGCAAGTATATCGCCAGAGAGAAGCATCGCCATCAGTGGACGGAGATTTACTTCCCCGGCTGGGGCTGGATTGCCTTTGATCCCACCGAAGGGTCGCGAAACGTGACGGAAGATGCGAATCGGCGGGAAGGCGGCCTCACATGGCAGGGGCTTGTGCGGCGATACGGTTATCTGCCGTGGCTGTTGCTGTTCGGGGCTATCGGTTTGCTGCTGTTCGCGGTGGTCAATGAGGTTCTTGGGCGTCGTTCATCTGCTGCCTCTGCCTCGCGCATCGTGCGTGCGTATCTGAGGGCGGTGCAGCTGCTGCACCAAGCAGGGTTTGCCCGCGCCGAATGGATGACTCCCTCCGAGTACGCCGCGCATGTGCAAAAAGCACTGCCCGAGGCGGCGGTGCCCGTGTGGGGACTGACGCGCCTGCTGGAGCGCAGCGAATACGGAAAAGGCATCGACGACGCAGAGGTGTGCGAGGCAGAACGCTACCTGCAGCAGATTCGCGCCGTGCTGAAGCGTCAGAACAGGTGGTGGCGGCGCGAGTGGCGAAATAGCAACCGCTATCTCTGAGTACGGAGGTATCGCCGTGGAATTCATTCGTGTGGGCGTAGTCGGCGCGGGAGCCAACACCGTGGAAAAGCATATCCCCAATTTGCAGGCGATAGAGGGGGTGGAGATTGTCAGCGTGTGCAACCGCACGCGCGAGTCTTCGGAGCGTGTCGCCAGGCAGTTCCACATCCCTAAAGTGTACGATAACTGGCGCGAGCTGGTGGACGCGCCCGATACCAATGCGATCGTGATAGGTACGTGGCCCTATATGCACTGTCCTGTGACGCTCGCCGCTCTGCAGGCAAACAAGCATGTGATGACCGAGGCGCGCCTGGCGATGAACCTGCGGGAAGCGCGGCAGATGCTGGAAGCGGCGAAGATGCGCCCCCATCTCGTGGTACAGGTCGTGCCTTCGCCGTTCACACTGAGAGTCGACAACACCATCAAGCGCCTGATCGCGGAGGGGTATCTGGGCGAGGTGCTGGCGATAGAGGTGCGGGCGGGAGGCACTTTCATCGACCGCGATTCCCCCCTGCACTGGCGGCAGGATTTCGACCTCAGCGGCTTCAACACCATGACGCTGGGCATCTGGTATGAAGCAGTGATGCGCTGGGTGGGCGAGGCGAAGCGAGTCACCGCTCTGGGCAAGACCTTCGTGCCGATGCGCAGGGATGCTTCGGGCAACCTGAAGGCGGTGCGTATCCCCGACCATCTGGAGGTGGTAGCGGAGATGGTGTGCGGCGCTATCGCGCATTTTCAGATTTCCGCCGTCACCGGTTTGGCGGGCGGACCCGAAGCGTGGCTCTTCGGCAGCGATGGCACGTTGCGCCTTGCAGACGGCAGGCTGTTTGGCGGCAGGCGAGGCGACAGCTCTCTCACCGAAATCCCTATTCCTCCCGAAGAAGAGGGCAAATGGCGGGTGGAAGAGGAGTTCGTCAACGCCATCCGCGGCAAGGAGAAGATTAAACTCACCACCTTCGAAGACGGTGTGAAGTATATGGAGTTCACCGAAGCCGCCATCCGCAGTATGGCGGAAGGCAGGACGGTCGCTATCGGTGACCTGTTATAATGGCGGGGCAGGATGGCAGTCAGCGCAACGGATTTCTTGCATCGGGGCGTTGGGAAGACGCCTGCGCGCGTCTATCTGGTGCATGGCAGGGAGGAGGGGCAGAAGCACGCCGTTCTGCAACGGTTGCGCGACGAACTGGTTACCGAGGAGTTCGACCGCGCGCACCTCGACGTGCAGGAGGTGAACCTGTCCACCATCCTTGCCGAGACGATGAGCATTCCTGCCTTTTCCCCCCGTCGGGTGGTCTTCGTTCGGGGCGTTCAGCACCTCAAAAGCGCGGATATCGATAGCCTCGTGGACGCCATCCCCCGCCTGCCCGACAGCACCTGTTTGGTGCTGTACACCCACGCCGAGAGTGAAGAGGAAGACAGGAAGGGAACTGCCGTGCCTGCGAAACTGCTGAACGCTGTGGACAAACAGGGAATGGTCATCGAGTGCAAACCCCTGTCCTCGGCGGGTTTTGTGGGCTGGCTGGACGCGCGGCTGAGGGAGTCGGGAAAGGAGATGACTCCTGACGCGAAGGAACGTTTTACCTTCCTGACCGCTGCCAACACCGCTGCTGCAGAGCCGGAACTGTTAAAGCTGCTGTGGTTTGTGGGCGAGCGGACGGTTATAGGGCGCGAGGATGTGGAGGCTGTGGTCAGCCGCACGGTTGAGGCGCAGGTGTTCAAGCTCGTGGACGCCATTGCCCTAGGCGATGCGGCGTCGGCGATGCGCTTACTGCAGGATGTGCTTTCTTCAGGAGGGCGGGTGGAAGGTGTGGTGCCCCGCCTGATGGTGCTGATTGCTCGCCAGTTTCGCCTGGTGTGGCAGATGCGCCTACAGATAGAGTATGGTGAGCAGGCGCAACAGTGGTTCCCTTCCGACCCGAATCTGGCGCAGCTGCTTGCCAGACAGCGCTTTCTGGAGAAGAGCCTGCGCGAGCAGGCAAACCGACTTTCGCTGCAGGAGCTGCAACAGGCCTTTGACCGCCTGCATCAGGCGGACCGTATGCTGAAGGGAATAGACGAAGGGGACAACGACGCTCGCAAAGTGATCGAGCGGCTGGTGGTGGACCTGTGTGGCTCGAAAGCAACCACTACGCGCCGCTCGATGCTGTCTGCTGCTGTGCCAGATATTGATTGACGAAACGCATCAGGCGCGATTTGCGCCGCGCTGCCTGGTTCTTGTGGATGATGCCGCGCTCGGCGGTTTTGTCTATCGCGCTGCACGCTTGCGCCAGCGCCTTGCGGATGGCTTCTGTGTCGCCACTGGCGGCTGCCGCCTTCGCCTTCTTGATGAAGGTCTTCATTGCCGACTTGGCGGACTTGTTGCGCAGGCGACGCTTCTCATTGCGCTTAATGTCCTTGATGGACGATTTCAGGTTTGCCAACCTTGCTTCCGACCTCCCCCCTGAGCAGTAAAAAATGGAGGCGCCGGCCGGAATCGAACCGGCGAATAGCGGTTTTGCAGACCGCCCCCTTAGCCACTTGGGTACGGCGCCTCGCTCTTTTGCACCATCATTATACTGAATCCATCCGTAATTTGCAAGATGTGCTGAGGGGTTTGTGGCTCGGCGGGATCTTCGCGCACACCTCACACAGGGGGGCGCAAATCAAATACAATCACATCCTGCTGGCTCTCCAGTAGATGCACTGTGCGCTCGCTGAAATCTACCCGCCATCCCGCTTTCTCCATTTCCAAGATGAACTCCCACGCAGTGTTGCGCCAGGGGTCGGCGAGCCATACGCGCCCGTGTGTGCGAACGCACCTCGTCAGCACGCGGCGCAGGGCGTCGTGGAGGCGACGCTCGTACAGCACGTCCGCCGCGATGACCAACTCAAAGGGTTCCACCTCGGGGAAGTGTCGCCAGTCGGCGAGCAGGGTGGTAACGCCTGTAATGCCGTTCTGCTGCGCATTCCACAGGGCGAACTCCAGCGCATCGGGCTGGTAATCGTTCAAAGTGACCTCTGCCCCCAGCCAGCGCGCTACCAGCCCGCACAGTCCCAACCCCGTGCCCAGTTCCAACACCCGTTTGCCCCGAATCTGCTCGCGACGCTCGCACAGAAGCTCACACAGCCCCACCGCCGCGTGCCACGGTACCGCCCAGAAAGGAATGTCGTCGGCGGAGGTGCTTTCGGTAAGCAGGTTATCCACACTGCGTACGGCGGTAATCCGAAACGTTCGCCGGCAGAGTGGAATCGACAGGGTATGAGTGGGGTAACGCAAAATGGCGGATGTCACCCGACGCGCGCCTCCGGGCTCTGCGTGTTCAGGCGCGCTCTGCCGGCGAAGATGTCACGGATGACCTCCTCTGCCTCCACCTCGTCGATCACGATATCCACCACCGGCAGTTCCGACAGCACCTGCGCGGCAATCTGCGTGGTGCGCTCGCGCGGTACCTCGATCACCGCCCGCAGGTCGTCCAGCTCGCACACCAGCCCGAACCGCTCCAGCTGCTCGCGTGCCACCGCTCGGTCGAACGTGAGCTTGAGCAGCTTGCTGTCGGAATACTGCTCCACCAGCATTTGCAGCGTGTTATCAAAGATGATGCGTCCGTGGTCGATGATGATGACCCGCTCGCACAGCGCCTGAATATCCTGCATGTAGTGCGAGGTGAGCAGGATGGTGGTCTTCGCCTGACGGTTATACTCTTTCAGGAACTCGCGGATGCGCTTTTGCGACACCACATCCAGCCCGATAGTGGGCTCGTCCAGAAAAACCACCTTCGGCGCGTGCAGCAAAGCCGCCAGCAGTTCGCATTTCATCCGCTCACCGAGGCTCATGCGTCGCACCTGCGTGTGCAACAGGCGTTTGATGTCCAGCATCTCCGCCAGCTCGTTCAGGCGCCGCTCGAAGGTGCGGTCGTCTACCTCGTACAGCTCCTTCAGAAGGATAAAGCTCTCGTAGGCAGGCAAGTCCCACCACAGCTGCATCTTCTGTCCCATCACGATGGACATCTGTCGTTGGAAGGCGGGCTTGCGCTCCCACGGCACATAGCCCATGACGGTAGCTCTGCCCGAAGTGGGGTACAGGATGCCCGACAGCATCTTCAACGTGGTGGTCTTTCCCGCGCCGTTAGGCCCCAGAAAGCCCACCAGCTCCCCTTCCTCGATGGTGAAGGAGACGCCCTGTACCGCGTGAACTTCCACCTTCTGACGGGTAATCAGGCTCCGGATGGCTCCCAGTGTGCCCTGTTCCCGTTTGTGGGTGACGTACGTTTTGGACAGCCTTTCTACCTCGATAATGGGCATACCACACCTCGCATGAGCACCTCTTAATGATACACATCACCACCGTTGTGTTGCAAGGGAGGGATGGGGGTGTTCGATAAAACGACCAAATGCCTGCTTCGGGGCAAGGCTCCAGCCGAGCCGTTAAAAGCCCTTCGAAAATGCTGAGGGTGTTCGAAAATTCCTTTTCCTTGCGCCCTATTCACCCAAAACATCAACGCCACACACAAAAAATTACCTGAACCACCTCAAAAATGCTTGACATGCTTGTCACAACGTTATACAATATAGCTAAACATCAGGCAAGGGGGTGATGTTACTTACCTAAACAGACGTTTTTGTTTAAATACCTCTTGAGTGTTCGCGACAGGAAAACCAACTACGAAAAACAAAAGGAGGGTGAAACATGAAACGACAAGCTTTTACGCTCATCGAGCTGCTGGTAGTCATCGCGATTATTGCGATACTGGCAGCCATCCTGTTCCCGGTGTTCGCGCAGGCGCGTGAGAAAGCGCGTCAGGCAACCTGCACCAGCAACATGAAGCAAATCGCGACTGCCTAGCTCATGTATTCGCAGGACTACGATGAGACCGGCTCGCCGATGTGGGTCAAAAGCAACCTGCGGACAGGTTGTGGTGGAGCGGGCGACCTCATCAACCCCAACTTCCGCGCCCCCTATTCTGGCACACCGTGGGGACAGTACTAGCCTGACCTGATTTACCCCTATGTGAAGGCAGGACGCGCGGCAAATTATGACGCTGCTGGCAACCCCATCTCGAAGGGCAACCGCGCAGTGTTCACCTGTCCTTCGGGGGATTCTCGCCTGACTGTACCCGGAGGCACCAGCGGGTGGGGCTCACTGACTTATGGCATCAACCAGAGCTACGTCAACTATGACCCCATTAACCCCGAGAGCGCATGGAACGCTCCGGGCGGTGGACCGGACTTCCTGTGCGGACAGGATCCGGGCTGCCAGAGCTGGGGCTGGGGCTGCTCGAAAGGCGCCACCATCGCCAAGCTCACCAATCCTGCCGACACCATTATGTTTATGGAAGGTCTTGTCGGTGCAGGACCCGGCTGGTTCGGTGGCTGCTGCAGTCTGGACAACTACCCAGGCACGCGCGAGACGGTGATGGCTGGTATGGCTGCTGCCTATCCGGCGGAGGGTGGCTTCCCTGCCGGCTATCATCCCAACCGTCCCCTCAAGCGACAGCGGCTGGACGGTGTGGGCAGCTTCTGGGACTACACCAGTGGCACGCTCAACGACGATGGCACGGTAATGCCGGTGCCTCTGTCCAACGACCGCGTGCTGTATGTGCATAACGGCGTGGCGAACTTCGTCTTTGCCGACGGTCACGTGAAGGCGCAGCGCGTGACTTACATGCGACAACACACTGCGTCGTCGCATTAAAGGTCATTTGCGGGATGGCGACCGGTCGCCATCCCGCCGGACAGGAGGTGGACACGGTGCCGCAGGTGATTCGCAAGGACCAGCAGTCGAAGTTACATCGAGAAGTCTCCACGCCGGTAGTTATTCTGGCGGCGGTAGTGGTGCTGGTCGTCCTGGTCTTCCTGTTTGACCGGTTTATCACGCCAATCGTGCCCCGGCGGCAAATGAGCGAACAGGAGGCATGGGAGAAGCGGTTAAAGGAGATGCAGCAAGCCATGCCACAAGGCGGATGGGCGTCGCCTGCGCCGGGCATGCCGCCGGTGTACGTGCCTCCCGCCGGGCAGCCTCTGAATACTCCGCCGCCTCGTTAATCCAAGGGAGTAGGACAGGTGCGCCTGTTCTACTCCCCCGCGGCTATTCCTTCGCTCCCGCTTTTAACAGCAACTGCTCCGCTTCCTTGCGGTTATACTTGCGCGCAAGCGCAAGCGGTGTATCCCCACCATTTGTCTTCACGTCCACCCTGGCACCCTTTTTGAGCAGCAGTTCAACCACCTTTGGCTCGCCGAACATTGCCGCCAGGGTCAGCGGCGTCTCGCCGAAGTTGTTGGTGGCGTTTACATCCGCCCCGCGCTCGATGAGCAGGATGGCAATCTCCTTTTCGTTATCCGAAAGAGCGTACATCAAAGGTGTTCTGCCGTTGCTATCTGCAGCGTTAATGTTCGCCCCCTTGTCCAGAAGAGCAACCAGCACCTCGCTCTGCGCCCGTTGACGGGGATTAGCCGCCATCATTAACGCAGTTACACCGTACTTGTCGGCGGCGTTCACATCTGCCCCGCGCTCCAGCAAGAGCTGTACGACCGGTAGTGAGCCGTTCATGGCTGCCCAGATGAGAGGGGTCTTACCGTGTTCATCGCGGGCGTTCGGGCTAACACCTCGGTCTAACAGAGCGCGGATAGTATCCACGTCACCCCGTGCGGCAGCCAGGAATATCTCTCTCTCGCCCTGTCTGCGTGAAATGCCCCACAGAAGAACTGCCGCGACCACCACCACACCTACTATCACTGCGACCGTGCGCCACATGCCTTCCTCCCGTTCGCGATTTGCGATGATAAACCGTTCGATACTCAGGTAATCATGTCCTTGCTGAGGTGTCCGGTGAAATTGGTATATCGCACGCGCAACACGCTGTGTTCATCCCACTCCAGCAGGGTGATGGCACCGTTGAGGTGGGTGAAACGGGTGTGTGGGGTGGTTCCGGTAAAAGCGCACACCAGCCGCGAACCGAACGTGCCATGCGTGACGATGACGATATTGTTCTCTACCCGCACACCGAAGCGTCGGAGTACCTCTTGGGCTACCCGCTGTGCGCGCTCCCACATCTGCTCGCGCGTTTCCAGCTCTTCCTCGTATTCCCGCAGGTCGTCCCACGTTTCCGGTTCCAGTTCCAGCACCTGTGCGAGAATGGCTGCGCTCTGCTGTGCCCGCAGCAGCGGCGAGGTGAAAAGCCAGTGCATGGCGCCGGGCTCTTCCGCCAGCCATTTGGCGACCCGCTTCATCTGCCTGCGCCCCAGCGGGGTGAGAGGCGGATCGTCCAGAAGCGTGTGCCCCGCGTTGTTGGTGGACTGCCCATGCCGGATAATGTAGATGCGCATCACTCCAACCTATTCGCTGTCTATACCTTACTTTCCTGTTCAAGGACTATCCGCCCACCACACTTCCAGCTTGGGGCGTCCTTCGACGTTCCAATCGCCAGTATCCGACGAGACGAAGTACTTGGCGCTGTGGTAATCGGAGTCTGCACTGTAAAGGATTAAACGCAGTGGCTCCTTGCGGGCGTAGGCGCGCGCCACGGCGTAAGAGACGTCCCACGTGCGCGGCACACCGGGCCATCCCGGATGGCTGGCAAGAGGCTCTACCCAGCTGCCGCCGATGTTCTCGAGTGCCAGCGGCGCGTTGTTCCACGTGATGGTATCTTCACGCCAGTCCGCGGCGGCAATCAGCACCTGAATCCACGACGGTCGCGCCTCGCCCGGTCCACCCGAGTTGCCGAAATGATACAGGGTCAGCCTTGCCGACACGATAGATTTGCCCAGCGGGATGGAGTCCAGCGGAAACGTGACATAGTATTTGGAGAAGCATGGCCAGTCCGCCACGTCCGACTGGTTCTGGATGTTAAAATCGGGTGCGCGACCGTAATTGCGGTTGCCCCACTCGTTCCAGATGTGATACTCGTCACCCGGGCACTGGTTGGAGGTGGTTCCGCCGACGTCGGCATCTGGCACGAGTGGGCTGTTTTCCTGAGGGCGGCGTATCAGAGTGTAACCATTTGGGTTCGCCGTCGCGCGGTAGGTCGGCAGTCCGAAATGCAGGAAGCCCCAGCACACTGCGCTGTTTTGCGACGCGCCAGGCGGCCACGATTGGTAGGTCGTGGGCGGCGTGCGAGGGTCATCACGGTCGTGCAGCAGCACCGCCATCCGCCAGACCGTGCCCTCTGGGGGCGCACCTCCTACTTCCAGACTGCTGAATGGAATGGTAAACCCCATTGCCCAGCCGCGGTCGGTGTCATCGTCGTTGTTGAGGGCGTTGCCTCGCCAACCAGGAACTGTCCGCACGGGAACCTGCACCGCCTGCCAGCCTGTCGGGCTTCCCCGATAGACAGCGCGGTGCGCCTCGCTGGGGTCGCCCGACAGCTGCGCCACAAACCGCCAACTGGATTTGGACAGCCTGTCCTGTCCCGATGTGTCGATGAGTAACGTAACCGCATCCCACTGGGTCAGGGTGTCTGGCGTGGGGTTCTCGTCATACCAGAGATGGCGGTCGAACACAGCGATGTAGACGTATAGTTCATTTGCGTTATAGCCCACGCGGATGTCAGCGTAGTTTTGCGAGGGAGATACCCTGCCGAACCATGCAATCGCCGTTTGCCCAAAGGGAATCTCGCCTGCGAAACGGGGGGCGTTGATGCGGGGCAGGGAATCGGCGTCGCAACGGGGGCGCGGCACCGCCTCCGGTACCAGCGAGGACGAGGAACACCCCTGAAGCGCCACGAACACAGCTGCCGCTACCGTCACGCCCCCAGCAAACGCCAGCGTCCACACTCGCCTGCCAAATGCATGGATACTGTGTTTAGCGAACATCCGTGCTGTTCCTCTGTGCTAAAGTGGTGACCCGGATTTGATCGGGTGTGGTGGCATAGATGCACGGGTCGCCCTGATACCAGGCGATGGTTCCAGTGACTTCCACAGGTTGTCCCACCTGGTACATCTGTTCCGGGCTGCGCGGGAAGTTGCCCCAGTGTTGTCGATGGATTATCACCTTGAAGCTGCCCCGGTGCGGGTTGGAGAAACCCAACAACACCTGCTTGCGGTTGTTGAACACGAATCGGAGCGTGCCTGTGACGGTGACGGTTTGCCCGTCCCACCGGCGGGCAGCGGTATGCGGGATGACCGCGACGGCAACAGGGGTAACCACCCTGCGGGATTGCTGCACCACGGGGTGCGGTTCACGAGATGCCTGCGGGTTGCCGCTGGTCAACGCGATAATCGCGCCGTCGCAGCTGCGGAAGTAGACGTTACTGTTGCTGACCACCCACGCGGCGTATTCGCTCCAGTAGCGGTCGTAGACGGCTCCCTGATTGTAGTAGATGTAGAAGCCGAAATCGTACCCGCGCGTGTTGAACAGGCTACTGGAGCAGTAGTGGGATGGGCTGAAGCTGCACCCACCTCCATCCTGCGAGGTGACCACGGTCGCCAAACGCTGGCTCGTAATCTTGTTGTTGAAGCTGCCCCGAGCGTCCGAGCGGTCCAGAATACGCAGCGCGAAGCCCGCCTCCCAGTGTCCGCCAAAGAGAATGTCTCCCGACATCGACACGTTCGGCTGTTCGTCGGTGAGCAGGAAGGGGGCATCCGAACCGGGCGGCCAGTCGAAATGGATGAATCGGATGTCGCCGCCTTGAAGTCCGGGCACGGTGGTGTTATCCAGCACCATCTCGCCAAAGTGCGAGTCCCAGCGTGGGTCGTAGGCATGTCTGGCGCGCACAACGGTGTAGACCACCTCCTTGCCATTGGGAAGCCGTTTGACCACTGGCTGGGGTCCCATCGGGAGGTAGCCACCGTCGCCGTAGCCACCGTGTCCCACGTTGGCGATAAAGGGGATGCTTCCATCATCCAGACGCAGCACAAATAACGCCTGATGGGTGGGGTTGTTCTGTAGCATCTGCCGAATAGCCGCGTTTGTCTGCGGCCAGTCATGCCACACGGTGTCCCAGTGTAGGCACGCTTTCACCAGCACGTATCCTGCGCTGTCCGCGATGACGGGCCAGCCATAGCGGTACTCTGTCGGGTCGGTAAACTTGAGACTGGGATGCACGGGGCGGACGCGCCATCGTTGCGTGCCGTTGGCGTTGCGGATGGCATGGACATACAGGTCGGGTTCTGTCGCCACTACAATCAGGTCGCGCGAGGCGGAGTAGGCAGGTGGTACCGCCACCAACACGTTCGCCCCCGCGTTGTATGCCCAAATCTGCTGCATGGTCTGCTTGTTGACCGCATACACTGAGTTGCCCATCGAGAACACCACGCGGTCGCGCAGCAGGATGGGCGGTAGCGGCAGGTCGCTGCGTTTACCGGAGTTGAACTGCGCCAGGATCGCGCCATCTGACGCACGCAGCTTGTAAAGGATACCGTTGGACGACACGACAAATACCGACTGCGTGTCGTGGTCGTATGCCACCGTTGAGCGAACATCGCCGATGCCGCCCCGTCGCCACACCTGTTGCCCCGTGTCTTCCCGCAGGGCGAAGACTCCATCCACTCCAGCCGCGATGTACACCCGTCCACCGCCGGTAACCGGTTGCACGTTGCGCGGCAATGAACCGCTGCTAGTCACCTTCGCCACCCTTCCGTTGGCGTCCACACCATTCCATATCCAGCGCAGGCGCCAGGGGTAGGGGACTACCTGCGAGGTGTAGCCAGTATGTTGGGCGTCGTGCGCGTGCTGGCTCCACTCCGCAGGGTTTTCCGGTACGACAGGTGTGGGTGTTGGGCGCGGACGTGGGGGACGGGGACGCGGTGAACGTGGGGGAAACGCCGACGCAGGGCGGTATCCGTCGTCCGGTGGGGCATATGCCCGGCTGGCGACCAGAACGACTGTCGCTAAGAATGTCACTCCGAACACCGCCGCCAGCAAGAGCGACCACTTCCGAAAGAGCATTTTCGAAGACCTCCTCCCTTTGAATAGTCTGCGGACTTACACGAAGGCTACCCGTTCACCTTCCAGCCCACCGCCAATTAAAAATTCGGCGAGGCGCAGTTTATCCTGTATGCTGTTTTTGTTAAAGTTGTGCTAAGTTTTGCTCGTCGGCGACATAGCTGGCGGTAACCACCGAGTAGATGCCGCCGCGCACGTTGAACTCACCGGTCACCATCATGCGTCTGGGCTGGCACACCGCCACAAGGTCATCCAATATCTTATTCACCACCGCCTCGTAGAAGATACCCTGATTGCGATAGGCAAAGAAATAGTATTTTAGCGATTTAAGCTCCACGCACTTCCTATCTGGCACATATTCGATAGTGATAGTGGCGAAATCCGGGTTGCCTGTTTTGGGGCACACAGAAGTGAACTCTGGACAGACGTGTTTCACCAGGTAGTCTCTGTCAGGGTATGGGTTGTCGAAGACCTCAAGGATGCTCCTGTCCATCTTAATCCGCTCCTCCGTTCGCGCGAAGATTGCAGCGGGTAGAAGGTGACTTCGATCGCAACTTCCATCCGCACCGCTCTTGTTCTATAATGTCCATCCTTTGCGATAGGCAGGACGGACAAGTTTGTCTGCCTTCGGGCTGTTGACCGCCCTCATCCGTCGGGCATCCCAGTTGATACGCTCGCCAGTGATAATTGCCAGGTTGCCTAGCAGGGCGGTTTCTGTGAGCGCGCTGGCGTAGTCGAAGTTGGACATTGCCGGAGGCCCTCCCTTGCAAGCGTTAATCCATTCCTGATGGTGCCCTGGCGAGCGCGGGATGGTGGGGTCTGGTGGCTGGTAGTTGGCGAATTTCTGCCGAGGCAGCAGCACGTAGCCCGTGCCATAGTCACCTGGACTGTAGAACGTGCCTTCGCTGCCGATGAGCAACAGACCGCTGTCCGCCATGGGCTCGCCTTGCAGCAGCTCGGCTGGTGGCTTCTGTCCGCCATCGTACCACACCATTTTGCACGGCGGAAGATTGCCGCGCTGGGGGAACTGATAGCGCACCATAGACCATTTCGGGAACGTTTCGCCGTTGAACCCTGAGGTTTCGGCTTCAATCGATACGGGATCGCGCAGGTTCAGCGCCCAGAACGCTAGGTTCATGGTATGGCACGCCATGTCGCCAATTGCGCCTGTACCAAAGTCAGTCCAGCCGCGCCAGTTAAACGGATGATAGGCATCGTGATACGGCCGTTTTGGCGCGGGGCCAAGCCACAGCTCCCAGTGTAGCCCGTCAGGGATAATCGCTTCCTCTTTGGGGCGCGGGATGCCCTGCGGCCAAACCGGACGATTGCTCCACACGTGGACCTCGGTCACTTTGCCCAGCACGCCAGACTGGATCACCTCGACCCCCTGGCGCAACTCGCTGGATGCAGTTGCCTGATTGCCCATCTGCGTGGCGACCTTGTAGCGCTGCGCTAGGTCACGCAGTCTCCTTGCCTCCCAGATGGTGCGCGTCAACGGCTTCTCGCAGAATACATGTTTGCCCATGCGTATTGCCATTGCGGCTGCCACGGCGTGAGTGTGGTCAGGAGTACTCACCACCACCGCGTCGATCTGGTTGCGCATCTGCTCAAGCATCTTGCGAAAGTCTATGTAGAACCTAGCATTCGGACACGCCTGGCGTGCGCTGTGGGCAAGGCGTTCATCCACATCGCACAGCGCGACGATGTTCTCACTCATCACACCGTCCAGATTGCCGCGACCTCTACCCCCTGCCCCGATCATGGCGATATTCAGCTTCTCATTCTGTTGGTATGCGAACACGAGGCGGCAGTCACGCAAGAACAGAAAACCCAAGCCTCCTGCGGCAGCACCCTTGAGAAACGTACGCCGATGTATCTTCTGCGACATCACTTGGCTACCTCCTTTATCCTGCAATCTCTTTTTGCCCGCCTCTACCGAGAATCCTGCTGTGGTGTAGGCTCTCGACGCGGCAGGGCACAGCGGTTTTCTGCGCCATGCGCAGCAGGGGGACTAGTGTTTTACGGCTCCCACTCCGAAAATGTTGCATTGGTAAACGTTACTACAACGGGCTCACGGCTTGGCACGTGAAATAGCCCCATTGAGGGGGTTGACTCTTGTCCAATGGTAAGGAGGAAGAGAAACATGCGTTTATCTGTTTTTGCAGTTGCTGCCGTGGTTTTTATCTGCACACTCAGTGGATGGCTGACAGCCCGTGCGGGGCAGTGTTCGCCTGCGGACAAAGCCATCAACTTCAATGCCGAATGGAGACTGCGGTACGAAGACCGTGCTTGCATCGACTTTTGCTCGAGGAACCAAAAGAACCCTCGAGATGAACACAGTCGTCTTCGGCTGAACTTCAGCGCTACCGCTTCTCCCAGCACCCAGTGGGTGGCGCGTCTACAGCACTCCTATACTCGAAACAGCCTTCAGGGGAGTGCAGATAGTCAGGAGAGGAGCGGCTTCCAGCAACTGTATGTGGATACCAGCTGGGGACGCCTGTCCCTACGGTTGGGCAGGCAAGACCTGAACTTCGGGGATGGCCGGCTGTTGTCTACCCTCAACTGGAGTAACATCGCTGCCTCTTGGGACGCACTGAGATTGTCCGCAAGCCATGGCTACTGGAACGCGCATCTCATCTACGGGAGACCAGGCATGTTTCCCACCAGCACCACACATCCGGTGCTTTACGGTATCTATGCCACCTACAGACCCTCTTCGCGCTGGCAGTCCGATGTCTATTTACTGCGCAAGGAGGTGATTGCCTCTGGCACGCAGCAGCGCATTTGGGCTGTGGGAGCCAGACCCGTGGTGCAGCTCAACAAAGAGGCGAAACTCACCGCCGAGGTCGTGCTCCAGAGCGGAGAGGTTGGTGCAAAATCCCTCGGGTCCTGGGGCTATTGGGCGCGTTTGGAATATACGTTGAGTCGCCCTAGCCACACGAAGCTGATTCTGCAGCGAGACTTTGCCAGCGGAGGCAGCCCCGACGACACCAACTTGCGTACCTTTGACCAGTTCTTCGGCACAACCTTTGGGATGTGCGGAAGGATGGGATTGCAGGGCTGGCGCAACATGAGCGCATGGCGCATCGGCGTCAGCGGCTCTCCATCTCCGCGCTGGGGCTATACCGCGGATATCCACCTGAACCGCCTTGCTGACGCCAGAGACTACTGGTATGGCGGCAGCGGTTCGCCCGTGAAGGGCGCGGGCGGTAAGTCCCTACGGGATCCGACTGGTTCAGCTGGCGCCGAGGTCGGTACGGAGGTGAACTTGACGCTCAACTATTCGCTATCGCGAGAACTGCAGCTTTCGGCTGGCTATGGACGCTTCATCCCGGGACGTTTCGTGCGGGAGACCAACAGCGGTTTCGCCGACCGCACGGAATGGTTTTACCTGCAGACCACTCGCAAGTTCTAACACAGCCTGAGGAGATTTGATTCAATGAGGATACCGCAGATACGCAACATCAGCACCAAGTTCGTGGTCCTAGGCGTGGGGGCGATTGTCATTCTCACCGTCACGCTGATGGCGGTGGCGGCGTGGCAAAGCAGTGTGTTCAACGCAAAGGCACAGCGTGAGGTTGAGAAACTGGTAGACTCCGACCTGTCTCACGTGGTGGAGACCACCTACCAGATGGTGGCTTCGCAAGATGCCCTGCTGCGGAAGGTGGTCGAGCATAACCTGAGCGTCGCGGAATATGTGATGAAGGGTGCAGGAGGTGTGAGCCTCGCACCGGAGATGGTGACGTGGAACGCGGTAAACCAGTTCACCAAACAGGCGCAGACCGTCACTTTGCCCAGGATGCTGGTGGGTGGCACATGGTTGGGGCAGCAAACCAACCCTAACGCCACCGTGCCGGTGGTAGACAGGGTGAAGTCGCTGGTCGGCGGAACCTGTACCATCTTCCAGCGCATGAACGCGCAGGGTGATATGCTGAGGGTCGCCACCAACGTCATCGGCAAGAATGGCAAGAGAGCGGTGGGTACCTACATCCCAGCAGTCAACCCCGACGGCACGCCGAACCCTGTAGTGTCCACCGTGCTACGTGGGGAGACATACCGCGGGGTGGCTTTCGTGGTGGACGCCTGGTACGTTACCGCTTACGCCCCCATCCGTGACGCATCCGGGCGCATCATCGGGATGCTCTACACCGGCGTGAAGACCGAAAGCGTGGACGCTGTGCGCAAAGCCATCATGGGTGTCCGCGTGGGAAAGGATGGTTACATCTTTGTCATCGGCGGCAAGGGTGACCACCGCGGGCATTACATCATCTCGCTCACCGGCAAGCGCGACGGTGAAAACATCTGGGAGGCGAAGGACGCCAACGGGCGCCTGTTCATTCAGGAGATGGTGAACCGGGCACTGGAATTGAAACCGGGCGAGAGCTTCAAGATGCGCTACCCGTGGAAGAACCAGGGCGAGTCGGCTCCCCGCATGAAGGTAGCACAGGTAACCTACTATGCGCCCTGGGACTGGGTCATCGGTGTTTCTGCCTATGAGGACGACTTCGGTGCTGCCTTCCGGCGATTGCAGGCAGGAAAACGACAGATGCTGTGGACGTTCCTCATCGTCGGTTTGATTGTTGCTGTGGCATCAACCGCTGTGCTACTGCGGTTCGGTCGTGCGGTGGCGAGACCTCTGAACCAGATGGTGCAGGTAGCCACCGCCATCGCGGAGGGCAAGCTGAATCAGCGGATCGAGCATCGAAGCGCGGACGAGACCGGTGTGCTGGCAGAAGCCTTCCGCAAGATGCTGGCATACATGCAGGAGATGGCTCAGACCGCCCGTCGCATGGCGCAGGGCGACCTGACAGTGAAGGTCACGCCCCGTTCGGAACAGGATGAACTGGGGCAGGCGTTCAGCGCAATGGTAACCAGCCTTCGCGATGCGACCCGCCATGTTGCTCAGACTGCCGCCACACTGGCTTCGACCAGCCAGCAGTTGAGTGCCGCCACGGAGCAGAGCAGCCGCGGCACGCAGGATGTGGCGAAAGGTAGCGAGCAGCTCGCCCGGACGGCGTCGGAAGCGGCTGGAGCTGTGGATGAACTGGAAGCCGCCATCCAGCAGGTGAAAGCCAGCAGTGAAGTGCAAAAGCAGTCTGCCGCCGAAGCCGAAGAGGGTATGAAGCAGGCGGCTCAGGCGGTGGAAGAGGTCGCACGCAGTGCGCAGCAGATGTCCTCCTCCGCACAGCAGGCAGCAGCTATTGCCCAGACAGGCGGGCAGGCGGTTCAGGAGACCATCCAGACTATGGGCCGCATTCAGGACCAGACACTGGTGTCTGCACAGCGGGTGAAAGAGCTGGACAAGCTCGGTCAGCAAATCGGCGCCATCGTGGAAACCATCGAGCAGATAGCCGAGCAGACCAACCTGCTCGCGCTCAATGCCGCCATTGAGGCAGCACGTGCTGGAGAGCATGGTCGCGGATTCGCTGTGGTTGCCGACGAGGTGCGCAAACTGGCAGAGCAGGCGGCGGCATCCACCAAGGAGATTAGCGAACTGATTGCCAACGTGCGCCATGGCGTGGAGCAAGCGGTGCAGGCGATGGAGAGCACCAGCGCAGAGGTCGAGAAGGGCTTCACCCGCAGCAGCGAGGCGAACGAGGCTCTGGCGCAGATAGTGCAGGCGGCGCAGACGGTGGCAAACGAGGTGCAGGGGGTTACTGCTATCGCCCAGCAAATGTCTGCCAGTGTGCAACAGGTGCTTGCCTCGGTTTCGTCGGTGCGCGCGGCAGCGGAAGAGAACGCTGCAGCGGTGCAGACAATGGGGGCACACGCGCAACAGGTTGCGGAGACCATCTCTGCGGTGGCGTCCGTCAGCGAGGAGGCTGCTGCCAGCGCACAGGAAATCAGCGCATCGGCACAGCAGGTGACCGCCGCTTCGCAGGAGCTGAGCGCAATGGCACTGCAACTACAGCAGCTGGTACAGCAATTCCGCCTACAGGAGGAACAGAGCGTGACTGCACTACCACGCGCAGCGTGAATGCCTGCGCAGACATCACCTCCTGCCAACGGGGATGCCTACCGAGGCATCCCCTTTCCGTCGTATGTGCTTATTGTGCTATAATCAGGACGAGGTGAGGCACATGGCACACGAAGTGTTGACACCACCCACACGCCCACTGCCCAAAGGCAAAATCAGCTACGAGCAGTTTTTGGAGTGGCTGGACGAGGACACCTGGGCAGAGTGGGTAGACGGTGAGGTAGAACTGATGAGCCCTGTTTCCATGCAGCACGACCGCGTGCATGTTTTTCTTGTCGCAGTGCTTCATGCATACACATCGGCAAACCGTTTGGGGGAAATACATTCTGAGCCTTTTCAGATGAAGACGGGTGCAGACTTGCCTGGGCGTTCCCCAGATATTCTATTCGTGAGCAACGAGCATCTGCACCGTCTCAAGCCCACTCATCTGGACGGACCTGCCGACTTAGTGGTGGAGATTGTGAGCGCGGAGAGCGCGGAGCGGGATCGGGTGCAAAAGTTCGCAGAGTATGAGCGTGGGGGCGTGCGGGAATACTGGCTGATAGACCCCGACAAGCGACAGGCGGAGTTTTACCAGTTGGGCGAGGACGGCAGGTATGTGTGCGGTTTCAGCGGTGGGGCTGGCGTCTATCACAGTGCAGTGCTGTCGGGGTTCTGGCTGCGGGTAGAGTGGTTGTGGCAGCAACCGCCCCTCATCGACATCCTCCGCGAATGGGGACTGGTGTAGCGAGGGCACACAGATGGCAGGGTACGACATCAGCCGCGCGTTTGAGATTATCGCCGAGCGCAAAATAGCGGAGGCGATGGAAGAGGGCAAGTTCGACAACCTGCCAGGCAAAGGACAGCCTCTGGAGATAGACCCGCAGTGGCTGGTTCCGCCTCATCTGCGCATCGCGGCGACCATTCTGCACAACGCGGAGATACTACCCGAATGGGCGCAGACCGACCGCGAGATTGTGATGGCGCGCGAAGCCATTGCGATTCTGCGTCGGCGTGTGGCGACCGAGTATCCCCTGCGCTGTGAGAAGCCCGCCTTTGCCGAGTGGTATGCGAACATCCTGCAAAGCCTGTTACGCCTGATGCGCCGCGTCAACGACCTGATTCTGCAGTACAACATCAGTTCGCCCGTAAGCCTGCATGTGCACGCACCGTATGCCATTGACCGGGAGGTGACCCTGTTGCTTGCCGAGTTTCCGCCGCCCGCGTCGCTGGACGTGCAGCGGGTGATTGCTGAAAGCAGCACCACCAGCGGCGCGGTTCGGGTGGAGGCGCAAGCACGTTACGAGTCCCTGAAATCGGGGCAGAGGGAGGCGTCTGGCGATGCAGAAGAACCGTGAGCTGGCGCAGGTGTTCCGTTTTTTAGCAAACGCGCTGGAGTGGCAGGGCGAGAACGCCTTCAAGGTGCGCGCCTACCGGTCAGCAGCGGAGACGCTGGAAGCGTTGCAGGAACCCGTGCAGGCACTGGTGGAGCGGGATGCCCTGCGCGACCTCCCGCACATCGGCGAGGCGATCGATAAGAAGGTGCGGCAGTATCTGGCGGAGGGCACTTTCCCTGCGTTGCAGCGGGTAAGAGAGCAGGTTCCCGAAGGCATTCAGCAGCTACTGCGGTTACCTGGCATGACGGGGCGCGCGGCGCGCGCCCTGCAGGAGCGGCTGGGCATCGAGGACGTGGAAGCCCTCCGACGCGCCGCGCAGGACGGTTCTTTCTGGCGCGAGAAGTGGACGCCCGCGGTAAAGGGAGCAGTCACGGAGGCAATCTGTTCTTTATCGTTGGATGTCGGCTAAAAGGCGGTGAGCTAGGTCTGCAAATTGCTGTTTCAAGGCAACGGCGTCAAAAGGTTTTAGCACCTGCACGGGCCAGCGTTCACCTTCATCAGGGAAAGAGGAGACTTTCATCAGCGCATGTGCCATCCAGTACAGGTCGAAGCCGGGGTCTTTTCGCGCCGCCATGTCGAAAAGCTCCCGGAAGTCCGTTTCCTGCAAGATAAAATACAGGTCTACGGCGTCACGTGGCTCGGCTCTGCCGAAGAAGGCAAGCAGCTTGTCAACGGTAAGGTCGAGGTAGTCGTTGACCAGCCCAAGTGGTGTCCGCATTGGTGGTGCGAAGCGGAAAGGGCTATCGTACGCCAGCTGGATGCGCACTGACGTCCCCCCGCTTTGCGCTTCGTATTCGGCAAAAGTTTCCATGCGGCGAACAGGCTTCAGGGTAAAACCGTGCTGACGGAGCGCATCCTCCATCAACAGGCTGAACGGACGGATCAGTCCGGTTTCTGTGGTGAAAAAGTCCAAGTCGAAAGACAATCTGTGCCCGAAGTAAAACTCAGCTAAAGCTGTTCCTCCCGTCAGGTAGAAAGCCTTCGAGTCAGGCAGTGTCGCGAAATGTGTCAGAAACTCCTGTTGCGTTGGGGTCAGTATCCCGTGCGGGACGGGTTGCTTTTCTAGCATGGAAGTAGCTCTCCCACAATCGGTGTAAGGTTTGGGGTAAATCCAGCTCCGGTAGCAGTCGCTCGATCTCGTCCCAGTCCAAGCGGGCGACGTCCTCGGCGCGCCCGTACATCAGCACCTGCCGGATGTACCACCGACGTTGCCACTCGTCGGAGAGGTCGATGTCCTGCGTGCTCCAGACGATATAGTGTGGGAACAATTCCCTGTCCATTGCCAGCACCTGCACTCCGTGTGATATTATAGGGTGCTGGAGAGATACCGTCAAGCGAGGGGGGCGATGAGTGTGTTAGAACGTCTGCCGTTGCCCGTGCAGTTCTACCTGCAGCCCACGCTGGAGGTGGCACGCGCGCTGCTGGGACAGATTCTGGTGCATGAGGCAGAAGATGGGCTGACCGCAGGCATCATCGTGGAAACGGAGGCGTATCTGACAGATGATCCCGCGAACCACGCCTCGCGTGGTAAGACCATGCGCAACGCTGCCATGTTCGGACCGCCTGGCATCGCTTACGTGTATCAGGTGCATACGCACCATTGCCTCAACGCGGTCACCGCGCCGGAAGGTGTCGGCGAGGCGGTGCTGATTCGGGCGGTGGAGCCGCTGGAAGGCATCGATCTGATGCAGCAACGACGAGGTGTCACTGATACGCGCCTGCTCACCTCCGGACCGGGCAGGTTGACTCAGGCGATGGGCATCACCCTAGCGCAGAACTTCTGCCCGTTAACTGGGGGCAAGTTGCGCATCGTGCAGGGTGCACCCGTGCCCCCTGAACATGTCACCCAAGCCACCCGCATCGGCATCCGGCAGTGGCAGGATAAGCCGTGGCGATTTTACGTGACCCGCAACCCGTTTGTGTCCAAGCGGTAAACGACCTGACACGATTCCTTAAAAGGTGTACATCTGCCCTGTCTCAGGATGCCTTATCGATATGCCTATGCCAGTCGCGAAGATATGATCTGCCACCATGCTGGGCAGGTACAAAATGATTTCTGTTTCTCGCAGTCTGTCGCGCAACTGGGAGACACCCTCGTCCGGTTTGGCGTTCAGCAGTTCATCGATCGCAAACCGCACATAGTCTAGGGCCCGATCATAGATGTCTGCGGGCAACCTCGACAGAGGAAACTCCACCAGCTCACCTCGCTTGAATCGCTCCATCTCTTCTGGCGTAAGAAGGGCGAGCAGGTCTTGCAGCAGCTCGTCGGAGCGTCTCCATCTTTCCGCACGAGGGTTCTCCTTCAGCAGTTGTACCTTCGCCTGTTTCCGCGCCTCTTTTTGCGCCTCACGGAGCATGAGTGTCGCCTCCACCTCTGTCTGAAGCAGTACAGAGATGGCTTCCACCACCTCGCCTGGCGACACGGAATGCCACCGTGCGAAAATGCGGGTATTGTGTAACTCTGGGTCTACATGCAGTTTCCAGCCGGTCTCTTTTTGGAACTGGTCGCATAGCCGCTTCAGGGGTATCCCCGAGGCGCGGATGCTTACCTTCATGGTACCGTCTTCATTTTTCTTAGCTTGCACCTCCAGTTTTCCGCCTTTCCACACCAGGTCGCCGAAAATACGTATTTCTCGCTCCTCATTGTAGTGCTGGTATTCGAAGAAACACACTGTCTGGAGGACGATAGTGTCGCCCACCCGCACCGGGCGGCGTCCAAACACGCTTGCGATCTTTTCCAGGGTTGGCGCATCGCGTAGAAGGGAGACGTTCGCCACAGAGCCGCTTTCCTCATAGTTAAGGTATTCTGCCAGCACATTAACCTTCTGTTGTTCGGCAAAGCGGCCTAACACTTCCGAGAATCGGACTGGAGACAGGTCTGTTTCTGGGGGTGGTCCAGGGGGCTGTGCTAGTGCCCTACAGACCATCCATATTGCAACGATATTCAGCCAAAACGCCATCCTGCAAATCTGCATGTCCACCACCTCCTCGTCTGTTTTACCCCTTACGGTTCTGGGGGCGGTACCGCAACAACATACACTGACTGGATAACCTTGAGGTCGGGATCCCTGAATATGTCTGTGGACGGTCGCTGATTGAAGAGCCAGATGTGATCGAAGAACGGTCCGGCAGTCGATGTCACAGTGCGAGCCTGTGCATCCAGCCGCCATCTGTAAGTGCCGTCCTGTTTCACTTCAACAAGGGAAATACGCGGGGGCGTCACCCACCAGTAAGGGATCGAGGCTTGGTAATCGTATTGCGCGAAGCATGTCGTGTCAATAATCTGAACCTCGCGCGGATTCGGACCTCCGATTAGCCACGTGTCCAAATCCTGCTGGCGGAAGATATAAGTAGCCCACCCTTGGCTGGGTACTGTGACTGTTGCTTGCTCACATCCTCCTGTTTGTACGGGGAGATAACCCTGGTAATATTGAGGCTCTCCACGCACGGACAGGATCGCTACCAGCATTAAGGTGAACCATCCTGCTGATCGTATCATGTTTGAGAGCCTCCTTATACTCGGGATTACACCTATAATCTACCATATCGAAAAAAAAAAGTCAACCACGGGGAAAATTTGTGTGGTGATAGTCCATCACCCGTTGTCTTGCAGGATATCTCTCCTGTTTCTGCGAAGCTAAATCTACAAAACTGCTGAAAGACCCCCAGCGCATCTTGACCTCCTTTCCGAAGGAAGCGACGGATGCCCGGCGGGCGAAAGGAGCCTGAGCACGCATGATAACCCACGCACGATGCCTCGGCTACGACGAGGCGCAATCCCTGGTGAACGCACTCCATACCATCCTGACGGAGAGCGAGGGCTACGAGGTCGAAAACGGTGCCTACTTCGTCTGGCAGGCGCCCAACGGCGCACAGATATGGCTGACCATGAGAAGCACCAGCACGGAGGGGGCTTCGATGGAGGTCGTGGACCTCGAACCCCACTACAACGGCGCAGGGCGGATGCAGGCGGCAGTGGTGGAGATGGTTCCCTATGACGAGGAGGAGCTCACCGGCGCACTGTACGGCTGGAGCAGTCCCTTAAGCGTTGAGGACCCGGAGACAGGCTATTATCCCTTCAGTGTAGACCTGCGCGACTTCTCCACGCACCTGCACGCCTGGCCCATCTTGCCCCGCATGGTTACCCTGCAGATTGCCGCCTTTGCGCAGGAAGCATGGTGCTTTGACGACGAGCAGAGCTACCTGCAGTCCGACCACAGCATCCTCACGGAGAGCGAAGATGAGGACACGGGCGAGCTGGTTACCCTGCGCCTGGCGCCGCAGGCGATGCTGCCCATCAACGAGGGCGCCAGCGACAATGTCGCCGGTAATTACGCCCTGCTGACCGGACGCATCGTGGAACTGCACCGGCTGCAAAACCCTCACACCGGCAAGAACTTCCTAGCGATGCTGGTGGATACCTACGGCGGCAGTGTCGACGTGGTGGCTCTCGAAGACGACGTGGAGGGTACGCCGCACACCGGTGGAACCATCAAGGCGTATGCCTGGCTCAGTGCACAGGTGATACCCACCGAGGAGAGTTAGCTCTTTGCAAGCCCTCACGCTTTGTGCTAAGATATGACCGCTATGCGGATACTGGTGACCAACGACGACGGCATTCTGGCTGAGGGCTTGCTGATGCTCAAGCGCGCCCTCGAACCGCTGGGTGAGGTGTTTGTGGTTGCCCCTGAACGCCCGCGCAGCGGTTCCGGGCACTCCATTACCCTGCACAAACCCCTGCGCCTGCACACAGTTCGGCTGGCGGATGACTCGCTAGGCTACTCCACCAACGGCACGCCCTCCGACTGCGTCACGCTCGGCGTCACGGTGGTAATGAATGGCCGGTGTGATTTGGTGTTCTCCGGCATCAATCAGGGAGCCAACCTGGGCTGGGACGTGACCTATTCGGGTACGGTGTCGGCGGCGATGGAGGGAGCGATTTTCAACATCCCTTCGGTGGCCATCTCGGTGTGTTGCGGTGAAGACGAGACGCCCGAGTATGACGCTGCGTTTCACTTCGCCCGCAAGCTGGCGGAGGTCTTGCGCGAGCGGCGACTGCCATCCCACACCCTGCTCAACGTCAATGTGCCTAGCCGCACGATGGAGCAGGTCAAGGGGGTAGCGATTACCCGTCAGGGCACCAGGCAATATGTGGACCGGGTGGAGGCGCGGGTGGACCCCTGGGGGCGCAAGTACTACTGGCTAACGGGTAGCCTTGCCAACGAGGAGGTTCCGCCGGATAGCGATGTTGCCGCCATCCGCGCGGGCAAAATCTCGGTCACGCCCATCCACCTCGACCTCACAGCAGAGGCGTTGCTGGACGAGTTGCGCCGCTGGCCGCTGGCATAGGGTACACTGTACAATGGTTTCGCGGGCTAAAGCCTGCGGCTGCGTTACGAGATGGTGACTCATCTGGGGGAGGGGTTCCATGAGGCCTTTTCGCACCTTTGGTGTATGGTTTGGACTGGCGCTGGGGTTGTTGCTCACGCTGAGCGCGTCTTCGGACGTAAATAAAGGCTCTACGGGCATTCACTCCGGGCGCATCTGGTCGCATATCTTCACGTTGGCATCAGAGGAGTTTGAGGGGCGCGGTTCGGGCACAAAGGGCAACGAAATGGCCGCCTACTATATCGCAGAGCGGTTCGCGGAGTATGGTCTGAAGCCTATCGGCACTTCACGCTACCATGACCTGCAAGCACCGATGGACGGCAGCGGTTACTTCCAGCCGTTTCGGGTGTATGTGGGCGCAGAAGCAGGCAGAGCGAACCGACTGGAGGTGGACGTGAACGGAAAGCGCCTCACGTTCAGGGCGCGTGAGGATTTCATGCCCGATGCCGCCGCGACGACCGGCACCGCAAAAGGTGAACTGGTGTTTGCCGGATACGGCATCCACTCCAGCCTTGCCGGTCACGAGGACTATGCCGGGCTGGATGTGAAGGGTAAAGCGGTGCTGGTGCTGGAGGGCACGCCGCCCGTGACCGAGGGACCGAACCTGCTGCGCGCCTATCAGTCCGCCCGGGCGAAGGCACGCATGGCGAAAGAGCAGGGCGCAGTCGCGCTGATAGTGATACAAAAAGAGGATTCCCCCCTGTCGCCGTTCATCGGGGGACGCAGCACGGATACGGGCATTCCGGTAGTTATCCTGCGCCGGAAGGCGGCAGAGAAACTGCTTGGCGCGTGCGGGCTTTCGCTAGACGAACTCTGGCAGAATCCCAAAGGACGACCGCTGGCGAATGCCGCTGCCATTGTGCAGACGGAGGTGATTCAGAGATACGGCGTTACCGCCAATATCATCGGCATGGTGGAAGGTACGGCCCCCCAGCTGAAAGACGAGTATATCGTTATCGGGGCGCACATGGACCATCTGGGATGGGGCTATCAGGGTGGATCTCTGTATACAGGCAAATTGCCGGCAATCCACTACGGTGCCGACGATAACGCTTCGGGCACGGCCGGTTTACTGGAGCTGGCTCATTACTTCGCCGCCAACCCCACAAAGCGTTCCATCCTGTTCATGGCGTTTTCCGGTGAGGAAATCGGTCTGCTGGGCTCCGCGCATTACACGCGCAACCCGATAGTGCCTCTGGAGAAGACGATCGCCATGCTGAATATGGACATGATTGGGCGTTTGCGCGAGAACCAGCTCAGCGTCATCGGCGTGGACTCATCTCCGGCATGGCGTCCGTTGATCGAGGAACTCAACGCCGAGGCGGGCTTCAATCTGGCAACTACGGGCGGCGGGCTTAGCGCGGGCAGTGACCATGCTTCCTTCCTCGCGAAGCGAATCCCGTCGCTGTTCTTCTTCACCGGAATGCATCGCGAGTATCATACCCCTGCCGATAAACCGGAGCTGATTAACGCAGCGGGAGCTGCCCGAGTGGTTCGGTTTGTAGCCAGTGTTGCCGAGCGTATCGCCAACGCCCCGGAGCGTATCGCCTACAGCGAGCCGCGGGCGACTGCCCCACGCACCAGCGCGAGACCAGAACGGGGAGCTCGCACCTACGTGGGTACCATACCCGACTACAGCGAGGATGTGAAGGGGTTCCGTATTTCAGGGGTGCGCGAGGGCAGTCCGGCACAGAAAGCGGGGCTGCGCAGCGGTGATGTGATTATCCGCTTCGGTAACTATAAGGTGGAAAACATCTACGACTACATGGACGCGCTGAACCGCTACAAGCCGGGTGATACCGTGAGCGTCGCGGTAGTACGCGACGGTCAGGAGGTGGAGGTTCAGCTGACGCTGGAAGCGCGTGCCGATTAGCCCATGGTGGTCAGGCGGCTGACCTTCGGGTATGGAGGGTCTCCTTCGCCCGTGAAACGGGCCCGCGTGCTGATGTAGTCCAGCACGAATGCCCAGCGCGGCCTGGACGAGCGGTTGGGGGCGGAGTAGTGCAACACCATGCCATCGTGTAACACCACGTCGCCTGGCTGCGCTTCCACCAACACCGCCTGCGACGTATCGATGCGGTCAGCGTCCACCGCCAGATGCGAAACGGTCTCAGTCCAGGTGGTGGAGGTGGTCAGGTTCCCCCATCGATGGCTGCCCGGGATGTACTGCATACAGCCGTTCTCTACGGTCGCTTCGTCCAGCGCAATCCACACCGCCACATGCAGGTAAGGCTCTTTGGGCTCAAAGGGGAAGTAGGGAATGTCCTGATGCCAGGGCTTCTCGACGCCGATGTGCGGTGGCTTCAGCAACGCTTTGTCGGCAAAAAACCACACCTCGTCTCCGAGAATGTCCGTTACTATAGAGATGATGCGTTTGTCGCGGATGATACCGGTCACGAGGGCGTCGTTGCCATACAGGTTCCATATCTTACGGGCAGCGTACAGTGGCTCCGAGACCGTCACCTTGTCGGATAGCACCGCTGGCTCCAGCTGAATCAGCACCCCATTGACCTGAACCGTGTCTGTCTCCGGCGGCTGTCCCTGAGTCAGCCATTGAAGCCCTTGCCGCAGATACCCTGCCAGTGTGTTTTTGATGGACTCCACCTCCTCTGGGCGCAGTAAGCCGCGGACTGGCAGAAAGCCGTCTCGTTCGAACTGTGCTTTTTGATCGGCGGTCAAGCCAAGAGACATAGCCGTTCCCTCCTTGTGCGTTCGTTAGAAGTTGGGCTGTTTCTGCTCCCAATTTTCTACGATGCTGCGATGGTATCCTTCAGCTGAACCGTTGTCTTCGCTAAACATCGGGCGATTAAAGCCACCCCAAAATGCTGGCTTTTGTCTTTCGAGAGTGAAAGACGTCGAAAACCCCTCCTGCAACGGGTGACCTCCTTTATGAGAACGGAGTGCGCTTTGCCCACTCGCGAAGCAGTTCCACTTCGCTGGGGTCGTAAGGTGTTCCATCAGGGTGGAACAGGTCATGTTGCCACACGTCTGGGGGTGGGTCTCCGGGTTTTGCCGACCAGTGACAGTACGCTTGGGTCTTGCCAGCAACTAAGCCCCAAAAATACCAGCCAATCCTATGTTGGAAGAATAGGGGTACGATGTTGGCGAAGGTGTTTCCGCGGTATCGACAGAGAAACTCCGTACACAGAAGGGGGCGATTCAGGCGGATTATCCTATCTGCCGTTTCGCGAACCTCTTCGGGTGGAGAATAGGTGTGGAAGGAGATGACGTCGGAAAGCTCGGCAAACCTGCGGTGCATCGTGTCTTCAAAGTTGGCCCACATGCCGACGGTCAACGGCTGTGAGGGCGCAACTTCGCGTGCCCACTCAAACGATGCTTCTACCAGCGGTAGGCTCTTCTCGCCCATGTCTTCCATACCTGGCTCGTTGTAGAGGTCCCAGACGACCACGCGCTCGTCGTTGCCGAAACTGCCCACGATGTCCTTGACGTAAGCCTCCAAACCTGTCCACGCCGTTCGGTCAAGCACACGGGGGCGTCCTGGGCTTGCCGCCCAACGGCTGAGACAAACGCCAGGGATAGGTGGCTCTTGTGGTCCTATTTTGGGCTCTTTATTGAAGCAGTCGTCGAAAAGAACCAGCATCGCGCGGATTCCATGTCGTTGTGCTATTTGGAGAAATCTGTCGAGTCGCTGCTTAAACGCTTCCGGCTCTGCCTCCCATACTAAGTAGTGTAGAAAGACCCGCACGCTGTTGAGGCAGACCGCTTGTGCCCAGCCCAACTCCTGCTCGATGGTCTCCTCGTCAAAGGTTTCTGCCTGCCACATCTCGATGGTGTTGACAGCGGTTCTGGGAACGTAGTTGCACCCGCGAAGCCAACCTACCTTCTGCTGCCACTGCCACGCTTTCTCTTCGCTCCATCTTGTTGATGTCATCACCTTTCACCTCCCTGTTTGCAAAGTGGATTTCGTTTGGCGACGCTACCGCGCCAACCGTGTGCTGCGCTCGTGACGGGCGCGACGGAAATAGTCGTCCCACAGCAGCAGGTCGTAACGCTGTGCCAGCTCGTGCGCGCTAGTGTCCTTGCGGTGGCACGTCAGGAGAAAGCGCGCTTGCGGCTGCAGGATGTCGATATCGACCTCCTGCCCAAAGTCGCGCTTTATCTGCTGGAGTTTGTCGTGGTTGTAGTCCAGGTGCGCTACCGGGCAATCCAGTGATGTCCTCGCCGTGCAGCGGCTCGGCAGTGTTGAACCAGTCGCGTTCGCCCATGCCCAGACCGGTGAAGGTCTCTGGCAAGAGGATTAAGTCGGGCTTGTCCCACAGTGCTTGCTCCAGCAGTTGCGAGGCGTGATACCAGTTCGCCTCACGGCTGCCCTGTCCGTGAAAGTTGATACGGCATAACCTGACCCATCGCGCCATCACACGACCCCCTAAGATAACCATTCATGCAGGTGTTCTGCCACAAAGGCATCGTCGTTGAGGTGCGGGTAGCTCCGGTACACGCGGTCGATCTCGTCCGCCTGTCCGGGACTGAGCGTCTCGTTCGGATCCAGGCACCAGATGCCTTCCAGCAGTCCCTGCCGACGCAAGACTTCGTGGATTCCTGCGATACATCCTCTGAAGCCGTTGGCGGCGTCGAAGAAGGCGGCGTTGCAATCCGTGACCTCTATCGCCAAACGCAAAAGGTCAGCGGGGATAGCTGGCTGCTGGGCTGCAACATGGCATCGCTCCAGCAGCTCCACCGCGCGTTTGGTCCAAACCGCCCAGTGCCCCAACAGCCCGCCCACGATACGCCGCTCCACCTGCTTGCCTCCCACGTTGAAGCGGTAGGGCGTCAGCAAATCCAGCACAATGTTATCGTCGTTGCCGGTGTAGAGGGCGATGTCGTCGCGCTCGGCTTCGGCGATGGCGCGAACCACGTCCAGCGTCTGGTAACGGTTGAAAGGGGCAATCTTGATGGCGACCACGTTCTCTATCTCCGCGAAGCGCCGCCAGAAGCGATAACTCAACACCCTTCCGCCCACTGCCGGTTGCAGGTAGAAACCCACGAGCGGAATCACCTCCGCCACGCGCTGACAGTGGGCAATCAGCGTGTCGTCATCCGCCTCCTTGAGCGCGGAAAGGCTCAGCAAGCCCGCGTGGAAACCCATCGCCCTTGCCAGCTCCGCCTCGGATAGCGCCTGTGGGGTATCGCCGCAGATGCCTGCGATGCGCACCAGCGGCTCGTTGCGCGTGGCGTCTGCGCGGTCAAACTCCTCGCAAGCCAGCTCCAGCAGGGGGCGGAACAGCCCGATTTGCGGGTCGCGGATGGCGAACTGTGTGGTATGCACGCCGACGGCGATACCCCCTGCGCCCGCCGCGATATAGTACCGCCACAGGGCGCGCTGGCGACGTTCGTCCCAGCGGCGTTGCGCGTCCAGCGCAAGCGGACTAGCAGGGATGACCACGCCCTGCCGCAATACTTCAAAGGCGTTCATGGTATATCCTCGCCGCCCATCCAGCGCAGATGAGCCACCGCCTGAGTGGCGTTACCCGAATCCGGCTGGGGAGATGCGATGTATCTAGGTCAACAATGCCCAATTTCATCTCGTTCTAAATCTCCCTACCTTCTCGCAACGCATAGTAAGCCAGGTAACCTGTATCCGTGCATCGTTGCCGCACTACCTGCTCGGACTGAAAGAAAACATCCCCGCGATATCCAGCCACGGATATCCTATCCTTTGGTTCGGGGAAAGTCAATATCTGTGCCTGAGGTTGCGCAATCCCCTGAATGACTTGTGAAGAAAGGGCCTGCCGTCGAGGCGCGAACCTGCTCGACGCCCGAGGGGAGGTTCGGTTGGGTCTCGCTTCACAGAAAGTTTTGCCCCTGGCAAGGCATATAGCGCGTTTATCGAATACCCCTGCTGCGGTTGCATCTAACCTGCTGAACAGCATATAATTAAATATAAATACACCAAGTGATACGTCAAGAAGCACGGGGAGGAAGCATACGTATGAGCAACGGCAAACTTCGCATCCTGATTGCCGACGACGAACCCCTCATCCGGCTGGACCTAAAGAACATGCTCGAGTCGCTGGGATATGAGGTGATTGCAGAAGCTGGCGATGGGGTTTCTGCGGTAGAATCTGCGCGTACCTTGAAGCCCGATGTGGCGGTCCTGGACATTAAAATGCCGAGGATGGACGGTATCGACGCAGCGAACATCCTCAACAGCGAAAAGATTGCCCCAGTGGTGCTGTTGACCGCCTACAGCGATATGGACCTGATTAACCGCGCGAAAGAGGCGGGTGTATTTGCCTATCTGGTCAAGCCCTTCCGGGAAAGCGACCTGCGTCCCGCCATTGAGGTCGCCATCTCGCGCTACAAGGAGTTCCTCGCGCTGGAGGAGGAGGTCAGCGAGCTGGAAGATAAGCTGGAGACCCGCAAGCTGATTGAACGCGCCAAGGGCATCCTGATGGACCAGTATGGACTGAAGGAGCAGGAGGCGTTCCGGCGCATTCAGGTACAGAGCATGAACACGCGCAAGTCGATGAAGGAAATCGCCGAAGCCATCATCATTGCGCACAGTGTGTAGGTGAAACATGCGATTTCGACCGAATCTGCGCCTGCGCAAAACCATGCGCCTGTTCCGCCGCAACCTGCGAAGTGACTCCGCAGAGGAGGTTGCTCCGCTGGCAGAGGAACTGCAGCTCAAGGAGCGTCAACTGCTAGAGGCACAGCGGGTTATCCAGCAGCTGCAGGAACAGCTGGAGGAGCAGGCGGCAGAGGTAGACGCCCTCCGCCGCATCGGCGCGGCGGTGGGTTCCGCGTTTGAGGTGGATGAAACCCTCAACGCACTGGTAGAGGTGGCCCTGCGCCTCACTGGCACAGAATCCTGCCACATCTACCTGCTCAACGAAAATCGCACCGAGCTGGTGCTTCGCGCCGCCGATGAAGAGGCACGTCCCATGGTGGGCAAGATACGGCTGAAGGTCGGCGAGGGCATCACCGGCTGGGTGGCACGAGAGAAGCGCTACGTGGCGGTTCCGCGTGAAGCCTACAAGGACCACCGCTTCAAGTACTTTCCCGAAATGCGCGAAGGGGAATATGAATCCATGCTGGCGGTGCCGTTGCTATACGACAATGAAGTCATCGGCGTGATTAACGTGCGCACACGCCGTCCTCGCGAATACAGCCGCAATCAGGTGCGCATCCTGTCGAACATCGCCGCGCAGGTGGCGGGGGTCATCGAGCGCTCCCGCCGTCTGCAACAGCTGGAGCGACGCGCCGAACAGGTCTCTACCCTCACCGAAATTACCCGACAAATCGCCAGCAACCTCTATCTGGAAGAAATCCTGCAGTTTCTGGTGAACATGACCGCGCAGGCGATGGGCTACAAAATATGCACGGTGATGCTCATCGACGAAGAGCGGCAACAGCTGGTGCTGAAAGCCACCTCCAGCAAGAGCCAAGAGTATATCTCCAAACCCAATGTACCGCTGGGTAACAGCATCGCCGGTCGCGCCGCCCAGCAAGGGCGTATCATCACCGTGCAAGACGTGAAAGAGCATCCCCAGTACAGCTTCCCCGATATCGCGGCGAAAGAGGGGCTCTGCTCTCTGGCGTGTATTCCTCTGCGCACTAAGGGAAAGACGCTGGGAGTGCTAAACTGCTATACCGACCGCCCCCACCAGTTCACGGAGGACGAGCTCAACTTGCTGATGGCGTTGGCAAATCAGGCGGCAGTGGCGGTGGAACATGCCAAGCTGAGCCTGCGTTCCGCCATCCTGCAGGAGATGCACCATCGCGTCAAAAACAACCTGCAACAGGTAGCCAGCCTGTTGCGTCTGCAAATGCACTATGCGGAGGGCGCCAGCGCGAAAGAGGTGCTGAACGAGAGCCTCAGCCGCATCCTCGCCATTGCAACGGTGCATGACTTGCTTTCTCGCGAGGACCTTGACATGGTGCCCATCAAACGGCTGGCGGAAACCATCCTGTTCCACACCCAGCAGGGCTTGATTCCGCCCCACAAACAGATTGAGACACGCGTTCTCGGCGATGACTTCTTGCTACCGTTGCAGCAGGCAACCTCTTTTGCACTGATACTGAACGAGCTGGTGCAGAACGCGGTGGAACATGGCTTTCACGACCAGGACAGCGGACACATCACTGTCGCCATCGATGAGCGTGCCGAAGGTTACTGTCTGCGCGTAGTCAACAATGGCAAACCCCTGCCTGACGGCTTTGACCCTCGCAAGACGATGACTTTGGGACTGCGCATCGTGGATGACCTCGCGCGCGGTGGGCTGCACGGTACTTTTGACCTCTTTAACTGCGAAGAGGGTATCTGTGCGCAGGTGATATTCCCCAAAGAGGGCAGCGCGGTAACGCCAGAGTGGAGGCTTCGAGGGCATGAATGATGCGCTGAAACAGATTTACGAGCTGCAAAAGATAGATGTTTTGTTCGCGCATGTGGTATCACGTCTGCGCAAGCTGGACAGCGGAGAGACGTTGAAACAGTCGGCGCAGGCGGCAGCGGTCAACCACGAAAAGGCGGTCGCCGAACACCGGCGTCTGACCACCGACCTGCACGATGCCGAGCTGGAGCTGCGTTCGGTGGAAGATAAGCTGAAGACCTTCGAACAGCGTCTGTGGGGCGGTAGCGTGCGCAACCCCAAAGAGCTGGAGAATCTGGAAAAAGAGGTCAATGCGCTCAAGCGCCAGCGGTCGCATCTGGACGAGCGCGTGCTACAGTTGATGGACGCTGTGGAAGCCTCCCAAAAAGCGTTAGAGCAGGCACGAAAACAGAAAGAGGAAACCGAGCAGACTTACAAGCAGCATGTGGAGGCATACCTTGCCGAGAAACGCAAGCTGGAAGCAGAGGGCGTGCATCTCAAGCAGGAGCGCCAGAAGCTGGCTGCGCAGTGTGACCCGCAGCTTTTGCAGCGTTACGAAGCCATCCGCCAGCGGCATGGTGGCATCGGCATTTCGCGGGTGGAGGGTGACTCGTGTGCGGTGTGCCACACCAAAATCAGCACGAGTGCGCTGAGGGCGATCAAGAGTGGGCAAATCGTGCAGTGCGAGAACTGCCAGCGCCTGTTGTATATGGAAGGGGCATCTTAGATGGTAGACGTACTGGAAGGAGACTGCGTCCACCACCTCCATCAGCTGTGCGAAAGAGGGGAAATGTTCCACCTCACTTTTCTGGACCCGCCTTTCAATCAGGGTAAGGACTACGACTTCTTTGAAGACAATCTGCCTCCTGAGGCTTACTGGCAGTGGATGGAGCAGGTATGTCAGCTGGTCTACCGTTGCTCCGCTCCGGGCGCGGCTATCTACTTCATGCAACGCGAGAAGAACGCCGAACAGGTGCTGCGGGTATTGCGAGAGACAGGGTGGACGCTCCAGAACCTGATTATCTGGCTGAAGCGCACCTCCGCCGTGCCCGTTCGCAACAGCTTCGGCAAGCAGTATCAAATCATCGCTTTTGCCACGAAGGGGGAGGCGCCGCGAGTTTTCCACCGCCTGCGTATCGATGCGCCGTTGCGCCCCGAGCACCGACAGCCGCGCAAAGAGGGGGTGTTTGTCACCGATTGCTGGGACGACATCCGCGAGCTGACCTCTGGCTACTTCGCGGGCGAGGAAGCTCTGCGCACCGAGACGGGTGAACGGTTCCATTTGCAGCAATCGCCGCTCGCGCTGCTGTTGCGCATCATTCTCTCGTCAAGTAGGGTGGGAGATAGGGTGCTGGATCCATTTGCCGGTACCGGTACCACCGGCGTCGTGGCAGAGCAGCTGGGGCGCCACTGCGTGCTGATTGAAAACGCCTCACGCAACGTGCAGATGATACGCCGGCGGCTGGAGGTCCAGCGTCCTGCGGATTCTATCCTGCGCTGGCGCCACTACTATCGCTTCACGCCGAATTTAGAGGGGATTTGGCCATCGGATGGTATCCCTGTGTGGGGCAGAGAAACGCAGATGGCTCTCTTTGAGGAGCAGAACCAGTATGGGAGTTGTTAGATGCTTTCTACAAATGGTCGACGACCTGTGTCAAAGTCGTGTGAAGCTCACAGACTCTCCACTGGAAAAACTTGTTGCGAACTGCGTCGGATTTGCCTATATCGGTAGCCGCCGCACGCTTAAACAAGCTGTGTTGTCACACAGTAAGCTCCTGCGGGAACGTTCTGGGCTCAACAGATGCGAGGGCTGCCCTAAATATAGCGATTCTGAGGAGGAATGGGCTAGGTGGTGGTATGGTCGGGCTGATTGGGATAAAGACTCCGGAGTCTTTCCTGACTTCGTTATTGCCCACGAGGTTCCAGGAAACTGTTGGAATGGAGCGTTAATCGAGCTTAAGGATTCTAAACAAGGTTCCATCGCATCGTTTAACAGCACCCTGCCCTCGGCAGAAAAGGATGTTAATAGGCTGGCCGATATCGTAAGAGAGTCGGTCCGCCGATACGATTTCCCTTTGTCACATACTCAAGAGTATGCATGGAAGAGAAAGTGCTTTTACCTTGTGCGAACTTGGGCAAGTCAGGAAGAGAAAGTGCGCATTTCGCTGGTTCAAGGCACCTTTTTTGAAACGCTGCCTAATCAGGATCTTTTGCGTCAACTGTGGCTGCAGCTGCTATGTGGAGCTGGGCTAACTATAGAGGCAAGCAAACACGTTCTCGATGCTCTTGCTTCCTTAGAACGAGAAGAAATCGCGGTTAGTCGTCATATTGAGAAGGCATCCATCAAACCCCGTTTGCGCATCATGAGTGAAGTTGAGGCTGACGCTAATCCTCACGATTACCCAGAGATTCCGCCCAAAGCCGTTAATCTCATTGTAAAGCCTGAGATTGCAGATGAAGGCGATGACAATTTATGGATTCCACAAAGCCTCACATGGTTTGAGCAACAAGCAGACGATGAGAAGGTGGACGTCGTGGAGAGCACTCCCCAGAGAATATGCCTTCGTGAAAAAGATTCGGAATACACATTCAAGGTCTGTTGCATCCACCACAAACGCAATGGAAGGCATCTGGTGCTTCAGTATATCCATGGTTCTAATCCGCAAGACAGCGAACGTGAAAAACATCATGAGAGCTTTCGATAACCCGACTGTGAGGAGGAACTGACAAATGCGCCATCCACAGGTTTTGCAGGCGGACCGCTCGGTGCTGGTCGTGGTCGACATGCAGGAGCCGTTCCTGCGCCACATCTTCGAGCGGGAGCGAGTGCTCCAGAACTGCCGGCTGCTCATTCAGGCGGCAAATATCCTGAAGGTTCCCGTCA
>Ga0308407_1000280_pt1 | contig 40641 bp, 28 predicted proteins | sample HotsprSampleMSe2_FD_203476 | JGI IMG/M metagenome (GOLD analysis project Ga0308407, IMG submission 203476) | Hot spring phototrophic mat microbial communities from Mushroom Spring, Yellowstone National Park, Wyoming, United States - 20060911_MSe2 ...
ATCCAACTCTCCGAAAACTCTTTGTAGCAGAGCCGTAGTACGAGCCAGTGGCGTGCTTCTGATTTTTTGTTCTTCTTGCGAAATACGCCAGAAAAGTCCGTCTAAGGCTTTTTGAGTGGTATAAGCCTCCAAATCGCTATTGATAGGTTCGCGAATGCCTGCTATGTTGCCCGCTACGGTGCCAACTAATTTGTTGTAAGGATTTACCAAAGCCGACCAAGCCTGCGTTGCACCTACTTTGCTCAAAGAGGCGTTGATTTTGGGGCTATATGCTTGCACGAGTTTTTGGAAAGTTTTTTCTTTCAGATAAGTAGTTGCGGCGTTGTTGTTACCGAAGAGAATATTTTTAGCATCTGTGATTGTCATTGAGGTAATAGCATCAACGAAGATGGGTTTAGCTTCGTTAGCGGCGTCTTCGGCGGCACGGTTCATTTTCAAAATAGCTTCATCAATGAGTTTTTGCCCTTGTGGAATGTTTTTTACGATAAGGTTCTGCACTTTTTCGGCTTCGGGGGGAAGCAAAAGTTTAATAGCCTGATTGCCAAAGTAGCCATCAGTTTTTGCGAGTTCGCTTACGCCATTGCTGATGCCTTGCGTGAGGGCTTCTTTCAGTCCATTGGCGATTTCGGTTTCGGTAAGAGGTTGCGTTGCGTTGGGTAAGTTGCTCACAACTCCTTGTAAAGTGGTACAAGCGTTGCAAAGCCACAAAATAATTATCCCAAGAAATGCTTTTTTCATAAAAAATTGAGGTTTGAAGCAAAAATAACGCATTAACTTGGATTTACCAAAAAAATAAATCCTGCAAAATTATATTTGCAGGATTGTAAGCAGAGTTGAAATGAAATCCTTAATTCACTTGTATTCCCATAAGTAAGAGCAAAAGAAGTATGAGAGCGGTAGAGGCGGCTGTACCACCATAGTATAGCCCGATGCTATGTCCTGCGTGTCCTGCTTTAGCTCTGTGCAATATGTAAGGTAGCGAAGCGATTGCCAATAAACTATACACAGCTCCCATCAGAATTAGCATTACAAACGAGAAGGTTTGGTTGCGTATTAGTAGGCTTGGCACGGCTAAAAGGAAGGCAATCACACAACCTCTTACGATGGCTTTTTCGGCTGTCCATTTTTCTACTACTTTACTGATAGGAATAGCCAAAATTGCTGAAAACAGAAGCATAGCCGATTGGATATAGTCGGGGTCGTTGAAGAAATCTCGGGCAGTAGTAAAGAATTTATGATGTACCCAAATGGCAGGAATAGCAAAGAGTATAAGTGTTTTGAACAAACCTACGAAAAATCCTGTCAAGAACAAATCGGTTTTTCTTGAACCTTCAACAACTACACGCTCCATCAGTTTTTTATCTTCTTCGGTAGGGGGCGTTACGCTAATATTTTTTATGGTATAAGCTGTAAGCAACACAAGTACGCCGCCTAAGATAAAGGTAATGGTAAGTCCGAGAGCATCTAAGATTTGCATCAAAAATGGCTCAATCGTATAGATTATACCAAAAACCATTGTCAGGATAGCGGCAACTTGTGGAAATTTATGCACAGGAGCAAAAGACTCTACCAAAGAAATTGCAGGGCTATGAAAAGTTGCCATTGCCGCAAGCCATAAAACTACCAACACAGGTAAAATCCATTTCAAGCTACTATTGGGGTCTGCACGTAGGGCAAAACTAACTGCCACGAAAATAACTGCCGCAAAAGCCGCTCCCGAAATAATGACAGGGAATTTAGAGCCTTTTTCCTTAAAGGCTTTATCAGCCCATTTGCCCGAAAGAGGGTGAAAAATCGCTCCCAACACTCCTTGTGCAATTAGCAATACAGAGGCGAATTGTGTAAAACTGAATTTTAACAATAGTTGAGGCTGATATTTTTCGTAAGCCAGCCAACCAATTGTAATTGCCGCTTCTAAGGCGGCCAAACTGACAATCTGTTTGACAAATGACGAACTTTCCTTTTTCTGCAGAGCTACTTCCATAAAATTAGGTGTTAATGTTAAACCAAAAATTTTTCTTATGCGAAATATACGTAACTTGCCAAAGTTTTGGTTTTAGAAAAGATAAAATTTATGCTAAAAAAATTAAAAATCATCACACGGAGCAGTAAATTAGCCTTGTGGCAAACATATTTTGTAGAAAAAAAATTACAGGAAGCAGGTTTTGAAACCGAAATCGTAGGTATTGAAACGAGAGGAGATAAAATTTTGGATAGGTCGCTGGCTAAAATTGGTAGCAAAGGTGTTTTCACAGAAGAGTTGGAAGAAAAACTGCGTTTGGGAGAAGTACATTTGGCTGTTCATAGTGCCAAAGATTTGCCTTCGGCTCTGCCCGAAGATTTGGAAATTATTGCTTTTACCGAAAGAGAGCAGGTAAATGATGTACTTGTTAGTTTCAAGAAAGGGATTTCTTTGCAAGATAAAATTCTTATCGGTACTTCCTCTACCCGCCGAATAGCTACACTCAAACATTATTATCCTCACATTCGCACAACCGAAATGCGTGGCAACTTGCAAACTCGCTTGCAAAAATTAGAAAATGGAGCTTGTGATGCTATTATTTTGGCTTATGCAGGCATACATCGCTTAGAATACGATAATCTAATCTGCCAACATTTGCCTACCGATATTTTTACGCCTGCCGCTGGGCAAGGAAGCATCGCCATTGAAATAGCCAAAAACTTAGATGCAAACATTAAACAAAAGCTAAAAGAAACATTAAATCATTGGGAAACAGAGGTTTGTTTGCACGTTGAAAGAGATTTTTTACATACCTTGCAAGGGGGGTGTAGTGTGCCTGTATTTGTACTAGCAAGTCTGGAAAATAATTTTTTAAACATACGAGGTGGAATTATCAGCCCTGATGGTAGTCGTTTGCTAATGCGTGAGTTAAGGGTCTCGGTGCAAGAATACGAACAAGCAGGGCAAAAATTGGCACAAGAAATCTTGCAGATAGGAGGGGAACAGATGCTTAAAGAGATAAAAACTTCTTACAACCTCTTATAGAGCTTTAAGCTCTATGAGAGGTTACGAGGTTGAAAAGCTAAATTTTTCCTATTTTTACTTTCAGCACAAAATCTTCCATATCTATTTCTTCGGCATTGCCGTTAAGTGTAGGGATAATCTCGAAGGAAAGAGCTTGTACTTCGTTTGCAATATAATTCTTGTGTTTTTCCAAAGCTGTATCTACCTCGTTGGATAATTTTTGGATTTGGACACTAATTTTATCGGCAACTTCTAAATTTTTGTCTTTACGTAAATTTTGCAAACGATTTACAAGCTCGCGGGCAATGCCTTCGTGGCGGAGTTCATCGGTGATAGTAACATCTAAAGCAACCGTCAATCCTTTATCACTTGCCACAGACCAGCCTGCAATTTCTTTGGCTTCAATGATGACATCTTCCATTGTGAGCGTAATGAAACCATCTGAAATTTGAGCCTCAAAAAGTCCTTCACGTTCTAATCGGTTGATGTCTGTTTGGCTAAATTGTTGAATAACATTGGCTACTTCTTTCATTTTGGCTTTATAGATTTCGCCCAAACGTTTGAAATTCGGTTTGATGCTTTTTACTAAAATTCCCGAAGTATCATCAATGTATTCTATTGCCTTAATATTCACTTCGGCTTTAATGAGTTCTTGTACAGCCGAAATTTGTTCTTTAATGGCAGGATTTAGCACAGGAATGAGTATTCGGCTCAAAGGCTGACGTACCTTGATTTTCTCTTTTTTACGCAAGGCGTGTGTAAGCGAGCAAATGCGTTGGGCTAAGTCCATTTTTTGCTCTAAGTCTTTGTCAATGAGGCTTTCATCAGCTTTTTGCCAATCGGTTAGGTGTATGGAGACCTCACCCCCTTGCCCCTCTCCAAAGGAGAGGGGAGAGACCTCACCCCCTTGCCCCTCTCCAAAGGAGAGGGGAGAGACCTCACCCCCTTGCCCCCTCTCCAAAGGAGAGGGGGAGGTTAGATTGCGATATAAAAAGTCTGCATAGAAAGGAGCAATAGGAGACATCAATTGTGAAACAACTTTCAGACACTCAAATAAGGTTTCGTAGGCAGCTTGCTTGTCTGCGTTCATTTCACCTACCCAGAAACGCTTACGTGATAGCCTTACGTACCAATTAGAAAGATGCTCAATGACAAATTCGCTGATGGTGCGGGCGGCTTTGGTCGGCTCGTAGTCGTCAAGGGCTTTTTCTGTTTCTATGATAGTAGTTTGCAGTTTGGAAAGAATCCATCGGTCAAGTTCAGTAAATGCCTGATTTTGCAAACCTGTGGGCTTGAACTTGTCCAAATTTGCATAGATAGCAAAAAAATTGTAGGTATTGTGAAGCGTTCCGAAAAATTTATTTCTTACTTCAATGATTCCGTCAATATCAAATTTCAGGTTATCCCAAGGGTTGGCATTTTCTACCATATACCAACGGGTGGTATCGGCACCGTATTTTTCCATCGTCTCAAAAGGATTGATAACATTACCTTTTGATTTAGACATTTTTTCACCATTTTTATCTAAAACAAGCCCTGTGGAAACCACATTTTTGAAGGCAACGCTATCAAAAAGCATTACGGCGAGAGCGTGAAGCGTAAAAAACCAACCTCGTGTTTGGTCTACACCTTCGGAGATAAAATCGGCGGGGAATTGCCTCACCCTTTGCCCCTCTTCAAAAGAGAGAGGAGAAAAAGGGTAGTGCCATTGAGCGTAAGGCATCGCACCACTATCAAACCAAACATCAACGAGGTCAGGCTCGCGATACATTTTTTCGCCATTATCCGAAACTAAAATAACATTATCTACGTAAGGTCTGTGTAGGTCGGGCAGGTCGGTAGGTTGGTTTAAGCCTAAAATTTGATTAGCTTTTTCAATTTCGGCTTTCAGTTCGGCAAGTGAGCCGATACATTTTTCAGCTTCGCCATTTTCGGTTCGCCAAATGGGCAGAGGAGTTCCCCAATATCGCGAACGCGATAAGTTCCAATCTACTAAATTTTCAAGCCAGCTTCCAAAACGCCCTGAACCTGTACTTGCAGGCTTCCAGTTAATCGTTTTGTTGAGTTCTACCATTCTGTCTTTGAGTGCAGTAGTACGAATAAACCAACTATTCAGCGGATAGTACAAGACAGGTTTGCCTGTACGCCAACAATGTGGATAGCTGTGCAAATATTTTTCAACCTTAAAGGCTTTGTTTTCTTCTTTCAGAATGATAGAAATGATAACGTCGGTAGATTTGTAGTTTTCTTGGCTTTCATCTTCGGAGAGGTAATTTTTTACGTAAAAATCATTTTCGCCAAAGGTTTTATGCGTTTTGATGTTGTATTTTTTGATGCCTTCGGCTAAATGTTTGCCAACTTCTTTTACGAATTTACCTTTCTTATCAACGAGGGGCGTTTCTTTGCCGTTTTCGTCAAGCACCATTACCGAAGGGATATTGTTTTGCTTACAGACACGGAAGTCATCAGCACCAAAAACAGAAGCCGTATGCACAATGCCTGTACCATCTTCGGTAGTTACGAAGTCGCCTGCAATAACGCGGAACGCATTTTTTTCTAAGTTTTCGTTAGTTACGTAAGGCATCAGTTGCTCGTAACGGATGCCAAGCATATCTTTGCCTTTAAACTCTTTTACAATTTCAAAAGGAATAAGTTTATCGCCTGTTTTGTAGTCTTCAAGTTTTAAATTTTTGGCTTTTTCGGAAAAATATTTGCTGACCAAATCCTTTGCCAAAACTACCGAAACAGGCTTGTGCGTGTAGGGATTGAAGGTTTTGATTTTCACGTAAGTAATTTCTTCGCCAACGGCTAAGGCACAGTTCGAGGGAAGCGTCCAAGGCGTAGTTGTCCAAGCTAAAATACGTACATCTTCGTTGGGATTATCAAACAAAAATGCCGATTTTTCATTTTTGATTACTTTAAATTGAGCCACAATAGACGTATCGGAAACATCTTGGTAGGTGCCGGGATAATTGAGTTCGTGAGAGCTAAGTCCTGTGCCTGCGGCAGGCGAATATGGCTGAACGGTGTAGCCTTTGTAGAGTAAGCCTTTTTCATAAAGTTTTTTGAGCAAAAACCAAAGGGTTTCTATGTAATTATTTTCATAGGTTATGTAAGGGTTTTCCAAATCAACCCAGTATCCCATTTTTTCGGTGAGGTCGTTCCATTGGTCGGTGTACATCATTACGGTTTCGCGGCATTTTTGGTTGTAGTCTTCTACCGAGATTTTCGTGCCGATGTCTTCTTTGGTGATACCGAGCATTTTTTCAACCTGCAACTCTACGGGCAAGCCGTGTGCATCCCAACCACCTTTGCGAGGCACTTGGAAACCACGCAAAGTTTTGTATCGGCAAAAAATATCTTTGATAGTGCGAGCCATTACGTGATGAATACCGGGCGTGCCATTGGCAGAGGGAGGTCCTTCGTAAAACGTAAAGATTGGTTTTCCTTCTCGTTTGGCTACGGATTGCTCAAAAATTTTATTTTCTTTCCAAAATTTCAGGATTTCGTTGGCAACTTCGGCGTAATGGAGGTTTTTGTGTTCGGGATACATTTTTTGAAAATTTATGTTATCAACGCTGATTTTCAGACTGCAAAGATACAAAAAAATTAAGGAATGAAAAATTGGCTGTGTTGTAAAAAATATGATGAAAAATTTTTCAAACCTCTTATAGCGTTCTGAACACTATAAGAGGTCTCTACCTTTCAAAGAAAGTTATCTATCGCAGTGATAGTCTATTTTTCTTCCATTGACTTTCGCTTTTTTGTATTTGATGATTTTGATGCACGTGATTTGTGGTTTTTTGTTCAAATAAATGTGCTATCAGTAAAGCACCTACCTGTACGGCTTCTTGGGAGGGCGTTTTTTGTAATTTTTCAGGCGAAAAATGATTTTTTACAAAATTCGTATCAAACTTTCCTGACAGAAACTCAGGGTGTTCGAGTACGTATCTGCAAAAACCAAGCGTAGTTTCAATGCCTGTGATTTGATATTCGTCGATGGCTCGTTTCATTCGGCTGATGGCTTCTTGGCGGTTTTTGCCTGTGGCAATGAGTTTGGCTATCATTGGGTCGTAGTAAATAGGAATTTCCATACCTTGTTCAAAGCCATCATCAATGCGTATGCCTGCACCTTGTGGGCGTTTGTAGGTTTGGAGTTTGCCAATATCGGGCAAGAAATTGTTTTGAGGGTCTTCGGCATAGACACGCACCTCAATGGCGTGTCCTAAAATACGCAAATCTTCTTGCTTGAAACTAAGTGCCTCGCCCTGTGCAATTCTGATTTGCTCTTTTACCAAATCAATACCTGTAATTTGTTCAGTGACGGGGTGTTCTACTTGCAAGCGGGTATTCATTTCCAGAAAATAAAAATTGAGTTGGCTATCCATTACAAACTCAACTGTGCCTGCGTTATAGTAGTTACAGGCTTTTGCTACTTTTACAGCGGCTTCGCCGATGGCTTTGCGTACATCGGGGGTAAGTACAGGTGAGGGGGCTTCTTCAATAACTTTTTGATGACGGCGTTGGATAGAACATTCACGCTCAAATAGATACACTACGTTTCCGTGCATATCACCTAAAATCTGCACTTCAATATGTTTGGGGGCGGTAATATATTTTTCAATAAAAACCGAACCATCACCAAAAGCTGAAGTTGCCTCGCTAATGGCTCTTTCCATTTGCTCGTCAAATTCTGATTCATTTTCAACTATACGCATACCTTTGCCACCGCCACCAGCCGAAGCCTTGATAAGCACAGGATAACCAATTTCTTGGGCTATTTTTTTGGCTTCGTGGGTATCGGTAATTGCACCTGCTGTGCCTGGCACCATTGGCACATCAAATTTTTTTACAGCTTCCTTAGCGGCTAATTTGCTTCCCATTACCTTGATGGCTTCTACGGGAGGTCCCACGAAAATCAAGCCTGCTTCTTGTACGGCTTTGGCAAAATGAGCATTTTCCGAAAGAAAACCATAGCCCGGGTGAATGGCATCAGCTCCTATTTGTTTGGCAACTTCAATGATTTTACCGCCACGCAAATACGATTCGGCACTGGGGGCTTCGCCAATCCATACGGCTTCGTCGGCATAACGCACGTGCAAGGCGTTTCTATCGGCAGAGCTAAAAACAGCTACCGTTGCAATGCCCATTTCTTTTGCCGAACGCATTACACGCAAGGCAATTTCACCACGATTGGCAACCAAAAGTTTCTTGATTTTTCGCATATTTGTCCAAAAATTGCTTAGTCTGTGCAACTATATCTGACAAAACTAACTAAAAAATCAAGAACTCAAAAATTTTTATGCCTTCATTATTTTATTGTCCCGAAATTGCCGAAAATCCTGTCCTTTCCGAAGAAGAAAGCCGACACTGCTTGCAGGTGCTACGCCACAATGTAGGCGATATAATAACCCTGATAGACGGAAAAGGCTATTTTTGGCAAGCCGAAATCTGCCGAATAGAAAGTAAAAAATGCGTTCTGAAACCTTTAAGCAAATCTTTTGATACCAAAAATCAACGAAATTATTACCTGCACATAGCCATAGCCCCTACCAAAAATATAGAACGTATGGAATGGCTTGTTGAAAAATGTACCGAAATCGGAATAGATGAAATTAGTTTTGTGCTTTGCTCGCGTTCCGAACGCAAAGAAATCAAATTAGAACGCTTGGAAAAAATAGCCATTCAAGCAATCAAACAATCGCAAAAGGCTTTTTTACCAAAAATAAATGCCATAGAAAAATTACCGAAATTTTTAGAAAGCGTATCGCAACAAAACAAGTGGATTGCTCATTTGGGAGGTAGTGAAAAAAAATTTTTGAGGCAAATGGTTTCTGAAAATGGCAAATATTGTGTGCTAATCGGTCCCGAAGGAGATTTTAGTCCCGAAGAGGTTGCTTTAGCTCGTGCCAAAGGCTTTGAGGCTACCAGTTTGGGTAATGCCGTATTGCGTACCGAAACAGCGGCATTGCTTGTGTGTGCGGGGCTGGCAGTTTTTTATGGATAATTATATTTCTGCATAAGTTCTGAAAGAATTTTCATATCGTCAAAATCGTATTTGATGCCTTGTATTTCTTGGTAGGTTTCGTGTCCTTTTCCTGCCAAAAGGATAATATCTTCGGCTTGGGCAATTTGGCAGGCTGTTGCTATTGCCTCACGTCTGTTTTCGATGATTTGTACTTTTTTTCGTTGCGTAATCGGAACGCCTTGGTACATTTCTTCCAAAATTTTCATTGGTTCTTCGTAGCGGGGGTTGTCGGAAGTGAGTAGCACGGTATCGGAATATTTACAGGCAATTTCAGCCATAATGGGGCGTTTGGTGGCATCGCGATTGCCTCCTGCTCCTACAATCGTAACGACCTTCTGGTGCTGTTGGCGAAGTTCTTGAATAGTTTTGAGTACATTTTCCAAGGCATCGGGGGTGTGGGCATAATCTACAATGCCAATTCTATGTTTGCTATCCACAATTTGCTCGAAACGCCCACGAGCCGCCGAAAGCGACGAAAGCACAAGTAAGATGCGTTCTGCCTCTTCGCCTAAAAGCAAAGCCGTTGCATAGACACCAAGCAGATTGTAGGCGTTGAACGTGCCTGTGAGTTTGCACCAAACTTGCCTGCCATCAAAATCCATTTCCAAACCTTGTAGCGTGTTGTTTAGGATTTTTCCTTTGAAGTCAGCAGGATTTTTAAGGGCAAAACTATATTTACGGGCTTTGGTATTTTGGAGCATTACACTGCCGCGTTTATCGTCAAAATTGCTCAGAGCAAAAGCCGTTTTGGGAAGGTCGTCGAAGAGTTTTTTCTTAGCTTTGATGTAGTTTTCAAAAGTTTTGTGGAAATCCAGATGGTCGTGAGAGATATTGGTAAAAACTGCTCCTGCGAAATGTAAGCCTGCAATGCGTCTTTGCACAATGGCGTGAGAACTTGCCTCCATAAAAGCATACTGACAGCCTGCCTGTACCATTTTAGCGAGCAGTTCGTTCAGGCTAAGGGCATCGGGCGTGGTGTGAGTGGCGGGCAAAGTTGTTTCATCAATGTAATTTTCAACCGTAGAGAGCATTCCGACACGATAGCCTAAACCTTTGAACAATTTGTAGAGCAAAGTTACATTCGTAGTTTTGCCATTTGTGCCTGTTACGCCTACCAACTTCAATTTTTCAGAAGGATTACCGAAAAAATTACTTGCCATTATGCCAAGTGCCTCGGCACTATCGGGAGTTTGAATGTAGGTGATGTTTTCTTGCAATGTTTCGGGCAAATCTTCGCAAACAATAGCAATAGCTCCTTGCTCAATAGCTTTTTGTATGAATAAATGTCCATCGGTTTGCGTGCCTTTGGTAGCTACAAAGACGCTTCCTTCGGTAATTTTTCGGGAGTCGAACTGAATAGCCGAAACGTTCAGGTCGGTGCTGTTGTAGATACTTTGTATTTTGGTACGATAGAGTAAATCTTGCAGGTTCATTGCGTTCGATGGCTTAGGCTGTTTTTTCTGTTTCTAAGGCTTCCCAATATTCTACGGCTCGGCGTAGATGTGGAATAACAATTGTGCCACCTATCAGATTGGCAATAGCAAATACTTCAAAAACTTGTTCCTTCGTAATGCCTAATTCTTTACATTTGCCCAAGTGATAGCGAACACAATCATCACACCGCAACACCATTGAGCAAGCCAAGCCTATCATTTCTTTGGTAGTAACACTCAAAGCCCCTTCTGCGTAGCAATTGGCATCAAGGTTGAAAATTCTTTTCGGCACTAAATTGTCGGCTGGAAAGGATTTTCTCGTTCATTTGGCTACGATAGCGGTTAAATTCTTCAACAATATTGCCCATATATTTTTTTTGTTCAAAAAATTTTGTAACTTGCACAATCAAGGCACAAAGAAAGCAATTCTTAGTAAGAAAATTTGCAAAAAACTTAAAAAACTTTGTAGTTTTGCTTTCATCAACTATATTCACCCAAGCAAAATAAAAAAAGTATATGGATACCTACAATGATGCCGCTAGCTCTGCCAACAAATTAGACGAAATAAAAAGAATTATTTTTGGTGAAGAAATTCGCACCTACAATGGTGAAATCGAAAATCTCCGCAAAACGGTAGAAAGTTATCGTACCGAAATTTCGGTAAAAATTGATGAGGTAAAAATTGAGTTACTCAAATCTATTGAAGCCGTAGAAACAAGGCTTTTGGAGAAAGTTTTGGTAGCTCAAAATGCTCTGCGTCAGGATTTGGAGCAACACCGCCGCAATGCTATCAGCAAAAATACGCTCGGCAATATATTTGAAGATATTTCTAAAACCTTAGCTCAATAAACCTTATGGAGGATATCAATAAAAGCGATAGTACCTACAAAAAGCCCGACGAGTTCCCGACCGAAGAGGTTTCAAGCTACAAAGAGGCTGTCATCAACCCCGATAAACAAGAGTTGGAGATAAAGTTTCAAGGAATGAAAGACCTTTTCACTTCCATTATCTCCGAAAACAGAAAAGACTACGAAAAGCAACTTGCAGAAATAAAGGCTTTGTTTTCTACGGTAATTGAGGAAAACAGAAAACAAATGCAGTTACAAATGCAAGATATTTACAAAGCTCTCCCACGCCTGCTGAGCGAAGCCGAAAAATTGCGTAAGCAAGAAGAATATGTAACCATCAGCGATGAAGATGCTTTCGGTACGACCAATCGTGCCAAAATGACCAAGCTCGGTGCAATTAAAGAGTTTATTATCGGTAAAGACTCCAAAGAATTGCGTGATAAATTAGAAAAACTCTATGAACAAATCGATAGTTTCATCAGTCAAGACAAAGAACACCTCAACGAAGTAGTGGAAGCGGTCTATGCCCGCTTAGACAGAATGGAAAAACGCATAATGGGCGAAATAGATAAAGCAAGCCAAATTTTTACACAAGAAATGAACGAGGTTGTCTTCGCACAAGCCAACAAAGAGGATACTTACCGCATTTTACGTAAAACTTCCGAACAATTGCGTTTGGGCAAAATACAAAATAGCAATCAGTTCTGAAAATGGTATGAATAATGCAGTTGGGTTAAAGCCTTTCAAAGACTTTCTGAATTTGTTGTTCCCTGATTGTTGTTATGGCTGTCAGGGAGTTTTGTTAGAAAACGAACACAAAATTTGTACGGCTTGCCGAGCTAATTTGCCTTTCACTAATTTTCACAAACTCAATCCGCAGGATAACGATGTTACGAAAAAATTTTTTGGCAAAATCCCGATTTTGTATGGTTTGGCTTTCTTGAAGTTTAGCAAATCAGGGAAAGTACAAAGAATTTTGCATCAAATTAAATACCACAACCAACCCGAACTCGCCCAAATGCTCGGCAATTGGTACGGCTACGAATTGAAAGAACATCAAATCAATACTTTTGACTATATCTTACCCGTACCTTTGCACCCCAGCAAACTCAAAATACGTGGCTACAACCAAAGCGACTACTTCGCCCAAGGGCTAAGCGAGCAAATGCAAGTGCCTTGGGCAAACGATATTCTGCTTCGCAATACCGCCACCAGCACCCAGACCAAAAAGAGCCGTTTAGAACGTTGGAAAAACGTAGAAAATGTTTTTGCAATAAAAGAACCTGAAAAAATTGCCCAAAAGTCTATCCTGCTCGTTGATGATGTCGTAACAACAGGCTCTACCTTAGAGGCTTGTGCAAGAGTATTGTTAGAAGCCCAAGCTCAATCTATTAGCGTTGCATCGATTGCCTTAGCTTAATAAAGTTTCCAAAAATCTTCTCTCAAACCTTTTTTTTCTTATCTTTGCAAACTATTTTGAGCATAGGTTTAATCCCTTGCACAATTTTAGAAAACATTTTAAATACTTACTACAAATCAACACTCATAATTCATAATTCAACACTCATAACTCATCAGCAGTACAATGTCAGAGCGTTATTTTATCAAAATTGCCGCAGAATTAGGAATTAGCATCAAGCAGGTAGATGCAACTGCACAACTTTTACAAGAAGGTAGCACGGTGCCATTTATAGCTCGTTATCGTAAAGAACTTACAGGTAGCTTAGATGAAGTGCAAATCACTGCCATTAGAGATAGATTAGAACAATTAGAAGAACTTGATAAACGTCGCGAGACTATCCTCAAATCTATCAAAGAGCAAGGCAAACTCACTGCCGAATTAGAACAAAAAATCCAAGATGCCGAAACAATGAGTGCTTTGGAAGATTTGTACCTGCCATACAGACCCAAAAAACGTACCAAAGCCACCATTGCCAAAGAAAAAGGACTCGAACCACTTGCTATGCTCATTTTGGAACAAGAAAATATTGACCTACAAGCCGAAGCCGAAAAGTTTGTAAATCCCGAAAAACAAGTACAAAACACACAAGAAGCCTTAGAAGGAGCAAGACATATCATTGCCGAGTACATCAACGAGCATCAGGAGGCAAGAGCCAAAATGCGTGATTTGTTTCTCAAAGAAGCTATCATTACCTCAAAAGTGCTTCGCGAGAAGGAAAAAACCGAAGAAGCCCAAAAATTCAAAGATTATTTTGATTGGTCTGAACCGATTGCTACCATACCCTCACACCGATTGCTGGCAATGCGTAGAGGTGAAAAAGAATTTATCCTTACCTTAGATATTGCCCCCGATGAGCAAGATGCTATTGATTTGCTCGAAAAGCTATTTGTAAAAGGCAGAAATGAATGTAGCGAACAAGTAAAACTTGCCATTGCCGATTGCTACAAGCGTCTGCTCAAACCTTCTATGGAAACCGAAGTGCGTTTGCTCTCTAAAAAGAAAGCAGATGAAGAAGCTATCAATGTCTTTGCAAGCAACGTGAGAGAACTACTGATGGCTTCGCCCTTAGGCGAAAAAGTAGTGCTTGCCTTAGACCCAGGATTTAGAACAGGTTGTAAGTTGGTAATTTTAGATGCCAACGGAAAACTTTTGCTTCACGATACCATTTATCCCAACGAACCGCAAAGAGAAATTGCCAAATCAACCGTTCTGCTGAGAAAATTGGTACAAGAATACAAGGTACAAGCCATTGCCATCGGCAACGGAACAGCCAGCCGAGAAACAGAAAGTTTTGTAAAAAGCCTTAATCTTGAAGGCGTGCAAGTAGTGGTAGTCAGTGAGAGTGGGGCTTCTATCTATTCGGCTTCGGAAGTAGCTCGTGAAGAATTTCCCGACAAAGACGTTACGGTGCGTGGGGCAGTTTCTATTGGCAGAAGGTTGCAAGACCCGCTCGCCGAACTTGTAAAAATAGACCCCAAATCTATCGGTGTAGGGCAGTATCAGCACGATGTAGACCAAAATTTGCTCAAAAAATCGCTTGATGACGTGGTGATTAGTTGCGTAAATAAAGTAGGCGTAGAACTCAATACCGCCAGCAAACAACTGCTCACCTACGTTTCGGGCTTGGGCGAGAGTTTGGCTCAAAACATTATCAATTACCGAAACGAACACGGTGCTTTCAGAAGCCGTAACGACTTGCGAAAAGTGCCTCGCTTGGGCGATAAAGCCTTCGAGCAGTGTGCAGGTTTCTTGCGTATTCGCGATGCCGAAAATCCACTTGATAGCAGTGCCGTACACCCCGAAGCCTATCCCGTAGTAGAACAAATGGCAAAAGATTTAAATTGTAGCGTAAAAGACCTCATTGCTAAGAAAGAATTGCGTGAGAAAATAGACCTAAAAAAATATGTAAGTGAAAAATTCGGTTTGCCTACGCTTCAAGATATTATGCAAGAACTTGCCAAACCGGGCAGAGACCCTCGCCAGCAATTCGAGGCTTTCAGCTTCGCCGATGACGTACACGAAATTACAGACCTAAAAGTAGGAATGAAGCTACCGGGCATTGTTACGAACGTAACCAAATTCGGGGCATTTGTAGATATTGGTGTGCATCAAGATGGCTTGGTGCATATCAGCGAAATGGCAGATAAGTACATCACCGACCCCGCCGAAGTAGTGAAAGTTGGGCAAAAAGTACAAGTAACCGTGCTTGAGGTAGATACCGAACGCCGCCGAATTGCTCTTTCGTTGCGTAGCGAAGCCAAACCCGAAATGAAAAAATCGGAAAAGAAAGACCTCAAAGAACGCAAAAAACAAAAAGAAGAGTCGTGGGAAGAAAAACTGCAAGCTCTCAAAGCTAAATTTGGCTAACAGAAGCCACCAAAATCCTTCAAAACATCTAAGATTTTGAAGGATTTTCAGTTCTTATCAGAGAATTTTATTTGCAAAATGCTATTTTTTTACCTTAAAAATGCAAATTTTTTGAAATTTATCAAAAAAAGATGCAGAAATAGCAAAATTTATTAGGACTTTGGCTTAGAAAAAGGTATATTTGAGTGTTGATGTGTTCTTTCTTTTAGCTTCGGTTTGTATAGGCATTTCTTCCTTTATTGTGATGATGCATACCTACACCTCATTAAACCCTCCTTGCAGAATTTTCTCATCTGTTCTCCATTTTTTTTTAAATTTTTAATTACCCAATTCAATGAATGTTCATATTACTGGTTCTGGAAGTTATATTCCAACAGAACGCATTACCCAATCCTATTTTAACGAATCAATATTTTTTGATGAAAATGGCAATAAGTTGCCTTTTTCTAACGAGCAAATTGCTCAAAAACTTTTTGAAATAACAGGCATAGAAGAACGAAGATACGCAAGCCCTGATTTGTGTGCTTCGGATATGGGTTTTTTAGCGGCTCAGAAAGCCATAGAAAACGCTAAAATCAATTCTGAAGAGCTTGATTATATCATTTTTGCCCACAATTTTGGAGATGTAAAATATGCCACCACCCAAAGTGATGTTTTGCCAAGTTTAGCAAGCAGAGTGAAGCACAAGCTACAAATCAAAAATCCAAAATGTGTAGCTTATGATATTTTATTTGGCTGTCCAGGTTGGATAGAGGGCGTAATACAAGCCCAAGCATACATCAAAGCGGGAATGGCTAAAAAGTGTTTGGTAATAGGTAGCGAAACCCTTTCAAGAGTGGTGGATATACACGACAGAGATAGTATGATTTATGCAGATGGAGCAGGAGCAAGCATAGTGGAGGGCAAAGAAACAAACGGAGGTATCTTGGCTCACGAGTCGGCTTCTTTTACTTATGAAGAAGCATATTATCTTTTTTACGGGAAATCTTACAATCCTGCTAAACAAGATGATACTTGCTATATTAAGATGCACGGCAGAAAAATCTATGAATTTGCCCTAAAATATGTCCCACAAGCTATGAAAAACTGCTTGGACAAAGCAAACGTTCCCATAGAGAAACTCAAAAAAGTGCTTATTCATCAGGCAAATGCCAAAATGGACGAAGCTATCCTAAAAAGTTTTTTTAAGCTATATCAAAAATCTATTCCCGAAGATATAATGCCTATGACTATTTCTAAGTTGGGCAATTCGAGTGTGGCAACTATTCCCACTCTCTACGATTTATTGGTAAAAGGAGAGTTAGAGCCACACCAAATTAAGCAAGGAGATGTCTTGTTATTTGCTTCTGTTGGGGCAGGTATGAATATCAATGCCCTTGTTTATCAGTATTAGGTGTGGTGGAAAAATCCGAATAACACAGATGAAACTGATTTAGCATAGTTTTTTTATTTGAAAAATCATAAATCTGCGAAAATCAGCGAAACCTGCGGGTACAACATAAATAGACTACATTTCTACAAGCTAAAAACCACTTTTGATTGAGTGTAAAAAATGTTGGGCTTCACAATAAGCACAGATTAAAACAATCTGTGTTTTGTATTTTGAGAAAAATTATAGATTTTGCCAAAAAAATCTCTAATTTTAAGGCAAAGTTTTTTTGATAAATTTTTTCACAATGACAACTTGCCCCGATTTATTAGAAACAGCCCAAAAACTTGGACTTTTGGAGGAGGAATATCATAAAATCGTAGAAATTTTGGGCAGAAAGCCAAATTTTACCGAATTATGTATCTACTCGGCAATGTGGTCGGAGCATTGCTCTTACAAAAATTCTATCCTTTGGCTGAAAACTTTACCCAAAGACTCCCCCAAGATGCTTGCGAAGGCTGGTGAAGAAAATGCAGGTTTGGTAGATATTGGCGATGGTTATGCTATTAGTTTCAAAATAGAATCTCACAATCACCCTTCGGCAATTGAGCCTTATCAAGGGGCAGCGACAGGCGTGGGAGGCATCAATCGCGATATTTTTACGATGGGAGCAAGACCTATCGCTCAGCTCAATTCTTTGCGGTTTGGTAATTTGGATAACGAAAGAGTACGCTTTCTACTCAAAGGTGTAGTGAAAGGCATCGGCGACTACGGCAATGCCTTCGGTGTGCCTACCGTTGGGGGCGAAGTGTTTTTTGATGATTGTTTTACGCATAATCCCTTAGTCAATGCCTTTTCGGCAGGTGTCGTGAAAACCGATAAAATTGCTCGTGCTATTGCTTCGGGGGTAGGCAACCCTGTGTATATTGTTGGCTCGGCTACGGGTAAAGATGGCGTTGGTGGGGCGGCTTTTGCCTCAAAAGACCTTACAGGCGAAAGCATCAAAGATTTGCCTGCCGTGCAAGTGGGCGACCCTTTTCAAGAAAAATTGCTCTTAGAGGCAACCTTAGAAGCTATCGCAACAGGCTTCGTGGTAGGCGTGCAAGATATGGGAGCGGCGGGCATCATCTGCTCTACTTCCGAAATGAGTGCCAAAGGAGGCGTAGGAATGGATATTCATTTGGATAAAGTGCCGTTGCGTCAGGAAAATATGCAACCTTTTGAAATTCTTATTTCCGAGTCGCAGGAAAGAATGCTTTTGGTGGTAGAAAAAGGCAAAGAAGCTGAAATAGAGGCTATTTTTAAGAAATGGGATTTGAATTGTAGCCAAATCGGGGAGGTTACAGATACAGGAATTTTGCGTTTTATGGTTTTAGGCGACACGGTAGCCAAAGTGCCTGCTAAAAGTTTGGTACTGGGCGGAGGTGCCCCCGTGTATGTGCGTGAGTACAAAGAACCCGCTTACTTTGCTAAATATCAACAATTTGACATCAACCACATTCCCGACCTAAAAGATAGCGAAATTCCCAAAATAGCCAAATTCTTGCTTGCTCATCCAAATATTTGTTCCAAAAAATGGGTGTACGAACAATACGACTCAATGGTAGGCACTGCCAACCAAAGTACCAATGCTCCCTCTGACGCCGCCGTGGTCTTGATAAAAGAAACAGGCAAATCAATCGTAATTACCGTTGACTGCAATTCGCGTTACGTACATAGCAATCCCGAAGAAGGAACAGCTATTGCCGTTGCCGAAGCCGCCCGAAATATCGTGTGCAGTGGTGGTGAGCCTGTTGCTATCACGAATTGTCTCAATTTTGGCAATCCCTACAACCCCGAGGTATATTGGCAGTTTGTAGGTGCTATCAAAGGTATGAGCAAAGCCTGCCGCAAATTTGGAACGCCTGTTACAGGTGGCAACGTGAGTTTCTACAATCAATCCAAAATTGATGGCAAAGAAATTCCTGTCTTTCCTACGCCTACTATCGGTATGCTTGGACTTTTAGAAAACCAAAACTACCGAATGACCTTAGATTTTAAAGCCATCGGCGATTGGATTTATCTGATTGGCGAACCTAAAAACTGCATTTCTTGCTCAGAATACCTCTATTCTTACTTAGGGGTAAAAGAATCGCCCACACCTCGCTTCAATCTTGATGATGAATTTGCTTTGCAAGAAGTTATCAAGCAACTTGTTAGAAATCACTTAATTAGTTCGGCTCACGACCTCTCTGATGGGGGGTTATTCGTTGCTCTTGCCGAATCGGCTATGCCTCGTGGTTTAGGGTTCAGTGTTGCTACCGACCCGCTTTATCGCAAAGATGCTTACCTTTTTGGTGAAAGTCAAAGCCGTGTGCTGGTTTCGGTGAGTAGCAAAGCCCGCGATACCATCAAGTTTGAGAAGTTTATGGAGGGAAAAGGTATCCCGTACAGATTTTTGGGGAAAGTAACAGCAGGCGACTACGAAATCAATGGCAAAAAAATTATCAGCAGCAAAGATGCCAAAAAAATCTATGAAAATAGCCTCGCCGATAAAATGAAAACCTAAAATCAAAGAAAAAGTACAAACATTTTGCTTAGCTCAAAAAAATATGTTAGCTTTGCGGTTCTAAAATTTAGCAGAATGACAAAGATTAAACAATTTGAAGAAAAAGCCAAGAAAAAAGCCCAAGAACAAGCCGAAAATGCAAAAAAAGTAGAGGCTGAAAATAGCATTTTGGAAAATCCCGTAGCTCTTTTTGACAAAACCGAAGAGTTTTTTAAGAAAAATCAAAAATGGATTAGCTTAGGATTGATTGCCCTTATAGTTGCTCTTGGAGGATATTTTGGGTTCAGGTACTACATCAACGAGCAAGAAAAAGAAGCCGCCGCCAAATTATTTCCTGCCGAGCATTTCTTGCGTTTAGATTCTCTCAGCAAAGTCTTGAAAGGAGAAGGCAAATATCTTTCTGCCAAAAAAGTAGCCGAAACATACAGCATCACCCAAACAGGTAAATTAGCCCATTTATACACAGGTATTGCCTTGATGAAAGAAGGCAAATTTAAAGAAGCTATTACGCAATTAGAGCAATTCAGTTCCGACGATAAACTCGTGCAAGGTAGAGCATACTGCCTGTTGGGAGATGCGTATATGGAACTCAACAAATTAGATGATGCTATTAGCCACTATCGCAAAGCCGCAAATTATTATCGCAATCAGTTTTATACACCAATGTATTTGAGCAAGTTAGCCTTAGCTTACGAACTGAAAGGCGATAAGAAAATGGCTATCAATACTTACGATGAAATCATTGATGAATTTTACAATTCCCAAGAACGAGGCAACGCTCAAAAGTACAAGGCTCGTTTAGAAGCTATGATGGGCAAATAAATCGTAAAAACATCTTACAGAAAAGCTCTCAAATAGAGGGCTTTTTTTATTGTATTTACAAGGCATTGAAAACATTGCTTTTCAAGAAAAATTTTCTACCTTTGCACCTTCAAAAAACCAGCTTTTCGTTTATGAATATCCGTAATGTTGCTATCATTGCTCACGTAGACCACGGAAAAACCACTTTGGTAGATAAAATTATTCATTCTGCCAAAATTTTTAGAGAAAATCAACAATTTGATGACCTCATTTTAGACAACAACGAACTCGAAAGAGAACGAGGCATCACGATTGTTTCTAAAAATGTTTCTATTCGCTACAAAGATACCAAAATCAACATTATCGATACACCCGGACACGCTGATTTTGGCGGAGAAGTAGAACGCGTACTGAAAATGGCTGATGGCGTACTGCTTTTAGTTGATGCTTTTGAAGGACCTATGCCTCAAACACGTTTCGTGCTAAGTAAGGCTATTCAGTTAGGTTTGAAGCCCGTAGTGGTTATCAACAAAGTAGATAAACCGAACTGTCGCCCCGATGAAGTACACGAAGCAGTTTTTGATTTGATGTTCAATCTGGGTGCTAATGAAGACCAATTAGATTTCGTAACCTTGTACGGCTCTGCCAAACAAGGCTGGATGAGTTTTGATTGGAAAAGACAAACCGACAATATTGTGCCTCTGTTGGATACGATTGTAGCGGTTATTCCCCCCCCAAAAATCAGCGATGGCTCTTTGCAAATGCAAATTACTTCTTTGGATTACTCAAATTTTGTAGGGCGTATTGCCATAGGGCGTGTGTATAGGGGCGTCATCAAGCCCAACACGCAAATAGCACTTTGTAAAGCCGACGGCTCGGTAAAAAAAATGCGTATTAAAGAAGTACAAACTTTTGAAGGTTTGGGGAAAGTTAGTGTGGAAGAAGTACAAGCAGGTGATATCTGTGCCGTAATTGGTTTAGATGAATTTGAAATTGGTGATACGATTGCCGATGCCGAAAATCCCGAAGCATTGCCTCGTATTGCTATCGACGAGCCTACGATGAGTATGCTTTTCACTATCAACAACTCACCTTTTTTTGGTAAAGAAGGCAAATTTGTTACCTCTCGCCATCTTAGAGATAGACTGCTGAAAGAAACCGAAAAAAACTTAGCTTTACGGGTAGAATTTACAGATAGAGAAGATACGTTTATTGTCTATGGGCGTGGCATTTTGCATCTTTCTATCCTTATCGAGACGATGCGAAGAGAAGGTTACGAGTTGCAGGTAGGGCAACCACGCGTTCTTTTCAAAGAAATTGATGGTCAGAAGTACGAACCCATAGAGACGCTCGTAGTTGATGTTCCTGAAAACGTAGCAGGCAAGGTAATTGAACTGGCTACCCAACGCAAAGGCGAGTTGCTCGTAATGGAGCCAAAAGGCGATTTACAACATTTAGAGTTTAAAATTCCTTCGCGTGGCTTGATTGGCTTGCGTAACCTTGTGCTTACTGCCACACAAGGCGAAGCCGTAATGACGCACCGTTTCATAGACTACGAACCTTACAAAGGCGATATTCCCGAACGCATCAGTGGCTCACTTATTTCAAAAGATACTGGACCCGCTACGGCTTACTCGATTGATAAACTGCAAGATAGAGGAAGGTTCTTCATTGACCCCGGCGAGGAGGTGTATGGAGGGCAAATTATTGGTGAGCATACTCGTGGCTCCGATTTGGTCGTAAATGTGCAAACTGCCAAAAAACTTACCAATGTACGTGCTGCAGGTAGTGATGAAAATGTAAAAATTGCCCCCAAAGTGCAGTTTTCACTTGAAGAAGCTATGGAGTATATCCAAAAAGATGAGTACGTAGAGGTTACGCCTAAAGCCATTCGTATGCGTAAAATCTATTTGGACGAAAACGAAAGAAAAAGAATGGAAAAATAGCAAACTGCTATCTAATTTTTCTTCTTAAAAACCCTACGGTCATTTTTACATCAGGACGAACATAAGAACGAATGGGATTAACTTGCCCCAAAACACCAATTTCTAAACCTAAGGCTCGTGTCAGTAGCCAATCAAAACTCACGCGAGTCCTACTGCCAAAACTAGTTCTTTCTTTCGTGCCTACCTGCCTATATCCCGAAGGAAACGAAAGAAAACCACCGCTACTATTTTTATATTCAAAAATGGGGGTTTCGTACTGAACGTAAGTTAAGCCCAACTCCGCTCCTAAGCGAAGTCTGTTCGTCATAGGAAATTTTCTGATAGCATTAAGGCTGGCAATTCGCAGAAAATCTCTCGGTTTGCAATCACCAAAGCATATGAGACCGGGATAATAAGGCTGAGGGACATTTTCGGTTAGAAAAGCTCTAAACTCATAACTAATCCCTACGCCCCAATTACGATAAAAAATACTTTCTATATGCGTACCCAAAATTAGACCTGCGTAATGCGTACCCAAAAAAGGAGTTAGACCTGCGTAAAGTGTGAAATAGTTAATATCACTTTTTGGGGGAGTATAAAATTCACACATAACAATAGTGCTGTCTCGAGAATTGTCGTCTTGTGCCTGTAAAGAACAAACAAACAGGAATAAAAAAGGAAAAATAAAAAAGGAAAAATAAAAAAGCGTTTCATCAACTAAAAAATAAAATTATTTCAAAAAAATTTTGAGTTTTGAAACTAAAAGCATATATTTGCACTCCGTTTGAGATACGGGTGTAGTTCAAGGGTAGAATAGCGGTCTCCAAAACCGTTGATGGGAGTTCGAATCTCTCCACCCGTGCAAATATAGAAAAAAATGGCAAATTTAGTAAATAAAGTAAAGAATTTTTTTGCTGAGTCGTATGATGAACTGATTCACAAAGTTACTTGGCTCAAATACAGTACTCTGCAAAGACAGACAACTTTGGTTTTAGTGGCTTCGCTAATCTTTGCTTTGATTATTGGCTTAGTAATAGATAACAGTTTAGAAGGCATTTTGGGTTTGTGGTACAAATCTAATGCTCCCAGAACTACTACTACTCCTTAAACTTTTTGAGCAATGAGCAAGTTGAATTGGTATGTGCTTCGTGCTGTGGCTGGGCAGGAGAAGAAAGTAAAAAGTTACATTGATAACGAAATAGCTCGCCAAAAATTAGAGGAATATGTACCCCAAGTGCTTATTCCTATGGAGAAGGTTTATGAGGTGCGTAATGGAAAAAAGAAAGTGAGAGAAAAATCGTTTTTTCCTGGTTATATTTTGGTGTATGCCGACCTTTCTCACGGAGAGGCTTTGCATACGCTCAAAAACATACCCGGTGTTTTAGGATTTCTCGAAGGAACGGCTCGTGAAGATGAGCAAGATACGAAAGGTAAAAAAGGATATACAAAACTGCCTACCCCCTTACGACAATCTGAAGTGAATAGAATTTTGGGCAAAGTTGATGGAGAAGAAGAAAGTGTAGCCAAAATGGAGGCATCTTTCATGGTAGGAGAGCATGTAAAAGTAATAGACGGACCTTTCAGTGGTTTTGATGCAGTAGTGGAGCAAGTCTATGACGAAAGAAAAAAGTTAGACGTAATGGTAAAGGTATTTGGCAGAAGTACGCCTCTGGAATTAAGCTACACACAAGTAGAAAAAATAGATTAGTGCAAACAGCCTCTCGATTACATCAAATATAAATGTTACAAAGTTTCTGTCAGTACTGCTTCCAAATAAATCTGACAGAGCAAAGCGAACGCTAAACTAAAAAGTAAAGATGGCAAAAGAAGTAGCAGGATACCTCAAATTACAGGTAAAAGGCGGTCAGGCAAATCCTTCGCCACCCATCGGACCTGCCTTGGGCTCAAAGGGGATAAACATTATGGAGTTCTGTAAGCAGTTTAATGCCCGTACCCAAGACAAGCAGGGGCAGGTACTTCCTGTTTTGATTACGTACTACACAGATAAGTCTTTTGACTTTGTAGTCAAAACACCTCCGGCAGCAGTTTTGCTCAAAGAAGCTATCAAGAAACAAACAGGCTCGGCTGAGCCGAACCGAAAGAAAATCGGTTCAGTTACTTGGGAGCAAGTAAAGCAAATAGCCGAAATCAAAATGCCAGATTTGAACTGCTTCACGATTGAGTCGGCAATGAAAATGATTGCAGGTACCGCTCGTAGTTTGGGTATCACGGTAACTGGAAAAGCTCCTTGGGAACAAAACAACTAAAACCGCAAAACAAATGGGAAAACTCACTAAAAATCAGAAAGCGGCTCTTGCCAAATACGATAGAACGAAAAGCTACTCTTTGTTGGATGCGGCAAAAATCTTGAAAGAGATTACTTTTACCAAATTTGATGCCTCAGTAGATATTGACGTTCGTTTGGGCGTCGACCCTCGTAAATCTGACCAAATGGTAAGAGGAGTTGTTGCTTTGCCCCACGGAGTAGGTAAAGACGTACGCGTGTTGGTGCTTTGCCCTCCCGATAAAGAGGAAGAAGCCAAAGCCGCAGGTGCCGATTACGTAGGTATGGACGAGTATATCGCCAAAATTGAAAGTGGTTGGACAGATGTTGATGTCATCATCACCACTCCTACAGCTATGGCAAAAGTTGGACGCTTGGGGAAAGTTTTAGGTCCTCGTGGGCTAATGCCCAACCCTAAATCTGGTACCGTAACAATGGAGATAGGAAAAGCCGTAAAAGAAGTAAAAGCAGGTAAAATAGATTTTAAGGTTGATAAAACTGGAATTATTCATACTTCTATCGGTAAAATTTCTTTTCCTCCTGAAAAAATCGTAGAAAACGCAATGGAACTTATCAGTGTTATCCAAAAGCTCAAACCTGCTTCGGCAAAGGGAACATATGTGAAGTCTATTTCGCTTTCTACTACAATGAGTCCAGGTGTGTCTATTGATAAAAACACTGTAATCTAATGACAAGAGACGAAAAAACAGCTATCATCAAGGATTTGAAACAAAAATTTGCTGAAACGCCTTATTTCTATATCGTTGATGCAAGTGGATTCTCGGTAGCACAAGATAACAACCTGCGTAGAGCTTGCTTCAATGCGGGCATCGAGTACAGAGTGGTGAAAAATACGCTTATCAAGAAAGCTCTCGAAGCCTTAGATACAGATTATACACCATTCGTATCCGAGAAGGTATTGAAGGGCTATTCGGCTATCATGTTTTCCAAAGAAGTCGGTAATAAGCCTGCAAAGCTTATCAAAGATTTCAGAAAGAAAAATAATACCGAAAAACCCATCCTGAAAGGTGCTTCTATTGATTCGGCTCTATTTATCGGAGACAATCAGTTAGATGCTCTCAGCAATATTAAATCCAAAACCGAACTCTTGGGCGAAATTATTGGGCTGTTGCAATCTCCTGCACAGAACCTTATCGGTGCTTTGCAAGGGCAAGGAAGCAAGATTGCAGGTATCCTCAAAACCTTAGAAGAGAGAAAAGCCTCTTAGGCTTAAACAGAAAAATAAAAAGTATCTTTATCAATTAAATTAGTTTCAATTTTTCAAAACTCATACAACCATGGCAGATTTAAAAGCATTCGCTGAACAATTAGTGAACTTGACCGTAAAAGAAGTAAGTGAACTTGCTAAAATTTTGAAAGAAGAATATGGCATTGAGCCTGCCGCTGGTGCTCCTGTAATGATGGCTGCCGCTGCTGGTAGTGCTGATGCTGGAGCAAGTGCCGCTCAAGAAAAAACATCTTTTGATGTAATCTTGAAAGCTGCAGGTCCTAACAAGTTGAACGTAGTAAAACTCGTGAAAGACCTTACAGGTTTGCCTCTTACCGAAGCAAAAGCCGTAGTAGATAGTGCTCCTAAGGCTATCAAAGAAGGCGTACCCAAAGATGAAGCAGAGGCTCTCAAAGCTAAACTTATCGAAGCAGGTGCAGAAGTAGAAATTAAGTAGTTCTCTCTCGTTTGCAAGGCAATGCGACCTGAAATTCCGAGCCGATAGCTTCCGAGAATGTCAGGTCTATTGCTATTTGTAGCCAAATAATTTTTATCGGCTGCACTATAAAAAACAAAAATTTATTATTGCCGTTTAGAAGTAAGTAAAAGGCTTACTCAAACATACCAAAATCAACCCAAAACCTCTCAAAATGGCTGAAAGAATTAGTTTTGCTTCCGTAAAGAACGTTGTAGATTACCCCGATTTTCTCGACATTCAACTGCAATCGTTCCGAGACTTTTTCCAATTAGAAACCCCTGCTGAAAATCGTGCAAAAGAAGGACTCTATAAAGTCTTCATGGAAAACTTCCCGATTAGCGATTCTCGCGAGAACTTTGTCTTAGAATTTATTGATTATACCATAGACCCCCCCAAATACAGCGTAGAAGAATGTATAGATAGAGGACTGACCTACTCAGTACCACTGAAAGCAAAATTAAGACTTTCTTGCAACGACGAGGATAATGAAGACTTTGAAACCATTGAACAAGAAGTTTTCCTGGGAAATATCCCTTACATGACCGACAAAGGCTCTTTCATCATCAACGGTGCCGAAAGAGTAATCGTTTCGCAATTGCACCGCTCACCAGGCGTGTTCTTTGCAATGAGCAAACACACCAACGGCACAAAACTCTACTCGGCTCGTATTATTCCTTTCAAAGGTTCGTGGATTGAATTTGCAACCGATGTAAATAACGTAATGTATGCTTACATTGACCGCAAGAAGAAGTTTCCCGTAACAACCTTACTTAGAGCCATCGGTTTTGGTACAGATAAAGAAATTTTAGATATTTTCGGACTTTCCGAAGAAATTGAGGTAAATCCTAAAAACCTCAAAAAAGCTATCGGCAGAAGGCTGGCAGCTCGTGTGTTGCGTACCTGGACAGAAGATTTTGTTGATGAAGATACAGGCGAAGTGGTATCCATAGACCGTAACGAAGTGCTTCTCGAACGCGACTCGCTCATCAGAGAGGAAGATTTGGATACAATATTAGAATCAGGTGTTTCCTACATCATCGTACATAAAGAAGATGTAAATATTGCAGACTACCAAATCATATACAATACGCTTCAAAAAGATAATTCTAACTCCGAAAAAGAAGCCGTAGAGCAAATTTACCGTCAGTTGCGTAATACCGAAGCCCCCGATGAGCAAACAGCCCGCGACATTATACAAAATCTGTTCTTTTCCGATAAAAGATATGATTTGGGAGAGGTGGGAAGGTACAGAATGAACAAAAAGTTGAGTTTAGATATTCCAATGGAAACTCGTGTGCTTACACGTGAGGACATTATCAGTATCGTAAAATATCTGATTGGCTTGATTAACTCCAAAGCCGTAGTTGATGATATTGACCACCTCTCGAACCGTCGTGTGCGTACCGTAGGCGAGCAACTTTATGCTCAATTTGGCGTAGGACTGGCTCGTATGGCTCGTACCATCAAAGAAAGAATGAACGTGAGAGATAATGAAGATTTCAAACCTGTTGATTTAATCAATGCCCGAACGCTCTCTTCGGTTATCAACTCATTTTTTGGTACAAACCAACTCTCGCAGTTTATGGACCAAACCAATCCGCTTGCCGAAATTACTCATAAAAGAAGAATGTCGGCACTCGGACCAGGTGGGCTTTCGCGTGAGAGAGCAGGCTTTGAAGTTCGCGACGTACATTACACCCACTACGGCCGCCTATGTACCATAGAAACCCCCGAAGGACCTAATATCGGGCTGATTTCATCGCTCTGCGTATATGCCAAAATCAATTCGATGGGCTTTATTGAAACTCCTTATTTCAAGGTCAATAATGGAAAAATCAATACGAAGGAAATCGTATTTCTTTCTGCCGAAGAAGAAGATGGACAACATATCGCTCAGGCTAATGCCAAAATAGATGATAAAGGAAATTTTTTAGTAGATGCTGTAAAAGTGCGTTTTGAAGGCGACTTCCCTATGGTCTCTCCCGAAGAAGTCGCTTATATGGACGTTGCCCCCAATCAGATTGTTTCAGTAGCCGCTTCACTTATTCCATTTCTGGAACACGATGACGCCAACCGTGCTTTAATGGGCTCAAATATGCAACGTCAGGCTGTACCTTTGCTCAAACCCGAAGCTCCTATCGTAGGGACAGGCTTGGAAAAAAGAGTAGCCTTAGACTCCCGAACCCTCATCTTAGCAGAAAAAGATGGCATTGTAGATTATGTAGATGCCAATAAAATCGTTATTCGCTACGATTACTCCGAAGATGAACTACTCACTTCTTTTGAAGGTGATACGAGAACCTATTTCCTCACAAAATTCAGAAGAACTAACCAAGATACCTGCATCAATTTAGTGCCAATTGTACGAAAAGGCGATAAAGTAACCAAAGGACAGCCCCTTTGCGAAGGCTATGCCACCCAAGGTGGAGAATTGGCTCTCGGACGCAACCTGATGGTCGCTTTTATGCCCTGGCAAGGTTACAATTTTGAGGATGCTATCGTGATTTCAGAAAAAGTTGTACGTGAAGATTGGTTCACTTCTATACACATCGAAGAGTATGAATTGGAAGTGCGTGATACTAAACGCGGTGAAGAAGAATTAACCTCCGAAATACCCAACGTAAGTGAAGATGCTGTCCGTAATTTAGATGAAAACGGAATTGTACGAATTGGAACAGAGGTAAAAGAAGGCGATATTCTTGTCGGCAAAATTACCCCCAAAGGAGAGACCGACCCCACCCCCGAAGAAAAACTTTTACGTGCTATCTTTGGCGACAAAGCAGGCGACGTAAAAGATGCTTCGCTGCGTGTGCCACCCTCCGTGAAAGGAGTAGTTATTGATACCAAACTTTTCTCACGACCCAAAAAAGATAAAGACCTACGCAAACGCTCAAAAGATGATGTAAAAACCTTGATGAAAAATTATGGCAAAGAGTTAAACGATTTGCGTAATCAGATGATTGGGAAAATGGTAGCCATACTTGAAGGCAAAGTATCGCAAGGTGTAAAACATAAGTTTGGCGACGAATTGATTTCAAAAGGAACGAAATTTACTAAAACCAATATCGAGAAAAATCTTTTCCCCGATAAAAACCCTTACCGCGACGAAAGTTCTTACAACGTTCCCGAAGAAGTCAATTTGATTGCCGATGTAATCATAGAAAATTGGACAAACGATGAACATACCAACCAGTTGGTTGCCAATTTGGTGAAAAATTACCTCAAAAAACGCAATGAAATTTCAGGGCGTTTCAAAAGAGAACGTTTTGCCATGGAAGTAGGCGACGAACTACCCACAGGTATCGTAAAACTTGCCAAAGTGTATATCGCTAAAAAACGTAAGTTAAAAGTAGGTGATAAAATGGCAGGTCGCCACGGTAACAAAGGCGTGGTAGCTCGTATTGTCCGTGAAGAAGATATGCCTTTCTTGGAAGACGGAACACCCGTGGATATTGTCCTTAACCCACTTGGCGTGCCTTCGCGTATGAACATTGGGCAAATCTACGAAACTATCCTCGGTTGGGCAGGTTTGAAATTAGGCAGAAAGTATGCTACTCCTATCTTTGACGGAGCAAGTGAAGAAGATGTTTTGAGAGAAGTACGTGAAGCTGGTTTGCCCGAATTTGGAAGAACCGAACTCTACGACGGCTTGACAGGCGAGAAGTTTGACCAACCCGTAACCGTAGGCGTAATCTATATGCTCAAACTCGGACACTTGGTAGATGACAAGATGCACGCCCGTTCTATCGGTCCTTACTCACTTATCACGCAACAGCCTTTGGGCGGTAAAGCTCAATTCGGTGGGCAACGTTTCGGCGAAATGGAAGTGTGGGCTTTGGAAGCCTTCGGTGCGGCTCATATCTTGCAAGAAATCCTGACCGTGAAGTCCGATGACGTAATCGGTAGAGCTAAAACCTACGAGGCTATCGTAAAAGGTGAATTGCTCCCCAAACCTAATATCCCTGAGTCGTTCAATGTGCTTGTACACGAACTACGAGGCTTAGCTTTGGAAGTTACGTTGAGCTAATTTTGCCAAAATTTTTTACCCAAAAGATTTTTAAAAATTTGGGGCAATAACAAACTTTTTTACTTAAAAACCTTGAACTAAACCATACATCTATGTCGTTCAGAAAAAGCAAAAAACTTTCCAGCGATTTCAACACTATTACCATTAGTTTGGCATCGCCCGAGTCTATCTTGGAAAGTTCGTATGGCGAGGTAACTCAGCCCGAAACGATTAACTATCGTACCTACAAACCCGAAATGGGAGGTTTGTTTTGCGAAAGAATTTTCGGTCCTGTCAAAGACTATGAATGTCATTGTGGTAAATATAAGCGTATTCGCTACAAAGGGATTATCTGCGACCGCTGTGGCGTAGAAGTAACCGAAAAGAAAGTACGCAGAGAGCGTATGGGACACATCGAACTTGTTGTTCCTGTAGCTCATATTTGGTATTTCCGTTCTTTGCCCAATAAAATAGGATATTTGCTTGGCTTGCCTACTAAGAAGTTAGACCAAGTGATTTATTACGAGCGTTATGTAGTTATTCAGCCCGGTATCGTAGCCGAAGAAGGTAGAAACGGTAGCTCATATCTTGACTTTCTGACCGAAGACGAATACTTAGACATTTTGGATAAACTACCAAGAGAAAATCAACTACTGCCTGACGAAGACCCCAACAAGTTCATTGCTAAAATGGGAGCAGAGGCTTTGGAAATGCTCTTGAAACGCCTTTCGGAAAGAGAAAAAGATGCACAAGGCAACGAAATTCCCAACAGCCCAACTGGTTTGGATAAGTTGGCTTACGAACTTCGCCACCAAGCCGCAACCGACAACTCCCAACAGCGTAAGGCAGAAGCCCTCAAACGCCTCAAAGTAGTACGTGCTTTCCAAGAATCAAAAGTAGAAAATAAGCCCGAGTGGATGATAATTCGTATGGTGCCTGTCATTCCACCCGAATTACGCCCACTTGTGCCTTTGGACGGAGGACGTTTTGCCACCTCCGACCTCAACGATTTGTACAGAAGAGTAATTATCCGTAACAACCGCCTGAAAAGGCTCATAGAAATTAAAGCTCCTGAAGTGATTTTGCGTAACGAAAAACGTATGCTTCAGGAAGCCGTAGATAGCTTGTTTGATAACTCGCGTAAGGTAAATGCGGTACGTGCCGATGGAAACAGAGCTTTGAAATCACTTTCGGATATGCTCAAAGGGAAGCAAGGGCGTTTCCGTCAGAACTTGCTCGGTAAGCGTGTGGATTATTCTGGTCGTTCGGTAATTGTGGTTGGTCCCGAACTCAAACTGCACGAATGTGGCTTGCCCAAAGATATGGCTGCCGAGCTGTTTAAGCCATTTATTATCAGAAAATTGATTGAAAGAGGTATCGTAAAAACCGTAAAATCGGCTAAGAAAATCGTTGATAGAAAAGACCCCGTAGTGTGGGATATTTTGGAAAATGTGTTGAAAGGACACCCCGTTCTGCTGAACCGTGCCCCCACCTTGCACCGCTTGGGCATTCAGGCATTTCAACCTAAACTCATTGAAGGAAAAGCTATTCAACTGCACCCTTTGGTTTGTACAGCTTTCAATGCCGACTTCGACGGCGACCAAATGGCTGTTCACGTACCACTTGGGCAAGAAGCTATCTTAGAGGCATCATTGCTCATGCTTGCCTCGCATAATATCCTCAACCCCGCTAACGGAGCCCCTATTACCGTGCCTTCGCAAGATATGGTTTTGGGATTGTATTACATCACCAAAGGCAGGAAAGGGGATTTGGGCGAAGGTAAAACTTTTTATAGCCCCGAAGAAGTTATTATAGCCATTGAGGAAGGCAAACTATCTAAGCACGCTTTCATTAAGGTAAAAGTAAAAGTAAGAGAAGGCGACCAGCTTGTTGAGAAGATTATCGATACCGTAGCAGGTAGAGTAGTTTTTAATCATAGGTGCGTACCCGAAGAGGTTGGTTTTATTAACGAACTGCTTACTAAGAAAAAAATTCAGCAGGCTATCGGCTTGGTCTTCAAAATAGCAGGAATGGCAAAAACAGCTAAATTCCTCGACGATATCAAGGATTTGGGCTTCCAATCTGCCTACAAAGGTGGTTTATCTATCGGTTTGGACGATATCATCATTCCCAAAGATAAAGAAAATTTGATTAGTGAAGCTAAAAAAGAAATTGAAGAAATCCGTCAGAACTACATGATGGGACTTATCACCGACAACGAACGCTACAATCAGGTAATTGATACTTGGACACGCGTAAGTAACAAACTCGCCGCAAAGCTCATCGCAGATATGACTAACGACAAAGAAGGCTTCAACTCCGTATTTATGATGATGGACTCTGGGGCGAGAGGTTCAAAAGAGCAGATTCGTCAGTTAGGTGGTATGCGTGGGCTAATGGCAAAGCCACAGAAAAACGTACAAGGTTCGGCAGGAGAAATTATTGAAAACCCTATTCTTTCTAATTTTAAAGAAGGATTAGATGTTTTGGAGTATTTCATCTCTACACACGGAGCAAGAAAAGGTCTGGCAGATACAGCTCTCAAAACTGCTGATGCAGGTTATCTCACTCGCCGCCTTGTTGATGTTGCCCAAGATGTAATTGTTACCGAAGATGACTGCGGTACCTTGCGTGGTATTACGGTTTCGGCTCTCAAAGATAACGAAGACATCGTAGAGCCGCTCGCTGAACGTATCTTAGGTAGAGTGTCACTACACGACATCTACGACCCACTCACCGATGAACTTATCGTGGCTTCGGGAGAAGAAATTACGGAAGCCATTGCCGAACGTATTGACCAAACCAGCATCGAGGAAGTTGAAATCCGTTCGGTACTTACCTGCGAAACACGTAGAGGAATTTGCCGAAAATGTTATGGCAGAAACTTAGCAACAGGAAGAATTGTAGATATAGGAGAGGCTCTGGGTGTAATTGCCGCTCAATCTATCGGGGAGCCAGGTACGCAACTTACACTACGTACTTTCCACGTAGGGGGTGCCGCTTCTAACATTGCTGTTGATGCTTCGGTAAAAGCTAAATTTGCAGGTCAGATTGATTTTGAAAATCTGCGTACCGTAAAATCAACCGACAACGAAGGCAATCCCATTGAAATTGTGATTACACGCTCTTCGGAAGTAAAAATAATAGACCCTAAAACAGGTAAGGTGCTTATTTCTAACCATATGCCTTATGGTGCTTACCTAAAAGTAAAAGCAGGCGATATGGTAGAAAAAGGACAAGTGCTTTGCGATTGGGACCCATACAACGCTGTTATTCTTTCGGAAATTGATGGAGAAATTATCTATGAAGCAGTAGAAGAAGGCGTTACTTACAAAGAAGAGGCAGACGAACAAACTGGTTTCCGCGAAAAAGTTATTATCGAAACCAAAGACAAAACCAAAAACCCTGCCATTATTGTAAAACCTGCCAAAGGCGATGCAAAAGTGTATAATATTCCTGTTGGGGCAAGGTTGGCAGTAGAAGAAGGAAAAATAATCAAGGCAGGACAAGTGCTTGCCAAACTACCAAGAGCTATCGGAAAAACAAGGGATATTACAGGTGGCTTGCCTCGTGTAACCGAACTTTTTGAGGCTCGCAATCCTTCTAACCCTGCTATCGTGAGTGCAATTGATGGCGTAGTAACCTACGGAGCTGTGAAACGTGGTAATCGTGAAATTACTATTGAGTCAAAAGATGGTGTAATCAAGAAATATATGGTGCCGCTCTCGAAGCACATCTTAGTACAAGACGGCGACTTCGTAAGGGCAGGTATGCCTCTCTCCGATGGGGCTATCACGCCTAGCGATATTCTTGCCATCAAGGGTCCTACTGCCGTACAAGAATATTTGGTGAACGAAATACAAGAAGTATATCGTTTGCAAGGAGTAAAAATCAATGATAAACACATTGAAGTGATTGTACGCCAAATGATGCAGAAAGTAGAGGTGATAGACCCAGGCGATACAGATTTCTTGCCCGGACAAATAGTAGATAAATGGGCTTTCCGTGAAGAAAATGACCGCATGATGGAACTGAAAATTGTAGAAGACACAGGAGACTCGGTTCGTTTCAAACTCGGACAGCCTATTACGGCACGCGAATTGAGAGATGAAAATTCTTTCTTGCGTAGGCAAGATAAAAAACTTGTCAAAGTTCGTGATGCACAACCCGCTGTTTCGCAACCCACACTACAAGGTATTACACAAGCCTCTTTGGATACAGAAAGTTTTATTTCGGCAGCTTCTTTCCAAGAAACAACCAAAGTGCTTAGCGAAGCGGCTATACGAGGTAAAATGGACAACCTTTTGGGCTTGAAAGAAAACGTAATCGTAGGGCATCTTATTCCTGCGGGTACAGGTTTCAGAAAATATCAGAAACTTATCGTGCAATCGAAAGATGAAGCAGAAGAAACCACAGCCACCAAACGCAAAACCAAAAAAGAAAAAGTGAAATAACACAAAAGCCCCAAATTATAGGGGCTTTTTGAACTAATAAAATCTTATCCCTCCTCGTATGTTCTCAACTTTTCTAAAAGTGTCAAAGTATTTTTTGGCTACATCAGAAGTTTTTTCTAATTTGTGAAAAAATACTACTAAACACAAAATTATGTATCGTAAGCCCGACAGAAAAAACTGGAAAGGCAGAGAAGATATTTTAGACGGCAAAGATGGTTTCCGTTGGCATCAGAAAGTAGAACTCATTGATACGAAAGACGGCTTCCATTTGCAAAAAATCTCTGCCTCAAAGAAAAGTTTTGCCATTATCGGTTTCTGTTCTGATGAAGGCGTAAGGCGAAACCAAGGGCGTATAGGTGCTGCCGGAGCTCCCTCCAACTTACGAATACATCTCTCAAACCTCCCTTGGCATTTCGGAGAGAACGTTGCTATCACTGATTTAGGCGATATTTTTTGCTTGGGCGAATTTCTGGAAGATGCTCAAAGAGATTTAGGCGAAATGGTAGAAAAAACCTTACGGGCAGGCTATAAAACTATTCTGCTCGGCGGCGGACACGAAATTGCTCTCGGACATTACTTAGGCATCAAAAATTTACTCATTGAAAAAAAAGCTAAACTCGGCATTATCAATTTTGATGCCCATTTTGATATGAGACTTTCGGCAGGTGATAAGCCTACGTCAGGAACATCTTTCCTAAACATTGCCAAAGACCTCAAAAACAATAACTTACCTTTTCATTACTTAGTGCTGGGGGTACAAAGAGTAAGCAATACCCCCAAGCTATTTCAGACGGCTCACGAGTGGGGCGTTTCGTACATTCCCTCAGAAAAAATGGACCTTATGTTCATTGAACTTATCTACGAAAAAATAGAAAAGTTTATTTCAGACAAAGATTTTCTTTACGTAACGGTTTGTTTAGATGTATTTTCGGCAGCGTATGCTCCGGGCGTAAGTGCCTTGAACGGCTTGGGCATCTACCCCACTATCGTAAGCGATTTGGTACAATTCGTAGCCAAATCGGGAAAAGTGATTGCTTTTGATGTAGCAGAACTTAATCCCAAATTTGACTACGATGGCAGAACAGCCCGCCTTGCTGCCAGCCTGATTTTTAGCTACGTAGATGCTTGTTGCTTTTAGGGTTTGAGCGTTCCCATTCCGCCATCTACGCCTATGATTTGTCCTGTAATCCAACTGGCTTTGTCGGAAAGTAAAAAGCAAACTACTTCGGCGACATCTTCGGCAGTGCCTACTCTGCCAAGTGGGTGGCGTTTGCCTGCGGCTTCTTTTTTGTCGTTATCCGAAAGCAATTTACTGGCAAGAGGCGTATCGGTAAGCGAAGGAGCAACTACATTGATGCGTATGGCACTGCTTGCCCATTCGGCAGCTAAGGACTTTGCCAAACCTTCTACGGCACTTTTGGCAGTAGCAATGGCTGAATGAAAATTCATTCCTAAGGTAGAGGCTACCGTGCTAAAAAGCACTACACTTGCTCCTTTGGCATTTTTTAAGTTTTTGAAAGTGCTTTGTAGAGCATCTATTGCTCCGAAAAGGTTGATGTTGAGGTCGTGCTGAAACTCCTCACGACTAAGGCGATGAAAAGGTTTGAGATTGATAGTACCAGGACAATACACCAAGCCGTGTAGTTCGGGCAATGCCTCAAAGCGTGTGCCTACGGGCTGACTTACGTCCCAAGCAATATGCTCTACGGGTAGGTCTTTGAGCGTGTCGCTATTGCGAGAAGCAACCCATACGCTATTGCCTTCGGAAACGAGTTTCCGAGTAGTAGCCAAACCGATACCCGAAGAACCACCAATAATCAAAAAGTTTTTTGCCATAATAAAATGTTTTCATAGAAAAACCACTTAGCCAAAGAATTGTTTGTGCCTGATAAAAATTTGCTAATTTTGTGCCTTATCGTTTTTCTAAATTTGCCTGCTTTTATGGAAATTATTGAAGTAAGTACGCCTCAACACGAAAAAGAATTCTTTGCTTTGCCAAAACGATTGTACGCTAACGTAAAACAATGGATACCCCCTTTGGAAGAAGAAGTAAGAAGCGTTTTCGATAAAAACAAAAACCCAACTTTCAAACACGGTGAATGTACGCGTTTTTTGCTTGTTAGTGAAGCAAACGAAACGATTGGCAGAGTAGCCGTTTTTGTAAATGAAAAAACAAAACTCAAAAACAACGACCAACCCACAGGCGGATTAGGTTTTTTTGAATGTATCAATGACGAAAAAGCCGCCTTTATGCTCTTCGATACCTGCAAGCAATGGCTTGTGACTCGTGGCTGTGAGGCAATGGACGGCTCTATCAATTTTGGTGGCAGAGATAAATTTTGGGGCGTGTTGGTAGAAGGTTTTGAGCGAGAACCCAACTATCAGCAAAACTACAATTTTCCGTATTACAAAGATTTTTTCGAAAAATATGGCTTTCAGGTCTATTTCAATCAGCTTACTTTTTTCCGAAAAGTGTATGGATTGAGCGAAAAGGTGCATCAGAAAGCCAATAGAGTATTCAGCGACCCAAATTATCATTTTGAGAACATTCGTTTGAATAATTTGGCTAAATATGCCGAAGATTTCAGGCAAATCTACAACAAAAGTTTTGCTCTTGCCGAAGGGCTAACCGAAATGACCCGAGAGGAAGCCGAGAAAATTATGCAAAAAATGAAACCAATCATTGATGAAAGGCTTATCACATTTGGTTATCATTTAGGCGAGCCTGTGGCGTTTGGTGTATTTTTACCTGAACTTAATCAGATTTTTAAGTATGTAAATGGGAAATTAGATTTGATAGGTAAGCTAAAATTTGTGTATCATCGTTGGCGAGGTTCTTGTACGCGTGTATTGGGCGTAGCTTTTGGTGTTGCCAAGTCGCATCACGCCAAAGGACTTGATGCGGCTCTCTCGGTTTGTTTAGAACGCGAAACAATGAAGTCCGATTTTCCTTATACCGATTTAGAACTGAATTGGATAGGTGATTTCAATCCACCGATGCTCAAATTGATGCAAAACTTAGAATTTGAAGTTTGTAAAAAACACGTAACCTATCGCAAACTTTTTGACGAAAGCAAGCCTTTCAAACGCCATCCTATTCGTAGCTATGAGAAGGCAGAGGAAAAATCCTGATAAATAGAATTATTCAAGTTGTGCCTGTTGGTTTCGGCTTCGCTCAAACAACAGGCACATTCGTTAAAAGCAAGTACATTTTTGGACATTTTTTTTGAGCAGATGATTTTGTAATTTTACTTTTTGCTCATTTCTTCAGCCATTTTTATAGCTTCATAAGCATTGATAATACCTCCTGTAATACACAAATCGGATAGTTTGGTATCGGTATTTTCTTTTTCGCCGGGTTTGTTGATGTTTTGGTTATACTTGATAGAAGACTTCATCAGAATTTCTTTTACCTGTACAGCGGTAAGCGTAGGGTAATACGACATAATCAGAGCGGCAACACCCGAAGTAACAGGAGCCGCCATACTCGTGCCGCTGGCGTGTTTGTAGGCATTTTTATTAGGAACGGTGGAATAAATATCAACACCAGGAGCAAAAACATCAACTTTGGTTTTGCCATAGTTAGAAAAATTAGCTACGAACTTGTTATTATCATTATGCCAACTGGAAGCACCTATCTCGAGCCAGTTGCTTGCTTCTTTTTTGGTATCGGCATAAAGGCGGTTAGGGAAATTAGGCTCAACTTCTAAATCCTTAGCATCGTTACCTGCGGCGTGTACGAGCAGAACACCTTTTGACTCAGCATATTTTACGGCTTCATCTACAAAGGCTTTGTTGGGCGAGTAGGCTTTGCCAAAACTCATATTGATAATGTGGGCACCGTTATCTACGGCATAGTAGATAGCGTTGGCAATGTCCTTGTCGCGTTCATCACCATCGGGAACGGCACGGATAGGCATAATGAGAACGTTATTGGCTACGCCTTTTATACCTAAATTGTTATCACGATTGGCGGCAATAATACCTGCAACGTGTGTGCCGTGAAAGGCATCGGGTCCTTTTACATCGTTATTGCCATAGCCTTTTTCTCTTAGTTTCTTGGGGTTATCGCCTACGATTTTTCGGGGGTCAAATTTTTCGTTGTAGCCATATTCTAAGGCATTTTTGATGCCTTTGTTGTAGTATTCTTCCAACTCTTCGGGGCTTGCCATCATATACAAGAAAAATACTTTATTTTTGGCATCTTCTACTTTTTTATCATTGGTTTCTATGGTTTTTAGGTTTTCAAGTGTGAGAGGCTTATCGCCCAAAGCCTTACGAACTACACCGATAGCTTCGTAATACTCTTGCAATTGCTGTTTTTCTTCTTGTTTCTCGGCTTTTTTTTGTTCCAACTCTTTCTTTATTTTTTCAAAATAGGCAAATTCAGGGTCATTGGGTTTAGATTTTTTACCAAATTTTTTGCTTAGGCGTACATACTCGCGTGTGAGTTCGTAGGAATCTTGATGGACATTTTTTCCATTTTTACCACCAATGAAGTTCCAACCATTGACATCATCTACAAAGCCGTTGCCATCGTCATCTTTGCCATTGTTGGGAATTTCTTTGGTATTTACCCAAATTTTACCTTGCAGGTCTTCGTGAGTAATATCTACGCCTGAGTCGATTACGGCAACGATAATGGTGCGTCCTTGTTTGCCTTTGAGCAGTTCGGCATAAGCTCTTTCGGAACTTACTCCCCTCACGTTGTCTTGCGTAGGGTCTAAATTGAACCAATTTTCAGGCGATTTTTCTTTGTTTTGTGCTTGTACTACAAAGCTACAAGATAGTAAAAGTGCAGAGCAGAGCTTTTGGAGTTTCATCGTGAAAAGAATTTTTGTTATAGACAAACTTTTCGTAATTTAACGATAATTTTCAGTAGTTGTTGTTTAAAATTTACTTTTTTTGCTAATTCATACGCCTTTCAGGGCAAGGCAATGGCTCTTCCCGAAGCATTAGTTGAGATATTTACCAAAGTATTGGGCAAAGATTTGTAAAAAATGTTCCCATAACTTTTAATATCGCCTTCTATTTTTTGGATGACATTCACCCAAATGTGATTGCTACTTTCTTGCCTGATGTTGGCTTGTTGGGCTTCTAAGTTGAGAGCATCTGCACGACTGTAATTCATCATAAATATACCCAGATAAAAGGTTTTTCCTGATACTTTGAAATCTGCTCCTACATTAGCAAAAAGAAAAACACCGATAGCTTGCAAGTTCAAATCTACAAGGGCATTTACGCCCAAAACTTCTACTTGCAAATAAGCCACGGGAATTTGTGTTTTGCTTTCCAATTTTCCATAGCTCTCCCAACGGATATAACCTAAATTTTTAGCTCCTACATAAATTTTTATGGGAGTATTGTAACTCCTAAGCCAATTGCATTTGGCTTTATTACGCAAAACAAGCGAGCTATCGGCTTGTAATTCGGTTTGTAGCAGTGGCAAAAGGTTTTCGCCTGCTTCAATCCAAACTTCTTCGCCTTCTACAAGTTCTACGCTGATATTATCATAGACAAAAAGCCTATGAAAAAAACCTACTTGACGAAATTCTTTTTTGATATTTCCATTTGCAAAAAAACATTCGGAAGGTTTGCAAGTGCTAAGTAGGCATAAAATTAAAAATCCAAATATCAGATTTTTAAATGCAGTCATTGTTTATCGTAATTCTTTGATGAGTTCTTGTGCTACCACCTGCCCCGAAATAAGCGTAGGAGGCACACCGGGACCTGGCACGGTCAATTGCCCTGTGAAATACAAATTTTTAACTTTTTTGCTTTTGAGACTTGGTTTGAGAATAGCTGTTTGCATCAATGTATTTGCTAAGCCGTAAGCATTTCCCTTGAAAGAATGATAATCGGCAGAAAATTCTTTGTGAGCATAGCTACGTTTGAAAATGACAGCATCGCGAATACTCTGCCCTGTAAGTTTTTCAAATCTATCCATCACCAAATTGTAGTAGTGTTCTCTGATTTGCTCGTTATCTTCCAAACCAACAGCTACAGGAATAAGAATAAATACGTTTTCCATACCTTCGGGGGCTACGGTTGGGTCAGTTTTTGAGGGTACAGAAACGTAAAAAAGTGGTTTGGTTGGCCACTTGGGTTCGGTATAAATTTCGTGGGAATGTAAGCCAAAATCTTCGTCAAAAAACAAGGTATGGTGTTCTAAATTTTTGAGTTTTTTATTTATTCCCAAATAAAAAATAAGCGAAGAAGGCGACATAGTACGTTTTTGCCAATAGCTTTCGGTATAATTGCGGTAGGCGGGTGCTAAAACTTCTTGGTCTATGTGGTGATAATCGGCTCCTGCTACAACGGCATCGGTTTCGTAGGTAGCGTTTTGCGTGATAACTTTTTTAGCTTTATTCCCATTGATTTCAATTTTCTTAACTTCCTGATTGTAAATGATTTTTACTCCTTT
>Ga0308407_1000283_pt1 | contig 40268 bp, 40 predicted proteins | sample HotsprSampleMSe2_FD_203476 | JGI IMG/M metagenome (GOLD analysis project Ga0308407, IMG submission 203476) | Hot spring phototrophic mat microbial communities from Mushroom Spring, Yellowstone National Park, Wyoming, United States - 20060911_MSe2 ...
CTATATCCAAACCTTTTCGCGGGCGTGTGTATGAGGTGTGGTTTGCTCCTGAAATTCCTGTCAGTAGCGGTCCTTGGAAACTTTGCGGCTTGCCCGGTCTGATACTCGAGGCAAAAGACCAAAGCGGAGAAGTACAATTTGTATTTGAGTCGCTCAAAGAAAATGAAGATGCAAGCCTTGCCAAAAACCAATACGAAAATGTAAATCTTCCCGTGATTTCTTGGGAAGAGTACAAAAAAATAATGAGTAAAGAAGCAAAAAAATTCTCTAATTATTCTCAGCTTCATATAAAAAGCATACTGAAAGAAAAAAATATCATAAAAGGAGATGAAAATTTAGATATTTCAACCCAAAAAAGCATAATCAAAGGAATAGAAATTATAGAGTAACTGCTCAAGCTGAAAAAACTATGACCGTAGTTCAATGAGTTGCTAATGATGCGTCTTTTTCTCTTTTTACTGTTATTTGTTCATTTTTTCTAAACCTTATAAGAGATTTGAATGTTTTCTTTAAAATTTCATCAAGGCTAACAAATAAAAAACTTATTATCAGTTTTTACAATAGCAAATTTTTTGCAATACAACCAGTTTTTGTGTTGCATAGAAACGAGCAACACTTTCAATATGATATATGTGTACGTAAAAGGTGTGCCAGTAGGATAAACGGTTTTGTTTTGTCCAAATCTTTTTCCTAAGATGAATAGGCTTTTTGAGGTAATCTATCTAAGATTTTCTCTAAAATTATTTCTATACTGAATTGCAAATCAAATAATTACAACTATGATAAGAGTAAAAATATTTGTGTTTTTCCTTTCTTATGCTTTCTCTCAGCATCACCTAATGGCTCAGGGTAAAGGTGAGATAAAGTCAGGGAAAATGACTTATTGGCAGGTACTTAATATGAATGGAACTGCGAGGAAGTCTCATCGTGTCTTATATTTTAATGCCGAGTGTTCTCGCGAAAAGACACTAATGGCTTATCCTCTCACTCGTGGAGATACCTTACTTAAACCCGGTAGCACGCAAATAACAACACGAACAAATGAATATGAACAAAAAGAAATGGAAATTAGACATCATTTCAAAGGCACTACTCAACCCACTACTCCCCCTGAAGCCTCTGGGGTGTATCAAGATTTGAAAAATAAACTCACTTACCTTCTTGTCGGAATCCCAAGTGTCGATGGCAAGCGAGAAAAATACATTCTAAAAGATGAAAAACTCGATTTTGGCTGGCAGATAACTTCGGAAAGTAAAAAAATAGGCGAGTTTGAATGCACGAAAGCTATATCCAAACCTTTTCGCGGGCGTGTGTATGAGGTGTGGTTTGCTCCTGAAATTCCTGTCAGTAGCGGTCCTTGGAAACTTTGTGGCTTGCCCGGTCTGATACTCGAGGCAAAAGACCAAAGCGGAGAAGTACAATTTGTATTTGAGTCGCTCAAAGAAAATGAAGATGCAAGCCTTGCCAAAAACCAATACGAAAATGTAAATCTTCCCGTGATTTCTTGGGAAGAGTACAAAAAAATAATGAGTAAAGAGGCAAAAAAATTCTCTAATTATGCTCAGCTTCTCGCAAAAAGCACACTGAAAGAAAAAAATATCATAAAAGGAGATGAAAATTTAGATATTTCAAATTCAAACCAAAAAAGCATAGTCAAAGGAATAGAAATTATAGAGTAACTGCTCAAGCTGAAAAAACTATGACCGTAGTTCAATGAGTTGCTAATGATGCGTCTTTTTCTCTTTTTATTGTTATTTGTTCATTTTGAGGTAGTTGCTCAAACGCTTACGTTGCGAGGCAAAATAACTGATAGCACAGGAAAAGCAGTAGAATTTGCACAAATTATTCTCTACAAATCCGATAAAAAAAGCATCATCACTTTTACGCAAAGCAAAACTGATGGGCTTTTTGAGCTTCAAACACCTGCCAATGGCGAAGCTACGTGGCTGGCTATCAGGGCTTTTGGCTACAAACCCTTTTTTGCAGATATTCCCGCTTTCTCTCAAACGGCTACCTATACGGTCAATGCTGTTTTAGAAGAAGAAATCCAAACTATCAAAGAAATTGTTGTAAAAGCGAAAGTACCTGGCATCAAACAGGAAGGCGATACCACCACCTACCAAACCGAAGAATTCAGAACAGGTACAGAACGCAACTTAGAAGACCTACTCCGCAAACTACCCGGCGTTTCGGTAACAGATGAAGGTGATGTGTATTTCAAGGGGAAAAAAATTAAAAAACTGTTTGTAGAAGGCGACGACCTCTTTGATAGAGATTACAAAATCGGTACGAAAAATATTTCTGCCGATATGATAGATAAAATTCAAGCCATCGAGCATTTCAGCGAAACCCCCAACCTCAAAGGCGTAGTAGATGGCAACGATACCGTACTAAATGTAACTCTAAAAGGTGATAAATCCAAAGTCTTTGGTGAGCTAACCGCAGGCGGCGGCATAGAAAACCGATTTGATAGCAAAATAAATCTTTTCTATCTCCGCAAAAAACAAAAACTTTTCATACTTGGGCAAAGTAATAATGTGGGATTTTCTCCCTATAACCTTAATGCTGCAAGTATCCTCAATGCTGCAAGTATCGGTGGAGTTGCCACCAACAATTTAACTAATCCCGTGCCATTGTTTATCGGTATTCCTCAGCAATTTAGCTATGCGGGGCTTACCGAAAGGCGAGCCAACCTAAACCAAGCCGCTTTCGCCAATAGCAATTACTTTTTTAAAGCCTCCGAAAAACTCACTATCCGTTGGAACACACAACTTTTTTCAGACAAGAACCAACTTTTCAGGCAAAGTAATACCGATTTTTTGCTTCAAGCCCAAAGTTTTCGTTTGCAAGAAAATCAGCAATCGCAACTACGTCCGCAAATGCTTGCCTCATCTTTGTATTTACTTCATACACCTTCCAACAAAACCCGTTTCGAATACACACTCGTAGGCAATCAGACTTTGCGTAGGTATCAAAATGATTTGTTGTATAACATCAACACTACCCGCAATCAAGACTTAGCCGAAAATGCCCAAGACCAAAGCCTTATTTTAGAACATCGTCTCCGTTATAGCACAAAACTCAACGACCAACAAGCCCTTTTAGCCAACATCACGTATAGTGATTTTCTACGCAAGGAAAATCATCATCTAATTTCCGAACGTTTTGCCCCGCTTTTTGGCAGAGATAGCCTTCAAAATAATCTACAACAACAAGTAGGCGGAGCAGGTAAGCAAGGACATAGCGATTTGCAATGGATTATTAAGAAAAACGAAAAAATACGCTTCAAATGGCAAGCCGAACACCAATTTCTCCAAACTCGTCTCAGCTCGGGGCTGGCTCTGGGCGATGCCAACGGCTTAGAAAAAATCACTGATAGCAGTTTTAATAATCAAGGCATATTTAATAGTAACGCCATTTCTCTAAAAGGTGGAACTACACTAAGGCTGTTTAGCAAAATTTCTATCATTGGTGATATTGCCTTTAAACATCAAGCCGTAAGCTACGAAAACCAACAAAGCCAAATCAATTTTTTAGAGCCAATGCTTACATTTAGCACAAAATATCAAAAAGCAGTTTTTAATCTTTCTTATACTTTTACTCAAAAAAATCCTGAAATTCAGCACTTGACTACTGGCTTTGTGTTGAACAATTACCGAACCTTCCAACGTGGAAATGCAACATTACAATTTTTACCCACGCATAATTTTAATTTCATTTGCAATCTGAACGATTTAGAGCGTTTTCAGAGCCTCACACTTTTTGGACTTCTGAGCCGAACCAATCCTTTCTACGGCACAGAAAACCAAATTGACAAAGAATTTAGTTTCGTAAGCAACAGGCTTTTCCCTTCGCAAACATTTTTCTTGGCAAATTTAGCCGTCGATAAATACATTCACGCTTGGCTTTCGGGGTTTCAGTGGTTCAATACTTTTTCGTATAATGCTTCTGATAATCAAGCAAATACTTTTGAACTATCTCGTAACCAGTTTTACGCGTTTTCAAGCAAATTGCAATATCGTTCTGTGTTTGATGGCATCTACAATGTAGAGGCATCGGCTCAATGGCTTTTTGCCACTGCCCGAAACAATCTATTACAAGATAATACTGCCGCCAACAATACAAACTTGATTTACAACCTCATACAAATCTTACAGCCTGCCTCCAAACGTTGGAAATGGATTGTTCTAACAGAACGTTTTGAGTTTAGAAGTAACCAAAACAAACAAATTTATTATTTCTTAGATACCGAATTTGCTTGGGATTTCAAAAAGCCTAAAATGTTGCTCACGCTTGAAGTCAAAAATCTATTCAATGTGCAACAAATCGAGCAACTTAGTTTTTCTAATTTTGCTATATCTGCTAATTCACAGCGTTTGCAGAGTCGTTGGGGCTTGCTGAAAGTGCAGTTTAAGTTTTGAGCTATACGAGGAATTCTTCATTAGAGTATCTTGATTTTTTCGTAAATTTGAAAAAAGAAAAATTACATCAATGATTTCCCACCGCCAATTATTTCTCAACTATTTAGCTCAAACTTCGCCTTCACCATTATTGCTCGAGATTGAAAAAGCCGAAGGTATCTATCTCTATTCGCCTACGGGCAAACGCTACATAGACCTGATTTCGGGCATAGGTGTAAGCAACATCGGGCATCGCCACCCCAAAGTAATAGAAGCTATCGAGAACCAAATCCAAAAATATTTGCACTTAATGGTTTATGGTGAATATGTACAAACGCCACAAGTTAGCTTAGCCAAAAAATTAGTTGAACTACTACCAAAAAATTTAGATAGTGTTTATTTGGTCAATTCGGGAAGCGAAGCCATAGAAGGAGCAATGAAACTCGCCAAAAGATATACAGGCAGGCAAGAAATTATCAGTTGCTACAAGGCGTATCACGGCTCTTCGCAAGGGGCTTTGTCGGTGGGAGGAAGCGAGGCTTTTAAACAGGCGTACCGTCCGCTTTTGCCTGCCGTTAGGCATATTCATTATGGCAGTTATTCGGATTTAGAAAAAATTACGCAAAAAACAGCTTGCGTAATCATAGAAACCATACAAGGTGAGGCAGGCGTAATGGTAGCTTGTAGCAATTATTTTCGGGCTTTGCGTGAGCGTTGCTCGCAAACAGGCACGCTACTGATTTTAGACGAAATTCAGGCAGGTTTTGGGCGTACGGGCAAATTATTTGCTTTTGAGCATTTCGGTATCGTGCCTGATGTGTTGGTGCTTGCCAAAGCAATGGGCGGAGGTATGCCGATTGGGGCTTTTGTTGCACCAAAAGAAATTATGCAAACGCTTTCGCATAATCCCATTCTGGGGCATATCACAACCTTTGGGGGGCATCCTGTAAGTTGTGCGGCGGCTTTGGCAAGTTTAGAAGTGATTGTTTCACAAGATTGGGAAGTAGAACAAAAAGCAAACCTTTTTCGCCAACTGCTCAAACACCCTAAAATTCTCTCTATTCGTAACAAAGGCTTGATGATGGCAGTTGAGTTTGAAAGTTTTGAGATACTCAAACCGATTATTGATAAAGCCATCGATTTAGGCGTTATTACTGATTGGTTCTTGTTTTGCGATAATGCTATGCGAATAGCTCCGCCTATCACTATCACTTACCAAGAAATTGAAAATGCCTGCAAAATTATTTTGCAGGCAATAGAAAGTATTTAGTTAATAAGTAGTTCCACAAAATTAAAAAGACACTTTCATTGGTATAAAATGCTGATAGACAATTTTTTGTCTTGCCTCTTGCCTCTTGTGTCTAATTACTTAGTTTGCAAACTTGTAATCAGCTTTTACGCTTTAATTTCTTTTTCCAAATTACTATTTTTCTTACTATAAGCAAAATACACAATTACTCCCAAAAGCATCCAACCTGTGGCAAGTAACTGAGCTCTTTTGTCTAAATTGATAATGAGTAAAAGATTAACCATAACCCCCAAAGAAGCAATAAGAGGCAAGGCAGGTACTTTGAACGGACGTTCTACATTAGGTTCTTTTACTCTAAGCAGCCACACCGCCCCACAAACCATAGCAAAGGCAAAGAGCGTTCCGAAACTGGTCATATCGCCAAGCACGGTAAGTGGTGCAAAAGCGGCAACCAAAGAAACTACCAAGCCTACTAATAAAGTGCTTTTATAAGGGGTTTTAAAACTCTTGTGAATAGCTTTGAAAAAATCGGGAAGTAAGCCATCTTTTGCCATACCTAAGAAGATACGCGTTTGTCCGAGCATCATCACAAGCATCACCGAGATAAGCCCTGCCGTAGCCGCCGCCGTGATGATGTACATTGCCCAATCAATGCCATTTTTTTGGAAAGCTGCCGCTACGGGAGCTTTCAAATCTTCGCCTGTAAATTCTTTGTAGTTCATCATACCTGTAAGCACCAAAGCAACTGCAATGTAAAGCACCGTACAAATCAGCAGAGAGGCAATAATAGCAAAAGGCATATCTTTTTTCGGGTTGATAGCCTCACCAGCTTGCGTAGAAACTGCATCAAAGCCAATGTAAGCAAAGAAAATAGACGCCGCCCCTGCAAAAATTCCTTGCACCCCATATGCTTGGTGCATATTACCATCTTCGCCTTTTATCATCTCTGGTTCAGGAATGAAAGGTATCCAGTTGGATACTTTGATAAAAAACATTCCTACCAGTATCACAAACAAGATAGCCGAAACCTTCAATATCACGATAATATTGTTAGTACTTGCAGCCTCTTTGATACCCTTCACCAAAATAGAAGTAACTACCCAAGTAATCAGGAAGGCAGGAAGGTTCATATAACCAGGGGTTTGGTCAAAAGGGGCATTGGTAAATTCAGCAGGAATTTTCAGCCCAAAAAGCCCCAGAAGTTTATTAAAATACCCCGACCAACTCACCGCTACGGTCATAGCCCCCATTCCGTACTCCAAGATAAGCCCCCAGCCGATAAGCCACGCAAAAATTTCACCTACCGTACCATAGGCATAGGCATACGCCGAACCCTCAACAGGAAGCATCGAGGCGAACTCTGCGTAACATAATGCCGCAAAAATACAAGCAATCCCCGCCACCACAAACGATAAAGCCAAAGCAGGACCTGCATTGTAGTGAGCCACCTTTCCCGTAAGCACAAAGATACCTCCCCCAATGATAGCCCCAATCCCGATAGCTGTTAAACTCCATTTGCCTAAAACTCGCTTCAAATCGCTTTTTTTCATATCTGCCTCAAAGGCACTGATAGGTTTTTTACGCCAAATAGACATCAGTAGTAAAAGTTTAATGAAACCAAAAATTAAAGTTGGCTTGCAATTTAAAAGTTTTAAGAAAAAAAATAGTATTTTTTGAAACTTTTTTTGGATTTTTTAGCAAAGAAGCCAAAAATTGATGTATTAGTTGCTCAAAAGCCGAAGGTATATGCGTACCCGCACCTTTGGCAGAAGGAAACACATCAAAAGCTGTGTAAAGACTTTGATATTGAGTTTTGGTATCCACAAGTTTCAGTGGCAGTTTCAGAAAGAATGGATTTGAAGTTGAAAAAAGCAAAAAACTACATTAAGTAAAAGTAAAGTTTTTATCTTCCTCCTCTTTCTCTCAAATTTCTAAGTACGGTTTTTACGAAATCTCTTTCAGCTTTATACATTTCGGCTATTTGCTTGATATTCAATATGCTTTTAGCCTTATTAAGAAACTCTTTTTCTAAATCTAATTCTTGCTGACGCAGTTGTAGCATTTTTTCTAAATCATCAGCGATTTCAGCATCAGAAAGCGAAAGCATATTGGTTTCAATGCGTAGCTGTCGCAATTTTTTTCGCAGTTCATCTTGTTTTTTGATATAATCTTCATAGATAGGCGGAAATTTCTTTTGTTGTTCGGTGTTCAGTTCTACTCTTTTCAGTACATATTCTTTACGTGCCTCTTGGATACGCTCTTGTGCCAAAGCCGTAAAGTTAGCAAAAGTCAAAACCAAAGAAACCAAAATAAATAACTTTTTCATAAAATTTTGGGTTTAAATGCTATCTTTTTCTTGCAAAATATCTTCTATACCTGCCTCATCAAACTCTTCTTCAAGCATTTCTTGCAAAAGGTGTTCGGGGAGTTGGTCTTCTAAATCTTCTTTGGGCAAATCTTGTATCTTTGTTTCGGTATGCTTTTGGATTTCTTCTATAAATTTTTCTGATATAATATCGGCATCTTCGATTTCATCAAAAATTACTTCTCTGTGAGGATTAAAAGCTATGTAATTTTCAAGTTCTTCTTTATCAATGTTTTGCAATTTTTCGCTAATTTCTATTTGCTTAGAGGTATTTTTTTCTGCAAACCAGCTATTCCCTACCCATACCAAAAGCACTAAACTGCACGCCGCCATTGCCCACTGCCAAGTAGTGCGTTCTTTGTACCAAACCTTTGGTTTCAGCGAGCTGATGCGTTTCATTATTCGCTGAGGCAAAAGTTCAAAATAATTTTCAGGCACACCGAAAGGCAGTTTTCGAGAGATTTTGACAGGTTCTTGCTCGCCTTGTATGCGTTTTTGCACCCTCTCGCCAAGATTTTCAAAATAATTTTCAGGACTTACGAAAGGTGTTTCGTGTTTCTTGTCATTCAAACTAAATTTTTTCATATTTTGCTATTCATTGCTTGTTCTATTTTTTTTACTGCGTGGTGGTACGAGGCTTTCAAAGCCCCTACGCTGGTGCCGAGAATTTCGGAAATTTCTTCGTACTTCAAATCGTCAAAATACTTCATATTGAAAACTAACCTCTGCTTTTCGGGAAGCGTAAGCAACACTTTTTGTAATCTTATGGCAATTTCATCGCCCGAAATGTAGCTACTTGTTTCAAGTTTTCGGAGCAAATCTTTGCTCACGTCGGCAATAGGCAGAAAAAATTTTTGCCGTTTTTTACGTAAAAAATTCAGACACTCATTGGTAGCTATTCGGTAAATCCACGTAAAAAGTTTTGACTCCTCTTTAAATTTATCCAAATTTTGCCATACTTTCACGAAAGTTTCCTGTGTGAGGTCGTCGGCATCGTCGTGGTCTATCACTATTTTACGAATATGATGATAGACTTTTTGTTGATACTTGTGTATCAAGAGGTTAAAAGCATAATTTTTAGAACTTTCGTGCCTGAATTTTTCTAAGATTTCTTGGTCTTCCACAAAAATTTTAAGCTAATTTGTAAGATAAGATGTTTTGCCGAGCAAAAGGTTTAATTATTTCGCCCAAAATTTTGCAAAATTAATGCCCAAAACTTTTCTTGTTTCTTATGCCTTGTTTTTTTAATCCGAATATTTAGCTTTGCAAGAACATTTTTGATATGATACAGAAACTTTCTATCGTAATTCCAGCCTACAACGAAGGAAGAACTATTCATCTGATTTTGGATAAAATCAAGCAGGTGGTTTTACCCAACAACATTAGCAAAGAGGTAATCATCGTGAATGATTGTTCGAAGGACAATACCGAAGAGGCTATTTTGCGTTACAAGGAGGCAAATCCCGATTTACCGATAGTGTATCTGAAACACGAAGTCAATCAAGGCAAAGGAGCGGCTTTGCATACAGGCATCAAAAACGCCACAGGCGAGTATCTCATCATTCAAGATGCTGATTTGGAGTATGACCCCAAAGAATATACAATTTTGTTGCAACCCGTACTCGATGGCTTTGCCGATGTGGTGTATGGCTCACGGTTTATGGGAGGCAATCCGCACCGAATTTTATTTTTTTGGCACACAATCGGCAACAAATTTCTTACTTTTTTGTCCAATATGTTTACCAATCTGAACCTAACGGATATGGAAACTTGCTATAAATTGTTCCATACCAAAACCTTACAAAGTATTCGCCTTCGAGAAAAACGTTTTGGCTTCGAACCCGAAGTAACAGCCAAAATATCGCGTGTGCCTAATATTCGCATTTATGAGGTAGGAATTTCTTATTACGGCAGAACCTACGCCGAAGGCAAACATATCAACTGGAAAGATGGTTTCAGAGCAATTTATTGTATTTTGAAATACAACCTATGGAACAAGAAGTAATCTGCAAAGATTACTTCTCTGTAATTGGAAATCTTGAATTTAACTTTTCGCAAATATCACCCCAATCATTACCTCCGAAACATTTTGATATACTGCTTTCCAAGCATCTTCTAAGTCTTTGTTCCAAGTATCTTTCAGAGATGTTTGCAACATATGTATCAGAGCCTGCCCAAAGAAAGCAAAATGCTCAGGCGATAAGCCATAATTGATATGTCTTGCGGCTATGGCTTCCAAATCTGGTTTTATTGTGTCCCACTTATCAACACTTTTTACGATTTTACCGATAGCCGCTATCAGCATTTGCGACTGCCTATCCAAGGAAGTATTTTTGAACAACTCTCGTGATTCAGGAACCAGTTCAAATAACTTTTCATAGAGAACAGCCGAGCTTGACAGAGTATTAGCCAAAACTCTCGGAAATGATTGTTTGACAAGATTTTTTTGTTCTTCGGTCATAATTGTACGTTTTTAGGGATTTGCTGTTTGCAAATATAGAGAAAGACTTTTAGAAAAACAATCGGCAGCATCACAAAAGTAACAAAAACTCCTCTTTTCATTTTTTTGTTAGAAAAATACAACTCTGCAAAAAATTGAGTGAAAATAAAATAATGCCTTTTTCAAAAAAAGATGTAATAAAAGCCCCCTGAATTTTTTATTTTCTTATTTTGCGGAGAACTCATTAAAAATTTTAGCCATTATGCAGATAACAGCCGAACTTAGCCTTTATCCTCTTCACGAGGGATACGAACAAGTTGTATGGGATTTTATTGCTATGTTAAAGAAAAATCCTGTTCTCGAGGTACAAACCAACGGAATGAGTACCCAAGTTTTTGGCGATATAGACGTTCTGATGCCTTGTGTTTCCAATGCGATGAAGCAAGTTTATCAAACAAATAAAGCTATTTTGGTAATGAAAATAGGAAAAGGCACACTGAAACTATGAAAATACTCATAAAATTTCCCTAATTTTGCTTGTACTTTTTCTAAGTAAGTCTCAATGGCAGAAAATTCTTACATCTTTGATACCCCAAGCACCGAGAAAAAGAAAAAAAAGAAATGGGTTTTCAAGCCTTTTCGTGACCGCCGCTACCAAATTTCGGCGGGTTTTTTCCTGATTTTCTTTGCTGTATATCTTTTTGCAGCATTCACCTCGTATCTATTCACTGCCCAAGCCGACCAAAGCATAGTAGAAGCCTACGACCAAACAGGCATCAGAGAAGCAGGCGAAGAAATAGAAAATTGGTTGGGCATTTACGGGGCTATCATCTCTTATTATGCCATTTACAGATGGTTTGGTTTGGGGGCTTTTTTGCTTGTGCCGCTGTTGTTTGTGCAAGGTTTCAGAATGGCATTTAGGATAAAAATTATTGCCGTAAGCAAACTAATCGGATTGCTGATATTTGCTTCGCTTTGGCTTAGCACTTTGTTGGGGTATATTGCTTCTTACTTGCCCGAAAATACTTGGCTACACAGCATCGCAGGCGTAACAGGCTACGCTTTTGCCCAAACGCTCGATGCCCTTCTGGGATATGGAACAGTTCTTTTACTGATTGTATGCTTTGTGGCTTTTGTAGTGTATTTCTTTCATGTTACTTCTTTCAAATCCTTAAAAGCTGTAAAAGAAAATGAACCCAATGATGCTCCTGTTGCCGAAAAAGCCGAACGCAAACCTCTACAAGAAAATCTTGAAGAGGAAGCACCCCCTTTAGCCGAAAACCTGCTCAAAGAAGAAACCCTCGACGATGAATTGGAAAAACTCGGAATTAAACTTATCAACAAACGAACAGGTGAAGTAATCACTAACAAGAAAACTCAACCTGAAACCAAAATTTTTTCAGAGAAAAATGAAAATACCGATGACGAAAAATGGGAATACAAAAATAATGCAGATTTCTCGTCAGAACAAGAAGAAAAACTGCCTGATAATGAAGATGATAACGAAATAGAAGAAAAAATATGGGCGGCAACCAGCTCCGAAACCAAACTCAAACCCGAAAAAAAACAAGAAAACCAAACAAAAGGAATAGCCTTTGAAATAGAAAATAAAACCATTCAGCCAACTGAAAAAGATGAAATAAAAGCAGAAGAAATAGAAGAAGAATACCAAGAAGAAGAGAAGGAAAATTTTTTTGAAAATAATTATCTCTCGCCCTACGACCCTACGCAAGAGCTAAGCCTATACAAGTACCCAACCATAGATTTGCTCAAAGAAAGCAGTGGCAGTGGCATTGAGGTAAGCAAAGAAGAATTAGAAGCCAATAAAGACAAAATAGTGGCTACACTCGGCAATTACGGTATCGGCATTAGTTCTATCAAAGCAACTATCGGACCTACGGTTACGCTTTACGAAATCGTGCCTGATGCAGGTGTGCGTATTTCCAAAATCAAAAACTTGGAAGATGATATTGCCCTTTCCTTGGCAGCTTTGGGGATACGCATCATAGCACCCATTCCCGGCAAAGGAACTATCGGCATTGAAGTACCCAACCAAAAACGCGAACTTGTAGCAATGCGAAGCCTCATTGCCAGCGAAAAGTTCAGAAACTCTACTATGGATTTGCCTATTGCCTTTGGCAAAACCGTAAGCAACGAGATTTTTATGGTAGATTTAACCAAAATGCCTCACTTACTAATGGCAGGTGCAACAGGGCAAGGTAAATCCGTAGGGCTGAACGTCATCATAACTTCACTGCTCTATAAAAAACACCCTTCACAACTCAAATTCGTACTCATTGACCCCAAAAAAGTAGAACTCACGCTGTTCAACAAAATAGAAAAACACTTCTTGGCGAAGCTACCCAACGAAGAAGAAGCCATCATTACCGACACCTCAAAAGTTGTCAATACGCTCAATTCTTTGTGTATTGAGATGGACAAACGTTACAGCCTGCTCAAAGAAGCCTCTTGCCGAAACATTAAAGAGTACAATCAGAAATTTATAGAACGCAAACTAAATCCTAAAAAAGGACACCGATTCCTGCCCTACATCGTAGTAATTATTGATGAATTAGCTGATTTGATGATGACCGCAGGCAAAGAAGTAGAGCAACCCATTGCTCGCTTAGCACAACTTGCTCGTGCCATCGGCATACATTTAGTTGTAGCCACGCAACGCCCTTCGGTTAATGTGATTACAGGAATTATCAAGGCAAATTTCCCTGCAAGGCTTTCGTTTAGAGTTACGGCAAAAATCGACTCACGTACCATTTTAGACACAGGTGGAGCCGAACAACTTATCGGTATGGGAGATATGCTCTACTCCACAGGTTCAGACCTTACCCGCCTGCAATGTGCTTTCATCGATACACCCGAAGTAGAAAACTTATGTAATTTTATTGCTTCGCAACAGGGCTATTCCTCTGCTTATCTTTTGCCCGAATACGTTGGCGAAGCGGGTGAAGGCAATCGAGAAGACTTTGATTTTGATGATAAAGATTCCCTATTCGATGAAGCTGCTCGTATCGTTGTAATGCATCAACAAGGTAGCACTTCGCTACTTCAACGCCGACTTAAAATCGGCTACAATCGTGCAGGCAGACTGATTGACCAACTTGAGAAAGCAGGCATCGTAGGTGCTTTTGAAGGGAGCAAAGCCCGCGAGGTACTCATACCCGATGAGGTAAGTTTAGAAAAACATCTCAAAAGTTTAGGCTGAAACCTAAATATCATACAAAATTCAAATCCTAAGGTACTTTTCTATCTTAGGATTTTTTTGTTTAATTTTTTTTAAAAAAAATTAAACAAAAAAGTTCAACAATTATGTAACAGCCTAAAAAAATAAAAAATATACTTAAAAACATCAAAAAGCGATTTTTTTTCAACACAAATCAGTTTTTATTCATAATAATATTCTCAAATGTTGAAGAAATGTAAATAGACCTTGAAATCTTTGTCAATTTTTTTAAGTATCTGTAAATCAATTTTTTAAAAAAATAATTAAACTTTTTTAGAAAAAATTATAGAAAAATTATATTTTTTATTAGATAAGTTCAAACAACAAAAAAAGTCGTTATGTTTTTAATGCAGTATAAACCAAAATAATTAAACTATTATGGAACAATTAAAAATAGCAGCCGACAATTATGTAGCCTTTACATTTTTCATCGGCACAATGGCAATGATGGGAGCCTCTGTGTTCTTTTTCTTTGAATTGAACACAACCAGCCCTCAATGGAGAACCTCTGTCTTGGTATCGGGGCTAATCACCCTGATTGCAGCCGTGCATTATTATTATATGCGTGGCTACAGCCTTGCAACAGGCGAGTCGCCTACCTTTTTCAGGTATGTAGACTGGCTCTTGACTGTGCCTCTGATGTGTGTGGAGTTTTATCTCATCACCAAGAAGGCAGGTGCAAAATTATCCTTGTTGTGGAAGCTAATTGCCGCCTCTGTATTTATGCTTGTAACAGGCTACGTGGGTGAGGCAATTTATTCGACAGAAACGCAAAGCTGGTTCTGGGGAGCTATCAGTGGTGTCGCTTATTTCTACATTGTGTATTTAGTGTGGTTTGGTGAAGTAGCCAAATTGGCTCAATCAAGCAGTGCCGCAGTAAATACCGCAAACAAAGTTTTAGGCTGGTTCATTCTGGTAGGCTGGGCGATTTACCCCATAGGTTACATTTTGGGTACAAAAGGAGGATTATTCGGTATGCAGTTGATAGCAGACCCTGCCGCTGCTTCCAGAGTAATGGACATTGTCTATAACATAGGCGATGCCATCAACAAAATCGGTTTCGGTTTGGTAATTTATGCACTGAGCCGTAAAGAAAGCTAAAAATTATACACAAAAACACCTTACAGACCAATGTTGTAAGGTGTTTTTTCTATCTATCTTGCTTCAAATATTTTTTAAATAAACAATTATGCGACATAAACCTTTTTACGAGCAGACCGTACGCCTATTCAGTTACGTGAGAGATAGTAATTTTGATGATTTAGCACAACTTTGTGATGATGACTTTGGAATCGTAGATATAGATACAGACGGCGGAAGCAAAATGATTAGAAACTGACAGGAATGGGAAAACTGGTTTCGCGAACTTTTTGCCAAATTAGCCGCTATGAACGCCCGCACCGATACCGAAATCCTAAAATACAATGTCATGGCAACCTCCGAAATGGCTTACAGCGTAGTAGAGTTTTGCCAAAGACTTTACGTAAACGAAAAAGTTGGAAAGTTTTACTGTGTCGTTACGATTATTTGGAAAAAAACCGAGCACCAAGAGTGGAAGGAAGCACGTTGGCACGCTTCGCTACTGCGTCAGGAGTGGGAGTGAAATAAAATTTTATTGCCGTCAATCATTTTGCGTATCTTTCGCTCAAAAAATTTGAAAAATACGCAAAATGATTCTCCCACCTTTTCTCCAAAAAGGCGATACAATCGGCATTATTGCCCCTGCTTCTGCCGTGAAAGCCTCGCAAATTCAGTTCGGCATAGAACTGCTCCAAAAATGGGGCTTGGAAGTTGTTTTAGGCAAAAATATTTTCAACACTTATTTTCAATTCTCGGCTACTGCCCAAGAACGCTACGAAGATTTTATCAGTTTTTGGAATGATGAAAATATCAAAGCCATCATTTGTGCCAGAGGCGGCTACGGCGTAGTGCAATGGATTGATAAAATTGATGGTACTCCTTTACTTCAAAATCCGAAGTGGTTGGTGGGTTATAGTGATGTAACCGTATTGCATTGCCTTTTGCAAAAAACAGGTATTGCCAGCCTTCACGCCCCGATGCTGAAAGGTTTGGAGAAAATCAGCACAGAAAGCCAAGAAAACCTCCGAAAAGCCTTGTTTGGAGAAGAATTAGAATATTTTATCAATCCACACTCTTACAATAGGCAAGGCACGGCACAAGGCAGGCTTGTAGGGGGGAATTTAGCCCTCTTGCATAACCAAATCGGCACAGCCACCGACTTCAAAACCGAAGGCAAAATTTTGTTCTTGGAAGATGTCAATGAACCCCTCTACAACATAGACCGAATGATGCGGCATTTGCTCCGAGCAGGCAAACTCCAACACTTAGTAGGTTTGCTCATTGGCGATTTTTCACGCATCAAGCCCGAAGATCCCCCCTTTGACAAAGATGCCTATACACTCATTGCCGATTTAGTTGCCCCTTACAGCTACCCCGTTTGCTTCGGCTTTCCCGTAGGACACGAATACCAAAATTACGCCCTTATCTGCGGTGCAGAAGCTCAATTAGAAATTTCAGCTCAAAAAATTTCCCTAAAACAATTTCCAAACACCCTCGCATAAAAACACTTTTGTATCTTTGTGCAAAAATCACTCAACCGCCAATCAATTTTATGCAAATCAAATCCGCTCTTATTTCGGTTTTTTACAAAGATGGTTTAGAAGAAATCGTCAGAGAATTAGCCAAACATAACGTAAAAATTTATTCCACAGGTGGCACACAGAATTTTATTGAAAACTTAGGCATCTCCGTAACTGCCGTCGAAGACCTTACAGGCTACCCCTCCATTTTAGGTGGCAGAGTGAAAACCTTGCACCCCAAAGTTTTCGGTGGCATCTTAGCCCGCCGAGAAAACCCCACAGACCAAGCCGAACTTGCAAGCTACGAAATTCCGAGTATCGATTTGGTGATTGTAGATTTGTACCCTTTCGAGGAAACCTTAGCCAAAGGCAGTAGTGAAGAAGAAATCATTGAAAAAATTGACATCGGTGGCATTTCACTTATCCGAGCCGCCGCCAAAAACTTTGCCGATGTAGCTATCGTTGCCTCACGCCAACAATATCCGTATTTGCTTGATATTTTACGAAATCAAGCAGGGAAAATCAATTTAGAACAACGTAAATATTTGGCAACCAAAGCCTTCGAAATTAGCTCGCATTACGATACGGCTATTTTCAAATATTTTAATGCTCAAACAAATGCCTCTGTTTGCTTCAAAGAAAGTATTTTAGAAAGCCAAACACTTCGCTACGGCGAAAACCCGCACCAAAAAGGCTTTTTCTTTGGCAAATTGGAAGAAATGTTTGAACAACTCAATGGCAAAGAACTTAGTTACAACAATTTGATTGATATAGATGCCGCCGTTGCCCTTGTTGATGAATTTACCAAAAATCAAGCTGTTTGTGTTATCATCAAACATACCAACGCCTGTGGTTGTGCCTTAGGCAATAGCCCCAAAGAGGCTTATCTCAAAGCCCTATCATCTGACCCTGTATCAGCTTTTGGAGGAATTATTGCTTTCAATCAAAAAATTGACACGGCAACTGCAGAAGAACTAGACAAGTTATTTTTTGAAGTGCTTATTGCCCCAAGCTACCAGACCGAAGCCTTAGACATTCTGAAAAAAAAGAAAAACAGGATTATCTTGCTACAAAAACCTCTGAAAACTTCCCAGTGGCAATTTAGAACATTACTCAATGGTGTAGTGATGCAAGAAAAAGACCTCAAAACTGAAACGCTTGCCGATTTACGAGTAGTTACGCAGAAAGCCCCTACCGAAACCGAAAAGCAGGCTCTCGTATTTGCGGCTATCGTTGCCAAACATACTAAATCAAATACGATTGTGCTTGCCAACGAAACACAACTGCTTGCCAGCGGTACAGGACAAACCTCGCGAGTTGATGCCCTCAAACAAGCGATTCAGAAAGCTGAAAGTTTTGGATTTAGCCTCAAAGGAGCAGTGATGGCTTCCGATGCGTTTTTTCCTTTCCCCGATTGTGTGGAAATAGCTCATAAAGCAGGAATTACGGCTATCGTACAGCCCGGTGGCTCTATCAAAGACCAAGAAAGCATTGATTACTGCAATCAGAATGGTTTGGCAATGGTATTTACAGGAATAAGGCATTTTAGACACTAAATCTTTCCGAAAGATTGAAGAGAGCATAGAAATTATGCTCTTTTCAAAACTTCACTTCTTCTACAAAAATCGTGTCTTTTACCACCACCACTGCAAGTAAATGCAACATTTTTTTGCTCTGCAAAAGGCTATCTTTTTGGTAATATTCTAATATTTGGGCTTTTGCCTCTGCCTGTACCTGCGGAAGCAAATGCTCTTGTTCTTTTTTCAAGTATTTTAGCTCAATGGCAAACTGATGATGCTCACTGGGATTATTGGGTTTGATGTATAATTCTAAATCCAGATAGCCCCCACCTGATACTTCTCGCTCACTTTGTACATAAAAAACATTCCCTTGTATCGCATACGCCATCAAAATCATCTTGATATATTTCTCATCAAAACGCTGATAATCCCGATTAGAGAGAATTTTTAGCAGTTTTTCTACCAAAGCAAAATACTCCTCTGTCTTCCCAAATGCCATTTGTACAACCGCCTTGCGTACCTTGTCTTCCTCCAAATACAAATCATTCATCTTTTGAAGCAAATGAGCATAATACTGCCAATACAATTCCGCTATCACCTTATTGGGTATCTTGAAGACTACTTCCCCTGCCATATTTACGCCCTCAATAGTCAAATTTCCCAAATAATACAAAAAATTGATAAACTCTCGCCTGCCAAAATCATTCTCAAAACTAAACTGATAAATTTGCTCACAAGAGATATTGCCTTGTTCCAAAACTTCCTCCAACACCTTGATATTTTCTTGCCAGTTAGCTACTTCAAACATCTTTTTGAGCTTGCCATAATCAGGCATAATGTTGGGGTCAAGAATTTGGCGAGGGTATTGCTGTTTTCCTTTGAAATTATCTAAGAAATATAAAACCATATCGGAATTGTAGAGATTCTCCTGCGAAAGTGGATAGAATTTATAGCCATTGTAATAATTTCTAAGGTCTTGCATAATGCTTTGCTCCCTGCTTTTGTCTTCTAAAACCAACAGCAAAAGTTCCCTGACCTCTGCCTCCGAAAAGCCCATCATCGCCTCAAATTCCTCTTGATGCGTGAGGTGCTTGACAATATTAAATCCACTGGTGAGGCTATCGAGCGTAATAGGCGACACTCCCGTAATAAAAAATCTATCTACTACACCCTGCTGAGTAGCATTTTTGATTACCTCATAGAATTTACGCACATAGCCGTTTTGCGAAACACTTTTTTTGAACTCCTCTAAATCTCTGATGAGTATTTCATTAGTGAAGTGGTCGTATTCGTCTATGAGTAAATAAATTGGTAATTTTTGAGTTTTGTAGCAAGAAAAAAGATTTGTAAGTAATTCTTCTGCATCGGTAGCTTGTCTTATGAAGGTTTTTTCCTCATCGTTAAATATAGGATATTCAAGGAAAAAACGTTCTATTGAGGCTCGTACCGAAACATTAAACCCCTGCCTACTACTTTCTTGCGTACTGGTATCGATACCACTGAAATTGAAGAAAAGTATCCGAAAACTATTGGCAAGCGGCGTAGGATTTTTGCCAATATAATATTTTGAAAAAAGTTCTGTAAATTGCTCTTTGCGATTGATGTCGTAATAATATTCTAAAAGCGAAACAAATAAACTCTTCCCAAAACGACGAGGACGTAGAAATACATTAAACTTATGCTGCTGTCTTTCTAATAGCTCCAAAAAAGGCGTTTTATCCACATAAACGTAGTTCTGTGTCGCTACTTGGGCAAAATTACTTATTCCGTAGGGGAAAAATACGTCGTTCTTCATTTCAACCACTGATTTCGGCTAAAACTTCATCATTTGCTTGAATTATCTGTTCAATATCTTCATCAGAAAGAGCTACCGATAAAAACAAACTCTCAAACTGCGAAGGGGCAAGATATACACCTCTACGGAGCATTCCGTGAAAATATTTTCCAAAAAGTTCGGTATTGCAAGTTTTGGCAGTCTGAAAATCGGTTACTTTTTGGCTTGTAAAAAACAAGCTATACATTGAGCCTATCTGATTGATAGTATAAGGCAAATTGTATTTTCTAAGGCTTGCCTCAATGCCATCGCAAACTTTTTTCGTGATAGCTTCTAATTTGGAATAAATGTTCGGATTTTCGTTCAATTCGGTAATCATTGCCAAACCTGCTGCCATTGCCAAAGGATTTCCCGAAAGCGTACCTGCCTGATACACTTTGCCCACAGGTGAAACGCTATCCATAATCTCTTTTCTGCCCCCATACGCCCCCACGGGCAAACCACCACCAATGATTTTGCCGAGTGTCGTCATATCGGGCTTGATGCCAAAAAGTTCTTGAGCACCGCCTCTTGCCAAACGGAAGCCTGTCATTACCTCATCAAAAATCAATACAATGCCTTCTTTGTCGCATAGACTACGCAAACCTTGCAAAAACCCTTCTTTTGGCAACACACAGCCCATATTGCCTACTACTGGCTCTAAAATGATACAAGCAATTTGCTTGGGATTGGCTTCTATAAGTCTTCTTACTGCCTCCAAATCGTTGTAAGGAGCTGTAAGTGTATCGTTGGCTACACCTTGCGTAACGCCAAGACTATCGGGCGAACCCATTGTATATGCTCCGCTACCTGCCGAAATCAAAAAGCTATCGCCGTGTCCGTGATAGCAACCTTCAAACTTTATGATTTTATTTCTGCCTGTATAGCCACGAGCTACTCTGATAGCACTCATACAGGCTTCTGTACCTGAATTGACCATTCTGACTTTTTCAATGGAAGGCACCATTTGGCAGATGAGTTCTGCCATCTGAATCTCTCGGCGAGTGGGGGCACCATACGAAAACGAATCGGGCAGGGCGTCAGCAATGGCTTTTTGAATTTTTGGGTGGGCGTGTCCGAGTATCATCGGTCCCCACGAATTGATAAGTTCAATGTAACGATTACCATCTTCATCAAACAGATACGCTCCTTCGGCTCTTCTGATAAAAACAGGTGTTCCCCCTACCGATTTAAACGCCCGTACAGGCGAATTGACACCACCGGGAATATATTGTTTTGCTCTCTCAAATAGTGATTGACTTTCAGCGAATTGCATTTTTTTATGTTTTGATACAAGAATCAAGAATAAAGAGTAAAGAGTAAGAAAGCAGGATAAATTTTCCTGCTTGCAACATTAAAACATACCTTTCAAGCAAATAGTTTGAAGAAAAAAGCTACAAAAGGCATTGCCACGAGCAAACCATCAAATCTATCCAAAAAACCACCGTGTCCTGGTATCACCGAACCCGAGTCTTTTATTCCCAAGCTACGTTTGAGCATTGATTCTACTAAATCGCCATACGTGCCAATCGTTACTATTATGCCCGAAATTACAAACCATTTCCACCCCTCTACACTCGTAAAATACACCGATAGCCCCCAAGCCACCATTTGCGAAAAAATCATTCCCCCTACGAACCCTTCCCAAGTCTTTTTAGGTGAAATTCGTTCAAATAGTTTCGTTTTCCCTAATTTTTTGCCCACAAAATACGCCCCCGTGTCGCTTGCCCACAAACAGAATAAAATCCCCAAAGGGATCTGATAATGATACAGCCCCCTCTGACTTCCCCAATAGCTCACCCCTAATAGCAAACTAAAAGGCACACATACATACAACAAACCTAAAATGTTCATTGCTAAATTCGCAAAAGGCTCTCTATCGTTTTTGTCGTAGAGTTTTAGCACAAACAGCACAAACAGCAGTGCAAAAATCGATAAAAGAAGCAAACCTGCATACTTTTCATTCCTTTGAACCCAAAATGTTCCGCTAAAAATCAAGACGCCCACCCCTACGGCTAAAAGTTTCATAGTCTTGAAGTTCGCCTTTTCCAAAATAGCATAAAACTCCCACAAACTAAAAGACATAATAAGTAAAAAAATCACAAAAAAACTCCATTCACTCCAATAAATCGCACCGATAAGCACAGCCGCCCCCAACACACCTGCTATGATGCGTTGAGCAAGATTTGACATTTTTGAAAGCATAAGGTTTGGACATCAGATATTAGACACAAGATAAAATATTGGTTTAAGCAAAAAAGATTTGCAAAGTTTCAGAGTTTCTAAGATTTCAGGAAGAGAGCCAGTCAATCTCTTTTCGTAACAAAGCAAGTGTTTCGGCTTCGGGCGAACCTACTTCGGGCTGAAAGTCGTACAGCCAAACAGCCTCAGGGGGCAAACTCATCAAGATAGATTCTATTCTGCCGTCACTCTCTAAGCCAAATTTTGTACCTGCATCATAGACCAAATTAAACTCTACGTACCGCCCTCTGCGAATTTTTTGCCACTGCTTGTGTCGTTCGTTGTAAGGTTTTGTAGCGTTTTTGTGCATTAGTTCTGTATAAAGCGGTGCGAAGGTTTCGCCTACTGCCCACCAAAAATCATAAAAATCTTGCTTAGAGTGTTTCAGGTCTTCTTGCAGTTTATCAAAAAAAATTCCTCCGATGCCTCGCGTTTCGTTGCGGTGTTTTATGAAAAAATAATCATCAGCCCAATGCTTGAAATGTGGATAAAAAGCATAATCAAATTTATCGCAGGTATTTTTGAGGGTTTGGTGAAAAAAACGGGCATCGTCTCGGTCAATGTAATGCGGTGTAAGGTCTATGCCTCCACCAAACCAATAGATATTTTCGTTTTGAGTTTCCAACTCAAAATAACGGATATTCATATGAATAATTGGCACAAACGGATTATGCGGGTGCATTACGATAGAAACACCTGTGGCAAAGAAATTTCCTGCGGGCATACCTAATTTTTCTTGCATATTTTCGCTTACCTTGCCAAAAACTTCCGAAAAATTGACACCTCCTTTCTCGATAATGTTTCCATTACTCAAAATACGTGTTTTGCCGCCGCCTCCGTCAGCACGTTGCCAAATATCTTCTACGAATTTTCCTTTGCCATCGGCTTGTTCCAAAGCCGTGCAGATGCGGTTTTGTAAGATTTGCAGTTGTTCGCTGATGTAGCGTGGTGTAAGCATAAGTTTCAGATTTTGCTACAAAACTAACAAAATCCCTTCAATCCGAAACTTTTTTGCTCAATTATTCGTATATCAGTGAGCAATTATCAATGAACAGTGAGCAGTTATCAATGAACAATGAGCAATTATCAATGAACATCAAACACTGATAATTGATAATTGATAATTGATAATTGACAACTGATAATTGATAATTGATAATTGATAATTGACAACTGATAATTGATAATTGATTTATGGCATTGAAACTGAATACTCCCGCTCCCGATTTTGAATTACCTGCCACCAATGGTAAAACTATTTCGTTAAATAAAGATTTAGTAGGCAAACCTTGCGTTTTGTATTTTTATCCCAAAGATTTTACGCCCGGTTGCACGAAAGAGGCTTGCGAATTTCGCGACCAATTTGCTACTTTCCGTAACCTCAACGTAGATGTTTTGGGCATTAGCCGCGATGACGTAGCCTCACACCAAAAATTCAAAGAACAATACAAATTGCCTTTTGAGTTGCTCTCCGACGTTTCGGGTAAAGTTTGCAAGGCTTATGATGCTCTTGTGCCTATCATTGGTATTCCGAAACGTATTTCGTACCTGCTCGATTCAGAACACAAAATCGTAGCCGTGTATCAGAATTTTTTTGGTGCAGAAGAACACATCAAAGCAATGTTAGAAAAAATAAATAAAAATTCATAAAATTGGCAAAAAACCTTGAAAAAACAAATCATAGAAAAATTATTTGTAGAAAAGCCCGTTGCCGAAGGAAAATGTATTGCTCATTTTGAGGACAGAGTAGTTTTTGTAGAAGGCAACGTAGCCCCCGAAGAGGTAGTAGATGTTGAAATTTACAAGAAAAAATCAAATTATTGGCTCGCAAAAGCCTTGCGTGTGCATCAGCCCTCGCCGTATAGAGTAGAACCTTTTTGCAAGCATTATGGCGTTTGTGGGGGGTGCAAATGGCAACATCTTTCCTACGAAAAACAATTAGAACAGAAGCAACAAGAAGTTGTCGATGCCTTAGAACGTATCGCCAAAGTGCCTTTCCCTGCCGTAATGCCTATTATTGCCTCTGAAAAAACTCGTTACTATCGCAACAAATTAGAATTTACTTTCTCAAATAGTCGTTGGCTTAGTGCCGAAGAGATTGCCTCACAAACCGATTTTGAAAAAAATGCCTTAGGCTTTCACGTGCCAGGGTGTTTCGATAAAATCGTTGATATTGAAACTTGCTACTTGCAAGAAGATATTTCAAACCAAATCAGGCTTTCTCTCAAAAAATTTGCTTTGCAAAAAAAGTTTTCGTTTTATGATTTGAAAAATCAAAGTGGTTTTTTACGAAATTTAGTTATCCGAACAGCCAACACAGGCGAGCTAATGGTAATTGTAATTTTCGCTGAAAATCAGCCTGAAAATATCAAGGAAACAATGCTTTTTTTGCAAAAAACTTTCCCGCAGATAACTTCTTTGCTTTACATCATCAATACCAAACGCAACGACAGCTGCCACGACCAAGAAGTGCATACTTTTGCAGGTAAAAGTTACATCACGGCTACAATGGAAGATTTGCAGTTTCGCATAGGGGCTAAATCGTTTTACCAAACCAACACAGAGCAAGCCTACCAGCTTTACAAAGTGGCACGAAATTTTGCCGAGTTGCAAGGCAACGAAATCGTTTATGACCTCTACACAGGCACAGGCACAATTGCTAATTTTGTTGCTCCAAAGGCTAAAAAAGTAATAGGCATTGAGTATGTTGCCGAAGCCATAGAAGATGCAAAAATCAATTCAGAAATCAATCATATCAAAAATACTGCATTTTTTGCAGGCGATATGAAAGATGTACTGACAAGTGCTTTTTTAAAAATACACGGCAAACCTGATGTAATCATCACCGACCCGCCAAGAGCTGGTATGCACGAAAGCGTTGTAAAAACGATTTTAGAGGCTTCGCCTAAGATTTTGGTGTATGTAAGTTGCAATCCTGCTACGCAGGCTCGCGATGTGGCTTTACTTTCGGAAAAATACGAAATTACGGCAGTTCAGCCCGTAGATATGTTTCCGCATACCTATCACGTAGAAAATGTTTTGCAGATGCGAATGAACAATTATCAGTGAGCAATGTTCAATAATCGGTGTTTATTGGTTTTTTACTGAATTGCTATCTATTTATTACTCAATACTCCTTAACTCTCTACTAACTACAGCCCATAATTTTTAGCAAACCATTCTTCCGCTGAATTTGCTTTTTGCTCGTGGCGGACTTGCTCGCTGATTTTCTTTTTAGCCTCTTTAATAGCTTTACTTACAAGATTGTGTGAAATGCTTTCGTGTTCGTTGAAACCCATTTTTCGCATCAAGTCAAGGATTTTGTCTCCCTCAAAATGTTTGAGTAAGCCATCTTCAAAATCCGTGTAAGCATACGCCTTGGCTCGCAAGCTGATTTCGCTGAGTTTGAGTAAAATTTCTTCTTCGGGTTCATTAAGCGGATAATGTTCAGCAAAAAAAAAGTTCTAATTCTTTTGAAACAAACAGGTTTTTTAGTTTGGCACTATGATAGATAAATTCTTTTGCCGAAAAAATCAGAATATGCTTATCATCTTTGACATCATCGGCACTCGCAACAAAACGATAAGGCTTTTGAGCAACTTTAAAAACTTCTTTAAGGAGATTTTGAGCATTTTCAAAAAAATACACTACAAAAACAGGCTTAGTTTCAATACTTTTTTGAGCGTGGCTCACTAAGGCTGTAAAACGAGCGGCTTGGCTTACTCAAACAACATCTTGCAGTTTGACAAGCGGTAATTTTTTCTTTCCAAAAAGCGAAAACATAAAATTAGTATCGGCAGTTAGTTTATTCAAATCTAAGGAAAAATCTTTACAATCAAAAGAATTTTGTGCTAATTGCAGAAAAAACGATTTTTCTATGAACGGAACAGATAAAATGGACAAAAAACAACTATTAGCCGCCATCAACGAAAGGCAAAAAAATACAATGTCCGAGTTTTTGGGAATTGAATTTACTGATGTTGGTGAGGGTTTTTTGGAAGGCAAAATGCCTGTCAATGAGAAAACTATACAGCCTGCGGGTATTTTACACGGAGGGGCTTCGGTAGTGCTTGCCGAGACGTTGGGCAGTGTGGCGGCGAATTTTTCAGTAGATATGAGTAAATTCTACTGCGTAGGGCTTGAAATCAACGCCAACCATATCCGAAGCGTACCTAAGGGAAATTGGGTGTATGGCAGAGCTACCGCCTTGCACTTGGGCAAAACTACGCAAGTATGGGAAATTCGCCTGCATAACGAAGAAGGCAAAACCACTTGCATCAGTCGGCTGACGATGGCAGTGCTTGAAAAGAAGAAATAATCAAAAATTTTTGGAATAGCAAAATATTTTTCTAACTTTGCACCCTCAAAATTAAACTTTAATTCAAGTAAAACAATGAATTACAGACAGTACGAAACGGTATTCATTATTACTCCCGTCTTATCTGATGAACAGATGAGGGATACCGTAGAAAAGTTCCGCAAAGTAATTACTGAAAATGGCGGTGAAATTATCCACGAAGAAAACTGGGGGCTAAAAAAATTAGCTTATCCCATCAATCACAAAAACTCAGGTTTTTATCAACTCTTTGAGTTCAAAGCACCTGTAAGTATCGTAAATACTTTGCACACAGAGTACAGCCGCGACGAACGCATTATGCGTTACCTCACTACCAACCTTGACAAATACGCCATCGAGTACAACGAAAAACGTAGAAAAGGACTCGTAGGCAAGAAAAAAGAAACTAACACCGCAACCGCAACAGAATAAGGAGGGCTAAGCTATGACACTAATGAACGAACCCGTACATAAGCAAGAAATTAAGAAAAAATATTGCCGTTTCAAAAAGTACGGCATTAAATACATTGACTACAAAGATGCTGACTTCTTGCTAAAATTTGTGAATGAACAAGGTAAAATTTTGCCTCGTAGAATAACCGGTAACAGCCTCAAATACCAACGAAAAGTAGCTCAGGCTGTAAAACGAGCCAGACATTTGGCTTTACTCCCCTTCGTAACCGACTCTTTAAAGTAGTTTTAAACAATTATTCGTATGGAAGTGATTTTGAAAGAAGACTTTGCAAGTCTTGGCTATAAAAATGATGTAGTTAAAGTAAAACCCGGCTATGCTCGCAACTACCTTATCCCAAGAGGTATTGCTGTGCTTGCTACCGAAAGCAACAAGAAAGTTTTAGCCGAAAACCTCAGACAAGCCGCTCACAAAGCCGAAAGAATTAAAAATGAAGCCCTCAGCTTAGCCGAAAGAATTGGCTCTTTGGTGCTTGAAATCCCTGCCAAAGTAGGTGAGAATGGGAAAATTTTTGGCTCAGTAACCAACACCCAACTTGCCGAAGCTCTCAGGGTACAAGGCTTTGACATTGACCGCAAGAAAATTACTATCAATGATGATGTAAAAATGATTGGCGAATACAAAGCCACACTTGATTTGCATCGCGAAGTAAAACACACGATTACGTTTAGAGTAGTTGGCGAATAAAATAAACTTAAAAAAATCACAACAAATAGGGTTCAGCAATGCTTGAACCCTTCATTTTTGCCTGATTTGCAATGTTTTGTTTTATTTTTCAAAAACTACATCCTTGGGATTCAAGGAAATATTGGCATCATCATCACTTCTAAATAGCTCATAAAGATTTTGGAGTTCGGTTTGCATAAATCTATATTTTTAGAGGAAAATGTACGGCGTTTGCTGTAATGATGATGTCGTAGAGTTTGTAGCGTAGTTTTTGGGGCAAGATAATCAAAAAATTGAATTTATCAACCACATTTACCCAAAAGTTTCCCGCAAAAAACCGATAAATCATTTTTTTTATTCCTTTGGCAGGTTTGTAGTCGTACTGATTTTGTTGATAGCGTTCGGGATAGAGTTCTCGGAGGCGTTGATGGGCTTTTTGGTATTGTTGTTGCCTACGGATATAACTTCGGCAGGTGATAAAATCATCGTGCCAACCAATAATTTCAGGATTGAAATAAATCTGCACGCCTGCCTCTAAGGCTCTTTTGCCTAAGTCGTAGTCTTCGGCATCGGTGAGGGCTTCGTCGAAGCCTCCGTGTTGGAGGAAACTTACTTTTTTCACAGATAGATGAGCCGCCATCAAGAAAAAATTGTGCTTTTGTAAAGGTGCATTGTTCTTTTCGAAAGGTTTGCTCCATTTTCTACTCAAAAAAGCCCTATATTTTTGCAGGTCTGTCTGCATTAGCTCAAAGTCTTCAACGGCATTTCCTATTAACCAAGCATTAGCTTGTTTTTTATGAAACTCTACGTGTTGTTGCACGCTTTCGGCAGGCAAACGCATATCATCATCAAGAAACAAGAGCAAATCGCCAGAGGCGGCTTTTGCTCCTGTGTTGCGTGAGCCACTGCGTCCTTTGTTTTCTTGGAAAATCACTTTAAAATTTTTAAAATCAAAGTTTTTTTGTTCTAAAAGTTTTTTTGTGTTATCCGTAGAGCCATCAATGACTACAATTACTTCAAAATCTTTGAAAGTTTGTTTTTCAAGCGAATGAAGTAGATTACATATCTTTTTTTCGCCGTTGTAGGTAGGTATGATGATAGAAAGCATTTGTAGTTTTTTAGCTCAGATTTTACTCTGCAAAAATAAAGCCCAAATCAACTTCTACCTCTGGAAAAATATGAGCTTTGAGCATTTCATCTTCTGCATAGCTATTTTTTAATTCATATTTACCCGCCTCATTTAGCACAAATTGCAAGACTACATATTCCGAAGGATATACCACCCAATACTCCCGCACACCACTTTCTTCGTAGAGAGCATATTTTATTTTCATTTCTTTTTTGGAGTTACCGGGCGAAAGGATTTCTATTATCAGGTCGGGCGAGCCGATGCAACCTTTTTCGTCTAATTTCTCTTTGTCGCAAATTACACATAAGTCAGGTTGAACCACCGTATAAATGTCCTTATTTTGCTTGCTGGATTTAGCTCTATCAAGCAAACGGACATCAAAAGGAGCAGAAAAAAATTGACAGGTATCATTCCTGAAAAATGGAAATAATACCCCATACAACTTCCCTGATACTCTCTGATGCCTCACACTTGGGGCAGGCGACGTCTTGAAAACCTTTCCCTTGATGAGTTCTACACTTTGCTCAAAACGCCACAGAAGGTAATCGGCGTAGCTATACGTGCCGTTAAGGTCTAAATCTGCGAAATCAGTAATGTATTGCATAAAAATTTATTTTCATAAAGATACCGAAAAACAGAACTTATGTTTTTCAATGATTTTTGCATTTCTTTACGAAATAATGCATAAAACTATCGGGTTTGCAATCCGTTAGTTTTATATGTTTTGACTTGATAAGGACAGCTAAGCCTTTACGCTATCAATAGCAGAACAAATTTGTGAGAAAATTGCTTCTACCTCTCCAACGCCATTGATTTTATGCAATTTGCCCTTGCTGTGGTAATAAGGCAATACGTGTATGGTTTTGTTGTAATACTCAAAAATACGTTTGTTGATTTTTTCTTCTTCATCATCAGAACGCCCCTCGATTTCTTTACGTTTGGCAAGGCGAGTTCTCACTTCATCTTCGCTTACATCCAGAGCTATTACGGCGTGAATAGCTGTGCCTTGCTCTTGCATAAACTTATCGAGCATTTCAGCTTGTACTACGGTACGTGGGAAACCATCGAAAATAAAACCTGCAACGTTTTTATTTTCTTCCAAAACGCCTTTGAGCATTGAAATCGTAATTTCATCAGGGACTAAAATGCCGTTATTGGTGTATTCTACCACTTTTTTGCCTAATTCGGTTTGTTCTTTGATGTGCTTTCGGAACAAATCGCCTGTGGAGATATGAAACAAATTGTATTTGGCAATGAGTTTGTCGCTTTGCGTGCCTTTGCCCGCACCCGGAGGACCGAAAATTACAAGGTTTAGCATTATTCAATAAGTTTTTAAAAAGCCTAAAAATGTAAGGTTGGAGTTGTGTTTGGTGTAATTAAACCTAAAAATAGCAATTTTTTCAGACTTACAAATATTTTTTTGAAAAATTATGTTACAAACAGCCTGTTCTGCCGCCGTCTATCACTAAATTTGTGCCGTTGATGTAAGCGGCTTGCTGAGAAGCCAAGAAAACCACTCCATAGGCAATTTCTTCGGGCTGTGCAAACCTTCCTGCGGGAATTTCTTTTTGCATTTCTTCGGCAACTTGCTCTACGCTAAGGCTTTTATTTTCAGCAGTTTTGATAATCAAACTTTCTAAACGAGCTGTAAGCGTTGCTCCGGGCAATACATTATTGACCGTAATACCAAAAGGAGCTAACTCTACCGAGAGCGTTTTTGCCCAATTTGCCACCGCCCCACGAATTGTATTCGAAACGCCCAAACCTCTGATAGGCTGTTTGACAGAAGTAGAAATAATATTGATAATTCTGCCAAACTTTGCTGTTTTCATTGCCTCAATGCAGTGTTGCACCAAAATCTGATTGCAGATTAAATGAGCCTGAAAGGCTTGCAAAAACTCTTCGGTTTTAGCTGTAATTGCTTGCCCTGCGGCAGGTCCGCCTGTATTATTTACGAGAATATGTATGGGCGTATCAAATTTCTGTAAAGCCTCTTTCAAAGTTTCAAATTTAGCAAAATCTGCCACTAAGTATTGGTGTTTTTGTCCAAGAGATGTATCTAAAACTTTTAAAGTTTCTTGTAATTTTTGTTCGTTACGAGCCAAAAGCGTAACATTAGCCCCTGCACGCGATACCTCAATAGCCGTAGCCTTTCCGATACCTTGCGTACTGCCTGCTACCAGAGCGTTTTTGTCGGTCAGAATAATTCTCATAGATGAGTAGTGAGTAGTGAGTAGTTAGTAAGTAGTTGAACAAAACTAAACAGATATTTGCATTTTCATAAAAATCTGAAAAACCAATTTTGTCTTGTGTCTAATTATTTAGAGCCTTACAGATACAAGTAAAATGTCATCTCTTGGGGGTGTATCTTGTTTGAATTCTGCAAGTTCTTGCATCATAGCGATTTTTTGCTCTTCTGCTGAGAACGTATGGGTTCGTAATATCAGTTCTTTGAGGCGTTTTAGCCCAAATTTTTCTCTTGCTTCATTGGCAACATCAGCCCAGCCATCGGAAAATAGATAGACTTGGTCGCCTTTTTTGAGGGATAGGGTATGCTGTTCATATTTACCTTCGGCATAGATTTGCAAACCTCCGATGCTTTTTCGGCTACCCGCTATTTCTATCAAGAAATTATCTTGGATAACGAAAAGAGGTCTTTTTGCTCCCGAAAATGCGATTTTATAATTTTCTTCGTCTATTTTTTCAAATCTACACAAGGCGGCGTCCATTCCGTCGGGGGTGTCGTCGGCAAATAGATTTTTGCTGAGGTCTTGGTGGATAGTTTCTAAGATTTCTCTTGGTTCGCGATAAGCTCTTTCTTTAATGAACTTGTTAAGTTCGTTATGACCGATGATACTCATAAAAGCCCCTGGTACGCCGTGTCCTGTACAATCTACTACGGCTAAGAAGGCTTCGTTTTCGGAGGTTTGAGCAAACCAGTAGAAGTCGCCCGAGACTACGTCGCGTGGGACATCAATTTCCAAGAAGTCAGAAAAAAATCTCTTTATTTTATCTGCTTTCGGTAGCAGGGCTTGCTGAATTTTGCTGGCGTAATGGATACTTAGTCTATTTTTTTTGTTGATATTAGCGATTTCGGCTTTTTGCTTTTCTAATCTGCGGGCGTACTCACGAGTTTCTTGGAGCTGTTGATAATATTTTTGTTCAAGTTCTTGTAAGTTTTTTTCTAGATTTTCTAAAAGCCAAATATTTTCTCTTTTCACTCTCAGAGTTTCTAAGGCTTTGTCTATGGTCATTTTGAGGTCATCGCGTTCGTAAGGTTTGGTGATATACTTGTAAATACCGCATTTATTGATAGCATCAACTACTACACTAACATCGGCGTAGCCTGTCAGGATAATACGGATAAGGTCGGGATACTTTTCAAGTGTTTTTTGCAAAAACTCCGTTCCTTTCATCGTGGGCATTTGCTGGTCAGTGATAACAACATCAATCGGATTATTTTCTAAAATAGCAAATGCTTCTTCAGGTTCGGAAGCAATGAAAACATTATACTCTCGTTTAAAAGAAATCCTGAAAATATCTAAATTACCTTGTTCGTCATCTAAATAAAGAATAGAGGCTTTTTTCGTTGAAGAACTCATTTTTTTTGTATTATTTTCAAGCAACTTTCAGTTTAGCAAGTTTTGATTTCTCAAATTTGTTAGCGGCATACTCAGCATCGATTTCTAAGATTTTTACGTCTTTTTGTGAGGGTAGCTCAAACATTGCGTCATTGATAATGGCTTCGCAGATAGAACGCAGACCTCTTGCACCGAGTTTGAGTTCTATGGCTTTATCTACGATATAATCTAAGGCACTTTCTTCAAAAATCAACTTGATGCCTTCCATTTCAAAAAGTTTTTGGTATTGTTTCACCAAAGCATTTTTGGGTTCGTAGAGTATCTTTTTGAGTGTTTCGCGTGAGAGCGGTTCCAAATAAGTAACCACAGGCAAACGCCCAATCAGTTCGGGGATTAGCCCAAAGGTTTTCAAATCTTGTGGACTGACAAACTGCAAAAGGTTTTCGGTATCTTCTACGAGGTTATTTTTTTCGTTGGTAAAGCCAATGGGATTGGTATTCATTCGGCTGGCTATCATACGTTCGATGCCTTCGAAAGCTCCTCCACAGATGAACAAAATATTCTCGGTATTGACGGGTATCATTTTTTGTTCGGGGTGCTTACGCCCACCTTGTGGTGGCACATTCACGATTGAACCTTCTAACAATTTGAGCAAACCTTGCTGAACGCCCTCGCCACTTACATCTCTCGTGATAGAAGGGTTATCGGCTTTGCGAGCAATTTTATCAATTTCATCAATATAAACAATGCCTTTTTCGGCAGCTTTTACGTTGTAGTCGGCGGCTTGTAACAAACGCGAAAGTATGCTTTCTACGTCTTCGCCTACGTAGCCTGCTTCCGTAAAAACGGTGGCATCGGCAATAGCAAAAGGCACTTGCAACATATTGGCAAGCGTACGAGCCAGATAAGTTTTGCCTGTGCCTGTACGCCCCACCATTATGATATTTGACTTTTCTATCTGAACCTCATCTTTAATTTTGCTTTCGGCTTGTGAAATCCGTTTGTAATGGTTATAGACCGCAACGGCAAGCACTTTTTTGGCATCATCTTGTCCTACTACAAATTGGTCGAGGTATTTTTTAATTTCAACAGGTTTAATAAGATTAGGCTTATTGGGAAAATGCTTTTGGATAGTTTTAAATTCTTCCATCACAATTTCGTGTGCCTGCATTACGCACTGCTCACAAATGTTGGCTTTCACCCCTGTAATCAAGAAAGCTCCGTCTTTTTTAGTCCTTCCACAGAAAGAGCAAGATAAGGTTTGTGCCATTTTGTTTAAAATTTTTACGTTGTACTGCAAATCTAATAAAAGTAATGCAATTATTCACCTATTTTTTGTAAATAAAACAAGTTGGTTGTGCTAAGGCTAACCAACTTGCGAAATTTTAAGGAAAATTGATTTTTATTTTCTCACAAGCACTTCATCAATTAAGCCATATTCTAAGGCTTCTTCGGCTCTCATCCAGTAATCTCTGTCGGAGTCCTTGGCAATTTGTTCAATTGATTTTCCGCTGTGTTCTGCCAGAATTTGATATAATTCGTCTCGTAATTCTAAAATGTGCTTCGCACTGATTTCAATATCGGAGGCTTTGCCACCTGCTCCGCCTAAGGGTTGATGTATCATAATACGCGAATGTTTCAGAGCTGTACGTTTGCCTTTCTGCCCACCAGCCAACAGCACCGCACCCATAGAAGCCGCCAAACCTGTGCAGATAGTTGCTACATCGGGGCGAACATACTGCATCGTATCGTAGATACCCATACCCGCATATACCGAACCGCCAGGACTATTGATGTACAAGAGTATATCTTTTTTGGAGTCAACCGATTCTAAAAATAATAGTTGAGCTACTACAATATTGGCTACATAGTCATCAATCGGGACACCTAAGAAAATAATTCTATCCATCATCAACCTTGAAAACACGTCCATTGCAATTGCATTCATTCGGCGTTCTTCAATGATATTAGGAGTAAGATTGGTAACGGTATCTACGTATTGGTCAAGAGCTAAACCACTGATGCCCTGATGCTTTACAGCAAATTTTCTGAATTCATCACTTGCAAACATATTTTTAAGATTGATTAAGAGTCTAAAATAAAAAGTTTTTTTGCCTCACCCTACATCCCTCTCCAAAAGGAGAGGGACTTTTTTGGAAAACCCTATAAACTATAAGTAAAAAACATTCTTTCTGCTTTTTTGAGGATTTATTTTAGTAGCGATAATGTTCGGGTTTGAAAGGACCTTTTTTATCTACGCCGATATATTCAGCTTGCACGTCGGTAAGTTCGTCGAGTTCGGCACCTAATTTGGCTAAATGTAAGCGAGCAACTTTCTCGTCAAGATGTTTGGGAAGTACATAGACTTTGTTTTCGTACTTATCCGAATTTTGCCAAAGCTCGATTTGAGCAAGCACCTGATTAGTGAAAGAATTAGACATCACGAAAGAGGGGTGTCCTGTGGCACAACCCAAATTCACCAAACGTCCTTCGGCAAGTACGATAATATCTTTGCCATCGATTGTGTATTTATCAACTTGTGGTTTGATAGTATCTTTGGTGTGTCCGTAATTAGCATTGAGCCAAGCCATATCGATTTCGGTATCGAAGTGTCCGATATTGCAGACAATAGTTTTATCCTTCATCATTTTAAAATGTTTGCCTGTAACAATATCTCTGTTGCCGGTGGCTGTAACTACGATATCAGCTTTGGGAATGGCATTGTCCATTTTAAGCACTTGGTAGCCGTCCATACAGGCTTGCAAGGCACAGATAGGGTCAATTTCGGTTACAATCACTCTTACGCCTTGCGAGCTAAGCGATTGTGCTGAGCCTTTTCCTACATCACCATAGCCAGCGACTACTGCCACTTTGCCTGCAAGCATAATATCGGTTGCTCTACGGATAGCATCAACCAAAGACTCACGGCAGCCGTATTTGTTATCAAATTTAGATTTCGTTACTGAATCATTTACATTGATAGCAGGTATAGGGAGGGTACCTTTTTTCATACGTTCGTACAATCTATGTACGCCTGTGGTAGTTTCTTCGGAAAGTCCTTTGATACCTGCAACTAAATGAGGATAGCGGTCAAGTACCATATTGGTAAGGTCTCCACCGTCATCTAAAATCATATTCAGAGGTTCGCCATTGGGGAAGGCAAAAAGGGTTTGCTCTATACACCAGTCAAATTCTTCTTCGGTCATTCCTTTCCAAGCAAAAACAGGGATACCAGCGGCAGCGATAGCGGCGGCGGCGTGGTCTTGGGTAGAAAAAATATTGCAAGATGACCACGAAACCTCTGCTCCAAGTTCTACGAGCGTTTCTATCAGCACAGCCGTTTGGATAGTCATATGCAAACAACCTGCAATTCTTGCACCTTTGAGGGGCTTGGAAGCACCAAATTCTTCTCTAAGAGCCATCAAGCCGGGCATTTCAGCCTCAGCCAACTGAATTTCTTTTCTGCCCCAAGCCGCAAGGCTCATATCTTTTACTTTGTAGGGTAATTTTTCTTGTGAGTTTGTCATTTTAAGAAATTTTTAATTTTTTGCAAAGATACATAATTTTTCAAACCTACACCAAATTTGAACACCTTTTTACAAATTGATTAGCTTGATGTTGGCACAAAAAAAATCCCCCTCTTTTCGGAAAGGGATTTCAAGAAAATAAGTATAAAGCAATTATACATTTTATCTTGGGCTTCTACCACCTACTCTACCCCCGCTCGAACCCGAACTAAACGAACCTCTACTGTTGCTATTGCTCCTACCAGAACCATACGAGCCGCTGTTGTCGTTGCCTCTACCCGATGAACCCCAAGAGTTATTATTATTATTACTATTTCTGCCACCCGAAAAACTACCCGAGTTATCTCTGCCTCTCGAGTCCGAAGGGGTGCTGTACCTTTCTGAGTTGTTTGTGTTTTCGTTTCGTATTCTACCTGTTCTTATTTCGTTACTTTGTGTAGGTGTATAGGTGCTGTTGGCAATGTTGCGAGTTCTGCCACCTGTGGTGTTGGCGATTCTACCACTTTGTTGGTCGCTTGTGCTTGGATTTGCAAGTTCATTGTTTTGCAATCTTGGATTAGGGGTATTGCGAATAAAAGAACTACCTCTACCTGCCGATGCTCGTGGTGCAACTTGTATTTTGCTTGGTGTTCTGTTGTCTATGATGATGGTGTTTCCGCTCCAACCCCAGCCGTTGTTCCACGAGTTCCAGCCCCAAGGTCTGTTCCAAGAGTAGTAATAAGGTGTGTTCCAAGAGTTCCAACCCCAGCCATAGCCTATTCCTACGCTCCAGCCATTATTCCAACCCCAAGGTCTGTTCCAAGAATTGTAGTAGTAAGGAGTATTCCAAGTGTTGTAATAGTAAGGGCTGTTCCAAGTATTCCAACCACCACCGCCCCAGCAATTCCAGCAATCATTCCAACCTATATTATTCCAAGAATTGTAATTGTTCCAGTTTGCATTTTGGTTGTTCATAGGATAATACACTACCCCATTAGGACTAGAACCAACGGGCAAATCCATTGCATCAGGATTGGCGTAGTTGCTAATAGGTCTTTGGTCGTACTCGCTATTGAAAGCCTCCGAAGGCAAACCACCATTTTCCGTAATCTTTTTTTCTTTTCTTACTTCGACTTTTTGGAAATCAGAAGAAACTAAATAGACATCGTCGTATTCATCTCCCTTTACCACATATCTACCCGTAGAACAAGCCCCCAAAACGAGAGCTAACGCAACATAATAAACAATTGATTTCATAAACGTATATGTTTAAGTTGCAAAAGTATAACAACAATCAAGCCATTTTAGTTCAGCATTACAACAATCCTGCGATAAATTCGGCAATGGAATTGAGGCAGTCGTCATCTTTCCAGTAGCCAAAATGGCACAAAGGATTCCACGATTGTAGCCAATTTCCTACATTTACCTCTACATCTTGGCTTACGCTTTGGTGATAGCTTTCGCTTAAATTTTTCAACGGATACCCTAAAACATCATCTACATCATAAAAATTGAACCAACGAGCTTTTGCCTTCAAATCTTCGGGCAAAGCCTTTGGCGGAAAGGTAATGGCTTCGAGTGGATGGTAGCCAATCGTGAAGAAAGGAATACTCGAGCCGAAGGTAAAAATTCCTGTGAGGGTGTTCATTCGTTCAAATTCGCTATTAGCGAGCGGGTCGGTGCTGATGTCGGTAAATTGCTGTCTGTCCCAAATGTAGTCGGAAATAATTTGTGTGCCAAAAGAATGAGCAATGATAACAAGGGGCTTGTCTTGCTTACCTAAATCGATGTAGAGTTTTTCTAGGGTTTCGTGAATATTGCTATGAATTTTTCGGTAAATACCATTGCTTTTATTGGGTGTGCCTGCATACGCTACGGCATCACCCATGTAACTGATAAGAAACTTGCGTAACTTGCCAAAGTTGAGCGGCTCGGATTGGGACACATTTCGCCAAAGTTCTTCTTCATCGGCTTGCACTTTACTTGCCCAAGTAGTGGGCATCATTTTTACTTGTTCAGGATTTTTGTCGTAGAGGCGTATTTTTTCTTGCAAATCTTTGATAAAAGTATTGGCGTAGGCGGGTGTTTGGTTGCCTATACCGTGAACTATCAAAACACCGATTTTAAAACTCATAGCAATTTCGTTTTAAGCAAATTTATGAAAAGCAAAGCACAATTAAAACGAATTTGCCCGAAAAGTTTTTCATCAAACATTAAACCTGAAATGCATAATATCGCCATCTTCTACTACGTAGTCTTTGCCTTGTATAGCTATTTTTCCTGCTTCTTTGCAGGCTGTTTCAGATTTATATTGAAGGTAATCGGCAAATTTGATGACTTCGGCTTTGATGAAGCCACGTTCAAAATCGGAATGGATAACGCCTGCGGCTTGGGGGGCTTTCCAGCCTCGTTGTATTGTCCAGGCACGTACTTCTTTTTCGCCTGCTGTAAAATAGGTAATCAAGTTGAGCAAACTATACGCTTCTCTGATAAGCAAATCTAAGCCCGATTCTTTCAAGCCGTATTCAGCCAAAAACATTTGTCTTTCTTGTCTATCGCTAATTTCGGCTATTTGGGCTTCCAGAGCGGCACAAATACGCAACACTTTGGCATTTTCGGCTTCTACTGCCTTGCGAAGAGCTTTTACGTGGTGATTATCTTCGTGTAAATACTGCTCATCAACATTGGCTACGTAGAGCATTGGCTTCATTGTAAGCAAGAATAAATCGGCTACGGCTTCTTTTTCGTCTTCGCTTGCCTCAGGCAAGGTACGAGCATTTTTTCCTTGCTCCAAATGGGCTTTGTAGCGTTTGAGAGCCTCTAATTCGGTTTTAGCCTTGCTGTCTCCTGATTTGGCGGCACGTTCTATTTTCGCCAATTTTTTCTCTATCGATTCCAAGTCTTTGAGTTGTAATTCCATTTCTATCACTTCTTTGTCTGAAACAGGATTTACAGGTCCGATAGAACGCACCACGTTGGGGTCATCAAAACAGCGAACTACGTGAATAATCGCATCAACTTCACGGATATTGGAAAGAAAAGCATTGCCACGCCCACCACCTTTACTTGCACCTTTTACCAAACCTGCAATATCTACAAACTCGACGGTAGTATGCACGATTTTTTGAGGCTTTACGAGTTCTGCAAGTGCGTACAGGCGTGTATCGGGTACATCTACAATGCCGATATTGGGGTCTATGGTAGCAAATTCGTAGTTGGCGGCTACATTCTGAATGCTTGTAAGTGCCGAAAATAAAGTAGATTTGCCTACGTTGGGCAAACCCACAATACCACATCTTAAAGACATAGCTTTTGGATGAAGTTAAGCCGTTTTTTGCAAAAAACTGAAATTCCCTCTCTTTGGGAGAGGGATTGGGAGTGAGGTTATTTTTTAGCAGGCTGTTTTTTTGCCATACGTTGGTTGAACTTATCCACACGACCAGCTGTATCTACAAGCACTTTCTTACCTGTATAGAAAGGGTGCGAATATGAGCTAATCTCTACCTTGATAACAGGATACTCTTTCCCATCTTCCCATTTGATTTTTTCTTTTGAGGTCATTGTTGAGCGAGTAAGAAATTTAAAATCACTGCTCAAATCCCAAAAAACTACTTCCTGATAATTAGGATGAATGCCTTTTTTCATTGCTGTATAAAATTAAACTGTAAATTCAAGAATTAGGACGCAAATTTAGTGAAAAAACGAAAATTTTAAAATAATCTCACAAAATTATTTTGAAAAAAATGCAAAACCTATCAGATTTTGCAAAATCTGATAGGTTTTTACTAACCTCTTATAGCGTTCAGAACGCTATAAGAGGCTTCATCTTGATAAATATATTAAACCGAAGAAATATCATTACAGAGTATTTCTTGGCTTTTATGTTGATTACTGCTTTTTTTGACCTCACCCTAAATCCCTCTCCAAAGGAGAGGGACTTGCAACCTACTCCTACAAAGGCAATTAGGTTCTTTTGTATGGTTTCTTTTTCGGTTTAATATATCTAATTTGTTATCGCAAGATAATAAAACTGCCTACTGCGATGAGAGTTTGGTCGCGGTTGTCAAAAAACTGATAGTAATACGCTCCTTCGGAAGCCAACTTGCCGTCTCTGCGTCTACCGTCCCAACCACGTTCAGGCAAACGTGCCACCGAACTCGTCTCAAATACCAACTCCCCACGTTCATTGACAATCCGCACCCCCACCTCAGGGAAACTTTCTATATTGCGAATCGTCCATACATCATTCATTCCATCACCATTGGGCGTAAATGCCGCCAAAGGCTGTATTGATACAGGGCGTTTCACTATTATACGTGTGGTAACAGAATCAGCTTTGTTGTAAAACACATCTCGCACTACATACCACAAATCGTATGTTCCTGCATCGGTGTTGGCTATCGTGAAACTTACTTGGCTTTCATCGCTTGTCGTGCCTAAGGCTATTTCTTTCGGTGAGGCAGCCGTATGGGGCAATGGCGGATTGAGCGTACCTCCCGAAGCATCAGGCTCAAATACCATTCGCCAATAGGTACGTACATAGTCGGTCTTGTCGCTGATGCCTGTTACCTTGCCTGTAACGTTGAAAGGCACATTTTGCGGGTCTTCACCAACATTAAGTATCCAACCATCAGGCGTTTTGGTAATAGTTTTTTCTTCCGAAGGGTCTATCGTGAGGGCAAAGGTACTTTCGCCCGGTTTTACGATAATCT
>Ga0308407_1000285_pt1 | contig 40265 bp, 43 predicted proteins | sample HotsprSampleMSe2_FD_203476 | JGI IMG/M metagenome (GOLD analysis project Ga0308407, IMG submission 203476) | Hot spring phototrophic mat microbial communities from Mushroom Spring, Yellowstone National Park, Wyoming, United States - 20060911_MSe2 ...
ACAACAGGTATATGAGTGCCTTCAACAACTTCCCTGAATGACTCTTTATCACCAGTATAACTTACCTTTACTATATCTGCCCCAAGTTCACCAGCAACCCTTGCAGCATGTTTTACAAGTTTTGGGTCATTGCTGTTCTTTATATTCCTTCCTCTGACATACATCATAGCAAGCAAAGGCATATTCCAGTATTCACATTCTCTTGCAATATTACCAAAGTCTTTTAACATATCTTTTTCATCATCAGCACCAAGGTTAACATGTATCGATACAGCATCAGCACCAAGCCTTATAGCCTCCTCTATAGTACAAACCAAGACTTTTGAGTTAGGGTCAGGGCTTATAGAAGTACTTGCAGAAAGATGAATTATTAAACCTATGTCTTTTCCTCTTCCCCTGTGGCCTGCCTTCACGTTACCCTTGTGCAATACTATAGCATCAGCCCCTCCCTCAGCAACTCTAGCAACAGTTTCTCTTATGCTTATTAAGCCAGGTATAGGTCCTGAACTTACACCATGGTCTAATGGGACAATGACAGCCCTATTTGTCTCCCTGTTCATTATCCTTTCAAGCCTTATCATTTTTCCTATCATAATATCCTCCTTAAATTTTTTAAATAAATAGGAAAAACCGAAGGCAGGAGGGTACTACGCTAAATTTAAAAAAGCCGTAGCCCCTTCCTCTATGAAAGAGCCTACGGCTTTTCCTATTTTTTCCTATCTAAAAAGCCTTAGCCCCCCCATAGAGGCAAAATAATAATACCAAAAATAAAAGAAAAAAAGTAAGAATAATAAGAATATGCTAAAGAACTTTTTTGTTTTATATAAGAATTAATATTTAAAGTCTTATTCAAAGTTTCCAATTTGGGCCTCAAAAACTTATACTATAATTTAAAGATACAAACTTTAAAACTCAAAGTCAAAATTTTTTTATAAAATTTTTTAAAAAATTTTATAATTCAAGCCTTAAACAAGCCTTAAAAAATATTTTTTCAATATTTTTAAAATTTCAATATTTTTAAAAACTAGTCTTAATAATTTTAAAGCATTAAACTCGTCAATTCCTGGAATACAAGAATATACAGATATCACAGTTTTTAAGGCAAAGAATCTTAACTTTGAGAATGTAGATCTTTACATTCATAGATTACAAAAAATATAAGTTTTCTTCTAGAATTTAGTTACAAGCTCTTCAAAAAACTTTTTCTAACTTTTTAACTTCTTACTAAAATAGAACTATCTCTTATCTTTAAACTCTAAGAACAACGGTACTTCTTTAAAACCAAGTTCTTCTCTTATTGTCTTTAATATAAACCTATAATAACCATCATTAACAAGACCTGATCTATTAACAAACGCCTTAAAATATGGAGGTGCAGTTGCAACCTGAATAGCATAGTATATTTTAAAACTCCCATCACTACTAAAAATAGGTTTTTCCCTGGTTATTTTAACGAGAAGGTCACTTATTTCAGAAGGGGAAACCTTTTTGTTAAACTCAGTGTTTAAAGAAATAACTTTATCTAAGAGTCTTTTTATATTCAATCCATCTTTTGCTGATATTTCAACTATAGGTAGATAAGAGTTTGAACCCAAAAAAAATCTAACTCTCTCAAAATACGACTTTTTATCTACATTTCCCTTCAAAAGGTCCCACTTGTTTATAGCAATTATAACAGCATTTTTCTTTTCTATAGCAAGATTAATAAGCTTTATGTCCTGATTAGTAATATTTTCAAGTGAGTTTAAAAGAACTATAGCAATCTTACTATTTTCAAGTGAGCCTAAAGCCCTTTTTACCATTACATACTCTAACTTTTCCTCAACCTTAGACCTTCTCCTAATACCAGCAGTATCAACAAACTTAATCTTTTTCCTTTTATAAGTTATACTCTCCTCAACAGTATCAACAGTTGTACCAGGAATATCAGAAACAATACTCCTTTCCTTCCCAACAAGAATATTTAAGAGACTTGACTTGCCAACATTAGGTCTTCCTATTATGGAAACAGATATATCCTCTTTTTCAAGAGAAGAAAAACTTCTGTTTTTAGCCCTTTCCTTTATAAAATCCCCTATAACACTTATACCTTTGTTATGAGCAGCTGAGGCAAAAAAAACATTTATAAACCCAAAAGAATAAGCCTCAGCAGCTATTGCCTCTTTCTCCTGATTATCAACCTTATTGACTACAAGTACTGTTTTATCAATACAAGACTTTCTAAGAAAGTCAGCTATATACTGATCATCCATATCAATATTACCAGCCTCTATAACAAACAAGACAAGGTCAGCCTCATTTATAGTTTTCTTAGCAAACTCAGTTATTTTCTCTATAAAAGTATGTTTTTCCTTTGTTATTCCACCTGTGTCAAGAAACAAAACAGGTATATCATCTATATATGAAACTTCGTTTACAACATCTCTTGTTAGCCCAGGTTTTGAATCAACAATAGACTTTCTCTTACCTATAAGCATATTAAATATAGAAGACTTACCAACATTAGGTTTTCCAACTATTGCTATCTTGTATATATTTTCCATAAACTCTCTCTTTGATCTTAAAATATAAGACACTAAAATAGTAATTTAAATTTAAAGACTTTTAAAAACTATTTTCTAAAAGACTTTTTATCATTATAAGTCAATATCTTATCAATCGGTTTTATTTCTTTTGGATCATTAACAAAAAAACCTGCCAAATACATGTGGTATGCAAGCCCAGCAACCATTGCAGCATTATCAGTACAAAGCTTAAGTGAAGGGAAAAAAGTATTTAAGTTCCTGTCATTTAAAAAAACATTTCTTAAATAAGAATTAGCTGCAACACCACCACCTATAACTACATTTTTTATTCCAAAGTCTTGAGAAGCTAACAATGTCTTTTTATAGATAACATCTATTGCTGACTTTTGGAAAGAGAAACAAAGGTCTTCTATTTTATATTCTTTTTCATTTTTAAGATAGTGAACCACTGCAGTCTTAAGTCCACTATAGCTAAAGTTATACCTATCCTCTTTACTATTAAGCATAACCAATGGAAGTTTTACACTATCCCTACCTTTTCTAGAAAGATTATCTATAATAGGCCCCCCAGGATAACCAAGATTAAGTAATTTTGCAACCTTATCAAAGGCCTCTCCAACAGAATCATCTATAGTAGTACCTATTATCCTGTTATCAAGCCATGAGTTCCATAACATCATAAGTGTATGACCACCACTCACAACAAGTCCTATAAACGGGAACTTTATATCATTTTCAAAACTAACAGAATATATATGGGCTTCAATATGATTAACAGGTATCAAAGGTTTTTTAAGCAAATAGGACAATGTTGAAGCAACTGACATACCAACAAGTAAAGAACCAATTAAACCAGGCTTTACAGTAACAGCAATTGCATCAATATCATCAAGATTAAGAGTAGAATTTTCTAAGACATCATTGATAAGCCTATGAATATTCTCCAAGTGTTTTCTTGATGCTATTTCAGGAACAACACCTGAAAACTTTTTATGCTCTTCTTGAGAAAAGATAATATTCGAAAGTATTTGTCTTCCATCTTTTACCAGAGAAACACTTGTGTCATCACAAGATGTCTCTATACCAAGAATAATCATAATTTCTCCTCAGCCTGCGATTTTCTCCCATAATAAGGTAAAATACTGTAGTCATAAGGGCCATGCCATACTTTTGGAAAACTCTCTATAGTAGGAAAATAAAAAATATTGTTTATCTTAAGACTCTTAAAATAACTATCATATTTAATAAAACCATCACCTATAAGTTCATAATCATCTAGTTTTTTCTCATTTATCATATTTACAAGGTCTTCAACCTTAATATCAAAAATATCTGATACATTAGAGTCATAAACTCTAACAAAAATTCTACCATTAGCATCTATTCCACTTATAACCTTGTTAGAAATAGTATTGGCTCTTATAAGATCAAGAGAATAAGCAGTATATATAGGTATTTTTTTAACAAAACTTATAGTTTTTATAACAGAAAGTCCAATTCTAAGTCCCGTAAATCCACCAGGACCAATATCTACAGCAAGTGAATCTATATCATCAACAAAACTTCTAATAAAGTCTATTACTTTCAATATTTTGTCTTGAACCTTTTTCTCTCTAAAGTAAACACTACACAATACTTTATCATTGTCTATAATACCAGCAGAAAAAACATTTGTAGAAGAAGAAATAGCTAAAGTCAATTTTAAACCTCTTTTAATAAAAAGTCTCTTTTTTCATTATTTTTTATAATTATCTCCACTAAAATACCATCAAATAATATCTCAGGGAAGATGTTAGCCCATTCAACTATTTTAAAACTATCACTATCACTTAATATCTCATCAAGCCCAATATTATACAACTCATCGATTGAACTTAATCTATAAAGGTCAATATGATATACTCTTCTTGTACCTTCGTAAATATTGACAATTGTAAAAGTAGGGCTTAAAACATTATCTATATTAAGTTTTCTACATATATATTTTGTAAGTGTAGTCTTGCCAGAACCAACCTCACCTATTAAAAATATTTTCTTTTTTTTCTGAGTTAACAAAAAATCTACAACAATCCAGATATTATCTTCAGTTATATCATAAAAACACAAAATAAATCCTTTATTTTCTACTTGACTTATAGTTTAAAATTTTGTTTATTAAAATTTAAAAGTAAAATTTTTACTTTGTTTAATTTTTTTAAGAATTTAAAATTTTATTAAGGACATTTAATGAGTCTTACTAAAAAAAATCCTATAATAAACATTCCGGCTAATGTAATACTTAATGAAAAAGGTGAAAATTATTTTTCCTCAATGGGTGTTCCATTAAAGAGTGTAAGTGGTATAAATGGTCGTAAGAGATTCGGATTTTGTTCAAACATACTTGAAGTCCCACTTGTAAAAACAGTAGCAAAAGGTAATTTCCTTGAAGAAGTTTACACAAGAGAGACTGACCTTATAAGTAGAAAAGCAGAAATTCAAGACATAACCAAGCTTTTATTCTATAATCTAATATATACTAAGTTTATACCACATTTAAGAGAAGTGCTATTAAATACAAACCTTATAGAAAAGTATAATCTAAAAAACCCTTCTGCAAAAATAACTCATGAAACAAAGTTTGATGAACAAAAAATAAAAGCATTTTTCGCAAGTAGAAAAGAAGAAATATCAAAAATGATAACAAATATACTAAAAAAACCTTACAAGATAATAGATGAAGATAAAGAAATTAAAGAAAAAGAAGAGAAAAAAAATATATTAAAAACAATGTTAAATCATATCACACTAAGAGAATGGTTCCTATTCTTTCTAATAACAACTGACGCAAGAGAAAGAGATATAGTCACTGAGAGAATATCAGACCTTATGATAATATATCTTGGAAAGACAAAAATTGCTGACTATTTAGGATTTCTTGTTGTTGAGCTAATTCAAAATGCAGAGAAGGCAACACTTGAAAAAGTTGCAAAAATTAAGGGAATAGTAAAAAAAGATGATGACAGCAGGACAACCGATACTTTACTAAAAGACCAGAACACAAGAAAAAAACTTATAGAAATTGCAAGACAGACGAACTATCATATTGAGTTATCATGGAAACTCAAGGAAATAGGTGATAAACTAAATACCTTAAGGTATGAAATAACAGTGTCAAACAAAGGCGTTATTCCAAAAGCAAAAAGAAATGAAGTAAAAAACAAGTCTCAAACTGATATAGAGGGACTTTCTTTGGCTGACTTCTATCAAGAGACAGGGCAACAGTTGGGTGCAGGGCTAGGACTCTTTTACATATCTTACATAAATGAAGAGTCTATAAAACAAGGAATAAAGTTTACCTCAATAATAGACTCTGATGATGATAAAGACACAACTTATGTTGTACTTAAAGTAAGTGTATAAAAAAGTTCTTCTCATGTTTTCAAGTCTGGGGCTCAAGAAAGAGAACAAGGGGCTTAAGCCCCTTGTTCTCTTTCTTCTCTTTTTTTATATTTCATAAAATTAAACTCAAAACTTTCTAAGAAAATTTTTAAGCATAAATTTTATACTTATAACTAAGTAGAATATTTTAAATAATTACCAAGTTTAAAAATTTGCTATAAATTATTTCTAAGTCTTGACTACAATATTTTTAGACTTTAAAATGTTTTATTAATTATCATAAAACATAATAGTAAAAGTCATACTCATCTTCTTTAATCTTTTCTAATATTTTTCTTAAAATCTCTCTCTGTCTTTTTATATCATAAAACCTTGTCTCTATATTTATGTAAGGTATATTATTTTTTACACAAAAATAACCAAGTGAGCCATCATCATCTTTACCATTTAGCAATACAAGATTTATATCAAGGTCACTAAACTTTTCAAAAAGCCTTTCTTGACTCACTAAAACAACATTTTTTGGCTCATCTCTCCTCTTAAACAATGTTTTGTATTTATTAGATATAAAATATTTAATTGAAAAATTCCCTTTATTTACATTATTATGAAGAGAAATTATGTATTTCTTTTTCTTAATCTCAATTGTATTCAATATTTTACTACTTATAAAACTAAGATATTTTAGTGCACTATTCTTAATATAAAAAAAGTGTCTGTTATAGTGCATCAATGTCTTTATTATACCATCTTTAGTAAAAACTCTGTTTGGATCATAAAGAAAATAAAATCTATTGTATTTAACACCTATAATCCTTTGACTTGGTCTTGAAATATTTAAAAATATATAGCCTATACCACCATAATCTTCAACAGCACTAATGAGAGTTTTTATAGCATCGGTTTCATTGTTGTGTATAGCAATAAAACCTATATGAGTATTTTTATCACTTTCTAATTTTTTTATATACAAACTGTTATCAATTTTAATAATTTTATTTATAGAAAAAACAAAAGTTGGTAAAAAAACAAGAATTAAATAATTCCTCAATTTTAAAAATCCTTTTTATTTTAAAATAAAATATTGAAAATTTATAATTTTTAATTATCTTTATTAAATAGATAAAATTAAATTACAAAAGAGGCTTATATGAAAGCAATAGTAGTTGATGATGAATCTCTAATACTTGTTGTTACAAAAAAAATGCTTTCATCTATAGGTCATACAGTAATAGGGGAGGCATTGTCAGGGGAAGAAGCTTTAAACTTAGTAAAAGAAACAAAGCCAGATATAGCATTTTTAGATATATCAATGCCAGGGAGTATAGATGGAATAGAGACTGCAAAAATATTACTGAATCAATATAATATCCCCGTTATCTTTATCACAGCATATAGTGAAAAAGTAATGAGAGATAGGCTTGAAAACATAAAAGATAATTACGGTTATCTTGTAAAACCATTTAACATAGAAGAATTAGAAAAAGAAATAAATAAAATAATAAATAGAAAATCTAAAAACAATTAATGAACTATTTTGATATATCTATAAATCTTCCAATTAACGAGTTTTTTACCTATGCTAATAAAAATGAACTAAAGACAGGGCAAAGGGTAAAAGTAGAGTTTAAAGGCAGAATATATACTGGCCTTGTCATAAGAAAGAGAGAAAAACCAAACTTTGAAGTAAAGGAAATATTAAAAATTATCGATCTTGAACCATTAATTCCAGAATATTTTTTGGATATAAGTGATTGGATCTCAAGGTATTATGGCTGCTCAATAAACGAGGCTATACACCTTTTTGTATCAAATGCTATAAGACCCAAGGAAAGCACAAAAAAAAACAAAGATATAAGAGAATTACCTGTATTAAACAAAGAACAGGAGAGTGTATATCTAGAAATAAAAAAAAACATAAATAAATTTTTTCCTTGTCTCATATTTGGAGTAACAGGTAGTGGGAAAACAGAGATATATAGGTACCTTGTCCAAGACATTATAAATAAGGGTAAACAGGCACTGATTTTAATACCAGAGATATCTCTTACTCCACAAACAGTTGAGAGATTCACTTCAATAATACCAGCTAAAAAAGTATCTATAATAAATAGTAGGATAACACAAGCAAATAAACTGAATGAATTTATTAGGATAAAAAACAAGACATCTATGTTAGTATTAGGTCCAAGGAGTGCATTGTTTGCACCATTTCAAGAGTTAGGATTAATAATTATAGACGAAGAGCACGAAAAAACATACAAGTCTTCAGAAAACCCAAGGTATAATGCTAAGTCGGTTGCATTTAAGATAGCAAAAAAACTTAATATTCCAATAGTTTTGGGGACTGCAACACCTTCTTTTGAAACATTTTATGCTGCAAAAAAAGGAAAAATAAAATTATTTTATCTAAAGGAAAGATTCTTTAATACATTACCAGATATCAAAGTGATAGATGTTGCCAATAATAACTCAGTAGTTTCAAAAGAACTTATAGAAAAAATAATTGATAATAAAATGAAAGGGTATCAAAGTATACTTTTTTTGAACAGAAGGGGGTTTTCACCATTTGTATTTTGTAATAAATGTAAAAAACCACTAACATGCCCCAACTGTTCAATCTCCCTAATATACCACAAAGACTCAACCCTTGTATGCCATTATTGTGGTTACCATAAACTAACATCTTTAGTGTGTGAGACATGTGGTAGTAAATTAAAATTAGTGGGGACTGGAACACAGAGAATAGAAGATATAATAAGAGAAAACTTTCCTGGTTTTAAAGTTGTGAGAATGGATGCTGATTCAGTTAAAAAGAGAGAAAGTCATGAAAAAATACTTAATAACTTTAAAACAAACGGTGATATACTTATAGGTACACAGATGATAGCAAAAGGGCTTGACTTTGAAAAAGTAAAAATAGTTGGCGTAATATTGGCTGATATTACTATGAACCTCCCCGACTTTAGAAGTTATGAGTACAGTTTTTCTCTATTAAGTCAGGTATCAGGAAGGTCTGGAAGAAGAGAAAAAGGAGAGGCTGTAATACAGACTTTAAACCCTAATCACTACCTGTTTGAATTCCTAAAAAATCATGACTATGAAGGTTTCTTTGAAAAAGAGATTAAAAGTAGAGAAAAATACAATTATCCACCTTTTGTAAAGATAATAAGGATTGTAATAAGGTCAAAGGATAGAGAAAAAACAGAACCAATAATAAAAAAAATATGTACAATGCTTAAAAAACTGAACATAGACTTCATAGGTCCTGCACCATGCCCATTTGAAAGGCTTAACTCATATTATAGGGACCACATAATAATAAAAACCAAAAGAGTAGAGTATATAATCGAAAAAATAAAAAAAGATATACAGAAATTAAACACAAGGCCAAACATTTTTTACATAGAAATAGATGTTGACCCTCTCTCAATGTTATAGATTAAACCACCACTTGTCAAAAAAAGAGTCAAACATATGTTCTACACTGTTTCTAGCTTTTTTTATCTCTTCAGATGTCAATGGTATTTTAAAGTTATAACAGTAATTTATGAGTGTCTCATATGCTTCTTTTAGTTTTATAAAATCAGCATTATCATTACTATTTACATCAGGATGCACCTCTTTGGCTATTTCTCTGTACCTCTTTTTTATCTCTTCTATACTAGCGTAGTAACCTAAACCCAATATCTTGGCTGAATCCTCTATTTTTTTTATAATATCCAAATTGTATTAACCTTTTTATAAATTTTCTATTAAATTTAATTTTTGTTATTTTATATTTAAAAATAAAATCCTAAATGACGAATATAATTTAAAGAGTTTAAAAAATTAATATTTATATTTTATAAGGAGATTAAAATGGATAAAGAAATAGAAATAATAAGAAAAGAAATAAGAGAAAACATTCATAATGTAAAAGAATCGCTTGATGTTTTAGAAAAAATATACGAATATCAAGCTAAAGAAATATTGGATAGAGACTATAAATGGAGTTTATAATATTTTTTAATAAAGTACTTGACTTTAACTTAAAATTGAGTTTTATTTTTAATAGTAAAATAGAAAGCATTTATAATAAGGTTTAACCTTAACTTGAATTTAAGGAGGGCTTAATGGAGATAAATCAAAGAACTGTAAATGATGTAGTAATACTTGATATCAATGGTGAAATAGATCTTTATAATGCACCTGATATTAAGGATACTATAAAAAATCTTATCGACTCAGGTAAGAGACAGGTTATAATAAACCTCGAGAAAGTAAGTTATATAGATAGTTCAGGTATAGGTGTATTAATTTCAAGTTTGTCTAACTTGAAAAAAGTTGGTGGTGCATTAAAAATAATAAATGTTTATGCTTCTGTAAAAAAAGTATTTGAACTCACAAAACTTACAAGTTTCTTTGAAATATACGACAGCGAAGACGAAGCATTAAAAACATTTGCATAATACTACCCTCTCTTAGGAGGGTATATTATTCAGTATAAAACAAAGTAAAGACAAAAATTTTTAAGCAAGGATTTATCTCTTTCAATCTATCAATAAAAGCCCTTAGAGTGCTTCCAGTAGTTATAAGGTCATCAACAATAATTAATGAACTTATTTTCTTTAAAAAGTCTGTATGTCTTTTTTTTAGATAAAAGGGATTTTCAACAATTATTTTTTCTCTATCAACCCTGTGTTCCTTTTTACTCTGCATAGAATATTTCTTTTTATTCATAATTCCACAGTATTTTATCTTAAGTCTTTTTGATAGTAAGCCTGCTATGACCCTTGATTGATTAAAACCCCTCTTTAAAAGCCTATCAAAAGGTAGTGGGACATATGTTATAATCTCTATATTATTTTCTTTTAAAAAAGAAATGTCAATTTTATTGAAAATATCTTCTATAAAAAACCTTTTCTCATCAAACTTTATTGAATGAAGAAAAACTCTTGCTTTCTCATCATACGATAATCCTGATACTATTGTAATATCAGGATAAATATTATTTATTATATCTCTCTTAATAATCTTTAGGCTAGTAGTGGATATACATTTATCACACAGAACTGATATAGAACCAGTCTTATTACCACAAATATGACAATAATTAGGCAATAAAAAACTTAACAAATACCTTATCAAATAATGTCCTAATCATTTTTAGTGGCTTGTCTTGCTGCAACCAATAGAGGGTCCCATACAGGTGAAAAGGGTGGACAGTATCCAAGGTCCATATTGTATAAGTCATCAACAGTAGCACCCATATACATAGCAGCAACAACTGTATCTATCCTAAGAGCAGAACCATCATTACCCACTATCTGAGCACCAACTATTTTCTTATCATATTTATTAAAATAAAGTTTTAACCATATCCTTGACCTTTGAGGATAATATCCTGCCTTGGCAAAATATTTTATCATAGTTGATTCTATATTTGTAAGAGAATACTTTTTTATTTCAACCTCCCCTATACCTGTCTTTGCAATCTCCCATTCAAAAGTCTTTGTCATAGATGTACCAAAAACAGGCGGAAACTCTTCTAAATCCTCTCCCCTTAAAGACTTTACAATATTTTCTCCACACAGCCTACCCTGTCTGTTTGCACCAAGAGCAAGTGGTATATTCAAGTCTTTATCAAGTATTGAATTATAAATTGTTGCACAATCACCACCAGCAAATATATTTTCATTACTTGTCCTAAGATACCTGTCTACCTTTATAGCACCCCTGTCTCCTGTTTCAAGCCCTGCATCTTTTGCAAACTCAGAGTTAGGCTTAACCCCTATACTTATTAACACAATATCAGCCTCTATTTCAGAATTATCTAAGATAACTTTTTTTACAAAACCACCTTCACTCTTAATCTTATTAATTTTTGCATCAGTAATTACCTTAACACCATTTTTCTCAATACCTTCTTTAACAATATTACTAAAGTCTTCATCCAAAATAGTTAATATCCTTGGTGCAGCCTCTAACAATGTAACCTCCATACCCCTTTTAAAGAATGACTCTGCAACCTCTACTCCTATAAAGCCACCACCTATTATTACACCCTTCTTAGGTTTTTTCTCCTCTATATAAGAATTTATATCTATCGCATCTGTCAACTCTTTGAGAACAAAAACTCCTTTAGTATTTAAACCATTTATATCAGGCAATACAGGTCTTGCACCTGAACCAATTACAAGTTTATCATAAACAATATCAAGCACTTCATTTCTCTTAAGGTCTTTTACAAATATCTTATTAGCATCAGGCTCTATCTTAATAACCTCATGATAAAGCCTAACATCAATATTTCTCTCCTTTATTGCCTTTTCTGGGGTCAATATGATCAATTTATTATAATCCTTTATCTCACCAGAGACATAATAAGGCATTCCACATGCACCATATGAAATAAATCCTCCCTTTTCAAAAACAATAACATTTCTTTCAGGCATTTTCCTCTTTATTTGACTTGCAGCACTCATACCTGTAGGTCCACCACCTATAATTACTATTGGTTTTAATGGGGTCATCTCTCCTCCAAAGTTAATTATTTATATATGTTTATATATTAAAATATGCTATCTAATCCATAAAAATAGGTTATAAGTTTTTATCAAAATATTAACAAAGTTTGAATATATTTCGTTTAAAAGAGAAAATGTTTGTTTTTGAGCATCAAGTGTAGAATCTTGAACATCTTTATAAAAAGACTTTATAGTTATTAAATTGTCCTTCATAAGAGTTGTCATTTCATCTCTTATCTTGTTAAGATCTTTTATATATTTTATAGTCTTATCAACACTTTCCTGTACCTTTGAATCCCCCAAGTTTTTCAAATAAAATATGGATTTTTCTATCTCTTCCTGTATACTGATAAGTTTTTTTAGTGTGAAAACATAATTTTCCCTTATACGGCTTATCTCTTTTATAATTATATCATTTGTATACATAAAAACTCCTTTTATAAAAATAAAAATTCAAACAAATTAAAATATACAACAATTATTTATAAATTTTTAAATCAAATTTTTATCAGGAATAAAAATGAAAAAAATAGGCTTTCTATTATCAGGCTCTGGTTCCACACTAAATAACTTGATACAAAAAATAAAAGAAAAATATCTTGAATGTGAAATCTCAGTAGTAATTTCAAGTAAAAAAGGCGTAAAAGGAATAGAGATAGCAAAAGAAAATAATATACCTTGTTTTATAGTTGAGTACTTAAAATACAAAAACGATATTGAAAAATACAGTAATGAAATAACAAAAATAATAAAAAAATATAGTGTAGACCTTATAGTTATGGGCGGATTTATGTCACTGTATAAAATACCAGATGAGTTTAAAAACAGAGTTATCAATATTCACCCTGCACTCATACCTGCTTTTTGTGGTAAGGGCATGTATGGAATAAAAGTACATGAAGCAGTTATTGAATATGGAGCAAAAATAACAGGTTGCACAGTACACTTTGTTGACAATGAATATGATCATGGCCCAATAATATATCAAGAAGCGATAAGGGTCTTACCTAACGATACCCCAGAAACTTTGGCAGAGAGAGTAAAAGAACTTGAAAGAAAAGTCTACCCATATGTCATAAAAAAAATTTTAGAAAAAAAATTTAAAATAAATGGGAAAAAAGTATTCTTAGAGGAGGACTAATATGATAAAAGAGTTATCTATATTTGTACAAAATCAAAAAGGTAAACTATCAATAATATCTAGAATAATGAGTGAAAACAACATAAGTATAAAAGGTTTTTCAGTGGATGACACAGGAGAAGGATATGGGATATTTAGAATAGTTGTTGACTATTGGGAAAAGGGGGAGGAAATACTAAAGAAAAATAATTTCACTGTTTCAGTAACAGACATATTGGCAGTAAAAATAGAGGATAAACCCGGTAGTCTATATAAAATACTTAAGATATTGTCTGATAAAAAAATAAACTTAGAATATACCTATCTACTAGCGAACTCAATAATAGGTATTAAATTAGATAATGAACCACTTGCAATACAAGTTTTAAGAGAAAATAATATAGAACTTATAGAAAATAATCTATCTATATGAAAGGACTAAAATATGTTTTGGGATGAAAAAATAGAGTTTATTGATGAAAAAGACTTAAGAGAACTACAATTTGAGAGGCTAAAAAAAACAGTAGAGAGAGCATATAGATCAGTTTTTTACAAAAAGAGATTTGATGAATATGGCATAAAACCATCAGATATAAAAGACTTGTCTGATATAAACAAGATACCATTTACAACAAAGGATGATCTTAGAGCAGCATATCCATTTGCAATGTTAACAGTCGATAAGTCTGAAATAGTAAGAATACATTCTTCCTCTGGAACAACAGGTAGAGCAACTGTAATAGGGTTTACAAAAAAAGATATAGAAACATGGACTGACTATGTTGCAAGGTCTCTATATATGATTGGGATGAGAAAAGGTGATGTGTTTCAAAATATGATGAGTTATGGTCTATTTACAGGAGGACTTGGATTACACTATGGTGCAGAAAAGATAGGAGCTACAGTAATACCTATAGGTGGTGGAAACACAGCCAAACAGATAAAGATGATACAAGAATTTAATACTAAGTTTTTACACCTAACCCCAAGTTATGCATTACATGTATCAGAAGAGATAATAAAAGAAGGCTTAGACCCAAAGACATTAGGTTTTAAAGGACTCATTGTGGGTGCAGAGCCTCACTCAGAAGCAACAAGAAAAAAACTTGAAGAAATCTATAACTGCCCAGCATTTAATTCATATGGTTTATCAGAAATGAATGGTCCAGGGGTTGGTTTTGAATGTGAATACAGAGAAGACCCACATATATGGGAAGATGGGTACATAATAGAAATAATTGACCCTAAGAGCGAAAAAAACCTACCTACAGGACAAGAAGGAGAACTTGTTATAACATCAATAAACAGAGAGGGAATGCCACTACTAAGATATAGAACCAAAGACCTAACATACATAAAAAAGGAAAAGTGTAAATGCGGTAGGGTCCATAGTAGAATAGGTAGAGTGCTTGGAAGGTCTGATGACATGATTATAGTTAAAGGTATAAATGTATTCCCATCTCAGATAGAAGATGTTATAATGCAAATACCAGAAGTGGGTAACAATTATCAAATAGTGCTAGATAGAAGAACAGACTACATAGATACAATCAAAATAAAAATAGAAATATCACCAAAGTTTTTCCATGGCAAGGTATCAGAATTAAAGAATATAAAAGATAAAATACAACATGCAATAAGAGAAGAAATAATGATAAATCCAGAAATAGAACTATTAGAACCACTTGCATTACCACCATCAGAAGGCAAAGCAAAAAGAATAATTGACTTAAGGGAGATTTAAAATAGTCAATCATTAAAGAATAGTTTTAACCATTTTAAGCGTTATGATTTCTCATTCATACAGTAAGATTACGACCTTAAGAGCCAGGTATCAGTTTTTATGAATAAAATCTCTCTTAAAATTTTTATTTTGCTTCTTTTCCAGGCTTAAAAGAAAAGAAGATATAGGCGTAGTTTAATATTTAGAGTTTATTTTTATATTATTTCTATAGTAAGATTACAAAAAATATGATGTTTTCTAAAAAAATTATGAAATTTTAGTTTTAGTTTAAAATTTTTTAACAAATTTTTAGTTAATCTCTTCTCTAAACTAGATTCTTGAGTTTTTAATGATTTATTAACATAGTCTTGCCTCCTTTAAAAAGGAGACAAAACAAAGTATATCTATACCCCGAGGTATGCCTTTTTTATGTGTTGATTATTTAACAATGCCTTGCCTTCATCCTTCATAACTATTCTTCCATTCTCAATAACATATCCAATCTGAGCCATCTCTAAGCTTTTCTTAACATTCTGTTCAACAAGTAGTATTGTAACACCTTCTTTATTAGCCTTTTTTAAAGCCTCAAAGACTGTTATACCAAGAGCAGGTGAAAGCCCTAATGAAGGTTCATCAACAAGCATAAGTTTAGGTCTTCCCATTAGTGCCCTTCCAACAGCAAGCATTTGTTGTTCACCACCACTCATAGTTCCCGCAGCTTGATTTATTCTCTCCTTTAATCTTGGAAACAATGAAAAAACAAAATCCATTGTATCTTTTTTCTTTTCCCATGCCTCTTTCACAAACATAGCCCCCATTTCAAGATTTTCATAAACACTCATTTTGGGAAATATCTGCCTGCCTTCAGGAACATGAGATATTCCATGACTTACTATATAGTTAGGGTCTTTATGTGTTATATCTTCACCATTATATAATATTTTACCTGACTTTGGTTTCAGTATACCATTTATTGTCCTCATCAAAGTAGTTTTGCCTGCACCGTTTGAACCAACTATAGATACTATACTACCTTTTGGAACCTCTATACTAAGGTCCCATAATGCTTGGACAAGGCCATAAAATACATTTATATTTTCTATCTTTAGCATACTTCCTCCTTGCCCAGATAAGCTTCTATAACTTCTTTTGACTTGACAACATCTTCATACTTTCCTTCTGTCAACTTTTCACCATAATTCATAACAAAAACCCAGTCTGCAAGCTCTTTTATTGTAAACATTATATGGTCTATCATTATTATAGAAATACCCTCATCTCTTAAACTGAATACTGTGTTTATCATCTCTCTTGCTTCAGCGTGATTTAGACCTTCCATTACCTCATCCAATAACATAACTTTTGGTGTAGTCCCATATGCTCTTGCAATTTCAAGTCTTTTTCTATAAGCAAGAGGTAATTCAGAACCTTCCATATCTTTATAGTCAGCAAGGCCAAATCTTTCGCATATAGACAATGCCTTTTCCTTGGCTTCTTTTAGTGAATACTTATGCCTACCAAACAGACAGCCTGTTGTTATATTTTCAAGAACTGTCATATCTTCAAAAGGTTGCATTATCTGAAAAGTTCTTCCTATACCAAGGTGACACCTCTGAGCAGGATTTGTGTTAGTTATGTCATGCCCTTCAAAGTATATTCGACCATCACTTACTGGAAAAACTCCTGATATTAAATTGAAAGTTGTTGTCTTTCCTGCTCCATTAGGCCCTATTATTGCAAGTATTTGTTTTTCATGAAGTTTAAGGCTTATATTATATACTGCTCTTAAACCACCAAAATATTTTGTTATACCTTTTGTTTCTATAATTACTTTTTCCATAGCCCAAGAACTCCTTTTGGTAAATATAAAATGGTTATCACTATTATCAAACCATAAACTATCATATACCCAAGACCTATTGTAGTGCTTAGAATCTCATCAAGAATTTTTAGTATTATAGCTCCAATTATTGGGCCGGTTGTAGAATATATACCACCAAATATAGCCATAGCAAGTGCCATAACACCAATGCTCAGGTTAAAAACACTATAGGGTTCTATGAAACCAGCAATAAATGCCTCATAACTACCCATTACAGAAGCAATTACAGCAGATATTATAAACATACTCACTTTTTGTCTTACTGTATTTATTCCCATAACTTTCGCTACCTGTTCATTTGTCCTTATCGCTGTGAATGAATACCAAAACTTTGACTTTTGAATATACTCTGAGATAAATATGACAACACCTAACGTTAGGAGTATAAGATAGTATATATAGAACTTATCACCACCAAACATAGGAGTAACTGATATTCCCTCTGAACCATGTGTTATATCTTTAATCTGAATAGTAATAGTCATAAGTATAAGAGAAAATGCCAAAGTCGCTATAGCAAAATACATACCTTTTAACCTTAATGTTAGATAACCAAGTATGAATGCAACTATTGCAGAAGCTATCATAGCTATGACTATCGAAACAAAAACTGGAAAACCTAGTGTTTTTACAAAAATAGCAGCAACATAAGCACCAAGCCCATAAAAACCAGGAACAGCAAATGAAGCCTGCCCTGTCCTTACAAGCATATCCCATGATAGAGCAAGAACAGCAAACATAAGTACATCTATTGATATCTGAAGAAAGTATTTTGTTCCTGGAATTAAAGAAACTACTAATGGAAAAATTATTAGTATTACAATACCCAACGAATTTAATCCGTTTTTACACAAAAAATCTTTTGTTTTTTTTACATTGCACATCATTTTTTAAATATCCCCTCTGGTTTTACTAAAAGAATAATAAGTATTATAAAAAAGAAAATACCTTCACTCCAACCACTACCACCTGGTACATATGTCCCTAATGCAGACTCTATTATTCCCAATATTATGGCTGACCATAATATACCTCTTAAATTACCCATACCTGCCATCATTATTATAGCAAATGCTTTTAGAGTATGCCCAAAACCCATAAACGGAGTTGCATACAATACTATAGATAATAAAACACCAGCAAGTCCTGCAAGAGCAACAGATATACCAAAAGATATTTTAAATATTTTAGCAGCATTTATACCAACAACATAAGACCCATACTTATTTTGCTCAACTGCCCTCATTGACTTTCCAAGTTTTGTCTTGTTTAGGATATAAAAAAGAGATAAAACAAGTATTAATGCAATAATAAAAACAAGAGTCTTTGAAAAACTTATGCCTACTCCACCAACATCCCATGCTAAAGACCTATAAGAAGGGTCTATTGCCATAACCTCTTTGCTACCTGCATAAAGTACAGCTATATTTTGAAACACTATAGATATACCGAATGTAAGCAGTAGTTGATTTACCTCTTGTGAATCAAGTACTTTTTTTAACGATACCTCATAAACACCAACCCCTAAGAGCAAGATTATAAAAGATGCTATTATTACTGACAATAGTGGGTCAATGCCAAAACCATAAAGTATTACTGACAAAAATGCACCCACCATAAGAAACTCACCATGTGCAAGGTTCAATATTCCAACAACACCAACAGCCAATGCAAGTCCCAAGGTAGTGATCATATAAATACCTGATTGTAGTATACCATTTACTAAAACTTGTATAAAAGTAGTCATGCCTATTACCTTTTTATTTTTTTCTATTTAATATTATAAAATTTTTTTAAAAAATTTTATAAAAAACATCTACTAGATAATAAAAAAGGTCACCCAGTCTATATAACATAAACTGAATGACCTTTAATATTTTTTTACTTAGCTTATTTTCTATCTTTCCATTTTGGAGCAGGATATACTAGATCAGCAGTTTTATATTCAGATGGATAAACTATTTCCATCTTTCCATTTCTAAACTGAGTTGTAAGCCATTGAGTGAAACCTTGGTATTTTATCTTTTGACTTGGTTTGAATGTTAGTTTTCCAAAAGGAGTATCAAGGTTTTGAGCAGCCAATGCTTGTATTACTTTATCCTTTTCTTCACTTCCAGCAGCCTTTATTGCTTCAGCAACACTTATAACATTTGTATATCCAAGTGGTTGCCAGTAAGTATTTGGGTCTTTTCCATATTTCTTTTTAAAAGTTTCATTAAACTTTTTTGTTCCTTCATAAGGAAAGTCTGGTGTCCAGAAGTTTAACTGAGCAACATATTCACTTATTGGCATCTTTGCAAACTCTTCTGGCCATGCAGGTGGAACTGGGTATACTAATTTTGGATTAACATCAAGTTCCTTAACAGCATTCATTAGAGGTATAACGTCAGCACCATAACATATAACATATAATATGTCAGGGTTAGTATTTTTTACTTTTGTTAATAGAGGAGTAAAGTTAGCAGAACCACTCTTAAAAGACTCTTTTACAACAACTTTAAAACCTTTTTCATTAAACATAGGTTCAGCCAATGCAACACCACCTGAACCAAATGCTGAGTCTTCATATAGTATTGCTATTGTTTTTGCTCCAGTAGACTTAAAGAAGTTTGCTGTTGATTCTATGTTATAATATTCCCATGGGTGATAATGGAAAAACCAATCAGCATCTGCAAACTTTTCTTCTGCAAATCTAGAAGCAGCACCAATCCAAGCCATTATAGGTTTATAATTCTTAACTGTATCTGCTATACCTATAGTAACTCCACTTCCCAAACCACCTATAAGGTATTTAACCTCATCTTTGCCAAGCAATTTCTCAACCTTAGCTATAGCTTGTTTTGGATTATTTCCATCATCTTCATATATTAATTCTATCTTTTTTCCAAGAATACCACCACTGTTGTTTATCTCTTCAACTGCAAGGTCCATTCCTTCTTTAGTTGCTATTCCTGAAGATGCAGCAGGACCACTTAACGGAGTTAATACCCCAAATACAATCTTGTTTCCTTTACCACAGGAAACAAACATACTTACAATTATAACCGTAAGTATGAGTTGTAATAATTTCTTCATCTTTTAAACCCTCCTAAAAATTTTGAAAAATATAATTATATAATTTTGAAAAATATAATTATATAATTATAATTAATAATATTATTAATTTTTTTTAATGTCAAGAAATTTTTTACAAAAAATTAAACCTTAGTTTTAGTTAAAAGGAGAAGGATAATGAGAAAAATTATTTTATTTTTTATAGTGATCCCTCTCATAATATTTGGGATTGAAATAGACAAAAACTTAGTTAAAAACTATAAAAATGAGTATATAATATATATTAAAAAGTCTGAGTTTAAAATGTATGTTTTAGACAAAAGTCTCAATAAAATAGAAGAGTTTTCTGTAGGTTTAGGTCTTGAGGAAGGACAAAAAATTATGGCTGGAGATAATAAAACACCTGAAGGAATATATTATGTAACAGAAATTTTAAGCTTAGATTCACCAAAAGATAGTGAATCTTATAAAAAACTTGAAAAAATGAACAGAATATATTTTAGAGCAAAAGATGGACACTACAAGTTTGGAAAACCAAATGAAGACTTGGGTATAAATGCTTATGGACCAAGATTCTTTAGAATATCATATCCAAATGAAAATGATATAAAAAGATTCAATGAACTTAAAAAGAAGGGATTAATTCCACAGAAAGCAAGCATTGGCTCAGGTCTTGCAATTCACGGAACATGTGATGAACCATCAATAGGGCATAGAGGCTCATCTGGTTGTATAAGACTAAGAAACTCAGATATTGTAAAACTTGATAAATATATAAAAATAGGCACTATGATTTATATAGAAAAATAGATTAAAATTTTAAAACTAAAATTTGACTTTTTTATAATTTCTGATATAAATTTTAATTATAATTTTTACGATCCCTGATAGCTCAGTCGGTAGAGCGGGTGGCTGTTAACCACTAGGTCGCAGGTTCGAGTCCTGCTCGGGGAGCTTTTCTTTAAAAAATCTTATAAGATAAAATCAATTCTTTTTATCTAGTTAGTTCTTTAAAAATTTTTATCATTCAAAATAAGTCTTTTTCTTAATTTATATTTTATGTAGGGATTCAAGGCTTGTATGATTAGTTTTAAGGATAGCCTTAGAAGTTTTTTTTGCTTATTTTCTTTTCTAGGTAAATAAAAAAAGAAATTAAAATAGTATTTAGCTAAAACATATTCACCTCTATTAATACTAAAAAATCAAGATTATTTAAGTTTTTAACTTTTTTTAAAAATACTTTTTTATTTTTTTCTGTATTATTAATTAATATTTATATATAATAAAATAAAAGTCGCTTACATTAGTATTATCTCCACACAATAAATAAGTTAATATTTATATATAATAACATAAAAGAGGTTAGACTATGGACAAAAATCAAAAAAAGACATTTTTACTTATTTTGATATTATTAGGTTTCATAGTTCAGTGTGGCATAGCCTATAGGAATGATGAGGTAAGTAGGTTTATAGGACAGACTGAATCTGCATTAACAAGCTATTATGAACCTCCAGCCGCTGTAACATATGACTCTGAAGGAAGAAAAGTACTTTTGTTTGAATGGACTACTGAAAGTCAAAGATCAGGTAGAGTGTGGACTGACTCATCTGGTGTCACTCACTATGAACCACCACAAACAATAACTCATGTTGAACAGAGAGAATATGTTCTTGATAAAACGGGTAGAGTAATTAAAGGCAAGTGGAGATTCTATTAATAATTAAAAAAGTTTACAATAATAAAAACTAAAGGAGTATTAATGAAAAAGTTTATAAAAATATTTATATTCTCATTTATAATATTAAACTCATCATTTAGTATTAATCTATGGTTAGACTTAGAAACTGGATTAGTATTCCCAGGTTATAATGATGTTAAAATACCTGCTGATACTGGAACAAAGTTTTCACTAAAAGATGATATAAAACCAAATGAAAAATTGTTTTATAGAATACAAACAGGTATTAACTTAAACAAGAAACATCCAATATTTATACTTATTGCTCCTCTAACAATAAATGGCGAAGGCACTTTAAAAAATTCAATCAACTTTACTGGAGTAAATTTCCCAATAGGTGCAGAAGTAAAAAGCAAGTTTGTATTTAACTCTTATAGATTAACTTATTTATATTCTTTTTACAATGAAGATGACCTTAGAATAGGTGCAGGAATAACAGCAAAAATAAGAGATGCTGAAATTACTCTTACAGATAATTTAGGTAATAAAGGTACCAAGAAAAACACAGGTTTTGTGCCATTAATACACCTAAGATTAGAATGGTTTACATTAAATAAAATAAGTTTATTGATAGAAGGTGATGGACTTATAGCACCCCAAGGAAGGGCTGAAGACTTTCTGTTCGGATTTAACTATTACATAAATAAGGACTTAAACCTAAAGATTGGATATAGAGTATTGGAAGGTGGCTCAGACAAAGGTGGTAATGTTTATACTTTTAGTATGTTTAACTACTTAATAATAGGTCTTAACTTTAGATTTTAGGCTTAAAATAATATTTTAAAGATAATTGGTAACTACTCAAAAATTAAGTTTTTAATCTGTAAAAATTAGTAACAATTTTAAAGAGAATTATATTTGTTGATTTAACTATACAAGGACTTAAGGTTAATATGGGGGATTAGATTTTAGAACAAAAACTAACCTTTCTCCCAGCTTATTTGTTTCTCCTTTTAGTGCACAAAATAAAAAATATATTGTTACTATTTATTAAAATAAGGCTAATTTGGTTATTATAATCTTAGGAATTACCAAAATACAATTTTTTCAAAAATACAACTTCTCCTTACAGTTTTTTAAATAAGTTTTTTTCTTTTTGTATAAACCAGTATTTTTGAGTTTTCAATGATCTATTTATTATATTTTATCTAATAAATAAACTAAAAGGAGTAAAAAATGGAATTGTTAGAAATAATAAAAAAGAGAAGGAGCATAAGAGAGTTCTTAGATAAAGAAATAGAAAAAGAAAAAATAGAGAAAATAGTTGAAGCAGGACTATGGGCACCATCTGCTGCTAATAGACAGCCCTGGAAAATAGTAGTAGTAAAAGACAATAAGATAATAAACAAATTAAAAGAATTAACCTTCAAGGCTTTTAAAGAATACACAGAAGAAAAACTCTCAAGGTTATATCCAAAACACCCTATAGTTGTAACATCAACAGGAAGTTTTTCAGAAACTTTTGGAAATGCACCTATAGTAATATGTGTATTTAATGAAATACTTGAAAATGAGCATGAGACAAAACTTGCTATGCAAAGTACATGTGCTGCAATACAGAATATGCTACTTGAAGCTTCAGAACTTGGTATAGGTTCTTGCTGGGTCTCTGATATAATTCTATACTCAGAAGAAATAGCAAAAACAGTAGAGCTAGAGCCAAACAAATACCAGCTTACAGGAATAATTCCTATGGGATATCCAGCAAAAGAAGCAAAACCAATACCAAGGAAAGAAATGAGAGTACTTTATATTTAAGCCCTGTCAAAGAATGGGTTTTTTGACATCACAGATAAAGGTATGCCAAATACTATTTTTACATCTTTCTCAAAATAGCCTAACTCTATAGCGGCAAGACCTATTGTATACATTACTCTGTTATCAATTCTGTTGTCAGCTGCTATTGAAACTGCCGAGCCTATTGCTATACCCAAGTCAACAGTATTAAAACTGCATGGTACATTAATATATTTTGCTTTCTCTTCACAGTTTAAAAATCCACATAAACCACACTTTTTAAGACCTAAAGGTTTTATCTTTGTCCCTATGAGCACTATAGCATCAGAATAAAGTATGTTATCCCCATCTCTTAATAAAGACTTTTGATCATACTTTTCACCAAGTTCAAGCATTTTTGAAGACAATTTCTTTATATCTTCCCCAATTAAAACTCTTGTTGATATAATGTCCACTCCTCTTCCCTTAGGTGCTGTAATAGCAGCAATACACATCTTTTTTGCGATTGACTCTATCTCTTCCTTATAAAAGTCATTAAAATTCTCTATCATTTTACAACTCCTTTTGCTGTATATTTAACCCCATTTTTTCTTATATATTTCCTCAAGTTCTTTCTTTCTCTCTTCAGCCAATTTTTTTACCGACATTTCAAACTCTGGAAACTTTCTTATTATATTGTCAAAAGTTTCTTTATCAAGTATATACATATCACAGAAAGTCAATGCCCTTATACTTGCTGTTCTAGGAACACTAAGTAACAATGAAATCTCCCCAAAAAACTGCCCATCCTTCAATAAAGCTACCCTTGAACCATCACTTGATAAAACTTCAACCATACCCTTACTTATAAAAAACATTTCACGACCTATCTCACCCTCAACAACTATATAATCACCTGGAGCAAAAACAACAGGAACAAGATTAAGTATTATCCTTCTTATTATTGTAGTATTTGCACCTCTAAAAATAGGGACTTTTTCAATTATTTCTTTATGTAAAAACATTGAAAGCTCAACCTTCATAGGTAAAGGCAGGTCTCCTAATATAGTTACTTCATCATATCCTTTACGTGTCTCCCATAGATAGTGATAATAGTTATTAACCTTTTCTACAATATGAGTTGGTATATTTCTGTACTTAAAAAATGTATTGATCCTTTCAATCTTTTCTTGAAACTGTTTCCTTGCAATATCAATGTTAGCTAATAGACTTGATATATTACCTATTATAAAACCATACATACCAACACCAATTATCTCAACTATTATAGTAAAAATAATCTGAATATTATTACTTGGAGTTATATCACCATAACCTATTGTAGCCATAGTGGTCAAAGTCCAATAAAAAGCCCTAAGATAGTTTTCAGAATTTGTTAATGCTTGATCAAACTTCCCCACTAACATCCAGCCGCATGATATAAAATGTATAGCCAAAAACATCCAGAATATCATTAAGAACATCCTAAGTATTGCTGGATTAAATATGTTTTTAGATCTTATATACCTTATAAAGTTGCTCAGTTTATAAAACTTAAATAATCTTAAGACTCTTAAAACTCTTATAAATACTACATCAGGGCTAATTGACTCAATAAGTTCAAAAGGTATTGCAGTTATTATATCTAAACATATGTTAAATTTTAAATAGTTTTTATTCAATAATATTTTCTTATTTTCTTTATAAAAGAGATTAAAAAATATATCAAATATAAAAATTATTGTGATAAATAAAAATGAAATATCAAAAAACAATGACTTTATAGAAAAAACAATATGAAGAGGTAGCAGTACAGCAAAAAATGTTGTAGAAATTAATATTAATAAATCCCAAAAAGTCTTCAATCTATTATAAAAAACCATGAAAAACCCTATTTTTTAAATATTATCGGTTAATATAGATTTAAAATTTTAGTTTCGTTTCTAAAAAAATAGTTAAAACAAAGACCTAAAAACGTAAAAGTTTAAAAAAATATATTATTTAGTTAAACTTTAAAAAATAAGTTCTTAATCATTTTAAAGCATATTATTTAGTTTTATTAGTACAAGTATGTATGGTATATAAAGATGTAAGATTTATTTTTTAGGATAAAAACTTTCTTTACCAGTTTTTTTTTGCTTCCTTTATTTTTTAGGATTAAAAAGAGAAAATTAATGAAAAATTAGGTAATGTCAAGTTAATTGTGTCAGGTATCCCTCTTGAAAGATTTTTATTCATTAAATGCCTCCTCAAAAAATATTTAAGTACCTTAATTCTATCACTTAAGCCTGAAAAAAAATAATGCTCTTACTACATTATCCAACATAAAAGTAACCCTTTTGCGTTCGGGTATTATAGATGGTTTAAAATTACCATCTTATGTTCAAGGTATAAGCTCCATATCTACAAATATCGTCTTTGGTGTCCTTCTATAGTATCCGTTGCCTCTTGCCTCAATAGCTTTTTTTGTCTAATTTCCTGCAGTTATATAATACAACCCTTCAAGAGGAATTTCAATGACACAATTAATTATACACTACCATATTTTTATATTCAAATAAGACTATACATTTAATCTAAGTTTTTATAGCAATGTAGAGACTACAAAAAATATAAAGTTTTTTTAAGATTTTATCTTTACACTATCTTTGATGTTTTTATAATTTGATAATTATTCAGAACTTTCATTAAAAAGAGTTATATCTTCACTACTAACAGAATTGTTTTTAACAATATTTGATGGATTTTTTATAACCTCTATCTTTCTTGTAGCCTTCTCTAAAAACTTTACACAGTCTTTATACAAAGAAAGGCCCTCAGCATATAATTCTATTGATTTTTCGATCGTTGTATTCTGATCTTCCATTAGTTGGATTATTTCTTCCAATCTCTTTATCTTGTCTTCTATAGACATTTAAGACCTCTTAAAAATGAAAGAGCGGGTGATCGGAATCGAACCGACGTCATCAGCTTGGAAGGCTGAGGTTCTAGCCATTGAACTACACCCGCTTTTAAGGTAAATAAAATTTATAAAAAAAATTTTATAAATCAAAAATTTTATACCACTTATTCAATACTTAAAAAATATGTTATCAATTTTTAAAAACTTGTTTTAATCATCTAAAATTATTTTTTCTCTTAATTATGACAAAAGGATTTAGATCTATCAAATAATTAAAAAACCCCATAGATAAACTATGGGGTTATATTATATCTACCTATTATCAATCTCTTTAACTTTCACTCCAGATGAGTTATAGAACTCTATCCATTCAGGATTAAGATCATTTTTATGGAACATCACCATTTCAGCGAAACCATAACTATTTTCATTTTCACTCTTTATATAAACCTCAGTCTTAAATATACTGTTGTTGATATAATACGAAATCCTTGACGAATAAGGTTTTTTAACATACAAGGTCTCAACCTTAAGTATAGTACCAGTATTCGCATCATAACTGATTATCCTTGAATTATACCCAGTAGTTTTAGTAAAGTCATCTGTATAGAACCTTTGTAACATATATATCTTTCCATCATTCCTATAATATATTATATCCTTATAATAACCTGAAGTTTTTACAAAATCATCTGTGTAATAAAACTCATCAAGTATCTTCTTACCTTTATCTTTTAGTGGCACAATTGCTTTTATTCTGCTCTTATTACCCAGATTTTGAACAAGTTCACTCGCCTTCTCTTTATATGTTTTAACATCTGTTGTTTTTATTTTTTGAGAATCTTCTTCAAGTTTTGAAGACTCACTCGTATAACCTAAAACAATCCTACTTGGGTTACTATAACCTACAGTATTTCCTGCAATAACATAGTAATAATAAAACTAACATAGTAATAATAAAACTCATTTGAGGATAAGTTCTTATCTTCAAGACTAGTCATCTCTACTTTAGCCAATTCTATCCATTTTCTTGTTTTCATATCCCACTTTTTAACTATATAAAACTCTGCATCTTCTACCTCATCCCATGAGATAACTATCTTATCCTTAAAATTACCCAATGATGCTTTAATCTTTGAAGGAACAAAAGGTATCTTCTTTTGTTTTTCTTCAGGTACTTCTATGCTTATAGTATCACTTTGTATTCCCAAACCGCTGTTATTAAAACCAGTAACAGTATACCAATATTTACCTGGCTTAAGAGTCTCAGAAAATGTTGTCTCCTTAACCTTAGCAACAATTATATACTCTTTAGTATTCATATCAAACCTATTTACAATATATCCATCACTCTCCATTACTTTATCCCAGAAAATCTTAACAACCTTATCTTCATATACACCTCTTAAATTCTGAACTTGACCTGGTTTTTCAACATTTATATTTTTATTATCTTCTTTCTTACCAATAACCTTAATAGGATACCCAGAATCTACTGCACTTAAAATACTTATTCCATTTTTATTGACAGACTTAATACCATAAAAATACCATTTAAACTCAACATTGTTATCAAAATATTCTATATCAGAAACTGTTACAACCTTAGTAAAAGGACCTTCCTTATATAATGACCTATAAACTTCATAAGAATCAGCATCCTCAACAGGTTCCCACTTAATCCTTATCTTGCCTTCAAAAACTCCTTTAGAAACACTAACACTAGAAGGAGGATTAGGAGATTTATCTGGTTTTGAGTCAATTACATCATACATAACATACGCTTGTTTAACTAATGTTTTAAAAACATTATAATCAACCCAAGCATAACCCTTATCTCCCCAATAAGTGCCCCATGAGTTCTGAATTTTAAAAGCATTTTTAGAATCATCATACCCCACAACAAGCATTGCATGTCCACCCATATTTTTTCCTGAAAAAGAGTTATACAATCCACCTCTATAGTTATAAAAGTTTTCATATATAGTCATACCTATTACTATTGTATTTCCAGATGCAAGAACTTTTTTTAGTCCTGTTACATCATCTGCTGCTACTCTCTCCCATCCTTTAGCCTTGTATAGTGAAGCCTCTCTCCTTGCCTCTTCATTAGGCATCCTTTTATAGTTATTTGGGTCATATGGCATTTTTGAAAGTGTTGCAACACCTTGGCTCTTAACAAGTTCTAAAGCCTCATGTATATATGATCCCCCCCCTGTTGGTGAATTATCAAGGTGTATCTGATTGTATATGTATGCAGGAGAAAATATTGTTTTATCTGAAAAATCCCAACCTCTCTCAATCTTTTCATGAAAAGACTTATATGCATAAGCAACTGACCATGCCACACAACTACCTTGCATGCCTTGATTCCCTGGTGTTGGTAAATATGCTGAAAGATCAACACTTGAAGGAAGCTTAGACTCTGAAGCAAAAGAACTTGACTTAAATGAAGCCTCAAGTGCAGGTGGTGTTTCAACAAGACCAGTAGACTTTCTCTCTTGTTCTGAGTTTGAGACCAAACTAAAACTTAAAAATAAAATAAAAAAAATTATAGAAGAATATTTCATAACAACCTCCTTACATAATTTCTAATACATATTTTTTTTCTTCCATTATCTTATCTTTTTCCCATGACCTGTAGAGTTTAAACTCTATATAACCATTACCAGATTCTTTTGCCTTAAACAGAAATATAACTTTCAACCTCCCGCCAATAACCATTTCATTATTTCTTTTTTGATTAATATCAAAAAACTCCTTTTTTATAAACTCTATATTGTTAGAAATATTAGTAATATTCCACTCATATCCAGTCCCCCCTGAAATTTCAAGCTCTACTATAAAAAACTCTCCAGAACCTATTTTCTTATTTTCATCAAGGCTCTTATATTCTCTCTTTATCTTTTCATATTCATATCTTACACTCTTTTCTCCACTACACTTATTTATAAAAACACTAGAAAAAATAAGAAGAGAAAAAAAAATAGTAGTTAAAAGTTTATGATTTCTTTTCATTATTTTACCCCTAAAATTTTATCAACAATTTTCTCAACTCTCTCCTCGTCGTTCTTATCAGCATTAGTAGTAAATGAAAGTTCTTTCTCTGTCCATAACTTAACATCTATAAAATCACTTTCACCATCAATCTTTATAGCCTTACCCTCTTTATTGTATACTATAAGTACTTCATCTATATTCTTTATCTTCCCCGCAACAGGATATCCCTTATAGTCACTGTTGTGATACCCAAACTGCATCCTCTGATTTGTATCAAGCTTCCTTATTGAAGATATCTTCCCATAGGAAGGTAGTGTCTGATATGAGTGATATGTTATTGTAAGATCCCCTATCCTCATAATCTTACCATAATGTGCCTCAGATTCACTTTGATCATAATACTTTATCTCAATATCACCTATCTTAACAGGTTGGCCTATCAAAGCCTCATGCCCAACTGTTCTCCTCTTTATTACAACATCACCAACCCTCTTTAACTTACCATTAAGTACTCCCTCTTTGTAGTACTCAACATCTTCTGAACCCTTAACCTCTATCTCCCATTTGCCCTCTTCACTCATAATAGCAAGTAAACCTTTACCATTTTCCCTAAAGTCAAACACAAGCCCAACCTTACCATCTTCAAATACTGATACATAGACTTTAGGCATCCTAGCATACGAGACACTAATTGTAAAAATTAGAATAAATAAAAAAACAAGTCTCATCACAAGTTTCATAAAAAGCCTCCTGTATTTTGTTTTCAAACTTCATTAACTCATATATTATATGTTAATAACAATAACAAAATTTTTAAAATAAATAAAAAAATTTTATTTTAAAATTTTAAATATTCTCTATATATTATATATATGTATATATAAAAAATATCTTGGGGGTTATCATGAAAAGAATTATAAATATAATACTCAGTTTTTTTATCATTATTTTCATTATATCCTGTAAAAAAACAAGTGATAAAATAGACATAGTCGTAAGTATAAAACCTATAGAACTCATTATAAGAGAAATGATAAAAGATGAAAAAATATACACAGTTGTGAAAGACTCACCACATCACTACAGCCCATCTTTGTCTGACTATAACGCTATAAAAAACTGTAAATATTATCTCTATCTAGGTATACCAACACTTGAGTCTGAGATAATGTTAGAAGATTTCATAAAAGATATAAAAGACTATAGATTCTACAATTTCTATAAAGACCTAAAAATTATAAACATAAATGGCAAAGACCCAAATCCACACGCCTGGTTATCTTTTGATAACTCTATAATAATAGCAGAAAAGATAAATAACATACTTAAAGACTATACTAATAGTGAAAGTCTTAACATCTTTAAAAATAAGGTATTAAGTTTAAAGGAAGAATATAAGAAAATAGCAAACAAATTAAATAACTACAACATTGTACAGATACACCCTGCATGGGACTATATTTTTAACGAAATAGGAATAAATATTCTAACGCTTTCAACAGGAGAGGTTCATAATATTTCTATAAAAGAAATTAATGACCTTATAAATAAACTTGATAATAGGAAAAAAACAGTTATAATAATATCTGGAGAGTTTAAAGGTGAGTTGCCATCTACAATAAAAAACATAAGTAATAACATTATAGAACTAGACCCACTTGGATATAAATTTAATTCTTACATAGAACTTATGGAATATAATCTTAAACAACTTGGAGACATAAAATAGTGTTTTTAAGAGTAGAAAATATTAATTATTCATACAATAAAGAAAGTATATTGGAAAACATAAACTTCTCTCTTGAAAAGGGAGAAGTATTGTTTACCATAGGTCCCAATGGCGGCGGAAAAACAACACTTGTAAAAATTATACTTGGAATTATAAAACCTGATACTGGTAGAGTTATGATAAATAACTTGGAATTAAGTAAAGCAAATATAAAAATAGGATACCTTCCTCAAGTCACAACACATGAATCGATAAATCAAAAAAAAATAAAATTACCAGTATACGAGGTAATAGAGCAGGGGATTTATAAAAAATTAAACAGAAAAGAAAGGTCAGGACTGATAGAGCATATTGCAAGAAGACTTGATATTATAGAAATATTGTATAAAAACTTCAATATGTTATCAGGAGGCCAAAAACAAAAAGTCTTACTTGCAAGAGCAATAATAGACAACCCTGACTTATTAATACTTGATGAACCTAATACTGGCCTTGATTATACAAGCCAAACATCAACATTCAATCTTATAGAAGAACTTAAGAGTAAAGGAATAACAACAATTATAATAACACATGATATTTCACTAATACCGCAAAACTCAGCAAAGATAGCATGCCTATATAAAAAGATACACATACATGAAAGACCTGAGTCACTACTTGAATGTCCTATAATAGGATCTTCAATAGATAAAGGAATGGAGTTTATACTCCATGGTTCAGGAAAACCACACAGGATATTAGAAAAACACTGATGGATATATTTGTTTTAATAATTATATCATTACCTATAGGAATAATATCTTTCTTCATAGTAAATAAAGAATTAGGATTTCTTGCTGAAGGAATAGCACACATATCCTTTGGTGGTTTAGCCATTGGCATTGTTCTTAATATATCTCCTTTCTGGGTTGGAACAACATTTTCGGTATTATCAGGTTTAATAATAGGTTTTCTCGTAATAAAGAGCAAAATATCAGAAAATCTTTTTATAGGTGTATTCCTCTCATTTTCTATGTCATTAGGTGTAATATTGATAAAATTAAGTAATAACTATGGGGTAGACCTTTTCTCATATCTGTTTGGAAGTATGTTAAATGTTGATACATCAAAACTTCCATATATTGCATTATTTTCAATCCTAATAGTTTTATTGTTTTTATTTTTTAGAAAAAAAATTATTGGAATAATATTTGACCCTGTTTTTTTAAAGATAAAAGGAATAAAAATTGAAAAAATATACTATGGCATAATGATAGTAATATCTTTCTCAATAATATATCTAATAAAGATAATGGGGATAATAATGATAAGTGGTATGCTTATAATACCGGGTCTAACAGGTTTTTTTATAAGTAAAAACTATAAGACAGAAGTTTTATTATCAATAATATCTTCGTTTTTAATGATATCCTTAGGTATAATACTATCTTACTCATACAGTTTCTTGCCGACTGGCCCTAGTGTTATAATTGTTGGATTTATTGTATTAATCCTATCAGCTATATTTAACAAGATAAAAAAAGTTAGATAAAATTTCAAGATATTTTTAAAATTTTAAGTACTAAACACTTAATAAAAGGCCCATAAGGGCCCTAAATTTACTAAATATATTTAGAGAAAAAATAGATTATCCCATTATATCCATACCAGTGTCTATTGAATACAAGGTACCTGTAACTGACTTATTCTTTAATATTGTTAAAGCAAGACTTGCAATATCTTCTTTTTTAACATTTCTTTTTAGAGGTGACTTTTTCCTTGCTGCCTCAAGTATTTCAAGGACATTACCAAGTTTTGATAATGACTTTGTTGGAATTGGACCTGGAGCTATTGAGTTTACTCTTATATTTTTAACCTTACCTAAAGACTCAGCAAGACCTCTAACTATTGACTCAAGAGAAGCCTTTGTTGCACCTATTACATTAAATCCTGGTACTGCCAACCTTGCAAGCCTACTTGATAAAGCTAATATAGAGCCTTCTTCTCTTAAATTATCTATTAACTTACCAACTATCTCAATAAGTGAGAAAGCCCCAATTCTTATCGCATTTGCAAACTCTTCCCACTCAACTTGAAGTAGAGACACAACAGGTGAGTTAGCAGAGCCTGAGTATGCTATACCATGAACTAGAGCATCTATCATAATACCATCTTTTTTAACCTGGCTAGTAAAGTTTTCAAGGTCTTCATCATACCTTGCATCATATAAATAAGTCTTTTTTATACCTATTTCATTATCTATCTCTTTAACACTTTTTTCAGTCTCTCTTTGATAGGTAGCATAAACATCATATCCATTCTTAATCAACTCTTTTGCTATATAATAGCATATACTATCTTCATTCCTTATACCTATTACTAATGCATTCTTTTTCATTTTACCTCTCCTTAAAATTATTTATTTTGCAGTAAAAACAACGCCTTCACCACAATCAACAAGATAAACTGCACCATTTATAGAAGAGTTTGATATCATTTCATAAGCCATAACACCTATGTCCTCAAGTGTTGCTGTTCTGCCTATTGGTGATGTCTTCTTTACAGCCTCTATTAACTTGTCAAATCCTGATATACCACTTGCTGCCCTTGTCCAAACTGGTCCAGGTGATACTGCATTAACTCTTATACCCTTGTCTCCTAATTCACTTGCAAGCCCCCTAACCAGAGACTCAAGTATATTTTTTACAGGTCCCATCATGTTATAACCCTCTACTGCTACTTGAGAACCTCTATATGATATTGTCAATACAGAACCATCAGGGTTAAAAACATCTGCATTTAATAATTTTCTTGTTATATCAACCATAGAAAAAGCAGATATAAGAGTTGCTTCTTTAAAGCTTGCCCAAGACACTTCATACAGCGGTTTTTTTATTTCTGAAGCAAATGCTATACCATGTACAAATGTATCCAACCTAATATCTTTTTCTTTTAAATACTTTATAATTTGGTTTAGCTGATCATCATCCCCAACCCTATAAGGAAATAGTTTTTCAACACTGAGTTCATCAGTAACTTCTTTTACATGAGGTAAAGCCTTTTCATTAAGATATGTTGCTATTATGTTGTATCCATTGTTGTATAATTCTTTTGCAATAGCAGCACTTATACTACTCCTATTGGCTATCCCAATAACTAATGCATTCTTTTTTGCCATCTTACCTCCCTAAAAATTTATTTTTATTAGAAAAAATTATTTTGCATACTCAACAATTCTTGTCTCTCTTATTACACTAACCTTTATTTGGCCTGGATATTTTAATTCTTTTTCTATCCTATTAACAATATCTCTTGCAAGTATCTTAGCATCCTCATCAGTTGTATTCTCACTATTTACTATAACCCTTATCTCCCTGCCCGCCTGTATAGCATAAGCCTTTTCAACCTTTGGAAACGATAAAGCAATATTTTCAAGGTTTTCAAGTCTTCTTATATAATTTTCAAAAGTGTCTCTCCTTGCACCAGGTCTTGAAGCAGAGACAGTATCAGCTATCTGAATCACAAACCCTTCAAGAGATATAGTCTGAGCATCACCGTGATGTGATAGTATAGCATTCACAACAACCTCATTTTCTCCAAATCTCTTTGCAAGTTCAGCCCCAGTTATTGCATGTCTCTTCTCCTCATTTATAACACCCTTCCCTATGTCATGCAAGAGACCCGCCCTTTTACATATCTCTTTATCAAGCCCCAACTCCAGAGCAATTATACTTGCTATCCTTGCCACTTCTTTTGAATGTGCAAGTACATTCTGACCATAGCTAGTTCTGAACTTAAGCCTTCCAACATATTTTTTTAACTCTGTACTTATATTATGTATTCCTAATTCATAACAAGCATTATCACCCTCAGAATATATTATCTCATCTATCTCTTCCTTAACCTTCTCTACTATCTCCTCTATTCTTGATGGTTGTATTCTCCCATCTGCAACAAGTACTTCTATTGCTCTCCTTGCTGTCTCCCTCTTTATCGGATCAAAACTTGACAATACTATTGCTTCAGGTGTATCATCAACTATAACATCAACACCAGTTACTGTCTCCAATGCCCTTATATTTCTTCCCTCTCTACCTATTATTCTACCTTTGACCTCTTCATTAGGAAGATTAACAGTCGATATAGTTGTCTCAGAAGTTACTTCAGAAGCTATTTTTTGAATAGCATATATAACAATCTCTCTTGCTTTTTTGTCAGCAATTTCCTTTACTTCTTCTTCTTTCTTTCTTATAAACTCATAAACTTCTTTGTTTATCTCTTCTTTTGTATTTTCAAAAAGTATTTTTTTTGCATCTTCCTTAGTAAGTCCTGATATTCTTTCTATCTCTTTTTGCATATCCTGCTTTCTTTTTTCTATCTCTTTTATCTCTTCTTCTATCTTCCTCTCTTGAGATATTATTTCAAGTTCCCTCTTATTTACATTCTCTTCTCTCTTTTCAATATTTTCTTCTTTCTTAATAAGTCTTAATTCTACATTCTGTAATTCTTTTTTCTTTTCATAAAGATCATCTCTCGTTGCATCTAATTTCTTTCTTTCCTCTTTTATAATCTCTCTTTGATTATTTACATACTCTTCTATTTCCCTTTTTTTTCTCTCTGCTTCGGCTAATATGTTTTTAGCTTTTAGGTCTGAAGATCTTAAATTGTTAACACCATATATATATCTTATTAAATAACCTATTATCAGCCCAACAACGCCAAAAAGCAGAGAGGTTATAAAATTATCCATACAACCCCTCCATACTTTTGATTATAACTTAATAAAATTATAAATAATTTTCACCTATTCCAAAGAATATAAAATAAATAACTCATTTAAAAGCTAAAAAGTCAAGAGTTATAAATAATAAATAGCCAATAATTAAAAAATAGTTTCTTACTTTTTCCTTCCAAAGTGTATAAGTAGGTATAACTTACAGAGTTTAAAGATTAATTTTTATGCCCAAAAACTTTTTTACAAGTTTTATTTGAAGTTTAAAAAAAGTCAAAGGTGACCCTTATATTCAATAGGGTATTATACCTTATATAAAAGACAATAAAAACAGAAGAATTCTTTAAAAAAATCAAATCTTATTTTAAAGTACTTAAAATACTTTTAATCATCTTTTTGGCTTCTTCAAAGTCTTCAACAAAGTCTATTTCCATAGCAGGATACATACTCGTATCTATGCCATAAAAATCAAAACCATTATCTATCATTTCTTTAAAAGAAGCCTCATAAAACTCATTGGTCTTGCCCTCTTTTATTATTCTTTTTTCCAATGTATCAAATAATAAGAATTTAGACCTTTCATCAAACACTTCTATTCCTATAGACTCACCAAAAGCTATTTTAGGATCAACAGTCTTACTTATATCAAGTATCTTATTCTCAGAATCAAGAAGAACCTTTATCTCTTCCTCAGTACATTCATGCCTTTCTATAGCAAGAACAGGTCTCTTTGGATATTTTAACAACTCAGAAATTATACCAGGATGAAAAATTATATCTGAGTCTAACAGAACAAAGTCCCTTATATAGTCTTCAGCCAACAATAAAGAATATGCATTATTTGTAGACTCATAGTCCTTATTATATACAAAAGTAAAGTTAAAGTCTTTAAAGTTCTCCAAAAGATAAGACTCAAGTTTCTCTCTCATAAAACCTGTTACTACAACAATATCTTTAATATTGTTTAACTTCAAGTTATTGAGCATATAGTAAATAATAGGCTTTCCATCTATTTCAAGTAATGTCTTTGGTGTATCATCTGTTAATGGTTTAAGGCGTGTGGCCATACCTGCAGCAAGAATAACAGCCTTCAATTTTATCTCTCTTTATATTTCATTTATTAAGTTTTTTTCTAAATATTATTAGTAATAACAAATACAAATTAAAAACAGTAGAAATTATCCAGAAATAATATTCTGGCTTATTTATCAAAAGTAAAAATATAAGCAAAGAAATGTGTGTAGTTGAACCAACAAAAGTAAAGAGTCTTATAAATCTACTACTTACGTAGTTAATGTTTGTCTTTTCTCTAGTCTTTATCTGGTTTTTCAAATAAGGAATATAAAAAAAGTAAAGAAGTTTATGAAAAATATTTTGAGTTTTTGACTTAATAATTCTTATTTCTTCAATCTCAGCCTTAAGTGCTTCAGTGTTTTTATTACCTATAAAAATATTTCTATAATCATCAAAAATAGATGCCTGTATTATAGTTGAGGCACCTGCAAAAAGACCAATAAACAGATAAGTAATATCATCATAATGATTAGTAAGACCAAATGCAAGACCTACATAAGAGAATACATATGTTACATAGTCAGCAAAACCATCAAGTATCCTACCAACAGGAGAAAACTGCTTTTTAAGTCTTGCCAACTGCCCATCTACACAATCAAGGAGATTAGCCAAAAATATAAGTATTGCTCCAGTGATATAGTCTCTTATATATAAGAAATACCCTGAAAATAAACCCAAAATCATAGATAATATAGTTACATTATTTGGAGTTACACTGGTTTTTCTAAGTAACAAAGCTATAAAAAAACCAAGAAGTCTAAAAATTAAAAGATCCAAGACCTCTTCCGATTCCACTCTCTTTAAAGATTCTTTATAGAGTTTTATCATTACCTACCCAATAACTCTTTTATAGTTTTCATTACGTAGTTATTCTGTTCTCTTGTACCAATAGATATTCTTATGCAATTCTTAAACCCTTCTTCTTGAAAAAACTTTATTATAACACCTTTTTTGGGCATCTCTTGTTTAAGAAAATTAAACTCTTTTTCTGGTAACTTAGCAAGTATAAAATTAGCATTAGTCTTATAAGGCTTAAAACCCAACTTTTTAAACTCATTATAATACATTTGTGCATCTTTCATTATTGCTTTAGCCTTCTCTTCATAGTATTTCGAAGACTCATCATCAAGTGCAGCAAAAGTAAGTTCTTCTGAAATCCTGTTATAACCAAGATATCTATTGTTATATATCTGAAGTTCACTCAGGTCTTTTCCAATAAAACCAAAACCTATCCTCACACCCGCCAATGAAAAATACTTAGAGAAGGTCCTTAAAACTATAACATTGCCATACTTTTCAACCATTTTTTCACCATAAAAAAAGTCAGTAAAACCCCAGTAAGCCTCATCAAGTATTATCATAGTATCACCTGCAGCCTCTATTATCTTTTGCATTCTTTCAAGGTCTAATATATTTCCTGTTGGGTTATTAGGAGTACATATTATAAGTGCCTTAGGTGAGTCTTTTTTAAGAATTTCTAAAATTTTATCAACATCATAATCAAATGTATCTTCTTTCTCTATCATATCATATTTAACAACTCTTGCCCCAACTTCTTTACCAATGTGTTCATAATACCACCATGACTTATTAGGAACAGCAAGGACCTCACCAGACTTAACAGCATAATATATTGCCTGCTTCAGTATGTCTTCAGAACCATATCCTAAAATTATTCTTTCAGGTGAAACACCAAAAGTATTAGCCAACTTTTCTTTTATTCTCTTAGGATAGTCCCTTGAATAAGAGTTAAAAGTTTCCATACTAATGTGTTTTAAAAGTTCATAACACTTTGGTGCAGGACCATACTGATTCTCATTTTTATCAAGATTAAGAGGAAAATTCATAAAAAACTCCTTTACGTTTTTATCAAAAACAAAACATCACCCTGATTGACCAGGTCTCCATCTTTAACTTTAATATCTTTTATCACACCTTTAACACCAGCCTTTATCTCGTTAAACATCTTCATTGCCTCAATAATACAGAGTACAGTAGCCTCATTAACAACATCACCCTTTTTAACAAAAGGCTCTGAATTAGGATTAGGTTTTGAATAAAAAGACCCAGCCATTGGAGACTTAACCTCATGCAATCCTGTACTTTCTTCCTTTAAAACTTCTTGCATTTCATGAGATGCTTCTATTTTTATAGGTGCATCTATTGAAGAAACTCTTTCAACAGAAACACTATGAACAGGTTTCATTTTAGGAGATGAATCACTTATGGTAAGGCCAAACTTCTTGTTTTTTATAGAAATTCTCGAGATCTGGTTCTTATCATAAATATCAAATGTCTCTAATATCATTTTTATATATTTTTTACAAAACATATCAAGCCTCAAGTATATTTTTTATTCTATTTATGCCTTCTTTTATATCTTTCGTACTTGTTGCAAAAGAAAGTCTTATATAACCATCAATACCAAAAGCAAGACCTGGTACAACAGCAACATGTGCCTTTTCAAGTAATAACTCTGAAAACTCCATGCTACTCTTTATAAGTTTACCATCTATAGTTTTACCAATATATTCTCTAACGTCAGCAAAACAGTAGAAAGCTCCATTCGGCTTTATACATTTAATACCTTTAATAGAGTTAAGACCTTCAACCATTATGTTTCTTCTTTCTTCAAACTGTTTTCTCATATTTTCAATCTCATCATCTATCTTGAAAGCCTCAAGTGCAGCATATTCAACAAATGTAGCAGGCCCAGAAGTAGAGTGACTCTGAAGCCTTTCCATGTAATTTATAACTTCCTTATTAGCCAAAGCATACCCAAGACGCCACCCCGTCATAGAACAAGACTTTGAAAAACCATTTATCAAAATTGTTTTTTCTTTTATCTTTTCAGATACTGATGCTATACTAAAGTGTTTAAAACCATCATACAACAATCTGTCATATATCTCATCAGATATTATATAAATGTTCTTATCTTCTAATACTCTTGCTATATCTCTTAACTCCTTTTCTGTATAGACACAACCAGTAGGATTTGAAGGAGAGTTTATTATTATTGCCTTAGTCTTAGGTGTAATTGCTTTCTCTATATCTTTTGCATTTACCTTAAACCCCTTCTCTATTCCAGCCTCTATTGTGACAGTAACCCCATCTGCTATACTTATCATTTCTTTATAACTAACCCAGTAAGGACTAGGTAATATCACTTCATCCCCAGGATTTACTATAGCTAAT
>Ga0308407_1000286_pt1 | contig 40200 bp, 31 predicted proteins | sample HotsprSampleMSe2_FD_203476 | JGI IMG/M metagenome (GOLD analysis project Ga0308407, IMG submission 203476) | Hot spring phototrophic mat microbial communities from Mushroom Spring, Yellowstone National Park, Wyoming, United States - 20060911_MSe2 ...
AGTGTGGATGGCAAAGTTACAGCTGTAGTACCAACAACTGTAAAATTTGGTGGAGTTGTGTTAGTTATAGTAGCATTAGAGGATTTTGTCCAGGTACCGCTGAGTGTAACAGTAGCTGCTGCAGTACTAAAGGTAATATTGGAATTATCGTTTTGGACTATATCGCCGCGATAGGTAGCATTGCCAATATTAACAGTAACGCCGGCATTAATCACAAGCGAGGAGGTGCCGTTTAGCGTAATGCCACCAGTGCCAGCAGTAGCGATATTGGTTGTTTGAGAAATAGTTAAGGTGGAGTTGCCATAGATGCTTATAGTTTTGGCGTCCACTGCACCGGAAGTAGTAACGTTGAACCCAGTTGGGATAATGACATCATCGGCTGCTGTTGGCACTTGTGCTGGAGACCAGTGATTGTTGTTGTTCCAGTCAGCTCCAGGTCCAACAAAGGTTTTCGTAGCTGCCGAGAGGGCACCGCTACTTAAAAAAGCTAAGATAGCTACTATTAAACTTAATCTTAGCAATCGGTTTTTCTTTTTCATATTTTGACCTTTAATAAAGTTTATAAAACTACTTTTATTTTTTGTGTCGAAAAGAGCAATTTGAGCGAACGATGCACATTAAACAGTGCAAATAACGAAATGCTCTAATTTAAGAGCTATCGCTGTAAAATGAAATTCCTTTTCTCATAAGTTTTTCCTTAAAGATGTTTCACATATAAGTTAAAACAATCCATAAATTTATTGGTACAAGTTAGTTACGCAATTTTGGAACAAATTGAAGAGTAACAAGTATATTACCATAAGCCACCCATTTTTAAAAATTTATCTAATAACTCATTTAAGATTTTCGGCAATTTTTTTTTAAACTTTAATATAAATTATATAAAACATTTTTACAGATTTTGCACTATTTTCTTTGAAATCAAATAAGTAAGTGCAAAAACAAGTAAAACAGTAATCACAAATATAATACCAATGAAAATAATTTAATTGAATTATACATTTTGGTTTAATCTATTGAAGAATATTAGCCATAATTAAAAATAGTTAATCGTAAGAGTATATTATTCGCATTTGAAAGCGTCCATACGTCGAAGACGTGCTTGGTGGCGAGGATTTAATTTTTTAGAGTGGAGAATTTTGAGCAAAACTTGAATAATATCGAAGAAAGAGCGCCAGCTGTGGTGAGGGATTTTCTGCTCGAAGCAATAGCGAGCCAGAGCACGCTTTGCGAAGACCAAATCAGCAAAATGGGCGGCGCAGAAGTCTGAATAACCATCGCCGATGAAAATAATGAATGCGTCTGTTGGTATGTCTTTGAGCAGAGCGTTACGTTTGCAAGAGGCAACAAGGCAACGGCAGGCTTCAGTAGCCAGCGGGAAAGTAAGCTGCCAGCCGTGTGGTGCAAGGCGAGCTTTATTGCAATAGATTTTAGGTATGTTTTGCTCAATATTAGCCAGCACAGGTTCAATGTAAACATCAAAGCCATCGCTAACAACCGCGAGTGGGAGGGAGTGAGTTTTGCAGAATTGGACAAAATCGGCGAAGTATGGATCGAGCTGTTTAGCAGCAGCCCACTGGGCAATGAACTCTGGGGTTAGCTTCGGTGGCAAGCTTGCGAAAAGATGGCGCCAGTATTGACGGATATCGAGCTTATGCTGGAGGAGCAATGAGTGGTATGGCTCGAATTGCCCGTGCTCGATGAAAAGGCGGTCGCCGAGGTCTTCGAGCGTGATAGTGCCATCGAAATCGGAGAAAATGTAGAGTTCTTTCATCTGGAACGCACCGAAAAGAACAGCCAAACAGTAGCAGCAAGAGTGGCAAAAACAGCCGCTGGGCGCACCCAACTTGAGAAGAAGGATTGCCGCTCGGGCGGTATCTCAGAACTTAGATAAAGCGGCTCGGCGGCATTTACTTGCACAAGCTCGCTGCGAGAGAGAGTGTCCTTGTGAGTAAAGTTATATTGAGTGGGATTTTGCAAATTACCAGATGAGACTTTCTGAACGGAAATAGAAAGAGCAATAGTTCGCACAATGGAATTATCATCGATTGGTGAATATTGGACACGGTAAATAGCAGGCGAAAGTATGAGTATATCACCTTCGAGTGGATTTTCTACCAAACGGACGCGGTAGCGACTGGCGAGAGCATGAAGAATGGGCAGCTGCGAGTCTCCTGAGGGGGAACGCACAAGCAGGGTGTCGCCTATTGAGATGAGGCATGCGGCAAGGCTATCGGCAAGGCGAGCAGCAAGCTCGGTGTTAGTCGGACGGGCTTGTGCAAAAGCAGTCGAAATCAGGATTATTGCCAGCAGCCTAAACATCGATGAACCTTGCAAGAAGTTCGGCTTTGGTAATATGCACAAGGGCGTGATCATCGACAAGCTCGGCGACGGCTTTTTTGGCATCGGCAAGCTTGATGGAGTGTTTGTAGGCAAAATGCCAGATATCTATGGGCGAAAGCGATATTTCCAGAGCAAGAAGCTGGGCAATAGTAAGCTGCTCGTGATTTTCGAATTTATTGCGTGCAACTTCAATTGTGGCTTTTCCTTCGTCGTCCTGCATTTGAGCAACGGTGAAGTAAAAGTTATCGTTATCCATAAGGTCGCAGATTGGGAAGCCGCGTCCATTGAGCTCAATAAGGCGTGGCAGGAAATACATCCCTACAAGGTAAGGTTCCACAGATTCGTCGCCCCAGAGGTCAAGCCAGATTGGCTCGTCTTCTTGGCGCAGCCACTCGAAGAACTCGATTTCGTAGCGCGGGAGCATCATAAGGGTGTCCGAGGCATAACGGTCGGCAAGCAATCGAGCTTGTTCGGGCGAGATTTGGGCAAAAACTTCATCTTCGAAAAGGATGAAATTGCGTCTCTCAATAGAATTCTGGCAATATGCGATAAGTTCTTCGTTGCTCATATCTGAAATTTTCATTTTTGATAATACAAAATTAAGTAAAAAAATATAAACGAAAGAAAACGAAATTTCTTCTTTATTTGGGAAAATGTTTATAAATTAAAAGTTAAGTTCATTTCATTCAAACGAAAATAAAGGTGCAAAATGGGTCAAACGATGGTTCAAAAGATATTGGCAAGAGCAACGGGTCGGGCAAGTGTCGAAGTAGGAGAAGTGCTCGAGCCGGCTGTTGATATTGCAATGTCGCACGAGAACGCAGCGCTTGTAATGAACCAATTTCAAGAGATTTTCGCCGGATTGGGACGCCCAGCAAAGGTATGGAACCCAAACCGGATAGCTATTATATTTGATCACCGAGTGCCTGCCGAAAGCAAGAAAACAGCAACGAATCAGAAGAAGGTGCGAGCATTTATTGCCGAGCAGGGAATAACGAAATTTCATGATATACGTGGAGATGAAGGCGGAATTTGCCACCAGATACTGCCAGAAAACGGGTATGTGTTGCCTGGATACGTTGTTGTTGGAACAGATAGCCACACAACAACGCACGGAGCGTTGGGAGCATTTTCATTTGGGATTGGAGCAACAGAGATGGCTGCCGTATGGGCATTGGGAAACATTTTGAATGTGGAGGTGCCCGAAACGATAAAAGTAGTGGTGGAGGGCGAGTTGCCAAAGTATGTGATGCCGAAGGACATAATCTTGCACTTAATAGGGAAAATATCAGCGGAGGGGGCAAATTTCAAGGTGCTTGAATTTCACGGTTCGACTATCCGCAAAATGAGTATGTCCGGACGCCTAACGCTATGCAATATGGCTGTCGAAGCTGGTGCAACATCAGGCATAGTTCCACCGGATGAGGAAACAGTGAGATTTTTGCGTCAGGAGGCTGGGGTAACGGGCGAGATTGAGATGCTCGCACCAGACGAAGACGCCCACTATTGCCAAACAATTGAGATAAACGTAAGCGAACTTACACCGCAAATTGCTTGCCCACACACAGTGGATAATGTGAAGCCGATATCGGAGGTTGAAGGTCTGAGTATAGATCAGATTGTGATAGGTTCCTGTACAAATGGCAGGTTGGATGATTTGGAGGTAGCAGCGGATATACTTCGGGGCAAAAAAGTAGCACGAGGAGTGCGAATGCTTGTATTCCCAGCATCTTATAAAATTTACCAGCAGGCATTAGAGCTCGGGTACATAAACGATCTTGTGAAAGCGGGCGCCGTTGTGATGAATCCGGGCTGTGGACCGTGCCTTGGAGTGCATCAAGGCGCGCTTGGAGATAAAGAAGTAGCACTTGCCACCACCAACCGCAATTTTAAGGGACGTATGGGCAACCCCGAGTCTGAGGTTTATTTGTGTTCGCCAGCAGTGGCGGCAGCATCAGCTTTAACCGGAATGATCACCAACCCACAAAAAGGAGGATTCTAAAATGGCAAAAGTAATTTATAAATTAGGGGATGATATTTCCACTGATATAATTTATCCAGGACGCTATATGGCAACAGTGCTGCCGACGGAGACACCGCAGTATGCATTCGACGACATAAAGGAGCTGAACAAGCAACTCAACAGTGAGAAAACTGACGAGGTGCGAGTAATTGTTGCAGGAAAGAACTTTGGCTGTGGCTCTTCGCGGGAGCAAGCAGCATCTTGCTTGAAGGGGCACAATCTGACGATAGTGGCACGCGATTTTGCTCGCATTTTCTTGCAGAACAGTATAAATTTAGGTTTACAAACTGTTATCTGCCCCGAAATAGAAGCAGAAGTCGGCGACGAGCTAGAAATAACCACAGACAAAGTTATAAATAAAACGCAAGGCAAGCAGTTCGAAGTTGTTCATCTTCCGAAAGCACGCCAAGCAATAGTTGATGCAGGCGGGCTTATCCCCTATACACAAAAACTGCTGAAGCAGAGGATGGGAATAGAGTAAAAAATGAAAAATAGTTAAAGCTGAGAGAAAAATAAAATAAGTAAATTTTTTAAGATTGCAAATAATAGATATGCCACATAAGAAAATGTGGCATATTTAATTATAGGATTTTTCAATAGCAATAATTATTAAAATTTTTAAAATAATTTCAAAAAGTATCGTCAAGTTTATTATATATATTAGGATCTCGCCAATAGTAAAACAAGATATTCTAATATATCTTAAAATCTTTCAAAAACTTATAAGGTATCAAAATGAAAAATTTAATTTACGTGTTTTTTTTGTTATTAATAGCTGCTGGTGTGGCGAACTCTCAAAAAGTTGTGATTGCTGAGCAAGTTGGAATTTTTAATGACAATTTAGCACCATTTCTTTTGGATAACAGATGGGGTTTTATAGATAAAGCAGGAAACATTGTCATCCAGCCGAAGTTCAAAGCATTTGTTAGCAATTATGGCGATTTGCCTGCTTTTTCAGAAGGCTTAACTTCAATTGTAGATTTAGAAACAGAAAAAGTTGGCTATATAAACAAAAGTGGAGAAATTGCAATTAAACCAGTCTTTTATTCAGCAATAGCATTTTCAGAGGGAGTTGCTATCGTAGGGCGGCAAAATGATTATGTTATTGTTGATACTACAGGCAAAATTCTTGCAGAAAATTTTGTTGCTATTAATGGTTATTACTCAAGTTTTTCAAATAATCGGGCATGCGTGCAGAGAGAATTTGCATACGGATATATAAATAAAAGTGGTAAATTTGTAATAGAACCAATTTATGACGAAGCAAAGGACTTTTCGAACGGTTTAGCAGCAGTCAAAAGAGACTCAAAATGGGGCTATATCGATACAAATGGTGTAACGGTTGTTGATTATAAGTTTAGCAATGAACCTAAATCTTTCAATTCTAAGAGAGCTTTTATTCAAGGAAAAAATAATAAATGGGGAATAATTGACGATAAGGGTACAATAATTATCGAACCAATATATGATCAAGTGTTTAATTTTAACGAAGGTTTCGCGGTCGTTAGCCTTTTAGACGATAAATGGAACAGAAGCTACCAAATTATTGATGTAAATGGAAAAGCTGTTAAAACATTTGCCAATCAAGCTAAAAGCAACGAGACAATTACCATTCTTTCAGGTTTTTCAGAAGGCTTAGCAGTAGCAACGAAAGGTTACAAAAAGGGATTAATTGATAACAAAGGGAATGTTGCAGTAGGTTTTCAATATCGTGAACTTTATCCAATTTCTTGTGGAATGGCATACTTCGAGAAATACAACGAGACGACGAAAAAAACAACACGTGGATTTATCGATCGGACAGGGAAAGAAGTGATAATTATTGATAGTCCTAAGTATTAGTTGAAGTTTTTTGTTTACTCTTTATAGCTTCGATTTTTGCGATTGTTTGCTGACGGAGCTCTTCGAGTGTGCGAGCAGAAAGCATACGGAGAGCTTCGTCGCGTAGTTTGCCCCACTCGTCGTGAACAGGACAGGGTTCCTCAGGTGAGCAATTTGGGAAACCAAGCACACATTTGTGGAACACATCCAGTCCATCTACAGCTTCAACAATATCAATTAGCTTTATCTTGCTCGAAGGTTTTGCAAGGTAGAAGCCACCAAATTTGCCTTTTCGAGAACCAACTATTCCATTTTGAGTTAGGCCTTGGAGGATTTTCGAGGTAAATTCTCGTGGCACATCAATTTCTTGGGCAATTTCTTGAGCACTTACAAGTTCGTCTTCGGCTTTTGATGCCAAGTATAAAACTGCTTGAAGCGCAAGTTCGCACTTTTTTGAGAATATTACAGTCATATTTTCAGTTTAAATGAATTTTTATCGTAAATTTAACAATGTTTTGTTCTGAAAAATAATTAAATTAAAGCAATTATAAAAAAACATATTTTGGCTTATGAAAAATAAACTTTTTGCAATAATATTGCTTTTACTGGCACATAATTTATACTCGCAGGGCAGTGCTGGCGGTGGAGCAACTTTCGAGACACGGGACATTGTCGATATGCCTACCGCAGGAGTATTGCCCAAGAATGATTATGCTGTGGATCTTTTGCATTACGAAAATGGTGGGATTGCATTTTCGATGAGTTATGGGCTTTGGCGAAATTTCAACATTGGCGGTTCAATTTCGTTAGGCGGTTTAGTTGGCTCGCAAGATGTTTCGATGCAAAGTGTACCATCGATAATTATAAAGTATAGATTTATCAATGAAACTATGAATGTCCCAGCTTTCGCAGTGGGAGTTTCTACACGTGGAACTGGGAAATATAACAACAGTTCAAACCGTTTTGAAATCGCTTCTCCCGGAATTTTCCTTTCTCTGAGCAAAAGTTTTCTGTGGGATCTGGGCTATCTTGGATTGCACGCAGGCGTCAATTACTCGTTTGAAAACGTAGGCGACGACTTTTTTGTAAACACTTATGTTGGACTGGAGCAAGCAATCGGCAGACGCTTTGCCATAAATTTAGAATATAACGCTGGTGCATTCGAATGGGAGGCTCGGCATTCTCGTGGGCACGGTTTTCTTCATAGCTCACTTCGGTATTCGCTCGGTTATGGGTTTACAATGCAAATGCAGTTTCGTGATTTACTCGATAATTTCAAGAACTCTAAGAATATAACTCGTTATTTTGCGATTGAATGGATTGGGAAAATCTGATGGATATCGATGAACTATATGAATTTTGCTTAAGTTTACCTCAAACTTCATCTGATTTTCCATTCGACAAGACTACTCTTTGTTTTCGTGTTAATAAAAAAATATTTGCAATTACTGATATTGAACAAAAACCAACTGCGATAAGTTTGAAATGCTTGCCAGATTTAACCTTAGAACTGCGTGAAAAATTCACCTGTATAACTGCCGCTTATCATATGAACAAAAGCCATTGGAACTCTGTTGTAGTTGATGGTTCGCTAACGAAAGCGAGTTTGCACGCTTTAATTAAGCACTCTTATGCTTTGGTTTTTCGTTCTCTCACAAAAAATGAGCAGGCAAACTCTCTTTTGCATTCGCCTGAAATTCAAAATATACTTGAAAATTTTTCTAATTTATCGATAGAGCAAATTCGTTAAAAGCTAATTGGCAGACCTGTTTTCAGAGATTCCATAGCATAAAATGTAGCTTCAGTTGTTTTAATGATTTCATCGGGACTGATTGGAGATGGCTTGCCACTTTGGATTGCTCCTATGAACAGACGTAATTCCTCTTCGATACCTTTTTTCCCGTCGAATTTGTAGAATTGACGACGGGAACCAGAATAAAGATCAAGTGTTTTGAAATTGTTCATTATAGCAGATTTGCGTTCGCAATGGACTTCGCAATATTCTTTATCCAAAAGCGAGCTACCATTTGCAAAATAAGATATTGTCGCAATCGAGCCATCGCTCATTTTAATGTTAATCGCAACATTATCGTAATTAGGCATTATGGAGTTATCTGATGAGAAGCAATTTGCATAAACAGATATTGGAAGAGCATCAGTTAAAAATACGGCACAATCAATAAAATGGCACACTTCGCCGATTATGCGTCCGCCTTGCTCAGGTGCATGTATCCAGTGAGTATTAGGAATAAATCCAGCGTTTATGCGGTAATTTATTACCATTTTGTCTTGTCTATTTGCAAAAAATTCCTTCATTTTAACAAACGGAGCTGAAAAACGTCTATTGAATCCAACCATAAGGCGCGCGTTTGTTTGTGTTAATGCGTGTTTTATCTCGTCGAGCTGGTCGAAATCAACTGCGAGCGGCTTTTCAACGAACACATCTTTCCCGTGCTTGAGCGATGCAACTACATAGCGAGCGTGGCTATCGTGTCGCGAAGCTATGAAAAGCGTGTTTATGTGATTGTCAGAGATAATTGCATCAGAATTTGTTGTAGCTTCTGCGAAACCGAAACGCTCGGCAACACTTTTTGCATTGACGGGAGTAGATGTAGAGACGCTTTGAAGCACTACATTTGATTTTTTCAGTGCAGGCAATAAATTATTTACTGCAAAGTTCCCAGCACCGATAAAGCCAATTTTAATTTCGCTTCGTGAAGCGTGTTGCGATTGTTTAAGTTTGATTGATTGCGTTGGCAAAGAAGTTTCTGGATAGCTGAGTAAGATACCGAGAAAAGGCTCATTGATTTTGCCAGTGATTAAATCATAGGCTCGAGTTGCATCTTGAATTGGGAAAATATGAGTAGTAATTTCTCTTGTGTTAAGCCTACCATTGGCAATAAGCTGCAAGAATGCTTGCATATTGCGGTTTTCAGTCCAGCGAACATATGCGTAAGGGTAATCGATGCCATATTCTTCATAATTGGGGTCGTATCTACCCGGACCGTAGCTACAAGAGATGCGATAATCAATTTCTTTTGTGTAGAATAAACTACGCGGGATATTCATTCCTACATCACCGACGATTACTACTTTACCACGTTTACGACAAATGTTCAAAGCAAGTTCTGTTGGTTGGTTGGAATTTGTGCTTGCGGTAATTATAACGCTATCGACACCGAAGCCATTTGTAAAAGCACTTATCGTGTTTAAAACGGACGAAGAATTTTCAGATTTAAGGACTAAATCGCAGCCAAATTTTTTCGCTTGTTCAAACAAATTCTCGTTAATATCTAATCCAACAACACGGCAACCCGCCGCTTTTAGCATCTGAACAGTCAAAGCACCAAGGAGTCCTAAACCAATTACAGCAACAGTTTCGCCCAAAGCAGGTTCAGCTTGGCGAAAGCCTTGCATTGCAATAGCACCAAGCGTTGTGTATGCGGCATCTTCGAAAGATACATCGTCTGGGATGCGAACAACTAAATTTTTCGGGACAGCAACATATTCAGCGTGCACTGCATAGCCAGCACCAGCAGCTGCAACTCTATCGCCCGGCAAGAAAGCATCACAATCACTTTCAAGAACAATTCCTGAAACTGAATATCCAAGCGATTTGTATGACTCGAGCTTGTTTATTACTTTGCCAATAGTGGTACGCAAGCCGTCCCGCTTTATCATATTTATCACCTGTCGGACTTGCTCAGGTTGCTTGCGAGCACGTGATATTAAACTTGATTGAGTGTTTTCAACAGATGTTCTCTCAGTCCCAGCACTTATCAAGCTGAACTTTGTTTTGATAAGCACACCATCGGCGGGGCATTGTGGGGCTGGTAGCTGAGCAACTTCGAGGCGTCCATCTTTTTGGTATTGAATTACTTGGAGCATATTAATTTCTTCAATTGTAATAATTACAAAAATAAAAAACAATGGAAATAAAATTACGTTTATTTTTAAAATAAATAATCGTTCGATGATTGCGTCAAATAAAAAAAGAGGTGCTTATGAAAAATATATTTAGAATATTGTTTATACTCGTAGTGATAATTTTCGGTTGGTCAAAATCAAATGGTGAAATAATCAAGATAAAAGTCGATGGCGGAATATCACCCGCTACAACTCTTTACATCAAGAATGCGATAAAATTTGCCGAAGAACATTCAGCCGAAGCTCTCATCGTGCAATTGAACACACCAGGCGGGCTGCTCGATGCTACACGTGAGATTGTGCAGGAGATTATGGGATCGAACGTTCCGGTGGTTGTCTATATTGCTCCAAGCGGGGCACGTGCAGGTTCGGCTGGCGTGTTCATAACACTTGCGGCACATCTTTCAGCAATGGCACCTGGAACAAATATTGGAGCAGCACATCCTGTTGGAATGGGCGGCGAAAAGATTGACTCAACGATGAACGAAAAAATAACAAACGATGCAGCTGCATTTATCCGATCAATTGCAAATGAACGCAATAAAAATATCGATTGGGCTGAACGCACAGTTCGCGAAAGTATTTCTGCTACGGAAAAAGAAGCATATCTGGCTGGCGCAATTGATTTTATCGCACCCGATATTGATAGCTTGATCCGTGCAATAGACGGAGTTGAGGTTAAAGTTTCATCGGGCAAAAAGATTATTTCAAGCCGCGGGAAACCCGTAATTGAGCGACAGATGACTTGGCGTGAAAGCTTTCTCTTTTGGCTTGCTAATCCGAATATCGCCTACATACTTTTAATGATAGGTATTTACGGCTTGCTATTTGAATTTTGGAGCCCTGGGGCAATGTTCCCGGGCATTTTAGGGGCAATATCCCTAATGATTGCACTTTATGCTTTGCAAATGTTGCCTGTCAATTATGTTGGAATTGGCTTAATTCTAATAGCAATCATTTTGTTTATACTCGAAATAAAAGTTGTAAGCTATGGATTGCTTACAATCGGTGGGATAATTTCTCTTGCAATAGGATCGATTATGTTAATAGATGCACCAAATGAATTTATGGATATATCAATGAATTTAATCATCGCATTTGTAATACTTACAGCATTGTTTTTCCTTGTGATTATTGTTTTTGGTATAAAAGCACAAACACGGAAAGTTGCAACTGGCGATCTTGCATTGATTGGTGTGCATGGAGTAGCAATTTCTGAAATATCACCATCTCAAAAGGGGCAGGTAAAGGTTATGGGCGAAATTTGGTCTGCCACAAGCGATGAAGAAATCAAGGAAGGTGAGGAAATAGTCGTTCAAAATGTTCAAGGATTTGTGCTAAAAGTGCGTAAGTTTATCTCTTAATATTTTGCGTCCTGCGATATATAAATTTGTATTTTCAGTGAATAGTTGGGCAATAAGCGAAAAGGCATCAACTTGATCGTCGTGTTTGCCATTTGGAAACGTTATTAGCTCACTTATGAAATCATCAAACCAATTGGAATTTGCTGGAAAATAAATTCTGCCCGATTCGAGCAATGCAGCCATAGGTAAAGCCCGCGTAAATTTATCTGTAAACGGTTTAATCTCTCGAACTGCTATTCCTTCTTTCATTGCAAGACGCGAGAGCAATGCCTGATACTGAACCGCTTCCACAGCCCAAAGCTTAATATGATATTGGTAAGTTAGATTTTTCATTATCTGAAGGTGCAGGCTTGGATCGGTTTTCAGACGAATGACATCTCTAATCAAAATTTGTTTGTTAGTTGTTTGGCAATAAACAAGAAAAACAGTATAGTCAGAGTGCTCTTTTGTTGTAACTGCGAGATCAGCTGTTGCAAAGTGAATGCAGTCGGCGAGTGCAATTTTTGTTTCATCAAGAATTGCAATTTCATTTTGAATTTTATAAAATTTAAAGTTTTCGCGCTTGAAAAGAGTGTTTTCGTGTGCAACTGGCTCTTGTTGGTACAAAGCTTGGAACCAATATGAGCCGAGTTGTTGCTTAATTTTAAGCAATGTGTCAATAGGAAAACGCTCTTGCCAAAGAGGTTCACCAGTCAATCGACCGAGCGGATCGTTTTCTCCTGCAATAGCAGGAAGTTTAATATATTGCCAATCATTTGCGTATTCAGCCAGTAATCTGCCAATTAAATCATCTGGGTGCCAGCGCGTCATTACAATTACGCAGGAGCCGCCGGGCTCTATGCGTGTGTATGCAGTTGAAACGAACCAATCCCAAACATTATCACGAATTGTAGGGCTATTGGCTTCGGCATCATTTTTAATTGGGTCGTCGATAATAAGCAAATCAGCACCTTTCCCGGTGATTGCACCACCTGCACCAGCAGTTGTCATAGAGCTATTGTTCGACAGCTCAAAAAAATTCATAGCAGCGGCACCCTGACGTAAAAAGACCCCAAAAAGAGTTTCACCATATATTTCGACCAACTCCTTTACTTTTCGACCCCAATAATTTGCAAATGTGGATTCGTATGAAGTTAGTATCACGCGACGCTTAGCAAAAGTGCAGATATACCACATCGGAAAATATTTGGAGATGAGTTCGCTTTTCCCGTGACGCGGTGGAAGAGAAACGATAATCCTACCATTTTTTGTGTAAGGAAGCTTGAAAAGAATATCATCGATAAATTTGATATGAGGTGGCAATTTATACTTGCCGTTGGTTATGATTTTTGCAAGCAAAGATGGGGATAAGCAATATTTTATAATATTTTCCATAAATTCCAATCAAGTAACATATTAAAAATAATCCATATTTAAAGACATTTATAAAAATTAGATTTGAAACGGTTTAAGATTTGCTAATCAATATTGAAAAGACGAACTTTAAAAACATATTATATGGACTCGTTTCTTTTCTTGTTCAATTTTTTTATTTTTGATTATTTCCCAGCCAACATTATTATAAAGCTGGACACGTAATAAATCAAAAAGGAATCAAAAAGGCTGCCCGGAATGGGACAGCCTTTAATTTTATTGCTACTCGGGGCAATTGGGGAATATTTGTTTTATTAAATCTGTCAACTTATTTTAGAACGTTTCAGCTAAACCTAAAATAAAGTGGGCTTTTAAATCATCCTGGGGGCCATTGCATATCTCTACCACCGAGCAAATGGCAATGCAGGTGAAATACGGTTTGCCCAGCTGCAGAGTTACAATTTAAAACCAGACGGTAACCCGACTGATCGATATTCATCATCTTAGCTATTTTCTTAGCAGTGAGAATTATTTTTCCGACAAGCTCAGCATCAGCTTCTTCAAGGTCGTTAATTGTTGGAATTGGCTTTTTCGGGATAATCAAAATATGAACAGGAGCTTGCGGATTTATATCTTTAAAAGCTAAGACGTCGTCGTCTTCAAGAACAATATCAGCAGGTATTTCTTTTTTGATAATTTTACTGAAAATTGTTTCCATATAATTTTTGCTTATGATTGAACAAAAATTTTTGCGTTTTTTATAAAAAAATTTGTAATAATATAAGGGCTGTCTTTTTATGACAGCCCTAAGTGTTGATTTAAGTTAGATTTTTTCAGAGAACTGAATTATCTAATGAAAGTCATCTTTCCTGTAACAACATTGTTTCCGGATGAAATTCTGTAGATATATGTTCCAGCTGGAACAAGTGTACCAGAATTGTTAGTTCCATCCCAAGAAACTTTGTTAAATCCACGTTGAAGTTCGCCATCGTGAAGAACTTTAACAAGGTTGCCTAACATATCGACAACTTCAATGCGAGCACGCTGAGTTGCAGGCATATTGAACTCGATATTTGTAATTGCAGTGAAAGGATTTGGTGAATTTTGAGCAACTTTAAGTTCATCAACCACGTCGAATGTTACTGTAACAACGTCGCTTGTGGAGCAGTATTGTGTACCGTCCAAATCAGTTTGACGCAGACGATATTGGTAAGTTTCGTTTAGTTTAACGTTTCTATCGGTGAAGTTGTAATGGCGAATAGTTGAGGAGTTGTTTGCACCATGAACGAAACCGATAGTTTTCCAGTCGTCGTCTGTTTGACCAGCAAGACGTTTTTCAACATAGAAGCCATAGTTATTAATTTCGGATGCAGTTTCCCAGAACAAATCAACACCAACATTTGAGCGAACATCTGCACGGAAATCCATAAGTTCGACAGGGATATCATCGGCACAAATTTGAACAACGCTTTCAGTTTCATAAACTTTGAAACCGAAGAAAGGTCTAAGCATTGGGATAAATGTACCGCGTGAGAATGTTTGAGTATATCCATCAGGAATACCCCAGTGATGCAAATGAGCAAAGGCAGGATTTCCATATGTTTTCATAAATTCTGTCCATTGATTTGAGCCAGCTAAGTCTTCATAGCAGAAATAGTTATCATTAATATAATCTGCACCAACCCATTTTCTGAATTGTTTATCAATCATCAAGTGGCAAGAATTAGCACCGCCCGTTAGACCAGTCTGAGGATCGGTGAATTGAGAAGTTGTTCTCATACCCATACGATATCCCGTAGCACCAAGGTGCAAGCCTTCCAAACCTAACTGAGCTATGGAAATCCAGTAAGTACCTTTGTTTAAAATGATAGGTTGACGTCCATAATCAGTTACTCTATAAGTAACATATCTATTGAATTGTGGGAAAATCATTCCACTACCAAGTCCACGTTTAGCAACAATGTCTGAATTAGGATAGACTGATAAAGGTGTACCCAAATTTGCATCACCAGTATAGACCTTAAACGCAATATCATTGAGTGCTTGGTTTAAGTTACCGAATAATGCTTGATATCCATATAATGTATCAGCATTAAATAGAGTAAATCTCATTGCAAATTGTCCGGAAGTGCTTCCAGAACCAGCGCCATTACCACCTGTTACATAAACTGGGTTGTTGTAAGAGTTTGCACCTGCACTTGTTCCACCATAAGCAAAACCTTGCGTAGAAAGACCAGCACCACCAATACCAGAGAAATAAGGAACTTGGTTTTCTTCTTGGTTAGGATTATCATAAGCAAATACTTCACCGAATCTGATATTGAAATCGGTATAAGTTGTATCATTTTTATTGAAGCTATCGCCTTTATAAATAACAATAGCCTGAATTCTATAAGTACCATCACCAGTAACTTTAGCATTCCAGTTAGGCATAGTAACTTCCAAGTTACGTCTTGCGTTCAAGTTAGGTGGTGTAATAACACGGCAATAGACAGGATCCCCCCAAGTGCTCTGACCACGGAATATTTTAACTTTAACTGCAAATTGTCCAGCGTTAATATCGGAGTTATTGCTTACATCAACTTTTATAGGGATTTCAGTTGCCTGCGAAGCAGGAGCAAGAGTGTAGGGCCAGAGAGCACGAACACGTGTAACCTCCAGGTCCGGATTGCTTGAAGGCATAACGATGCGAACGTTATCGACTAAGAAGTCGTCATCATCATCTTGAATATATTGCGGTTGACCTTTCCAATGATTTCTTGCATTAACACGAATGCGGAAGCGGAAATTCTTAGCACCATCGTTAGGAGCTAAAATGAATGAGTCTGGGATTTGAATTTGGAAGCGACGGAAGCCCCAATCGATACCATCATCGTATTGATCAAAACGAAGACCGTTTTCATTTTCATTCGCTGTTGGATCACGTCTTAATGGCATATTAGGATTCTTTTCGTCCCAACCCATAAAGTAACCACCATAACCAAATAGAGCAAATGCAGGAATTCCCGTCAATGGGGTACTGTTTGGAACGGGATGCCAACGCCAGCGCAAATAATCTTTAACATTAGTTACAAAACGAATACCATCAGGGCTTGGACGCATAAATTCAACAACGATTGAGTCGCCATCTGGGCGGCTTGCTGAAGCAGCATTTGTATAAAGTGCTGCTTTATCTAAATTGCTAACCAATCTTCCTTCAACAGCAGCAATGTTTTGATCCGAGAAACCACGATTCCAAGTATTACCTGGACCGTTAAGTGTTCTCTGTATAGCAAATGAAAGCACAGCACCACGTTTGTTGCGTAAATCTATTGGGAATGATGTTACAATATCTCCGCCTGGAGTGTTTTGATTCGGACTCCAATCGCTGCCATCCAAATTCTTTCTGTTCATATGTAATACAGGTGAACGAAGTTGCTCTGCTGAACTATTTTGTGCCTCGAACCAGCCTCGTGGTGGGAGTGGGAAGCGAGAGTTTTGTTCTCCATCAACAACAACAGAACCGATGTTAACCCATTTGTAAACCGAAGGCATAGCAACTCTGAAAATACTATGATATTCGCTGAAATCATCGTTAAAATCTTGCAATCTTTTCATAACGATGAAATCGACGTTTGTAGTATCGTCAAATGGCCAATCTTCGCCCAATGGAGGTAAAGCAGGATTCGGCGATGTTCTTGCATCAGCTATAATATAAGCACGCATTCTACCAATATGATCAGGTATATATTCATTTGGCTCAAATGGTGGGAAGAATACTTGCACAAATCTATATGGTGGAATTCCATTTACACCTGTTGGTAATGGATAAACATGTGTTGCAGTGTAGTTATTTCCACTCCTTGTAACGTTCGATAGACGAACCATTGTATATGGATCATCGCCGCAATCTGGATCAACTGTTTGAGCAGCTAAATTCAAACATTTTTCAGTTACACGGATAAAACGATTATAAACGATTCTTGGTATAGGTGTGCGGAATTTTGTTACGGGATTTTCTGTATAAGTAGCTAAATTGTAAATTCTAAATCTTGCAGTAAAAATTGCATCTTGCGGTGTAAAGTTCACACCATAAGGACCTTGAATATCGTTCGAAATATTTTGAATTAAAGCTATAGGTTGAATAGCACCTAATTTTGGTTCTCCAGCAAGAAGTTCATAATTCGCTGCTTCTTCGGTTGTAATATTTTTGCTAAATGATAAATCAGAAGCTGATGTAGTTTCATCACGAACACGCCATTGAATATCAACTACGCGGAGAGTGTTTTTCCATTGTTTGAAACGAACACGCAAATTTTCGTAGGGCCAAAGATGTGCAAGCGAGGAAGTTGTAACGCGATCAAAATAATGAGTAGTTTGTTGGTATTCTGAAGTTGCAGTTGGACCCCATGGAAAAGAGCCAGTTCCTGTTTTTGAGTCGTAAGCAGCATCACGAGCCCAACCTGTTACACCAGCAGTTGTCAGCACTCCAAAAGCTGTTGCAGCTGGTACTTTTTGCCAACTACTTATTGGATAAAAACCTTGGAAACGCGAATAAATAATTGTAATTGATGAGTCTAATCTATTAAGTACAACCTGTGCATCAGCAGAGACATAACCAACATCGCCTGGACGTCTGTTGCTCAGTGCGGAATATATACCTTGTGGGAAAGTGTATGTGCCCGCTTGTGGCGCGATATTGACAATGTATATAGTTAGTTTACTACCATCAATTTCTCTCTTGTAATATACTCGACCATGGTCGTCGGGACGGTTATCTCGAACACTCCATTGCGAGAGATGCAAAGGACCCCAGAAAGGTGCAATGTATGCACCGCGATTAGTTGTGGTTGAAAGCTGATTTAGTTGACCGCCACCATTTGCACGAATACCGGCGGTTGCTGTTGTAATTTGGTTGTTCAATACAGATACACGGTAACCGAAATCGTCTGGCTCTGGGTCTGTAAGCCCATTACCAATTCTATTAGTACGTACAAACCAATCCATACTCATTGGGTCGTATGCTGTTGTAGCGCCTGGTGGTATTGTTCTTTGACCAGCGGAGTTGTAATAATAGCGACGGTTAGTCAGAGCTATAATACCGTTTGTTGAAACATAGAATGAGTCGTAGCGAATGCCATTAAAATAGAAACCGAAGCCAATTGGAATTGGTCCAGCTATTGCATTATCAGTTGAGTCGACAATTATTGGATTATTGTTTGCATCACGATGACGGAAGAAGTTTACCTGCGCAGGATTACGGAAAAATCTTAAACCTTCTTCTTTATTTGTTTGCCAGAAAGTTGAGTCCACAATTCTCGGACCTGGGAGAATTCTTCTCCAAGTCGTTGGTTGAAATGTAGTATCAACAAAATCGATATTAGGACGCCAATAAGCAGGTGCGTTATCAGCGTTATCAACAAAATAATAACCTGTTGAAGCAGCACGGTTCACACCTTGCCTATCAATATTCGTTTCATTGAACTGAAACGGATAAGTAGTTGGTGTATTTGGTCCAGCAGGCACCAGTGTGCTACTTCTGCGCTGGATCTCATCGCTTTTATCATTGTTTGCGAATGCTGTTAAAGCGAGCAAACTTAATGATACTGCGATAATTAGAAAAAATTTCTTCATTTTTTTACTCCAAATGTGTATTTAAAAATCAAAATTTATCATAACAATTTTCATTTTTAACGTTTGAATCTCCAGCCATTATCTTCAAATTCGAAGAGCCAGCCTGCGATTTTGCCTTCTTCGAATGTTTCAAAGTGATTCCAATAATCTAAAGTATATGAATATCTTGAACCTGTTTCATCAGGTGGCACCTGACGTGCGTGCTCCATAATTTTTTCGCAACGTTCTTGCCAAGCAAGGAAACTCTTCGGACGTAGATCAACCCAACCTTCGTAGCACCATTGCTCAATGTTTTCTGGTGTTAGCTCGAGCGCATCTTCACCACGACGAACAGGGATTTTAACATCCTTTCCACGTAAATACTTTTTGCCATCAGGCAATAATACTACAAGTCCAATTGATAACATTTCAGCCAAAAGTTTTTCATCTTGCTTGATTAAATCAAATGCTTTTTGCGAAAGCTCCTCGGGTGTATATTTCGAAATGTCTTTCATCGCTCCGACAATTTTTCTTAAAATAAAACCTTCATAAAGCAATTTCGAAAGTCTTGGTGGACCGAGCAGTTCGAATGCAACCGAATCAACTCCAAGCTCTTTTTCCAATTTCTTGATTTTTTCAAGTGCTATATTTCTTAGCATTCCACCGCGATATGTAGGACCGAGTGTAAAAGCATCAAGCCCTTGAATAACATCGCGACCTGAATTGCCACCACGAACTTCGAAGACTAAATATTCTGCAATTTCTTCGGGTGTAACAATTTCCATCTGCCCGAGAGCACTAATTGCTTCAAATTCACCTTTAGAGAAAATGCCATTTTCGCCAGTATCAATAAATACAGACTTATAAACATCCCCTGTATCAACAACACCAGTAGCATCATCGAAAACGAACTTGCCTTCGGCTGGACGGGCATCTTCCAAATTCATCTTGACCAGTGGAATAGCTCTGCCGCGACGTTTTACTTCCCCATAGGCAATTTTTTTCCAAGCAATTGCAGCTGTTGGCTTAATTTCTTTTACAAGTGGTCCGCCTGGTGTGCGTGCGAGCAAGAACAGAAGCAATGTCTGAGCACCAGCAACAGCCGTTTTCGATAGCAAGACACGTGATGGTCGCTCTTCGCTGTGTGTGTATGGGATATTTACGCCCATTCCGCCAGTTCCGCTTGTTCCTACTTTAAAATACATTGTGGTTTTAGCATCGAGCAAACCACGATATAAAATTTGAATATGGCGTATAAGTTGTGGTACATAGGCGCTTGCAATTACTCTTTCAATCAAAGCTCGATCGAGTTCGCCACGGTCGATTTTCTTTATTGCATTGATCGCAGTATTGTAAATATCAAGATATGCAATTGCTGTTGCGGTATTTATACAATCGATAACTAAATCTGGTTGTGTTTCTACAATCAAATTATACAAAGCAGAATTTTTCAAAATCTTTTCATCCAAATCAAAAAATATATCTTTTAAAAACTCGCCTCTCATCGCATCATTAGCAATAACATCTCCCCAATTCATATCTTTCCATTCCGTGCGTGCAAAAATATTACCCCATTTGGGAACAAACATATTTGGATCGGCATTTGGGAATTCGCGTCTTAGTTGGGAGACGGCATCTTCTGCTTCCCACTGATTGAGAGATGATATAACTAACTGCGCAGGTTCGTGTTCCATCAATTTACGGCATATTGCTGAGCCTACAAGTCCCCAGCCACCTAATACTAAAATTTTCGAGCCTTTTATTTCCATAACTTTTCCAGTTTTGTTAATAAATTATTTACATTGTTTAATACTTTATATTATCATAATTTAACAAAAATAGCAACCTATCCCAAATAAAATTAACAAATTTTTTAGTTTTTTCAATTTTTTTTTAAAGGCTCGTTCGATTTATTTAATTGTCAAAGAACTTTCTTAGACGATAGAAATGCTGATGATGAATTTAATATTAATATCTTTTTATGCTATTCATATAAATAACCAGAATATTCACAAAAAATTACACTAAAAATTCTCTTTTTTTTAATACTTTTTAATTAATTTTTCATTTACAAATTTTTAATATTTGCAAAACAAAAATGATTTATATATTCACATTAGCAGTTATTGTCTATCTTGCCCGTACAATTTTTATGTTCGTTGGGGCAAGTAAAAATCGCCGTAATAAAATCATAGAAAACGATTACCTGCCATTTGTAACGGTGCTTGTGCCCGCCCGCAACGAAGAAGAAAATATCGAAAGCTGTCTCCGCTCGCTTGCAGAGAGCAACTACCCAGCGGACAGGTTTGAAATTATTGCAATTAACGATCGCTCGTCGGACCGCACGCTTGAAATAATGAAAAATATAGCTTCATCGTATTCCAATATCAAAGTTCTGAATATCACAGACGAGCATCAAAAACAGAATCTGCGTGGGAAAGCCGGCGCTCTGCACTATGGTGCGAATGAAGCAAAAGGAGAAATCATTCTAATGACAGACGCAGATTGCGTAGTGCACAAAAACTGGATAAGAACTTATGTCAAGTATTATAAAGACGACAAAGTTGGTTTTGTAGCGTCTTTTACATTAATTTCAGGGAAAAGGCTTTTCGATATTGTGCAGGCTGTCGAATGGATTTATATGAGTACAATGGCAACCGCTGGAGTTGCTTTCAATAAACCGCTCGGCTGCTTTGGCAATAATTTATCAGTACGCCGCAAAGCTTACGAAGAATTTGGTGGATACAAAGCAATACCGTTTTCAGTTACAGAAGATTTGGCATTGCAGAAATCTGTACATAGGCTCGGCTACAAAATGCATTACATTTTAGATGAAAATGCAACTGTGATAACTAAACCTTGCAAAACTTTCTTCGAATACATAAGCCAACACCGCCGTTGGGCTATGGGCGGGCTCACTCTCGGTTGGGTTGCGGTTGTATTTGTAATTTCGAGCTTTCTTATGTGGACGGGCATTGTAGCTTCGATTGCACTGAGCAACTATATATTCGCTTTTGCATTACTATTGTTGCGCTTTACTGGCGATAGTTTACTTATTTTACCATCAACTTTAATTTTAAAGCAACATAGGCTTATTCCTTTCATTGTCCCATCAGTATTGTTTTTCCTGCTTATTGAGCTTATCATACCATTTACTTTGATATCCAAAAAAGTTGTTTGGAAAGGTCAAGTTTTCAAGGCATAAATCTCACTTTTATGATTAATATTTAAATAATTAGCTCATTCTAAAATATAAACTAATTTTTTCGTCATAAAATTGTATATTTTTGCAAAATCCAACATTTTGGAGTATTAAATGCCACACATTTATATAGATGGGAAACGAATCGAAACACAAAACGGAAAAACCATTATACAAGCCGCTTACGACAACGGTCTATATATCCCGCATTTTTGCTGGCATCCTGAGCTTTCGGTTGCAGGCAATTGCCGGATGTGCCTTGTTGAAGTTGGACTGCCGAAACGTTTACCAAATGGCGAGTTTGAAACTGATTCTGAAGGCAAAATTGTGGTAAATTATATGCCAAAGTTGCAAATTGCTTGCGCTACTACGGTTTCGGACGGTTTGCATGTGCGCATCAAACACGATAAAGTAATTAAAGCACAAGAAGCTGTTATGGAGTTCTTGCTGATAAATCATCCGCTCGATTGCCCGATATGCGATGAAGCTGGTCAATGCAAATTGCAGGAATATGCCTTTAACCATTCACGAGGACAAAGTCGTTTCGAGGAAACAAAAAATCATAAAGATAAACGCGTCCCTTGGGGACCTAATGTGCTTTTCGATGGGGAGCGTTGTATTTCTTGCTCTCGTTGCATTCGATTTGCAAAGGAAATTGCTCGGCAAGACGTACTGAGCTTTGTTCAGCGAGGCGACCACGTAACAATTAAGGTGCAAGATGGTGCCCAATTCGATAACAATTATTCGATGAATGTTATCGATATTTGCCCTGTTGGTGCTCTGACAAGTCCCGATTTTCGATTTAAATCGCGTGTTTGGGATATGAGCTTCAACCCATCCATTTGTATGGGATGCTCACGTGGGTGCAATATTCAAATCGGTGTGCGAAATAATGAAATCTTGCGTATTGAACCAAAAACTAATATGTATGTGAATAAATACTGGATGTGCGATTATGGGCGTCTTTCGTATTACAAAAAAATAAATGAAAATCGAGTTTTAAATCCATCTATAAAGTCGCCCGTCGGCAGAAAAGAAGTATCTTGGGACGAAGCAATTTCAGAAGCAACAAAAATCCTGAAAAATTACAAGCCAAATGAAATTATGTTTGTTGGTTCAGGACGTTCTTCGGTTGAGAACAACTATCTTTTGGCAAAATTTGCGAAAACAATTATTAAATCAAGCAATATTGATTATTTCGAACGTATCGATAACTCATTTGCCGATGACTTTTTACGCACAAACGACTTAAATCCAAATGCGGCTGGCTGCCGTGAAGTTGGTGTTGTTGCTTCAAACGAGAAATTTTCCACTAAAAATTTGCCAGAAAATATAAAAAACGGCTTAATTAAGTTAGTTTATATTATGGATGAAGATTTCGATTTGAAAGACGAGTACATTGAAGCTATTAGTAAAGCAGAAGCCGTAATTATACACGCTCTTAATCACTCAAAACTAACCGAATTGGCTGATGTGGTTTTTGCATCATCCTATTTTGCCGAAAGCGAAGGCACATTTATCAACATAAATAAACGTGTGCAATATTTCGAACCAGCTCTTGTTACAAATGAGAACCTGCACCGAATGGGACTGAAAATGAGCCGTTTGGACAAATTTGGCTCGCACAACGACCGTTGGACTCAAAAGGAAATCAGAAATTGCCGTCCAGCGTGGCGTGTTATTTCTCTGCTTTCTTCTTACTTTGGTTCAAATTTAAAATTCAGCAGTGCTGAAGCAGTTTTCGATGATATTGCTCATCATATTGGTTCTTTTAACGGAATGAACTATAAATTACTTAAAAAGCATCAAGGTATTGTGCTTGGCAGGGCGCAGTCGCCGGATCCTGTTTTGCACAACTACGAATCGCATTATATGAAACCTAATTGATGTATCAATTAATCTAAGGATTTTATGGATAACCTTACTTGGACATTGGTAGAAGCTTCAGTTAAAGCATTTGTCATATTAAACATTGTTTTGCTTGGTGCGGCTGCTTCGGTTTATGCAGAACGAAAAATTGCAGCTTTTATCCAAGACCGAATAGGACCGAACCGTGTAGGACCATTCGGGCTTTTGCAACCATTTGCGGATGTTTTCAAGTTATTTTTTAAAGAGGACATTGTTCCACGTGCAGCTGACTCATTTTTTCATAGATTGGCGCCCATTATTTCGCTTGGAGTTGCGATATCGGTTTATGCAGTTATCCCATTTGCACATTATATAGAAATTGATGGCACACGATATTACCTTGGAATTGCACCGAATGTAAACATCGGTTTTCTTTTTATCTTAGCTATGACGTCTGTTGGGGTGTATGGCATTACACTTGCAGGATGGTCGAGCAACAATAAATACTCACTGCTTGGTGGGTTACGTTCATCAGCCCAAATGATTTCCTACGAACTATCGATGGGGCTTTCGCTTATTGGAGTTGTGCTTGTTGCAGGATCATTCTCGTTAAATGACATAGTGTTAAAGCAATCAGGTTTTATGTGGAATATATTTTTGCAGCCACTTGGCTTCATTATTTTCCTTGTATCGTCTTTTGCCGAAACAAATCGCGCACCGTTTGATTTACCAGAAGCCGAACCAGAGCTTGTCGGGGGATTTAACACAGAATATTCGGGTATGAAGTTTGGGATGTTTTTCCTCGCAGAATACGCGAACATGGCAACTGCAGCTGCATTCATAAGCTTGTTGTATTTTGGAGGCTGGCAACTTCCATTCCCAGCAGAATGGCTTGGTTTGCAAGAAGGCTCGATAGGGCTTGCAATTGCACAATTTTTAGTGTTTTTGATAAAAATTGCATTCTTTGTGTTTTTCTTTATATGGGTGCGCTGGTCAATTCCACGTTTCCGTTACGATCAGCTGATGCGACTTGGCTGGAAAGTGCTCTTGCCACTTTCGATTTTGAATGTAATACTGACTTCGATTGGTGTATTGATTTTCAAATAGGAGTAAAAAAATGAACATAGATAGTGAAAACATCGAGAAAAACAGAATGACATTTTGGGAGAAAATTTATCTCCCAGAAATAGCACGCGGTCTTGGGCTTACTTTCAAGAGAATGTTTCGCCCGAAGATGACACGGCAGTATCCTGAAGAACGATGGGAGCCGCTCGGTTCATATCGTGGGCGTCCTGTGCTTGTCGAAGAAGGCGGCAAGGAACGCTGTGTTGCGTGCGGATTGTGTTCGCGAGTTTGCCCTGCACTTGCAATCGAAGTGCAAGCCGCTGAAACAAGCGATGATAAAGAGCGTTATCCTTCTAAATTCGAAATTAATATGCTAAGATGCATTTACTGTGGTTTTTGCGAAGAGGTTTGCCCCGAAGAGGCAATAGTAATGAGCAAGGACTACGAACTTGTTTTCACAAGCCAAGAATCAGCGATAATGACAAAGGAACAGCTGCTTGTGCCCGTTTCTGAGTTGCAAGACCGATTGGAATTTTTAAGAAGATATAAATAAAAATTTTCGGGGCTGCGTCTGGCAGCCCCTTGTGTTTCAGTATTTTAAGCTTATTCCGCAAAGGAATGTGCGACCGTATCCAGGGAGACCTAATTGCGTCAAATAATACTTATCAGTTACATTGTTTAAGCGGACGTATGCTTCCATCGAAGTGCCGTAAAGCTCAAATCTATATGCAAGCCTGAGGTTAATCAACGTGTAATTCTTAATTGCGTCGTATTTCCCAGTAATTGCGTTAAGTGCGTATTGCTTGCCGATGTGTTCAAGCTCGACCTGTGGTGTGAGTCCGAAATTGAAGCTATATCCAGCTATTATGGATGCATTAAGTTCGGGCTTGTATTCCAAATGGTCAAGTTCTTTGCCTTCTTCTTTCCCCTCCGATTTCATAAAAGTTATATTACCTTGCAAAATTACGGCTGTATTCGGCAAAAGATTAAATCCAAACTCTGCACCATAAACTGTTGCTTCTGCTAAATTATCTCGCATTCGCATATTTGGGTATTTGGGATCGTAAAGCGGGTGATCTTTTGGCACTTTTATTCTAATAATCAAGTCATCGTAAAAGCTACCGAATAGCGTGAAATTAGCATCGATTAGAGCAGAACTGTATTTAACTCCCCAATCAATTAGCAAGCCTGTTTCCGCACCTAAATCAGGATTTGGTATGAACTTGCCTAATGCACCTGAATATGCTTCGCGTAATGTTGGGAAACGTGTGCGACGCGATAGATTAGCATAAGCTGTAAGATCTGGCAACAATTGATAGCTTACGCTTGCGAATACGCCATAATCTTGAAATGTTTCGCCTTCGCTATCTTTGTAGATACCGGTTTTTGGAGTTACATTTCCATCGTATGTGCCACCAACGGATAACTGCAAGTCTTGGAGTTTAGCTTTGTACTCAACACCGCCTGAATAAGTGAATTGCGAGAATACATCTTCGTGATTTTTGTCTATTTTTTCTTTATGATCAGAGTAATATGAATTGAAAACAAGCGTTAAGAAATTATTAGTTAAAAGTTCATATTGCAAAGCCAATCTGTTCCCTATTGTGAAATCGTCGTCTTTTTGAGAGGTTTTTATAGTTGTATAGGTCGAGTCGTAGGCGTCAATTTGCTGCTTGAAAATGTCGCTCCAAATTGTGGCACGCAGAACGAACTTATCGTTGAAATAATGTTCAGCGTTGAAAGTAACAAGATTGCGCTGCCAATCGGAATAACGCCAAAAGCGCGCATCCTTTGCATATAGGTATTCCTCCGATGGAACGCCTTTTTCGGCAGTTGTCAGATTGTAAGAAAGCCCGAAAGATGTACCATCGAATGGTTTATACTCGCCACGAAGGAACAAATTCAAGCGTTCAGCATCGCTATTAGTGCGTAGTTTCGATGTTTTAGATTGGTGCAAAAGGTTGTTTGGAGCATCTTTGCTCATCAAAAAACCATCCAATTTATCGAAGGAGACGCTTGCCAGATAGTTAAATTTGCCAAATTTTCCGTTGTTCGATGCAGAAACATAACGTCCGCCGCCATCTGTATATTGCAGTTTTACGGCTCCACCGATGCCATCGGTTGTGCGTTCGTATGTCGAAATGCTAAGCACACCACCCAAAATATTTGCTCCCCATAGCGACGAGTTGGAATTCTTTTCTATACGCACACGCCCTATAATATCTGCTGGCAAAAAATTTAAATCCAAGCGATTATCCCAAGGAATGTTTACCATCGCACCATCAAGAAACAACCCCATTTGACGCTCGCCTGCACCACGTATGAATGGTAGTGCCTCGCCACGAGAGTTTGTTCGTATAATTGTTGACGGCAGGTAGAGTTGCAATCCGGAAAAATTGGTTATATCCGAAATTTGCAACATTTTGAAATTTACAAACGATGTAGAAGGCAAAATTTGCTCCGCTTTAGGATCGCCGCTTACAACTACATCGCCCAAACGATAGACTTTTAGCGTGTCCTTTTGTGCATTGGCATTAACTATTAAAAATACAAATAACAAACAATAATAGATTATTTTTCTCATATCATTTTCCAAAAAATTAAACATAAATCTAAAAATTAAAATTTAACTACAAATATAGGAGCTTGCACCTACTAAATTCTGGAGGTGGTGTCGGAATTTCAATGAAAAATGAGAGTTTTATAAGTAAGTTTTGTATTTTTAAACTGCTTAGTAATTTGTCGTTGAAAATAAGACTGCTGAAAGCTGTCACCAAAAAAACTAAGCCTGAATATAGTTTGTTCAGTATGTTGCCACGAGCACCTTCGCAATTGAAGTTGTTTGCAATTAAGTCGTTCAGATTTTTAAATAGCTTCTCTTCTTTTTGGTCATTAATGCAGCGGATGATCATAAAGCCATCCTTTTGGCGAATCTCGATTATGTCGTAGAGCCTGCCATTGAAAACAAATTCGTTTTTCTCCACTTTGCGAAAATTTGGGTCGCCAATCTTTATTTTTAGAAATTCCACTTGTTCATCGGGAAGACTTTTCCTCAGAAGCTGTTTTATCTCTTTTTTTATTATTTTTTGTGAGATTGTAAAGATAAAAACATATCCGCTTGTGTTTATGAAAATAGAAAAAATTAACACAATCGAACACAATTTAAATAAATAAAATATCTCTTTAATTCTTATCACAAGTGTAAATTAAACAATTTTAATTTATGACGTTATGAAATTTTAGTAATTGTTGATATAGCGTGTTTTTGGCAAGCAAATGTCAAATGAAGATAAGGCAAAAGCTAAGCAAATTATCAATTGAGCAAATTAGCCGAAACTTTTTTGCAAAGATCGATTAAATGCGAGCAAATTATTTTAAAAAATTATTTTTCCCTTACCGTAAGTGCCACCGATTATAAGAATAACAGGATCCCAAGTGGTATATTCGAAACAAGATTGTGTTTCAATCCAATAATCAGTACTTTCAATTTTGTAAAAATTACTGGATTTCCTTTTTAATTGCACTTCATATTTGCCATATTGAAGGCTTGTCGGGGATAAGATTAATTCGACATCTTCAATCATACCAAAGCGGGTTACTACTTTTGTACCATATTTTGGTTCAATTTCAACGTAAATATTCCTTATGTAGCATTCTCTAAGGGATGTTCTATTAGAGAATCCCATAAAGGTAAGCATAAAAACTAAAAAGATTGTGATAATTAGAATTTTTTTCTCATCGCAGGAGATCCTTATGAAAATGAAAAGAATAATTTATATGTATGATTGAATTCTCAAATTTCAAAAAGATAAAGAATAAACAAAAAATAACCAAATTCTTAAAATTTTCAAAAATCTTACTTAATTTTTGTGATTATTCAATTGTAAATATAAAAATGTTATTTTCGTTATTATAATGTTTAAGTTAGTTAAAGTAGAATGAAACCAAAAGACTATTATGCTATATTGGGAGTAGAGCGAACTGCTTCGAAAGATGATATAAAGAGAGCATACCACGAACTGGCAAAGCGGTATCATCCCGATTTGCATAATGGAGATGAGTATTTCCTGCGACGGTTTAATGAAATTAATGAAGCGTATTATGTTTTGGGCGATTTAGATAGACGTTTGGACTATAGTATTCAGCTTTTTCAATACGAAGAAATTAAAGAAGAAGCGATGCAAAAGTTAAGAGAATTCCAAAAACAAATGCGTCGTGAGCTTAATAAATCGAAAAAAAAGAAGCGAAATGTTTAATCAATCAAGGTTTTAGTATGCATTTAGAAACTGGAAATAGTGGGAGCATAATTACTTATAACGGGAAAACACCTATCATACACCCAACAGCATTTATTTGTGAAGGTGTAAGAATTATCGGCGATGTCGAAATTGGCGAGCATGTTTCAGTTTGGTATAATACCGTAATACGAGGAGATGTGCATTATATACGTATTGGTGCACGCTCGAATATACAGGATATGTCGATGCTTCATGTAACCAATGACGTATATCCGCTGGTGATAGAAGAAGATGTATCTGTGGCACATTCGGTATCGCTGCACGGCTGTACACTCAAGAAGGGCTGCCTTATCGGGATTGGTGCAATAGTGCTCGATGGAGCAACAGTTGGCGAGGGGGCGCTTGTTGCTGCTGGGGCACTTGTGCGTGAGGGCTTCGTCGTTCCCCCCTATACCCTTTTTGCTGGGTTGCCTGGGAAAGTTATTAGGGACTTAACACCAAAGGAAATAGAACGCGTTCGAAATACACCTACGAATTATATGAAATATGTAGCCACTTATCGTTCGCTTTTGGATAAATAAATTTTGGTTTAGTATTACTAAATGATGAAAAGCAAATAAAAGAATGCGTGCCACACGAAACTAAGTGTGGCAATGTTTTATAGTTTTTGTGGAAATAATAATTAATAATCGACGACGATTTCGAATTTAGGTTGTTCGAGTCGTGCTTCTTTTTCGATGAAATCACGCACAGCGGGCTTAATAAAGCTATGTTGGAGCACCTCATCGGGCAAACCACGAGCAATTGCACGAGCGGCAATTTCTGCTGTTGAATTTTTGTTGATGAGCACAAGTTTTTGCTCTTTCAGGACAGCGGCACCACTTTTGAAATTGCCTTTATCTCGAAGTATTTTCACACCAGAATTTTGAGCTAAATATTCCAATTCTTTGAGCAATTCCTTAGTTGTCATATTGCTCCCCCTTTCTTAGTGGTAACCAAGCAAAACACAAAGCACTTGTAGCAGTGCAAAGGAAGCTTAAGCTGCTTGCAACAGTCCAGCTATTGCTTACAAATCGATTATAGAAAAATTCCTGTATCTCCCAATCGTAAAAGTTTCTGACATTATGGAATATAATGGAATTAGCTAATCTATAGTCAATATAAATGAGATAGCTTTGAACAGGCAAAGCAATCAGGCATAAAATCAATGCCATAACGAGCCATCCATTTTCTTTTGCGACATATTTTTGCTTGAACCAATAAATTATTAATGCCAGGACAAATGCAACATAGCCAAAGTCGGTGTAGATCGCCAAATTAGCAAATAGGTAAATGTTTTGCATTTGCTGGATATTTGTATATGTTTCTTTAAGAGAGAGCACTGCTTCGGGTTTGAATAAATCGTAGCCAATAGCGGTGCGAGCGATGCTGCCACCAAACCACAGAGCAAAGCCCAAAAGCATTATAGAAAGCAAAATTTTCGAGAGTGTATCGTGTTTTATCATTAGTTCCTTCACAATAAACAACACACAAATTTATGAAAGATTTGCCATTCAGCAAAATTTAGTTATCCACTTTTGTACATATTTGATAAGCCACACTTATAAAGCGTGGCAAATTCTCAGTTTGTGATATTAAAATATTTCAATTGAAAGCATAGATTGGTGTATTGCAAAGCTTTCCAGGCTTTGGATGTAGGTTTAAATACTTTTAGTTCCATTAAAAACAAAACGAAATAAGGGCGAATAATTATTCACCCTTACTGTTGTAATACTAATATAGTGCAATTGAAAGTCGTTCCGTGCACTATATAGTGCACGGAACAAGTAGGTTGTAATACTAATATAGTGCAATTGAAAGCGCCGTATTTTATTTTGAATATTTTAATCCCGTCAATTACATTGACGACCTCATTAGTTTATGAAATACGTGCAATTTGCCCTGACGGCTCAATCTCGATAAAGCCGCCGTCAGTATTTACAACAATTTTGTGTGGCGTGCAATTGATAAATTTCATTGTTTAATCTTCTCTTTTATATATTGAACATACGGTCTTACAATGAACACAATAAACGCAAGCAGTCCTATTGTTATGCTGCTAGGTGAAGCAACAGCAGCACAAATTGCTATAAAAAGGACCGCATAAAACATATAAACATAAATCATATTAAACCCTATACAAAGTTGTAATACTAATATAGTGCAATTGAAAGAAGCCATCCCCGAAAAGGAAAAGCTCTTCGATGAGTATATCAAGTTGTAATACTAATATAGTGCAATTGAAAGCCCTAAATCCTCATACCTATCTATCGCACTTGTGTTATCCAAACAGTTGTAATACTAATATAGTGCAATTGAAAGTAATATCAATATAATATCAATATAATTTTAATATAAGTTGTAATACTAATATAGTGCAATTGAAAGCCAATATTCAACGATAAAATCTTTATCGCTGAATGTTAGCATATGGTTGTAATACTAATATAGTGCAATTGAAAGTGTTGGACGTTGAATATCGTATCGATGGCAACGGTGAAGTTGTAATACTAATATAGTGCAATTGAAAGCATGCTACCGTCTTCATAGACGATTGGTATTCCTTCTTCTGTTGTAATACTAATATAGTGCAATTGAAAGTCTACATGCAAACGCATGTAGATATGAAACAAATTTCCAAAATAGTTGTAATACTAATATAGTGCAATTGAAAGTATTTATTGCTAGCAACAACATTGTTGCTAGCAAGTTGTAATACTAATATAGTGCAATTGAAAGTAGATGTAAAACAAGTTGGCAAGATATCGAGGTTTGTTACAAAGTTGTAATACTAATATAGTGCAATTGAAAGCCCAATCCATATCGTAAATAATGGGGAAATTGTTAGAACTGTTGTAATACTAATATAGTGCAATTGAAAGACCCGTTACAGTCCTTTGTTAGCAATATTCTTAATTTCGATTGTAATACTAATATAGTGCAATTGAAAGAATTAGTGAAATGAAGAGGCAAGAAATTATTTATAAGTATTGTAATACTAATATAGTGCAATTGAAAGCGTCCACATGCAAACGCGTGTGGGTGTAAAAGAAATCGATTGTAATACTAATATAGTGCAATTGAAAGTTGGAACTAAAATCGAAGAGCTCAAGCTCAAGGAATTTATCGGATTGTAATACTAATATAGTGCAATTGAAAGACTTTTTTTTGGAGTAAAAAAATGAAAAAAATGAAAGATTGTAATACTAATATAGTGCAATTGAAAGTTATTTGCACATTGAGGGCAATATTTCAAATCGTATTGTAATACTAATATAGTGCAATTGAAAGAATAACGTTTAAAACATACGCTAAACAAGAAATAGAAAATTGTAATACTAATATAGTGCAATTGAAAGAAGCATGTAGCCACATACTATACGAAGCAATTTGGCACAATTGTAATACTAATATAGTGCAATTGAAAGGGGTGTCAACTACCCCTAATAGCCCATGGTTTTCGAGGCTAGTATTGTAATACTAATATAGTGCAATTGAAAGAACTTGGACTTCGAAAGAATCCAAGAGCTTAAAACAACAAATTGTAATACTAATATAGTGCAATTGAAAGAAGTTCTTGGAAGAGCTAAGGTCGAAATACCAAAAATAAAAATTGTAATACTAATATAGTGCAATTTCACCCTCGTAACCTTCTTCGAAACGATAATAATCATCGAATTGTAATACTAATATAGTGCAATTGAAAGAGTTAATCCCTGCACTGGTAATGAATGTGCTGTATGTGGATTGTAATACTAATATAGTGCAATTGAAAGATACGAAATTCCGAACGCTTTTTCGAGCTCGGTAAACATTGTAATACTAATATAGTGCAATTGAAAGTAATATCTTAATTACCTCATCCCACTTTTCCCTGTCCCCAAATTGTAATACTAATATAGTGCAATTGAAAGTTTCAGAGTTGAGACTCAACGAATACATTGGCATCAGAGAATTGTAATACTAATATAGTGCAATTGAAAGTTCACATACCTATCAGGTACGTCTATATATTTGTCAATTGTAATACTAATATAGTGCAATTGAAAGATGTTTGATGTAATAGCTTATATAGCATCACTAGGGCAGATTGTAATACTAATATAGTGCAATTGAAAGGCAACAAACTTTTTGCTAGCAATAATCGATCCCTGTTTATTGTAATACTAATATAGTGCAATTGAAAGTTGATATAATAAGAGGTCCTATTACCTCTAAATACATAGAATTGTAATACTAATATAGTGCAATTGAAAGTTTTGGCAAAACAAAATCAATATTATTTTTCGAAGAATATAGTTGTAATACTAATATAGTGCAATTGAAAGAATCCCCAAAAACCAAAACGGCGAAAGCCGTCAAGTCTTGTTGTAATACTAATATAGTGCAATTGAAAGTGCCATGTAGGATATAATTGCACAATAGGATATTTATGGTTGTAATACTAATATAGTGCAATTGAAAGTTCTTGAAGTATCACCACCATCATCATCTTCAACTAACATCGGTTGTAATACTAATATAGTGCAATTGAAAGCAATCGACCCCAGCCTTTGGGTTGGGGTCGTAATGGTTGGAAGTTGTAATACTAATATAGTGCAATTGAAAGTTTAAGAGGTTTTTATGCATGCTTTAACATTTTTGTATAGTTGTAATACTAATATAGTGCAATTGAAAGCATAACCATCAGCCTCAAGACGTACATACATACGCCCACCGTTGTAATACTAATATAGTGCAATTGAAAGTGGATGCATATTGCATCCAGATACTATGGCTGTAATTAATAACGGTTGTAATACTAATATAGTGCAATTGAAAGTCTCTTGTAGAAGATATAAACGGTAACTATACCGAAAGCGGTTGTAATACTAATATAGTGCAATTGAAAGGATTGGAAATGAGAGCAATTATTTTTTTATATTGTCTGGTTGTAATACTAATATAGTGCAATTGAAAGTTCACAAAATGATAAACAATAATCCAACTCCTCTTTTGAGGTTGTAATACTAATATAGTGCAATTGAAAGAAGAGTTGCAACCATTAACACCCCTGCTAAACAGGGGCTGGTTGTAATACTAATATAATGCAATTGAAAGCGATAAAGAAGATATTAAAGGCGATCGTCGTCGCGTTGTAATACTAATATAGTGCAATTGAAAGAGTATTACAATTGTGTTTAATTTTTTTAGAGGTAAAAGTTGTAATACTAATATAGTGCAATTGAAAGCGGTCATATAATCTGCTCAATACCCCAGCACGTAGTTACCAGTTGTAATACTAATATAGTGCAATTGAAAGTATCAATAATACAACCTGATTGTCACTGTTTATTGTTGTAATACTAATATAGTGCAATTGAAAGTGTCTATACGGATTATGCCTGGTATGCCGAAGATACCGAAGAGGTTGTAATACTAATATAGTGCAATTGAAAGTAGCTAAACCTAAACCTCAAAATCTAATCAAATTTGTGAAAAGTTGTAATACTAATATAGTGCAATTGAAAGCAATTGCAAGGAGGCGTTTTATTATGAAATGATAGAGTTGTAATACTAATATAGTGCAATTGAAAGATTATTTTGATGATGAAGAAATAGATAAAATACTTGATAAGTTGTAATACTAATATAGTGCAATTGAAAGTTCTCATAAGCTGAATGAAAAGCTTTAATAGTTTCTAAAACGTTGTAATACTAATATAGTGCAATTGAAAGAATAATGTTTTAAAATAAAGGAGTAAAAAAATGTTAAAAGAGTTGTAATACTAATATAGTGCAATTGAAAGTGATACCAGTATAATACTGCATTGATACCAGTATAATACTGGTTGTAATACTAATATAGTGCAATTGAAAGTGCTAGCAGCAAGTTTGTTGCTAGCAATTGTTGATCGTTGTAATACTAATATAGTGCAATTGAAAGTGCACTATATTAGTATTCTTAAATTTTTAATTTTGTTGTAATACTAATATAGTGCAATTGAAAGCGCAATGCGATTAAATCGTATTGCGATAATAACAGCGTTGTAATACTAATATAGTGCAATTGAAAGAACAACAATTAGTATGGGATCACCCATCAAGTGATCCTGTTGTAATACTAATATAGTGCAATTGAAAGTCCGAAAGAAACAGTTTTAAAGTGTTCTAAAAAAGACCGTTGTAATACTAATATAGTGCAATTGAAAGTAAAAATTGCTGTGCACCCATAAATCCTCCATAATTGTTGTAATACTAATATAGTGCAATTGAAAGTCCTTTTAAAAATTGTAACGGTGGCAATTATGATTTTGTTGTAATACTAATATAGTGCAATTGAAAGGTAAAAAAATGATAGAAATTATTAACAACAAAAATTATGTTGTAATACTAATATAGTGCAATTGAAAGAACTTTTTAACAACAGTGCTTGACTTGATTACAAACGAGTTGTAATACTAATATAGTGCAATTGAAAGCCAAATAAAATTTATATATAGATGAAAAAAAATTATAGTTGTAATACTAATATAGTGCAATTGAAAGTGAAAATTTGGGAGTTGGTTTTTGCTCCCAAAGAAGTTGTAATACTAATATAGTGCAATTGAAAGCTCTCGACGATCGAGATCGTCGAGAGGAGGATTAAAGAATGTTGTAATACTAATATAGTGCAATTGAAAGCATTTCAAGCTTAAAACTATCTGAAGATATTTTACAAGTTGTAATACTAATATAGTGCAATTGAAAGCTCATATTGAAATTGATACAAGCGATAAAATGGTTAAAATGTTGTAATACTAATATAGTGCAATTGAAAGTTTGCGCGTTTACTTTGAAGACGCGCTTGATGTTGAAGTTGTAATACTAATATAGTGCAATTGAAAGTTGTATCAGAATTAAGGAGGTTTGAGATGAAAGCGATTGTTGTAATACTAATATAGTGCAATTGAAAGGTTATTGTTATGGCAACGCTTTTATAGTTACCAGCCCCGTCGAGTTGTAATACTAATATAGTGCAATTGAAAGTGTATATTTGTAGTGTAATTGAAGGGGGGTTTTATGAAGTTGTAATACTAATATAGTGCAATTGAAAGTAAGGTTAATTCTTTTAATCCAGATTGGATTTGTTATTGTTGTAATACTAATATAGTGCAATTGAAAGTTTTTCTCCTATGAATTGTTATACAAAACACCTTCAAAAGTTGTAATACTAATATAGTGCAATTGAAAGTTTTTAACAATCAATGGTTACAGAGTTGACCAACATATCCTGTTGTAATACTAATATAGTGCAATTGAAAGTGAGATGAGGACTAAAAGCGACGAGTCTGGATTAAGTTGTAATACTAATATAGTGCAATTGAAAGTTTTATTATATTTGTATTAGAATTAAGGAGGTTGTTTTATGAGTTGTAATACTAATATAGTGCAATTGAAAGCTTACAATTGCTGGTCTTTATTCATTTCTAAATAAAGACGTTGTAATACTAATATAGTGCAATTGAAAGTGGTTATTACGGTTGGTGGGAGTCGTCCGAATATGAAAGTGTTGTAATACTAATATAGTGCAATTGAAAGACTTGAAAATGGTTGAAGATATTTTACAAAAGCATTAAACAAGGTTGTAATACTAATATAGTGCAATTGAAAGTTTTAGTTATGTAGTCAATAATCTTGTTGACTACATAAATAAGTTGTAATACTAATATAGTGCAATTGAAAGTACTGAGGCAGCTAACGCTATGCTTGAATCTGTGGGTTGTAATACTAATATAGTGCAATTGAAAGTGGTTGAAATCAAACTTGGTAAAAATTATAAAGATGGTTGTAATACTAATATAGTGCAATTGAAAGTGGAGAGTTTATGAAAGCTTTAATGTTTCTTTGGGTTGTAATACTAATATAGTGCAATTGAAAGGTATTAGAATTTAGGAGGGTTGTTTTATGAATGCAAGTTGTAATACTAATATAGTGCAATTGAAAGAGAATAATTGAAAGAAAATATTACAAACATTCACATAATCGTTGTAATACTAATATAGTGCAATTGAAAGCCCTGCCTGGCAGGAGTGTTAATGTTAGCAACTCTTTCAAGTTGTAATACTAATATAGTGCAATTGAAAGCGCAGATCGTCCTTGCTCATCGAGTTCAATTCATTAGGTTGTAATACTAATATAGTGCAATTGAAAGTCTATATTTATTTTTTGCAGCCAGCATGTTGCTGGCTGTAGTGTTGTAATACTAATATAGTGCAATTGAAAGTTTATTTATATAAAATATTTCAAAATTTCAAAAAAAATAAAAAAAAGTTGTAATACTAATATAGTGCAATTGAAAGATAATTTTTACAGTGTTTATTGCAACGATAATTATTTGTTGTAATACTAATATAGTGCAATTGAAAGTGTATATTTGTATTAGAATTAAGGAGGGTTTAGGGTTTATGAGTGTTGTAATACTAATATAGTGCAATTGAAAGCTTTTGGTGCAATCAATATACCGTCCTTTTAAAGGAGTTGTAATACTAATATAGTGCAATTGAAAGTAAAAATAAATGCTGCATTGATACCAGTATAATACCAGGTTGTAATACTAATATAGTGCAATTGAAAGTCCTAAACTCTAATACAGATATACAAAAAAATTATATAGTTGTAATACTAATATAGTGCAATTGAAAGCGCACTTGAAGATGAATTGTCATGGCGCCCCAAGTTGTAATACTAATATAGTGCAATTGAAAGTAGCATCAACTAAATATTGTACCATAATAAAAATGAAGTTGTAATACTAATATAGTGCAATTGAAAGTATATATAATTTTTTTCTATTGTATATAAATTTTATTTGGTTGTAATACTAATATAGTGCAATTGAAAGTGTGGACGTTTTTTTGTGCAGCGGTACTCGTGATTTGGGGAGTTGTAATACTAATATAGTGCAATTGAAAGCATCACACTCATCGCAAACTACTTCATCCGGTCCGATACGGGTTGTAATACTAATATAGTGCAATTGAAAGTTTTTGGTGTAACCGGTATACCGTCCTTTTAAAGGAGTTGTAATACTAATATAGTGCAATTGAAAGAGGTAACAAGCTTTATTATGATTTTTACGATTTGGTTGTAATACTAATATAGTGCAATTGAAAGCGTATTATTTTTTTGAAACACAAATTGAGAATTTGTTGTAATACTAATATAGTGCAATTGAAAGAAAATATGAACATTAGACAATCCAAAGACAAACTTGAGTTGTAATACTAATATAGTGCAATTGAAAGAAGCAGGAGTTAGATATGTTTGATAAAGAGCCTATTGTAGTTGTAATACTAATATAGTGCAATTGAAAGCCTTATAGGTACATTCGCTACTATCGATGACTCAGCAGGAGTTGTAATACTAATATAGTGCAATTGAAAGAATTATAGATGGGTTATATAGTCAGGTAAATGAATTATCGTTGTAATACTAATATAGTGCAATTGAAAGTCTCTGCCGTCGTCAAAAATGCTTATCCCGAAAGGGATGAGTTGTAATACTAATATAGTGCAATTGAAAGGCTTTCAAAGTAAGCGTGTTATCCTCCCAACCCGCCCGTTGTAATACTAATATAGTGCAATTGAAAGAAGATTTTATCGTCGAATATTGGAATGAAATTGAAAGGTTGTAATACTAATATAGTGCAATTGAAAGTAAAGGAACTTGGAAAAATTGCAATGTTTGTAGCAGTTGTAATACTAATATAGTGCAATTGAAAGTTGAAACATCATTGGTAGAAGAAAAGATAGAAAACATTGGTTGTAATACTAATATAGTGCAATTGAAAGTAGGTGTAGCCAAGCACGATGATGGTGCTGACGCTCTTAAAAGTTGTAATACTAATATAGTGCAATTGAAAGCTTTTGTTAAGACTGGTATTTAGCTCTCAACTCTTCCAGAAGTTGTAATACTAATATAGTGCAATTGAAAGCATATTAAATTGCCTGTCTGATGCCTCACCCATCTTAAGTTGTAATACTAATATAGTGCAATTGAAAGACGGATCTAAAAATCCTATACCATCACGTAAATCCATATAGTTGTAATACTAATATAGTGCAATTGAAAGCAGAAGGGAGATCCGCATAGTTATGCGGCGAGTATGCCTAGTTGTAATACTAATATAGTGCAATTGAAAGACTGTGCAGGCATTGGGGTTAGATCCCAGTGGGGCAGTTGTAATACTAATATAGTGCAATTGAAAGAAGGTAACTCTGTTTGTTAACAGAAACAATAAGATTGCTGTAATACTAATATAGTGCAATTGAAAGAAATAAGAAAGAAATTCTTATTATACAGGGAGCTCGGTTGTAATACTAATATAGTGCAATTGAAAGGGAAGAGCTCGATTCTAAAGTTTTCACGTGGCAATTTGTTGTAATACTAATATAGTGCAATTGAAAGTGTTTATTTATGTAGTGGTACTCGTGATTTGGGTACCGTTGTAATACTAATATAGTGCAATTGAAAGCTTTATATTGTCTCCTCTATAGTTAAATCAGCCTATCCCGACCGGTTGTAATACTAATATAGTGCAATTGAAAGTTTGGATTCACCGGCATACCGTCCAGCTACTGGACGTTGTAATACTAATATAGTGCAATTGAAAGAAAAAATGATACAAATTATTAGCAAAAACGATTATCGTTGTAATACTAATATAGTGCAATTGAAAGTCTTGACTAACTTTTCAAATTCCACGTCGTCAACAGTTGTAATACTAATATAGTGCAATTGAAAGTCTTTGAAACACATTATAAATATCGTTTCCAGTCTAAAGTTGTAATACTAATATAGTGCAATTGAAAGTTACAACGTCCTCTTAGAGGACGGCCGCCGTGTAGTATATAGTTGTAATACTAATATAGTGCAATTGAAAGAAGAAAATCCAAGTCATAGAAATCATAATACAACCTGTTGTTGTAATACTAATATAGTGCAATTGAAAGTATAATAAGAAATTATATAATATCCAAATAAAATTTATATACAAGTTGTAATACTAATATAGTGCAATTGAAAGTTTGGGTTGGGATCGTAATGGTTGGTTTTCTTTCAACCCTGTTGTAATACTAATATAGTGCAATTGAAAGTTCAAATTCCACGTCGTCAACAAGACCGGCGTGGATTGGTTGTAATACTAATATAGTGCAATTGAAAGGAGATGATAAAATCTTGGTCGAAATTAAACTCGGTAAGAGTTGTAATACTAATATAGTGCAATTGAAAGAATTTGTCTCTCAAAATATCAAGAATAAATAACATACAAGTTGTAATACTAATATAGTGCAATTGAAAGCAGCCCCTGGTACGCTCGCCTAGTATCAATTTTGATATTAGGGTTGTAATACTAATATAGTG
>Ga0308407_1000292_pt1 | contig 39542 bp, 30 predicted proteins | sample HotsprSampleMSe2_FD_203476 | JGI IMG/M metagenome (GOLD analysis project Ga0308407, IMG submission 203476) | Hot spring phototrophic mat microbial communities from Mushroom Spring, Yellowstone National Park, Wyoming, United States - 20060911_MSe2 ...
AAAGATTCCCGTTCCGCCAGTCCAAATACCTCCTGTAGCTCCTGTAACACTTCCGTTAAGTGTTGTATGGGCGTTATTTTTACATTTAGTTTGGTCAACTCCAGCGTTAGCAGTAGGAGCTGGTGTTATATTTATTATCATTTGATCTGATACAGGGTTGCAACCTCCATTCCCGGTTGTGGTTAATGTTAAAGTAACGCTTCCTGCTGCAATTTCACCAAGCGATGGTGTGTATAGTGTACTAAGTGAGTTGGGTCCTGGATTAAATGTTCCAGTTCCTCCTGTCCATACTCCACCAGTTGCAATAGTAACAGAACCATTAAGTATTGCTGTTGCATTATTGGCACAAACGCTTATATCAGGTCCTGCATTAGCAGTAGGTGCAGGTGTAAAATTAATTATTACCTGATCGGTAGCAGCATCGCAAGATCCGTTACCAGTCGTAGTTAAAGTTAACGAAACAGAACCATTAGCAATTTCAGATGGGGTAGGGACATAAGTAGCACTTAGTGTAGTATTATTGGGTAAAAAAGTGCCTGCACCTCCGCTCCAAATACCTCCAGTTGCATGAGAAACAGTTCCATTTAATATTGCATTAGGGTTATTAGCACAAACACTAATGTCTTGACCAGCATTAGCTACTGGTGCAGGTAAAATAGTTAAAGTTAAACTACTGCTAACAGGATAACAATCTGAAACAGATGTTAATGTTAGAATTACACTGCCATTTAAAATGTCTAAAGCACTTGGTACATATTGTGCATTTAATGTGTTTGCATTAGGAACAAAAGTTCCAGAGCCAGAAGTTGTCCATATTCCATTAGTAGCGCCGCCCGAAACACTTCCATTAAGTTGTGCTGTTTGGTTGGCGCAAATTGTTTGATTAGGTCCGGCGTTTATTTGTATTTTTGCAACAAATTCGGAGAAGTATCCGTACCTGCAACCAGTTGTAGCTCCTCCGTTTATAAGGCCTAGTGCAAATAAGGATGAAGAATTGCTTATAGTATAAGCTGTATTAATGGGTACTTGTGCAGTATTTAAAGTTAATCTGGCTGCAGACCAAACACCACCTGTACCTGGTACTACTTTAAAGTCAGAAGGATTTATTGTAAAAGTATTTGGAGTAACAGAAAAGTTTCCAATAGCACTTGTTTTTACTAAAAATGTTAGAATAAAAGTTTCAGTAGAAGAACGAACGAAAGATACTTTTCTACTTCCAGCACAATTTAAAGATGGTAATATTGCAGAGCCTAACTCACAACCGAAACCAGTAATGTGAGTAGCAATTACCGGCTTTGAAGATTTTATATAAATAGAGTTGTTGGTACTTGTATTTAATGAATCAATTATAATTTGGTATGTTTCACCTGCTACGATTGTTTTTATTGGGGTTGTGCTTCCATTTAAAAAAATTTGAGTGTTGTTATATATTCCTGTAATAATAACACTTTCTCGTCCATTGTTAGCTAAACCACCTTTTACTGCTATGTATTCTGTTCCGGCAATATCAATAGGTATAATTTGATCTCCTATTAAATCGTAGCATCCTCCTGCAGGTACGTCATGGTTTGAATCGTCTTTATACGTGATAGCAATAGGCTTGTTTGAAATAACAATTGCACCAGCTGGATGATTATTGGGATGTTGATAATAATGTTCCATAGGACCACCACCATCAGGGTCGCTTCCTGTTTGAGTGGTTCCGCAAGATAAGGTTTGTCCTTGATTTAAAGTATATGAAACCATAGTGTTTGCTGGTATGCCATCTAATGGAACAGGGCTATATATGTGCACTGTTGTATTGTTTTCAGTTGCAATAATATCAAAACTTGCTATTGCGAGGTCTAATGGAGTTGTTCCAAAGTGATGATTATAAAAGTTTGCGTCTTTGTGCATTGGAATATAAAATTCAGTACCAAGTGCGTTTTCACCTTTTAAGGCATAAAGTTCGTTATTATTTGCATTAGCAACTTCATAATAAGCTGTAATTTTTGCAGTTGATAGTATTCTTAAACCAGTATTTACAATTGTATTTGTTGGTCTAGTTTCTAAATTTAATCTGTAAGATGATAGGTCAACTCTTTGAGAACTATTTGCAGGTAAATTATAAACTAATGGAGTAAAGCTTCCGTCAGCAGGTTTAGAAATAGTTACTGTAGCAGGATCGTCTAAAGTAGTTATAAGTAAATAAATAGGAAAGTTTGGTGGATTATGATATTCTGTAACATTAGGTGGTGCAAACCAAAAATCGGTTCCTACCTGAGCATTGGAAAAATTAATTATTATAATGCTAGTAAAAAATATTATACATTTTTTCATAAAAGAAAGTTTTTTCTTTTATACGATTAAGATTTTTTAAAAGTTACGTTTACTTTCACTATTGTCCAAAATAATTGTTAATAAAAAAATTAATCATTGATTATCAATGGATTAAATCTTTGATTTTTAGGTTTTGAAAAGGCACTCCCCCATCTTATTATTTATCAATATAACTCGTTATGTGTAATCGCAGGCAATTTTTCAATTACTATGTTTTTAGCCGAAAAAATGAAAAAGGGTAGGAAAATTTCCTGCCTTTTTTATAAAAAAATTGCTTACTTTTGAAAATATTTTGGAAAATAGTGGTTTACTTTTTATGTTAAAGATATTAGTTTTTTCTAATAATTTTATAGCCGAGTTGTTTAAGTATTATTTCAATTTTTTCTCGAAAATCGCCTTGTAATATTATAGTATTATCTTTTGTAGTTCCTCCTGTTGAACATTTTGTTTTAATAATTTTTTCAAGCTTTTTTAAATCTTCTTGTTTACCTGTAAAATTTTCTATCAATGTAACTTGTTTACCACTTCTGTTTTTTTTATCTAATGATATGTACAATTTTTGCATTGATGGTTCAAGAGTTTCAGGTTCATCATTGTTATTGATAAATGTGTAATCAAATTCAGGATTTGTTGAATATACAATACCTATTTTATTTTTGTTCTTTTTACTACTCATTATTTAATTCATTTAACCTAGCTTTAATTTTTAACAATTCATTTTTAACATCAATTAATTTAGTTATTACTTGAGCTTGTGTATCAATTTCGTCTTTATTTTTTTGTTTTAGTATTTTTTTTGCACCTTCTATTGTTAATCCTTTTTCTTTTACTAAGTAGTAGATGTATGTTATTATGTCAATGTCGTTTTTTGTGTAATATCTATTTCCTTTTTTGTTTTTAAAAGGTTTAATGTATTGATAAAATTCTTTTTCCCAATATCTAAGTAAAGAAGCTTTAACATCAAACATTTTTGCGACATCACCTATGGAATAATGTATTTTTTCTATGTTTGGTTTTTTATATGGCATAATTAGTCTAATGCGATACCACCTTCTTGAGCAGAAGCTTCTATCATTTGATCGTATTCTTCAGGTGATAGATCTAAATAGAAGAAATTGATAGGGTTTAATGGTTTGTTATTTTTTAAAACTTCGTAATGTAAATGCGGACCAACTGATTTGCCAGTACTACCAACATTTCCGATTACTTCACCTCTATTAACTTTTTGTCCTTTTCTTACTTTAATTTTATTTAAGTGTGCATATCTTGTTTTATACCCAAATCCGTGGTCAATTATAACTTCGTTACCATATCCTCTGTTGCTATAATTTACTTCTGCAACAATACCTTCGCCTGTTGCTCTTACATTTGTGCCAATAGCGCAACTAAAATCTATTCCTTCGTGCATTTTTTTTACATTTCTATATACTGGATCGTATCTCATTCCGAAGTGTGAAACTATTTTAAATTTGTCTTTATTTAGTATAGGAAGTATAGCAGGAACAGATTTAAGCCATTTTTCTTTGTTTTTAGCAAGATAAACTATTTCATCAAATGATTTTGATTGTATGTAAACTTGTTTCATTAAGTGATCAATTTTTTTTGATGTACTAATTATTAGTTCCGAATGCGGTAAATCTTCGAGTTCTTCGTATTTTTTTGTTCCTCCTATGCCGGCTTTTCTGATGTTATCGGGTATTGGTTCAACTTCGAATATTGTTCGATAAATGTTATCATCGCGATATTGAAGTTCTGCAAGTATTTTTTCTATTTCTTTTATTTTTTTATTGAGTTCCTGATATTGAAATAGCAAAAGCTTGTTTTCTCGTTTAAGTATTTTTTCCTTTGGCGAATCGAAAAATAGATTGTAGAAAACTATGCCAATTACTGCAAAGAAAAACGCACTTATTACAAATGAAAATAAATTAAAAAGCCTACTTTTTAGACTTTTTTCAATACGTTGGTAAGTAAGAGTTTCAGGATTGAAGCGATATTTTACTTTTGACATTATAAATGTTTTTAAACAACAAATTTAATGCAAAAATTTAGAAAAACCTACCAAAAATTTTACTTTGGTAAACTGGGAAGAATAAAATAAAAGCAGTTTTTGACCCAATAACATTAATTATAATATCACTAAATTCGAATGTTCTGGTTTGTGTTAATGACAATTGAAGCAATTCCATTAAAATACCAAATAATATTACTAATAAAAGTAAAATTACTCTTTTTTGAATATGTATGTAATTGTATTTAATGCTTATTGTGTAGTTGTACCATAATAAGAATAGTATAAAGTAAAATATAAAATGAATAATTTTATCAGAATAAGGTATGTTAAAGAACGAAAATTTGTTAACTGTTTTGGCTGAAATTAATGAGCTTATTATTATAAATATTGTCCATAAAATTGAAGTTATAAATTTAAGATTCATTTTCTGTAAAATATTTTCATATAAGATGTTTCTTTATTTGAAATAATGTTTAGTATGTATATTCCAGTAGAATTAAAATTTATAGGTAAAATAGTAATAGGTTCGCTAATATTTATTTTGTAATTAAATAATTCTGTTCCTTGAGGCGAAAATATTTTTACAATAAGTTCATTATCTTCAAAATTACAAGAGCGGGAAATATAAATCTTTCCTTCATTATAAAAGAAATTTAAGCACGAATTAATACTATTTTCAGGTACCGATATGTAAATAGGATGCACATATTTAGCGAACGAATCAATATCGCATTTATTCCATACTTTAAGTTTTACGAGAATACTATCTGAACTGGAATACTGATGAATTGGATTTAGTGAATAACTAAACTGTCCATCGCCAAAATCCCACAGGCAAGAGTCAAAACGTTGGCTAGTGTTTTGAAAATATACATAATAACCTGATTTATTTGGAGAATAAGTAGTAAAACTGGCAGTTGGAGCATCGCATATTTCTATTTTATCGAAAGAAAAACCGGCATTTTGAATTGTTCCTTTGAAGTAAAATCGTAGTTGATTAATGTTACCGTTATTAAATTGACTTAGAGAATGTTTTACGTTAATCCATCCATTTGAGCTATATGTCCAAGAATAACCAGAATTGTACCAATTGGGAGAAGCAGAAGAGCCTAAGATATTCCATAATTGATTTGTTCCATTTTTAATTTGTACTTGTGTGTATGTTGGATATGTTTGTTCGTACCAAATTTTCGATTTAAAAATAGGTTTTTGTAAATTATCTAAATAAAAACAAGGACTAGTAACATAACTTTCTTCTGCTAGATTATGATAACCAGATAAATTTGTCGCCCAACAATAACTTCCAGAACCTGCTTGAACTAGTAATGTGTCTGTAGGGATTCCCCATTCCCATGAGTTATTCATACCATTTGAATACCAATAACCATTATTTAATTCGAAGTCTTCTATGTAAGGAAAATTAATTATTGTAGGAAAATTCATCACATTAATTTTTAAAGTATCATTTATGAGATTTTCATCATTAATTAAGTTGCTTGCAACAATTATTTTATATTGACCGTATGATGAGAAGTCAAAAAGTTGTTGTGTTGTGTAAATAATCGATTGCATAGGTGGTATAGATTGGTTAACTATTTCTGTAATATATGTTTGACCGTTATTTATTGATATTTTAACAGGGAAGTTATTCACTGCTTGTAATCCGTTATTTTGAATTACGAATTTTAAATTTTCATTATTTGATAGACCACATGAATCGTAAGGATATAAAATATTTTTTATTGATAGATCGAATTGTGGAGATTCGCTAATACGTATATTGTCTATGGCAACACCTTCATCTGTTCCGTTTACACCTCCTCGCAGTGAAAATCTTAATAGAACATAAGGTTTACCACCTAATCCGTCTAACGTATGTTGTGCGTGTATCCATCCATTACTGTTACCATTCCAGCCACTTTCGGAATAACCAGGAGGTGTGTTGTACCAATTAATGCCTTCGCCGGAATTTCCTATTCTATGCCAAGTAAATGATGAATCGAGACTATATTCTAATTGTATTATATCTATAGTTGTTGTTTTATAAAAAATATCTAATTCAATTACTGGTAATGTTAATTGTGAAAAATTAAAGCAAGGACCCATTATATACGAGTATTCTGGTTCAAGATAGTTGCCGGAGAGATTAGTTGCCCAGCATTTACTTCCGCTTGCAGCATGATTTATGACATTTCCTTGTGGAACTCCCCATTCCCAAGATGTGCCTGGCTCTATATCAGAAATCCAATTTGTTGTCCATCCTCCATCGTTGTTTTCAAAATCTTCGAAATATGGAAATGAACTTATACTTATAGGATGAACTATCCATTTGCGAAGTGTGTCGTTTAGTTTATTGTTATCATTAGGTGTTGCTGAAAAAACTGTCATCAGATGCTTTGTTGTATTTGATAAGTCAAGAGTATGATTGAACCAGAAATAAGCTAATCCACCTGGTGGAAGGTGATAAACAAAAGTATCGTAAATAGTAGTTTGGTTATCTAAATAAAAACCTAAAATAATTGTATCAACAGCTTGAGTTCCGAAATTTCTTGTCATTATACAAATTGGGCTTTCATTGGTTAAATGACAACCAGACATAGGTCTGTAAAAGCGTCTAGGAGCAATATCTATAGTGTGAGCTTCGTCAACGCTAATGTTAAAAGTTGTACTTGGAAACAGGTTGGCAACGTTGTATGTATCTATAATTATGAAATAAGTTTTATTAGCAGTTACTGGAATATTGCTTAATTCTGGATTTCCATTAGATGCTTCAGCTTTTGCAATACACTGACTTGTAGGAATATCTGGGCAGCCTTCTATTAAAAATAAACCAACTAATACATTGGTATTTGTTAATTTTATTGTTATATTTAAATCTTGATTAGGTGTATATTGAAAAACAAAATCGTTTCCAGTCATATATAAGCTGTTACAAGTCATTGTTTCGTTGTACTCATTACCCATGCCTTGTGTACTTTGGTTGTTGAGTATAAAAGGTAAAGATGTTATTATATATGGTGTGTTACAGTCCTTTCCAACTTGTGCAAATATTTGAAAACAAATAGATAAAAGTATAATTATAGTGAAAACAATTGTTTTCATAATATATTGACTTTTTTATGGAACAATCATTTTTAAAGTAGTTGAGTTGTTGTTAATAACAAGTTTAATAAAGTATATGCCAGGTTTAATATTGTTTATAGGAAGTTGTATAGAATTTTCACCTTTATAAAGTTCAAAATTATTTGTTAAAATATTTTTTCCTAATATATCTGTAATTATTAAAGAAAGATTTTCATTTGATGTTGTCTTTATCCAAAGTTTTGTTTCTTCGTTAACTGGATTTGGATAAATTATTGGTAAATAAAAATCGTCAAATTCGTTTATTTGGCTAGATGTAGCGACATCGAGCTGTATGTTATCAATATAAATAGGATTTCCTTGATTGCTTGTTGCAACAAATTTCAGTCTGATAAATGGTCTTGTAAGAAAAGCACCTATACTGAAATATTCTTCTCTCCATTGATTTTCTGTTGGAACAAAATTGTTGTAATATGTACCATTTACTGTTTGTAAATTAGCACCAGCTTTACTTAACCTTGGATACCAAGTTTCTCCGCAATTAAAAGAAACAAATACTTGTAGTTTGTCGTTAGTATTTTCATCTTTTTGTGCGTATGCTAACTTAAATTTAATAATATTAGCAGGGTTTTGACCGTTAATTAAAATGTTAGGAGAGTATAATTCTATTTGACTTTCATTAGCGTTTAAATTATTTTTTGCAATTAAACATGCTATTCCCGAATAGCTTGTAATGGTTGTTCTTTGCCATTGATGTTGTCCTGTTCCCGATGTAAACCAATATAAATTTGGATTATCTGTTTGTGGAAACAGATAATTTTCAAAACCTTCGAACCATGGCAATGAATATGCGTTGTTTTCATCTAAAATTTGAATAATATTATTTTTTGTTATGGTACTACTACCTGCCGGATTCGTTGCTGTTAGTGTTGCAGAATATAAGCCAGCTTGTGAATACGTAACAACAGGATTTATATCGTTAGAAACGGAAGGATTTCCTCCTGGGAATTGCCATGTTAATGACGAAATGGAGTCAGTATTCCAAGTATAGTTTTTAAATTGAACGCTTGTTTCGGCACATCCAAATTTTTTATTGTATGTAAAATCGGCAATAGGTGGGCATATTTGAGGATTAACGCTGCTATGAACGCCGGTAGCAATTAAATTAGCAGTAGTCCATAGATTGTTACGTCCGCTAATATGACTATTGAGTGCAGCATGCATTCTTAATTTTTGTCCTTCGGTAAACATTCTATAACAATATGTATATTCCATAAAATTTTGAACATTGTCGAGCGACCCGCAACTTTCTGCATAAAGATTGCAAGAAGTGTGTCCTATTGTATTAGGTGTATCAGACACTTGATCGTCATCGTAACAATTTTCTGGTAGTCCGGGATTATTTGAGTTTCCCCAAGTATGCATAAGGTTTAAATAATGTCCTATTTCGTGAGTTAGAACTCTGGATATATTATAGTTACTTGTACCTATACTACCTACGTAGCTTGCCAGCATAAGCACGCCATCTACTGCATCTCCCCACGAACCGTGAACACTTGATGGATAATATGCGTATCCAGCTGCACCACTTTCGATGGAGGCAACTGTCCATACATTTAAGTATTTTGTTCTATCCCAAGATGGTGCAGCTAATTTTGTATTTTCATTTGCATTATATGTTAGTGGCGATACAACTCTGTTTATACCATCGGTACAATTTCCATTGGGATCAATTTTTGCTAAACGAAATTCAATATTACAATCGGCAGCAATTGATTTGAATTCAGGTATAATTTGGCTTGTATCGGCATTTCTTTTTCTAAAATCTTCGTTAATAATTCGAATTGCGTCAAGTATTTGTTCTTTAGAAATATTTTCGGGACCGTAATTATGAACTACATGGAAAACTACTGGAATAATGTATGTTGTTTTTTCTTTATTGCCTTTAATTGTATATTCTTTTGTAAAATTATTTAATGCTTCTTTTGCAGACAAAGCTTCAGGATTAAGTATTTCAGCTTTTTTGTTCATTTCGGGTGTTAAACAAAAAAAATCTTGTGCATTTGTTGGTAAAACAAATGTCGAAAAAACAATAATTGTTAAAAATATTTTTCTCATAAATTTTATTTTTAAAAAAGACCGACAAATTGTCGGCCTTTTGATTAATTTCTTATTTATGTACAACCTTGTGAACAGATTCAAAGTTATTGATATTAATTTTTATAAAATATAAACCTTTTGATAGGTTGTTTGTAAATGATTTTAGAGAAATTATATGTTCTCCATTAGGCTGTTTTGCTTCGTAAATAGCAATAGTTTGTCCTAAAATATTTTCAACAGAGATACGTACAGAGTTATTATTTTCGGTTAAACAGTAAGAAATATTAGTATCTTCATTGAAAGGATTTGGGAAAATTCCAATGTTATTAACTAATGAATGAGAGTTAATATTGCTTTGTGTTGCTGTATAGCTAAGCTTGAAACCACCTGCATTAATACTAGCGTTGGTTGTAAACTTTACAATAAGTTTGCTTGCTCCTGGAATATTAAGTGTTGATGGTGGAATATTTGCAGAAGTGTACGTTCCGATAAGGTTAGCAGAACTGGTATTATTTTTATAGATTTTCAAATTGTCAACCTGATCATTAGATGGGAAATCAAATTCTAAGAAATTGACTGTAAATGATGTTGTACTAGGTGGTTCAATATTCCATGTACAAACTTTGGAATTGTCGTAGTTACAAGACTTACTACCGTCTTCAACTATGCCTGATGGATCTGTTAGGTTTTTTGTTCCTGAACATGTAGTTGTTGTGTAGCTTGCATACCAACCTGTTGCATTATCGGTGCTGTTTGTAACGAAACGAATTAGTAATGCTCCTCCGGTGCTATTGTATGAAGATGTTCCAGGAGTATTTGAAGAATTTAAAGTTGCTAATAATGGATCATTTTCGGTAGCTCCGTCGTAAATATAAACATTGTCTCCAGCAGCTAAATCGAAACGGTCGAATGTTAGTGTAATAAAGTTTGCACATTCTGGTTGAATTAAATATTTACAATCAATGTTATGCTGATAGTTTAAATTGCCGCTCCCATCGTTAAAAGCACCACCACGTCCGTTTATTATTCTTGTTCCCGAACACCATTGTGGATAATTACTTGATGGATATACGTTTATAACTGCACCTTGGTTTGAGTTGAAGTTATATCCGCTAACTATAAGATTATCTAAGGCATAATAACCATTTCCGCTTCCGCTCCAGCCCCAGTTCATGTGAAACTGATTACCATTGTAACCGTCGCAGTTCCAGGCGTGTCCTTCTGTACCGTCAGAACCTTGATATGCCATAGGTTGTTTATTATCTATTTGTTGTTTTAAAAGGTTTTCCCATGCTGTTTGTGAATAACTTGATTTTTGAACATATTGCGCAGGTGATGCATAGAAAAAATATGTTTTTAAAGCTGTTGGAATTCTAGAAGTTAAACTTCCAGAGCCATTAGGTCCGTAATTCATATTTGTAGCAACACTACAATGATACAATAATTTAGCTACTTCATGATAGTTTGTACTATTAACCAAGTTTGGCATGTTATCCCATAAATATGTTTGTTGAGCAAAATTTACGGTTAAATTTCCATACCCGCCATTCCATATAGAATAATTTGTATGTGTTCCTGTACCTTGAACAGGATGATTATAATATTTCATTAATTGTGCCATTGCAACAGCTACACAGCCAACATAAACTCTTCCACCAGGTCCATTTGCATCTTCTGGACAATATGCATTCCAAGGCCAATCTTGATTCCAAGTATGAATAAGTAGTGGTTGAGTTGCTTTTTCTTTTTTTAATGGAGGGTTAGGTTGTAATAATTCAGCCCATTGGTATTCTATTTCTTTTGTTGCTTTAATATTGTTTGTTTTACCATAAATTATTTGTTCTCTGTAATTGTTCATCCATGTGGCAAAATGTGGTGGTTGATTAAAAACAGGAAATACTCCTTTAAAACTATATCCGATAATTGGATAAGCAATGTCATCGGCAGAGATAATAACAAAACCTTCTTCATTGTTTACATTAAATACATAGTAAATAGGTTCATTATTGTAAAGTTCTGTATAAACATGAAATAATTGTATTTCATCAAGAGATTTTGAGAATAGATTGTTAGCTTTTAAATAATAAATGTTCTTAGCTGCAATTTTAGCAGTTTCTAAATCAACTTTCTTTGCAAAAGCGAAGAAAAATAAAACTAGCAATAATAATGTAAAGTTAAATTTTTTCATATTCTTTAGGATTTTAGTTAATTTTATTCATTACAAAAATATATTTTTATAAAGACAAAAAAAAGAACATAAAAGTTGCATTAAATATAATTATTTTGCTCGTTAGAAATGTTGTAATGTAATCCAATATTTTCTTTTCTATCAGAAGCGGCTCTAACTATTAAATAAGCCACATTAATAGCGTTTCTTAGTTCACATAGTTGTGGCGAAATTTTAGTTGTTTTGTATAGTGTTTCTGTTTCTTCATATAAAATTTTTAGACGGTCGAAAGCTCTTTTTAGGCGATCATTAGTACGAACAATACCGACATAGTTGGTCATAAGTTGTTGAAGTTCTTTAAAATTTTGGGTGATTAAAATCATTTCTTTGGGATGTGTTGTTCCTTCATCATTCCACTCAGGAATGTTTTCTTTAAAATTGATAGAATGTATATAACTTATGGAATCGTTGTATGCTCTGTGCGACATAACAATTGCTTCAATCAGAGAATTTGAAGCAAGGCGATTTGCTCCATGCATTCCTGTACAGGCACATTCTCCACCAGCATATAAACGGTTAATAGTTGTTTTGCTGTTGATATCTACTTTTATGCCACCACAAAGGTAATGTGCAGCAGGTGTAACTGGAATAGGTTGGCTTGTAATATCTATACCACGACTTAGACATTTAGCATAAATTGTAGGAAATCGTTCTATAAGTTCGTTTTTATTCAGGTGAGTTGCGTCGAGATAAACGTATTCGTCTCCAGTTTTCTTTAGCATAAAGTCGATAGCTCTGGCAACAATATCGCGTGGTGCAAGTTCTTCTCTTTGGTCGAAGTCTTTCATAAAGTAGTATCCATCTATTGTTTTAAGCTTTGCTCCGAAACCTCTAAGTGCTTCTGTGATAAGAAACGAAGGGCGTTCAGATGGATTGTATAATGCAGTTGGATGAAATTGTACAAATTCCATGTTTTCGCAATATCCCTTAGCCCTATAAACCATTGCAATGCCATCTCCTGTGGCTATTTTAGGATTTGTTGTAGTTGCATAAATATTTCCAATTCCGCCTGTTGCAATAAATGTTATTTTTGAAAGTACTTTAAATATCGTATTGTTTTTTAAATCGTGTATATAAGCACCATAACATTCAATATCGGGCATGCTTCTTTTAACTTCTATGCCTAAGTGGTGTTGTGTAATTATATCTATTGCGAAATGATGTTCTAATATTGTAATATTATGGTGTTGCCTTGCTTTTTTTGATAGAACGCGTTGTATTTGGTCGCCTGTTTTGTCTTTATAGTGAAGTATTCTGTACTCGCTATGTCCTCCTTCGCGAGCTAAATTGTAACTTCCATCAGGGTTCTTGTCAAATTCTACACCCCATTCTATTAAATCATTTATTCTTTCTGGAGCATCTTTTATTATAGTGCGAACAATTTCTTCGTTACATAAACCATTACCAGCTTTAAGTGTATCTTGAACATGTTTTTCGAATGAATCCGGATTGTACATTACAGATGCTATTCCTCCTTGTGCATAGCGTGTGTTTGTGTCTTCAAGATTTTTTTTTGATACAATACATACTTTCCCAACGTTTGCTGCTTTAAGTGCAAACGTAAGACCTGCTATACCAGAGCCTAAAACTAAAAAATCGAATTTCATAAATTATTGCAAACGTAATAAAATATTTGTTTTTATTTTAGAATAATTTTGAAAAAATTTACAATGATTACTATTTTTGCGCAAAAAAAATGTTTTTACTTTACTTCAAATTGGGCGTTTATCATATACTTGATGTTTTTTCGTATGATCATATATTATTTTTAATTTGCCTTGTTGCTGTTTATTTAATTCATCAATGGAAGCAAATATTAGTTTTAATTACTGCTTTTACGATTGGTCATACAACGTCGTTAGTACTTGCTACTTTCAATGTTATAAAAATATCGTCGGCTTTGGTAGAGTTTTTAATACCTCTTACGGTTTTTATTACAGGATTGTGGAATATTGTATCTTTTAAAGATAAAGTAGAACCAACGACGCATGCTGTTAAGTATTTCTCGGCTCTCGTTTTTGGATTAATACACGGATTAGGTTTTTCAAATTACCTACATAGTTTATTATTAAATGAAAAAAACATTGCAATAGCTCTTTTTGCTTTTAATGTAGGGATAGAAGTTGGTCAAATATTTGTTGTTGGTATAATTATTCTTTTAAATATTGTTGTATTAAATGTTTTGAAATTAAGTAGAAAAGATTGGGTAAATATTTTTAGTGGGGCAGGGATGGGAATAGCCTTAACACTTATGCTTGAACGGATTCCATAGAATTTAAATGAATTATTGCAAAAACTGCCAAAATATATGAGTAATATCCAAAACCGCTAATAATTCCTTTGCATTTATTTGCGGTAATTGATTTGCTTCTGAATTCTTCTCTTGCATAAATGTTAGATAAGTGTACTTCAATAACAGGAACTTTTATTGATGCTATTGTATCGGCAATGCTTATTGAAGTGTATGAGTAACCAGCCGGATTTATAATAATACCATCGTACGTACTTGATGATGCTTGAAGTTGATTTATAATTTCTCCTTCTACATTCGATTGAAAAAATGAAAAAGATATATTAGGAAAATAATTTTGTATAATTTTGTTTATTTCTTCTAAACTTTTGGTACCATAAATTTGAGGTTCTCTTGTACCTAATAAATTTAGATTAGGACCATTAATTACAGATATCTTCATAGATTTATTTTTTAAATTTGCATAAAATTACAAAATGAACTGGGAAAGAGCAATAAAAGATTTTGAATATTATTTAAAATTAGAAAAAGGTTTATCTGCAAATACTGTTCAGGCATATATAAACGATGTTACTCATTTAAAAAATTTTTCATTATTTAAATATCCAACATATAGTCCGATAGAAATTAAATTACAACAATTAGAAGAATTTTTGTCATATTTGAATGATTTAGAAATACATGCTCGTTCACAAGCTAGAATAATATCTGGTATAAAGGCTTTTTATTTTTTTCTTGAACTAGGTGATTATATTAAAGAAAATCCTTCAATGTTGCTTTCAACACCACGTTTAGATAAGAAATTGCCTATTGTTTTGACAGTGGAAGAAATTGATGAATTAATAGGGGCAATAGATTTAAGTAAGCCCGACGGTCATCGTAATAGAGCAATGTTAGAGGTTTTATATAGTTGTGGTTTGCGAGTTTCGGAATTGGTTGAATTAAAACTTTTTCAACTTCATTTCGACGAAGGTTTTATTCGTGTAATAGGTAAAGGTAATAAGGAACGATTAGTTCCTATATCTGCTAAAGCAATTAGAGAATTGAATAATTATTTTGAACAAACAAGAAACACTCAAAAAATTCAGAAAGGTTTTGAAAACTATGTTTTTTTAAATAAAAATGGTAGAAATATAACGCGTGTTATGGTTTTTACAATAATTAAACAACTTGCAAAAAAAATAGGTTTAAATAAGCCAATAAGTCCTCATACCTTTCGACATTCTTTTGCAACACACCTTGTTGAAGGTGGTGCCGATTTAAGGGCAGTACAGCAAATGCTTGGACACGAAAGTATTATTACAACTGAAATTTACACACATCTGGATAAGACATATTTAAAACAGATAATAACAGATTTTCATCCAAGGAGTTAGCTTAATTTTCCAATCCAATAAAATATTTTTTCAGAAAAGTATAATTCAGGCTTTTGTTTGTAAATAGCATAAATGGCAGAACCGCTTCCTGTCATAGAAGCATATATAGCTCCATTGTTGTATAGCTTGTTCTTTATTTCTTTTAGTGTTGGATAATGCTTAAAAATAGGTTCTTCAAAGTCATTTTTTAAGTAATTTTTCCATTTATCAATAGGTTCATTTTCTATTACTTTTATAATATCATATTTTGGTTTTTGAGGTTTTATTAGTGAATAAGCCCACGATGTTGAAATGTGAATATTATCTTTTACTATTACAATATAATAATCGCATAAATTTAAAAAGACTGGTTTAAATGAGCTTCCTCTTTCAGTAGCAAGTAAAGGCTTGTTGTATATGAAAAATGGACAGTCGCTTCCTAATTGTAAAGAAAATTTAATTAATTGTTCTTTTGTTAAATTTATCTGGAACATTTCGTTAAGTGCTTTTAGTAAGAAAGCTGCATTCGATGAGCCACCTCCTAAACCTGCGCCTGTTGGAATATTTTTATTTAATATAATTTGTACATTGGGTATGGAATATAATTTCTTTAATAGCCTAAATGCTTTAAAACATAAGTTTTCTTCTGTTTTACCTTCAATAAAATGCCCGTAATTAGATAATTTGAAAGTTTCTGAAGGTAAGATTTCAATAACATCACAAAGTTCAACAGGATAAAAAATAGTTTCAATATTATGATAATTATCTGGTCGTTTGCTTATAATGTTTAGTCCAATATTAATTTTAGCATTAGAAAAAACTACCATAATATTAAAACAGTTATAGCATAATATTCAAGATTATAAGGAAAAGATTTTGAGAAAAAAGGTTTCATTTAGAAATTTTAAAATACAAATTTAAAGAGAATTATTTAAGTAGAACAAAAAAAATACTATTTTTGCTATGAAAGTATTGCTATGAATTTTAAAGATATATTAAATAAGTACTGGGGTTATCAGAATTTTAGAGAACTGCAAGAAGATATTATTCGCTCTGTATATTTAGGGAAAGATACTTTAGGATTACTTCCTACAGGTGGTGGCAAATCTATAACTTTTCAAGTTCCTGCATTAGCAAAACCCGGTATATGTTTAGTTATATCGCCTTTAATTGCATTGATGAAAGATCAGGTTGAGAATTTGAATAAGCGAGGAATTAAAGCTTCTTTGATAATATCTGGAATGTCGCATTTTGAAATCTTAAAAACACTTGATAATGCTCTTTATGATAAAGAAATGAAGTTTTTATATGTGTCTCCAGAACGTCTTGAAACTTCTTTATTTAAAGAAAGATTAGCTTCGTTAAAAATAAATTTAATTGCTGTAGATGAAGCGCATTGTATTTCGCAATGGGGATACGATTTCAGACCGTCTTATTTAAATATAGCCGAGATAAGAGAATTTTTGCCAGGTGTTCCTATATTGGCACTAACAGCTACAGCTACACCTGAGGTTATAGATGATATTCAAGATAAATTAAAGTTTAAGCAGAAAAATGTATTTAAAAAATCGTTTGAACGTAAAAATCTAACATACTTTGTTAAACAAACAGATACAAAAATAAACGATTTGTTAAGTTATTGTAAAGAATTTAAAGGAACAGGTATTGTATATGTTAGAAATAGAAGAAAAACAGTTGAATTTGCACAATTACTAAAAAAGAATGGTTTATCGGCCGATTTTTATCATGCAGGCTTAAGCATAGAAGAACGGAGTAAAAAACAAGATGCATGGAAAAATGATAAAATAAGAATTATTGTAGCAACTAATGCTTTTGGAATGGGTATAGATAAACCTGATGTACGTTTTGTAATACATATGGATTTGCCCGATTCGCTCGAAGCTTATTTTCAAGAAGCAGGTAGGGCCGGAAGAGATGAAAAGGAAGCAATTGCAATATTAATTGTTGATGCATCGGATCGTTTACAGCTAATTCAACAAATTGATGTTTCTTTTCCACCTTTAGAAACAATAAAAAAAGTATATCATGCGCTTGGAAATTATGCACAGATACCAATAGGTTCTGGAAAAGGAAAGGACTTTATATTTAATCTTGTAGAATTTTCAACTACTTATAATTTTAATATTCTAACAGCATATTATGCTCTTAAACTTCTTGATTATGAAGAATATATTTCGTTATCAGAAGATATTGATAATCCTTCAAAAATAAGCTTTAAAATAAATCGCGAAGAATTATATAATTATCAAATTCTAAATCAACAAGATGATCCGTTTATAAAATTTTTGCTAAGAAATTATGCTGGTTTATTTACTGAATATGTAAAAATTGATGAAAGTTATATTGCAAAAAAGATTAATATACCAGAAGAAAAGGTTAAAGAATGGCTTAATAAACTTCATAAATACAATTTAATTGATTATGTCGAAAGAAAGAAAGGTACTGTTATTACTTTCATAACAAACCGTTATGATTATAAAGACATTAGTTTGAGCAAAGAAGTTTATGACTTTCGAAAAAAACGCATGCAATATCGAATAGAACAAGTGATAAATTATGCTTATAGCAATCATAAATGTCGTAATCAATTATTATTGATGTATTTTGGCGAAAAAGATCCTTATCGTTGCGGTAAATGCGATGTATGTAAAAAAAGAAATGAAATTCAAATTAGTACTTATGAGTTCGATTTAATAGTCGAACAACTTAAAGCAATAATAAGTAATGAATCATTACTAATGGATGAGATATTTGAAAAAGTTACTTTTCCAAAAGAAAAGGTTACAAAAGTATTGCAGTGGCTGATAGAACATGGCAAAGTTGTATATACTAAAACTAGTAAATTACATTGGGTTAAAAAAGCCAATTAGTCAATAATTATTTTTTTTACAATTCGTAAATCATCGAAACATAATTCTAAAAAATAAACTCCTTTTGCATAATTATTTTGCAGGCGATATATGTATGGAAAATATTGGATTTGTTGCTTTTCAATTAATTGCATTTGCATATTGTATAATTTAGCTGTACATGAAGAATTATTTTTAGCACAATAAATGTTAAAAGTTTGTTTTACGGGGTTAGGGTAAATAAACACCTGTTGATTATCGAATTGAATTTTATTAATACTTATCTGAACACTTTCCAAACTGTCAAGTATCCAATCTTGGGGATCAACAATTATTGATGTTAGTTTCTTATGATTCGATGGAATATTAAAGGTTTGAATGTTTAGAGTAGGAGAGAGCTTTACAATAGTATCGCTATTATTTTCGAAGACAAGTTTTATAGGCAGTGGAATTGTAAAAAGGTTATTGTCTGGTGAACTTCCACGTTGTTGAATTTTTATATTGATATCACTCCATGTATTGTTAATGCTATCCTGCCAGCAAATTATGTTATATATAGGATATCCTTTCCCGTAATAGAATTGATCGAAGAAATTGTCTAAAGATTTTCCTGTAAGAGTTTCGTATAAATTTTTAACATCTTCACCTGTTAATATACTATCTTTATAAATTGTATTAAGTTGCTTTAAACCAGTAAAGAATATAGAGTCGTTTTCGCACAAGTATCTTAACATGTGAATAATAGCGGCTCCTTTTTTATAGCTAAGGTTAGAATTAAAAATGCGTGCTTCGTTATGTATGTCTTCAAAAGGAACATAAACAGAGCCTTCTGGTTCTAATCTGGCTCTGTACTGAAAATGTCGTATAGTAGCATCGGCTGTTTGCTGATCAAAATAATATTGTAGGGCAATGTATTCGGCATAGGAAGCAAAACCTTCATTTATCCATATATCTTGCCATGATGCACAAGTAATGTTATTACCAAACCATTGATGAGCAAGTTCGTGTGCAACAAGCCAATGAATGAAATAACCTAATGATGTCATTGTTTGATGTTCCATACCACCTGGCAAAGGAACCTGACAATGTCCGTATTTCTCTTCGTGAAAAGGATATAAGCCAAAACAATTACTAAAAATTCTTAAAAAGTCGGCAGTTCTGTCTATATCTGTTTTATTATCAATAAGGCACTGTGGATTGTTATAGATATAATTCATAACAAGGATACTATCTGTTGCGCCTGGTATGTGCGTTTTAAAACTGTATTCGATATATTTACCTACCGCTATTGATAATAAGTAATAAACAATAGGATGTCGTTCTTTCCATTCGTATCTGACTTTACCATTTCCTAAGGGTGTTATTGCTGTGAGTATTCCTTCTGAACCTGCCTTGCAAGTGCTATCAACTGTAATAAAAATCCATGCAGAATCGAAACGGTCGGTTAGATCTTGCTTGCAAGGTAACCAGTGTTTTAAATGAAAAGCTTGCGAAAGTGTCCAAGTAACTTGCTGCTGATACTCTTGCGAATATGTATTTACCAAACCACGATACATAAATCCACTCGATGCTGTTCCACGATAACTTATAGAAACATCAATATCTGTGTGTGGAGGAAAAGGTACACAAGGATTTATAATAAGACTGTCGTTACTATGGTAAAAATTACAATTATTGCCGTTCACTTTAACACTATCTACAGTAAAGTTTGGTGAAAATTCAAAATATATTTGAGATAAACCATTTTCTTTGCTTTTAATTTTATAATTTACAGTACTTATAATGTAGGTATTGCTATCATTTGCTTCTATGTTGATATGAATAAATTTTTGGTCGTAATTTGAATGTAATGAAGGTTCGTTTTTAAAAAATGGACGACTGAAATGAGGATTAGAAACCAACGATTTTACAACATCGCAATGTTGCGAAAAAGCATTTAAAGAAATTATTAAAAAAATAAAAATTTTCATAAATCTAATATTTTTCGTAAAGTTACAAATTTTGTCAATAGAAAATAGAATTTATAATTTAATAAAATCATATTTTTTGAATAATTTTGCAAAAAAAAAAGTGTTTCAAAGATTTTTACATACAGTTATTTTGTTAATTATATGTTTTACTGTCCTTGCACAGGGAGAGCTTAGTCCGGAGGTACGAGTAGTTACAACTAACGAACATTCGTATTTTATTTCTGCCAACTCAAATGGTTTTTCTTTATCTTATCAATATGGAAAGCGTTTGGATGGTTTTCGTAAAAGAATATACGAAACAAGTTTCTCTTATGTAAGGCATCCAAAAGAAATAAGAGTTGAAAATCCATATTATCAAGCTCAAAAGAAATTTGTATTTGGGAAATTAAACACTATGTTTGTAATTAGGTCTGGAATTGGGCTACAACGCGAAATATATAGTATTTTCGATAAAGGAGGAATAGCTATTCGCTATCATTATACGTTTGGTGTTAATGTAGCAATGTTAAAACCTATTTATTATGAAGTTGTTGATAGTACAAAAATTGTAAATAATGTTCAATATATATACATTAGCGACAAATTATTCGATTATTCTATTCATCAAGTTAGTGATATATATAGTCGTGCGTCTTTTTTTAAAGGAATAAATGAAACAAAATTTATTCCAGGTGTTTTCATAAAGGGCGGTTTTTCATTTGCATTTAGTGAAAAATATGAATCTATAAACGCTATAGAGTTGGGAGCAATTATAGATGTTTTTATGAAACCTTTTCAAATCATGGCAACTGAAAAACATCAACGCTCATATATTAGCTTGTATATAGGATATAGATTCGGAAAAATAAAAATTAAAAATAAAGAAGATAGAGCTCAAATGAATTTATATGATGAAGAAGCAGATTGACCCGTTAAAACCTAAGATAAAACTTCCTTCAAGTAAAAATTATTTTGCAACAAAAGAAATAGTCGAAAAATATCGCTTACATACAATATGTCAAAGCGGTAATTGCCCAAACATAGGCGAATGTTGGCAGTCAGGAACAGCTACCTTTATGATTATGGGCGATATTTGTACTAGGTCGTGTAAATTTTGCTCTGTAAAAACAGGGAAGCCATTTCCTTTAGATGAAAATGAATCATATAGAGTAGCCGATTCTATACATCTAATGAAGTTAAAACATTGTGTTATAACAAGTGTAGATAGAGACGATTTAGCCGATGCTGGCGCAAATCATTGGGCAAAAACAATTTTGGCTATTAAAAATAAAAATCCATATACAACTATTGAGGTATTAGTTCCTGATTTTAAAGCTGATAAAAATCTAATAGATATAATTATAAATGCAAAACCAGATATTATTTCACATAACTTAGAAACAGTAGAGAGATTAACACCACAAATACGAAGTGTTGCAAAATATAAAACCAGTTTATTTTTATTAGAATATGTTGCACAAAAAGGAATTATTACAAAAAGCGGTATAATGGTGGGATTAGGTGAAAGAAAAGAAGAAATTTTACAAACAATGGATGATTTGCTTCGAGTAAATTGCCGAATTATTACTATAGGGCAATATTTACAACCAACAAAAGAAAATATTAAAGTTGAGAAGTATTACACCTTAGATGAGTTTAAAGAATTAGAACAAATTGCATTGCAGAAAGGCTTTAAGTTTGTTGAAAGTTCGCCACTAGTGCGTTCATCTTATCATGCAGAGAAACATATACATCAAAAATAATTTTTTATAAAAATAAAAAAAACAGCATTAAGCTGTTTTTTTTAGTGCCTCGAACCGGAATCGAACCGGTACGGCCTTTTGCGGGCCACAGGATTTTAAGTCCTGCGTGTCTACCAATTCCACCACCGAGGCAACATGGTTTAGAACAAAAAATCCCTTTTCAGGGACATTTGAGCGGGAAACGGGACTCGAACCCGCGACCCTAACCTTGGCAAGGTTATGCTCTACCAACTGAGCTATTCCCGCATAGTTTTCGATGCAAAGATACAAAAAAAATAAATTAAGCAAATTTTTTACAATAAAAATTTTAATTCGGACAAATTTCATTTAATTTTTTTCTTGCTTGTTCATAACCCATTTGTGCCGATTTTTTTAATTCAATACATGCTTCATTGTATTTTTTTAATTCGTACAATGTTGCACCTTTGTAATAATATGCCTCAGAATTTGCTTTAATTTTAATAGATTTATTAAAATCGTCTAAAGCTTCTGTATATTTTTGTTTTTCTAAAAAATAAATACCTCTTTTTATATAAGCCTCATTATTATCAGGTTCTAATTCTATTGCTTTATTGAAATCTTTTATTGCTAATGGTTCTTTTGTTTTACCTAACTTATAATATTCGCTACCTCTTAAGTAATATGCTTCTGCTTTGTTTTGATTTAATGTTATTGCTTTGGAAAAATCTTTAATAGCTTCGGCAGTTTTATTTAGCATAGAATAGCATACACCTCTTGATATAAAAACATTGTAATCTTTTGAACGAAATTGTTCAATTAAAATACTATAATCGTTTATGGCATTATCGTAGATATTTTTTTCAAAGTATAAGTTTGCTCTGGTTAAATAGACCTCCTGTCTTTTTAAACCTTTGTTAATGGACAAAGTTAGATCGTTAATTGCTGATGTTACATCATTGTTATATTTATGTTGAATTGCCCTTAAGTAATAATATTCTGCATTTTCGGGTTTTAATTCTATTGCTTTGTTGTAATGTTGTATAGCTTCTGTTGTTTTATTTTTACTTGCAAAATAATTAGCAATTTCTGCATAAACCCAGTCGTTATTAGATTTTAATTCTGCAGCTTTTTGTAAATCATTATATGCATTTATCTTTTTATCAGGAATAGTTAAATATAGTTGGGCTCGTTTTTCATAAGCTTCTATTTTATTTGGTTTTAATCGTATAACATAATTTAAATCGTTAATTGCTTCTTGTATATTGTTTTGTTTAATGTATAAGTTTGATCTTAATATATAAGCATCTAAAAAATCTTTTTTTGCTTGAATACACTGATTTAAGTCGTTTAAAGCTAATTCTATTTTATTTAATTCTGCATGGCAAATTGCTCTATTATACCATGCTTCGTGATAAAACTTGTCTTGTTTCAATACTTCGCTAAATTTTGATATAGCTTCTGTATATTTTTTATTTTCTTTTAACGATAGCCCTTCATCAAAAATATCGTTTATTGTTTGTGAAAAATTAGTATTTGTTAATAAAACAAGAGAAATTATTATTTTAACGACTTTCATACATTATTTTTTGGAATATCTTTAAGTATTTCGAGTAAAAATTTCCAAAATTTTTCTACTGATGGGATATGAAGTTTTTCGTCAGGACTATGTACACCCCGCATAGTAGGACCAATTGAAATCATATCAAGTTCGGGATATTTTTCTAAAAACAAACCACATTCTAAACCAGCATGAATAGCTTTAACTTTAACTTCTTTATCAAAAAGTTTGCGATAAGCTCTTTTGGCTATTTTTAATAATTCGCTTTTTGGATTAGGTTTCCATCCAGGATAACCGTTACTATGTTTTACATCTGCTTTAATAAGATGAAATACAGATGATACCATATTTACAATATCTGTTTTTGCTGTATCAACAGAACTTCTTTGGCTTGTGGTTACTTCAATTCGGCTCTTTTTTATTTTTACAGATGCTAAATTAGTTGATGTTTCAACTAATCCTGGCATATCTTGGCTCCACGATATTACCCCATGCGGACAGGCATAAAGCGAATAAAGAATTTTTGGTTGTGTTCTTTTATCTATAATGAATTCTGTATGTTCGCTTTCGTTAATTTCTACATTTATATTTGGTTCGGTGTGTTTGTATTCGTCTTTAAATATTGAGTGAAACATTTGAACTTCTTCTTTTATACTTTCTACTTTTTCGTGAGTTACATATATTGTAGCAAAAGCTTCTCGTGGAATGGCATTTCTTAAATTACCGCCGTCGATGTATGCTAATTTTAAGCCATATTTTTGGTCTATATGATATAAAATACGAACAAGCAACTTAATAGCATTGGCATAACCTTTGTGAATATCGTCGCCAGAATGTCCCCCTCTGAGTCCCGTAACAGAAATACTTAAAGGGATTTGTTTTCGAGGTGGTTTTTTCTTTTCAAATTTAATACTTGCTACCGTATCTTTACCACCTGCACACCCTATAAAAATTTCGCCTTCGTCTTCTGAATCGAGGTTAATTAAAAATTTACCTTCAAAAAAGTCTTTTTCTAAAGCAAAAGCTCCTGTAAGACCTGTTTCTTCGTCAACTGTAAATAAACATTCAATTGGGCCATGTTTAATGTTATTTGAAGCAAGGATAGCTAATTGAATTGCTACGCCTATTCCGTTATCTGCACCTAAAGTTGTGTCTTTAGCTTTAATCCATTCACCATCAATTACTGGTATAATAGGATCTGTTTCAAAATTATGTTGCGAATTGCTGTTTTTTTCGCAAACCATATCAACATGGCTTTGAAGTACAACAGTTTTTATATTTTCCATATCAGATGTTGCTTGTTTGCTTATAAGCAAGTTTCCAGCTTTATCTTTTTTGTATTTTAAATTATGATTTTTTGCAAAGTTTTCAAGATATTCAATAATTTTTTCTTCTTTTTTTGAAGGTCTTGGAATAGCTAAAATTTCTGAAAAATATTTCCATACAATTGATGGATTTAAATCGGTTAACATACTCATAAATGTTTTTTTTGTAAAGTTAGCTAATGTAATAGCAAAATACAAGCTAAATAACGTTAAATTTTTTTTTAATTCATATTGTTTGTATTTTTACAGAAAATTGTTGTTATGACGAAGTTTTTTTTACCTTTAATTTTAATTTTAATAATTGCATGGTTAGTTGTTGGTTTAGAACAGGAAAGAAAAAAACGATTTGTTGAAGAAACAGAAAATATACAGATGTTTTATGACAGCTTATTAAATATTGAAAATTTTAAAGATTATAAGCTTATTACATACGATGATATTTATTTTTTGTTACCTAATTCATATTACGATAGATATGATCTTACAAATGAGTCTAATGCTGTTTTGCAATATTGTAATAAGGATTCTAATTTATTCTTTGTTCTTTATAAAAATCCTTTAACATCAGATAGTTTAGCTTATAATTTTTCGAGAGATACTTATGCATTAAGTACTCTTGCTGGAACAAGAAATATAGGCGAAGTAATAGTTATTGATAGTATATACGATTATAATGTAAATAATATAAATGCCTTTAAGGTTGAATATATGTTTATTAGAACATTAAATGATGCAACTAAAGATACTTTTAACATATCTTTTCTTTCACTTCAAAATAGTAAAGATGTTTATATGCTTTATTTTTATTCAAGACCAGTTGCTTTTGAACAAAATAAAACTGTTATGAATGAAATTATGAAAAGTGTTACTTTATTAAATCAATAATTAGATGCTGCTTAACTATATTTGGATTGGATTGATCTTGATTGGTTTTTTCTTTGCCCTTATTAATGCATTTGCTTTTGGTAATTACAATATTTTTTCTTCAATGATGACTACTGCTTTTGAAATGGCTAAAACAGGATTTGAGTTGTCGCTGGGGCTAACAGGAATAATGACATTATGGCTTGGATTGATGAAAATTGCCGAAAAAGGAGGAATAGTTAGTTTGCTTTCAAAAGCTGTAAACCCTTTGTTCTCTAGGTTATTTCCAGAGGTTCCCAAAAATCACCCTGCTCAGGGCTCTATGGTAATGAATATTGCTGCTAATATGTTAGGCTTGGACAATGCAGCAACTCCTTTGGGCTTAAAAGCAATGAACGAATTACAAGATTTAAATCCAAATAAAGAACAAGCATCGAATGCACAAATAATGTTTATGGTTCTTAATGCCTCTGGTTTAACAATAATTCCTATTAGTATTTTAGTTTATCGGACCCAACTCGGTGCAGCTAATCCTGCAGATATATTTATACCAATACTTATAGCAACTTTTGCATCTACTTTAGCTGGAATAATTTCTGTAAGTATTGTTCAGAAAATAAACTTATTACATAAAAATATTTTAATATTTTTAGGTGGTTTTACTCTTTTAATCGCGTTAGTTACTTGGTATTTTAGTATAATTCCATCCGATCAATTAAAAAATATTTCGCTTATCGTTTCTAATTTTATCATATTATTATTGATAGTATTGTTTATCTTATTTGGATTTTTTAAGAAGATAAATGTATATGAGACATTTATTGATGGAGCAAAAGAAGGCTTTCAAATAGCTGTAAAAATTATTCCTTACTTAGTTGCTATTTTGGTTGCTATAGGTATTTTTAGAGAATCTGGTGCTATGCCATTACTTATAGAATCAATTTCGAAATTTTTTTCATTATTTGGAATTAATACCGATTTTGTTGGAGCTTTACCTACAGCAATTATGAAGCCTTTGAGTGGTAGTGGCGCAAGAGGTATGATGATAGATGCAATGACCACTTATGGACCAGATTCTTTTGTAGGAAGATTATCTTGTATTTTTCAAGGAACAACAGACACTACATTTTACATTATAGCTGTTTATTTTGGTTCTATTGGAGTGAAACGAACAAGACACGCTATAGGTTGTGCATTGTTTTCTGATTTAATAGGTATAATTACCGCTATTTTGGTAGCATATCTTTTCTTTCATTAAAAGTAATTTTTGTAAAATACTAAAAAATAATTACGTTTGCGTTCAAATTAAAAAATATGAACAACAATTCTAATTATGTCGTTATAATGGCAGGTGGCATAGGGAGTCGCTTTTGGCCATTAAGTCAACCACAATATCCTAAGCAATTTTTAGATTTTTTAGGTAATGGTAAAACTTTTTTGCAGGAAACAATAGAACGCTTTTTGCCAATTGCACCTATTGAAAATATATTAATAGTTACAAACCAAGAATACGAGGATATTGTAAAAAAACAAATACCAAATATTCCGTCTGAAAATATATTGTTAGAACCAGCACGAAAAAATACTGCTCCTTGTATTGCTTATGCTAATTCTGTTATCAATTCGAGAAATAAATTTGCAAATATAGTTGTAAGTCCATCAGACCATTTGATTTTAAATGTAGATAAATTTCATAATGTTATTAAAACAGGTATTGATTTTATAAGTCAAAACGATGTTTTATTAACAATAGGAATTAAACCTACTAGACCAGAAACAGGTTATGGATACATTCAGATAAACTCTGATGAAAAATCGAAAAAAAATATTTTGCGTGTAAAGACTTTTACCGAGAAACCAAATTTAGAACTTGCAAATTTTTTCTTAAAAAGTGGAGATTTCTATTGGAATAGTGGTATTTTTATGTGGAATATAAATACAATTAATGATAGTTTTAATAAATATATGCCAGAGGTATATCATTTGTTTAAAGAGTTCACAGTACAAAAAAAACAAGATACAAAAAAATTAGCATATATTTATAGCGAGTGTCCTAATATTTCAATTGATTATGGCATAATGGAAAAGGCCGATAATGTATATGTTATAAAAGCAGACTTTGGTTGGTCTGACCTTGGGACTTGGGGCTCATTATACGAAAATTTAAATAAAGACAATAATAACAACGTTATATTTGGGAAAAATGTGTATATTCAAGATTCAAAAGGAAATTATATAAATATTTCTAACAATACGACAGCAATTATAAATGGTGTAAATAATTTAATAATTGTAGAACAAGATGGTAAAATATTAATTTCCGATAAAAATAAAGAACAAGATATTAAAATATTAGTTAACTTATTAAAAAAATAACTATGCTTAATTGTTTACCCAGGCAAAAATTTTTTCCCATTTTTTAACAATTGTATAGCGAGGATTGGCTTTGTAAATTATCTCAGTCAATACATTAACATCATCTTCTAAATGATATGCACTTATGGATAATTTTGGCTGAAAATTTTTTAAAACCCAAATACTACCTTCAAGCATCAATCTTTCAGCTCCTTCTATATCAGCTTTTATAAAATCAATCTTTGAAATCTTATTTTCTTGCACCCATTCATCAAGAGTAATAGTTTTAATTAGTTCTATAGCTGCTTGTTTTTTGTTAAGAACTATAGAAGAGGCTCTTAAATCCTTATTATCAACTTTAATCTCTATTTCACCTTTTGAATTTGACAAAGCTAATGGTATAATGTTTATGCGAGGATTTAAACTACTTGTAATTTTTAAATAATCGAGAAACACGCTTAAGGGTTCAAATGCAAAAACATTTGCTTCTAAATTTGAAGCAATTGCTGAAAAAATGCCAGTGTTTGCGCCTGCATCTATCACAACATCATTCTTTTTAATTTGTACTTTGTCATAAAAATATGGTCCTTCATCAACAACACATTTTTTATGATAAGTAGGTAAATAATATATATCGAGAAAATCGTAAATAAAACCTTTAATAAACTTTTCTTCTAATTTTGGATGCATTATGTTATTAAAATTAAAATACTCTTCTTCGGAAAACTTTTTCTCAAGTTCTTGGTATATCTTAAAATTATATTTGTTTTCACCTATTCTTCCTAAAAAAAATTTTGTTATTGTACGCTTAAATATTAAATTATCAAGTCTCTCATTTTTAAAAAACAAAAGTTTTTTAAAAGAGTACATTAAGGCAACAAGATATTGACTGGAAAAAAATCTGCTCTTAATTTTTTTGCAAATAATTATAAAAAATTTTAAGATATTCATATTTATTCAGAAATCAGCTTAATAAATTCTTGTTGGTTAATTATTTTAATGTTAAGTTGGGTTGCTTTTTCAATTTTATCTGGTCCTGGTTTATCTCCTGCGATAATAAAACTTGTTGACTTGCTAACTGATTTTACAAGTTTACCACCATTCAAAATAACAAGATTTTCCATTTTCTTTCTGTTAAAAGGTTCAGGAAAAGTACCTGTTACAACAATTGTCATACCATTTAATTTATTCGATAACGGCTTATCTTCTTCAATTAGCAACATTTGAATACCAGCCTGCTTTAATTTTTCTATAAGCTCAATATTGTTTTTATCACTAAAATATTGAATTATGCTATTTGCAATTTTTTCGCCTACTTCATCTATTGAAGTTAGTTGTTCGTAAGTGGCATTTTTAATGTTATCAATAGATTTTAAAGAATTAGCAATCTTTTGTGCAACAGTTTCGCCTACGTATCTTATTCCTAGAGCATAAAGCACTCTTTGAAAAGGTGTTGATTTAGATTTCTCTATGCTTTGTAATAAGTTTTCGGCTGCTTTATCTGCAAAATGCTCTAATGTTAATAATTGTTCTTTTGTTAATTTATATATATCGGCAGGAGTTTTTACATAGCCTTTTGTAACAAGTTCATCAATAGTTTCAACACCTAAGCCCTCAATGTCCATAGCCTTTCTCGAGACAAAATGTTCAATTTTGCCCCTTATTTGTGGTGGACATTGAGGATTTGGACAATAATGAGCAGCTTCACCTTCATTTTTAATAAGTTCGGTACCACATTCAGGACAATGTGTAATGTAAGTTAATTCTGGTGTATTTGCCTTTCTCTTTGTAAAATCTACACCTATAACTTTTGGTATAATTTCACCACCTTTTTCAATTATAACATAGTCTCCAATTCTAATATCTTTTAGTTTAATTTGTTCTTCATTATGCAAACTAGCACGTTTTATAATTGTACCTGAAAGAAGCACTGGTTCTAAGTTTGCTACTGGTGTAATTATGCCTGTTCTACCAACCTGATAGCTTATTGAAAGTAATTTTGTTGTTGCTTGTTCTGCTTTAAATTTAAAGGCTATTGCCCAACGAGGACTTTTAGACGTGTATGCAACTTCTTCTTGTATCGCAATTTCATTTACCTTAATTACAATCCCATCTATATCGAAAGGTAAGTTTTTTCGCTCTTTTTCCCAATAATTAATATAATCAATAATTTCGTCTAAATTTTTACAAAGTTTAGACCATTCTGGAACATTAAATTTCCATCTTTTTAATTGGTTTAATCGTTCATATTGAGTAGGTATGTTAATATTTTCACCTAGTAAATAGTATATAAAACATTCGAGTTTTCTTTGAGCAACAATGTTTGGGTCTAATGTTTTTAAAGTTCCTGCAGCGGCATTTCTTGGGTTTGCAAAAGGTATTTCGTTTTTCGATAAGCGTTCATCGTTCAATTGTTTAAAAACTTTTCGTGGCATAATAATTTCGCCTCTTACAACAATAATAGGAATATCCGTATTAATATTTTTAGGAATGCTATCTATAGTTAGAACATTTTGCAAAACATCGTCTCCTTGTTCGCCATCGCCACGTGTAAGGGCTTCTGTTAATTTACCATTGATATAATGTAAGCTTATTGAAGCACCATCAAATTTTAGTTCACAAACAAAAGTTGGGGTTTGGTTTGTTGATTTTTGAATTCTTTGAATAAATGCCGATATTTCGTTAATAGAATAACTATTGCTAAGTGATAACATCGGATAAATATGCTTCTTGGTAATAAAACCTTTGCTTAAATCGCTACCAGGTTTTTGAGTTGGAGAATCGCTTTCGTATAATTCAGGAAATTGTTTTTCTAATGCTTCGAGTTCGGCTAATAATAAATCGTATTCTAAATCGCTTATTCTCGGGTTGTTTTCAACATAATAAAAATAATTGTGTTTTTTTATTTCTTCGCGTAAATAGTTTATACGTTTTTTAGCTTCATCAATTTTCATTGGTGTTTTGATCTATAAGGTTAAACTTATATTTTTGTGCAAATGATTTTTGAAATTCTATGAACTTATTAACAGCTTTTTCAATTTTTTTATTTGCATTTTCGTAAGTTTTATAAAATTTATCAGATACTTCTTTTGTAAATTGTTCGTTTGGCAGCGAATTCCATTCTATCATATTTTGGTATTCATTGTTTAACGTTTCGTAATATGCGTTTAAAAGAGTTTTATATTCGTTTTTGTATTCATCAGAACCATTAAAAGAAGCAATGGTATCAATAAAAGTAAATTGATTTTCTATTTCTTTTTTTAATATTTCTAAGTTTTGAATGTAACTTTTATTTATTGTATCTACAAAACTGCTATCGAGTTTATTAAAAAGTGAAACTATTTTTTGTTGTCTTTCTATTATTAAATCGTTGTATTTAATTGCTTCGTTTGTTAAATTGCTACAAGCATAAACAAAAAAACTTAAAACAATCAAAATAAAGCATTTAAAGGTATTCATAAATAGGTTAATTTTTTCAGTAAAGTTATAAATATTTTACTTTAAAAAAAAGTTTTATAGTTCTTGTTTTTTTTAAATTAGATACATACCTTTATGCAACTTTATATTATGTTTCATCGTCTAACTAATGTTTTAAAAAAATTATGTCTATGAAAAAATTATTATTATTAGTTGTATTTTATACAGCTTTTAGCATTGGGGTTAATGCCCAAATTAGTTATGGTGGCACACCGCCAAGTATATTGTATAATTTATCAGACAATGATGTTGATAGAGTTGTTTTAACACCTTTGTCTGATAAACAGTTGCAAGATGAAAATGAAAAATTTCCAAAAGATGGTCGTATCCCTTTTATAGGTTATAGTATTTTTACAGATATTTCTCCAGATAATGCTGGTACTTGGACTGAATTGCCAGATGGCGGTAGAGTATGGCGTTTGAAAATTAAAGCTCCAAGCGCTTTAGCATTAGGTGTTTATTATGACAGGTTTAAATTACCTTATGGAGGCAAGCTATTTTTGTATAATGAAGATAAAACACAAATTTTAGGTTCTTATACATATGAAAACAATCATGAAAGCGGCTTGTTTGCAAACGAAATGGTTTATGGCGATATTGTATGCTTAGAATATTTTGAACCTGCACGTTGTGTTGGTAAGCCTGAAATTCATATTAACGAGATAGCATATTTTTATAGAGGTGTGGCTTTAAGGAAAAATCCTTCTTGGACAGAACCATCAGAACCATGTCAGGTAAACATTAATTGTTCGCCAGTAGGAGATAATTGGCAAGACGAAAAAAGAGGAGTTTGCCGTATTTTAGTAAAGGTAGGTTATTCTTATGGTTATTGTACAGGTTCGCTTGTTAATAATACTAATCAAAATTGTATTCCTTATGTTTTATCTGCTTATCATTGTTACGAGGGGGCATCAACTGCCGATTTAAATCAATGGATTTTTTATTTTAATTATGAAGCAAGTGGATGCACTACACCAACTGTTGAACCAAGTTCTAATACAATGACTGGCTGTTCGTTAAAAGCAAGTTACAGTATAAGTGGTGGTTCGGATATGTTGTTAGTTCAGTTGAATCAAACTATTCCTAACAATTATAATGTATATATGAATGGCTGGGATAGAAATAATTCTGTGCAAGGACCTGGAGCTTGTATTCATCATCCAAGTGGTTCTATTAAAAAAATATCGACATATAACTCTGTAACCAATGCAACATGGCAAGGAGGCTTATCTAATGCTCATTGGAGGGTTGTATGGACTCAAAATGCTAATGGTTGGGGTGTAACAGAAGGGGGTTCTTCGGGCTCACCATTATTTGATGCTGCAGGTCGTATTGTTGGTACGCTAACAGGTGGTTCTTCTTATTGTACAGCTCAATCTTCACCAGATTATTATGGAAAAATGTATTACCATTGGGATAGAACTGGTTCTACGCCTACAAATCGTTTAAAAGACTGGTTAGACCCAGCAGGTACAAATCCTATGACTTTAGATGGAAAATATTGCAATGGAGGCGGGGGAACAACGCTTAATGCCGATTTCTATGCTAATGTTACAACAGTACAAGTTGGACAACCAGTTACATTTACAAGTACATCAACAGGCTCGCCAACTACTTATAGCTGGAATTTTGGGTCAGGAGCAAATCCAGCTACAGCAAACACAGTTGGACCTCATACAGTTACTTATTCTACTACTGGTTATAAAACTGTAAGTTTAACTGTTGGAAATGGTTCTTCAACTGATACTGAAACAAAAACTAATTACATTAATGTAATACAAGCATCAACTACTTGTGATACTCTACATTGGCCTCCAGTTGATACATTAAGAATTTATACTGCTACAAATAGTGGCCAGTATGCCGGTTATGTTTCAGGAAATAATGTATGGCAAGATAAAGCAAAAGCTGATTATTTTAGTTCTTACGTATCTACAAAGAAAATTAATTCTGTAATTATTTATTTTGGCGTTGCTAAAGGTAACAATGCTACAAACATACCCATAAAAGTTCATGCAAATACAGGAACAGGAGGTGCACCAGCAAACACTGCAATAGCTACACAAAATGTTACATTAGGCACAATTAAAAATGATGTAACTGCCCAAATGCCTACTATTGTTACATTTTCAACTCCTGTTACTGTTACAACACCTTTTTATGTTTCTGTAGGGTTGCCTACTGCTGCTGGAGATACTATTTCGCTTTATACAATGAACGCTACTACAAATACAGCATGGGAGCAATGGAGTGATAATACATGGTATCCGTATAGTCATACAAATTCATGGAATTTTTCTGCTCAACTTTCTATATGGCCTATTATGTGTCCAACAGGCTCATATATTAATGAACTAAATAATTCTCCTATTTCTGTCTATCCAAATCCTGCTAATAATGGTATAAATGTGGTATTCCCATTCCCCTCTAATACAAAAATAGAAATAACTATTACAGACTTATTCGGAAGAATATATAAGAGCGAACAAATAATTTCTTCATACGGAGAAGCAAATTATATAGATTTAAGTCAATTTAGGAATGGTATTTATATCTTAAAATGTGAGTCAAATTATGGTAAATTTATAGAAAGAATTACTATAATTAAATAGATTAAATAAATTTTTGTAAATTTTAAAAGAGGCTGTCTCAAAAGGGCAGCCTTTTTTATTTAATAACTTTCTCGCGAATTTTATTTGAATTAACAATTTTGATATAAATAGGAATGTTTATAAAAATTCTATGAAAACCGTATTTTTTAGTCTTTAATTCTTTTATAGCCTCTTTTTTAGAATAATTTTCAAAAATGATTCTATACATAGCAACTATTACACCTGTTCTGTCGCTACCATGTTTACAATGAATTAAAATTGGTTTAGGAGCATTTTTTATAATTTTTAAAGATTCTATAATTTTTTTGTTATTAAAGCAATATGCATTCATTTTTACATGATATAAATGTAAACTTGTATTATTTCCTAAAAAAAGTGTGTCGTTATGATATCTTCTTAGATTTAATAAACTTTTTATTCCCAAGTTATTTAATAACCTGATGTCTAAACTATCGGGCTGGTCGCCTCTAAATATACTATCGTTTATTTGATGTAAATTTTTAAATAATGGTGTTTCTATTTTTATTGGATATGATATTTGTTGTGATAGTAATTTTAAATTGATAAAGAAACTTGATAAGATAATGATAAAAGCTTTCATAACAGAATATCTAAAGTTGCAAAAATGCCATATAATAAACCAGCAAAACTGTTAATTTGCGAAAATGCTATATTTATATTTTCCATGTTTGAATTTTTTCTGACGATGTAGTGTTCGTATAATATTAAAACTGAATAAAATAATGTTCCAGTCCAGTACAAAAATTGAGCATTGTAAATAATCCCTGTTATTATAGCAATTATTATAGCGATTAAATGAGATAAAAAAGATACATTTAATGCTTTTTTATATCCTAACTTAGATGGTATAGATTTTAAGTTTAATTTTCTGTCAACTTCCATATCTTGAATTGCATATATAATATCGAAACCTACAACCCAAAATAATACAATAAGCGAAAAACATAATGGATGCCACGAAAATTGTGGATTAAAAACAAAAAAAGCACCTATGGGTGATAAAGCCAAAGCTACACCAAGCCATATATGCGAAAACATAGTAAATCGTTTAGTATAACTATAACTTAAAATAATAAGAAGTGCTAATGGTGAAAGAATAAATACTAATTTATTAATTAAATACGTAGTAATGATAAATAACGAAGAATTAATAATTACAAAAGCAAACACTGTTTTTGGTTTAAAAACACCACTTGGAATTTCTCTATTTTTTGTTCTTGGATTTTGAATGTCGAATTTGGCATCTATGTAACGATTAAATGCCATTGCAGCACTTCTGGCAAAAAACATACATAAAATAACGTATATAAATAATTGCCAAGGAAAAATAATGTATGAATTGCTTTTATAACCTAAAGTTGCACCAATAAATGCAAAAGGTAAAGCAAAAATTGTGTGAGAAAATTTTATTAATGAAAAGTAATGTTTAAGTATTTTCATAGATGCAAAGTTATGTTAAAAATTTTGTGAAACGATTTTTAGATAAATACATTGCACAGAAAAATAAATTTAACTTTGCAAAATTTTCTCAAAATGAATATAATTTTTTTTGGAACACCAGAATTTGCTTCATATTCTTTGGAACAAATTATTTTATCGAAACATAATGTTTGTGCAGTAGTTACTGTTTCCGACAAACCTGCTGGTAGAGGTTTAAAACCACAAATGAGTGCGGTAAAAAAGGTAGCTTTAAAGCATAATATTCCACTTTTACAACCAGATAAACTTTCAGATGTTGTTTTTATTGATGAGTTGAAAAAATTTAATGCAGACATTTTTGTTGTTGTTGCATTTAAGAAATTGCCGGAATGTGTTTGGACTATTCCACCAAAAAAAACAATAAATTTACACGCTTCTTTATTACCTCAATATAGAGGTGCTGCTCCTATAAATTGGGCAATAATTAACGGCGAAAAAATAACTGGTTTAACAGTTTTTTTTATTGATAACGAGATAGATAATGGCAAAATAATTTCTTTTGTTGAAGTTCCCATTCCTCCTAAATGTAATGCTGGGAAGTTACATGATGTTTTAATGAAAAAAGGAGCAGAATTGTTGGTAGAATCATTAGATATGATTGAAAAAAATGATTTTGAATTGATAGATCAATCAATTTTTAGAATTCCATCAGACGAATTAAAAAGAGCTCCAAAAATTACGCCTGAAATTTGTGAACTTGATTTTACAAAAAAAGTTGAAGAACTTGCACGTTGGGTTTATGGTTTAAGCCCATATCCTGGTGCATATATTCGTTTAAAGCATGAAGAAAAAAATAAAACAGTAAAAATAAAAATCATAGATGTTGATATCGTAGATGGTAAGCACGAAAGTCCCAACAAAACAATTATTACCGACAATAAAACTTATTGGTATATTTCTTGCGACGGTGGCTTACTTCAAATTATAGAATGTCAGGTAGAAGGGAAAAAACAAATGAACGTTAAAGAATTTTTAAATGGTTTTAGAAATTTAAACGAATGGATTATAATTTAATCCAATTTATAATTTCTTCTGGCAACAAGTCTTTTGCAATAATTTTTTTATTTTGGTCTAAAAGAAATATTTGAGGAGTATTGTGTAAAAACAATTCTTCAACAAAATCGTTTAACAATTTTCTATCATAAAGATTGTACCATGTAAATGCTTCTTCGTGAATAACTTTTTTCCATAAATTAGTGTTAGTGCCTGTAAGAACGGCATATATTTCAATCTTATCTTTATATGTTTGCATTATTTTTTTTAATTGTCTTAAATAATTTAAACAATGTTCGCATTCAGGGTCCCAGAAAACAATAATGGTATGCAAATTATTATTATTTGGAAACTTAACTATTTGATCTTTATCGTTATATAAAGTAAGTCCCGGAAATTTTTCTGATATAATGATTTTTTTTAAATGTTTATTGTACTTTGATAACTTTGCTTTAAAAGCATCATTTACCCAAGGAATTAAGTCAGTTAAGAAATATTTATCAGCTAAATACCAGAAGGCATCTGGATTTGGATAATTACCACTTAAATCGAATTGGCTAATTAAATATTTTGAAAGTTCTTCGTAAATGCTTGTATTTTTTATAGAAGTCATTAAAATATAATCTATTGCTTTGTATAAACTATCTATATTGTTGATTGTTAGGCCTGGAATGCTTGTAAAAAAGTTATCAATAACAGTTGAAAATACTGGGCTAAAAAGTAAGCGTTCGTCATAAAAATCTATATGTTCAAAATATTTTTCAGCGTCGAAAGTGAAATCTTTTGATTTTAATGATTTAATTATTTTTGTTGAAAAAAAATTAGGATAGTTTGAAATAATATTACTTACATAATTTTCCCATAATTTTTCTTCTTGCGATATATTCTGCAATAAGAATTTTTCAGAGTCGGGGTATTGTTTTATTTGCTTTTTGATTTTTGAAATTACTTGTTTGTAGTTATTAAGTTTAATTTGATAGTCAATAAAAATTTCATTTTCTTTATTATTTTCAACAACAAGATTTCGCAAAAGGTTTGAAGTATCAGTCGAAATTTTATAGAGTTGTTTTTCGAGTACTAAAAAATTAGTGTATTTCATATTGGGCAATGCTATAAAGTATATTCCTTGTGGTAGTGTTTCTTTTTTTAAAAAACCTTCACCTTTAGAATTTAAATAAATGGTATCTGTTACATATTTATTATCACCGAAATGATATCCAAAAAAAATATGACTATTTTTTAAATTATTGATTTTAAAATTAAATTCATAAAATTTATTTTGAGCTAATAAGTAGTTATAAAAAATAAAAGTAAGTAAGAGTAATTTTTTCATTATAATTACATATTAGTTTTCCGGTGGTGTTGTATAAATTTTTCAATCTGTTCTACTCCAATTCTTTTTGCTATAATTTTTTTCTGCTTATCTAAAATATATATTACTGGTGTACTATATATGTCGTATAAGTTTCTAAAATTTGTAAAATTATATTTATCCCAAACATTTATCCAATCGTCTAATTGTTTTTCTTCAATAAATTTTTTCCATTCATCTTTATCGTGTTGAGTGTAAACGGCAAAAACTACAATGCCACTATCCTTAACCGTTTTATAATATTCGTGTAACTTAGGTATTTCTTTTTTACAATGTCCACAACTTGGTTCAAAAAATGCTAAAATAATATAGTCGGCTTTAATGTATTTTAATTGATGCCACATTCCGTTAATGTCTTCCATCTTCAAATCAGGAGCTATCTCGCCAATTAAATTTGGTTTTAATTTTTTAACTCTATCGCCAATTTTATTTATTAAAGTTGAATCAGCCCACCAACATTCTCCTTTTAAATAATAACGTTCTGCAAGGTTTACAAATATTCTATCCATGCCCATTATTTGTGATGTTTCAAAGTAATTAACTGAAAATACAACTACATACTGAAAAAAATATTTGTTTTTACGGGCAAGTTCTATGACTTTTATTGCTTCTTTTGTAAGCGAATCTGGGTTCATTAAAACAACGTTTTTATAGAAATCTTGAAGTTTTTGATGAATGAAAGGAGTTCGCAACAATCTGTCGTCAGAAAAATCAACATTATCCCAATAGTGATCCTTATGATATACGTACTGATAAAGACGAATTAAAGAGTCTCTTTTAGGTGTATTTTCTGGTAAATTAAATTCTGGAATTTCGATTGGCGTTAAAACTTTTAAAATTTTAGTTAAAAGAGCATTTGGATTATTTTTTATTGTGTTTTGCCAATATTCTTTACGTTTTTTATCAATTTCTAATGCCTTGTTTTTATAATAATCGCTCGAATCTTTATTATTTTTATGCATGTTAAGTTTTTCTTGAATAGGTCTCATTTGTTTTTCCAAATTCGACATTGTACGTTGCCATTCAAAAAAAAGATTATTTTCGTTACTTCCATTAACTTTCATGTTTTTAATAAAATCGGTAGTATCTGTTTCTAAAGTCATTTGTTGAACATTATCCATTAAAAATTCAAAATACCTTCGTTTTAAAGATGGTACAATAACAACATATATTCCGCCATCGAGCTTTTTTTTACCCTCAAAAATTGCCCAACCATTTTTATCTACAAAAGCCGTATCGTCGGCATACATTTTATCAGCAAAATGATGACCTAACAATAATGTATCTTTTTCTTTTAAACCTTTAATTTTGATTTTAATTTTATATCCGTCTTGTGAATAATTAAGTTGAGAAATAAGCAATAAGCACACTAAAATACCTAACACTCTCATAACTTCAATTTTTTTACAAAAGTATTACTTATATCATTAAATTAAAAACTTAAAAGCAAAATTATTCTTTTTCTTTCAGTTATTTTAACAAAGATTATGAAAAGATTTTATTTTTAAAAATTTGGTATTATTTTTGTTAAAAATTATGTTATGAAGAAACATTTATTTATATTTTTTTGTTGGTTTTTATTTACAAATATACAAGCAC
>Ga0308407_1000298_pt1 | contig 39211 bp, 30 predicted proteins | sample HotsprSampleMSe2_FD_203476 | JGI IMG/M metagenome (GOLD analysis project Ga0308407, IMG submission 203476) | Hot spring phototrophic mat microbial communities from Mushroom Spring, Yellowstone National Park, Wyoming, United States - 20060911_MSe2 ...
AAAAGTATATGGTGTAAAGATAGAGTATAAAACTGTTTCAATAAGGATTAAGCTTATTAAAATTGATAAAAATATAAAACTATATTTTAATTTCTTGGATGACTTAAGAAAAATAATTAACACAAAGCCAGGTACAAAAAATAGGTTATCAATCTTTGACATATATGATAAGAACATAAAAATAGATGAAAAAACAATATATTTATTCTTTTGGTTATTTAGGAATTTAAGGAGAAAATAAAAAGATATTAAAACATAGGCTGTTGAGAAAATTTCAGGTTTTAATTGAGAAGAAGCAACAACAATTTCTGGGAAAATAGAAAAAAAAGCTGTAACAAAAAAAGATAGTTTTGAACTTTTAGAGATAATAAGAGTTATCTTAAATAAAAAATAAGAAGATATTATGGATGCTAATATGGGAGCAATGTAGTAGACTAATGGATGCGAACCGAATAGAATTTGGAAAATAACAGCAGGGATTATCATTCCAAATCTTGCTGTAATGTGAGAGAAATAATATGAATGACCATAAAGTAGTAATTTAGAAACACCCCATGCAGCAAATGCATCTCCACCGTCTTGTATCATCTGCATAGATAATATTCTTATAAAAAAAACAGTAATAATAGTAGTTAAAAGAACAAATTTTTCATATTTATCTTCATAATATATATCCATATTATTCTCCTTAATTTTAATCTTTTTAAAGATAAAAAACTTTAACCCTAAAAAATTAAAAATCATTGTAAAACCTGTGGCTAAAATAAAAGAAAAAAACTTATCTTTGATTAGATATAGGCTAATGCTATTTATGGTTGAGTTTAAATTACCTGATATGATATAAAAAATAATAAACTTTATTAAACTATTGTCTGAGTCTTGATGTTTAAATGTCCAGTTTTTGTTGCACAAATAAGTAAATCCAGAAGCAATTATAAAAGAAAAAAACTTGGATAAGAATATTGATAAAAAAATAGATAGTATATAATAGGTGCCAAGATCAATAAAAAAAGCTATACTACCAACTATAATAAATCTCTTTATCTCTATTAAGTTTTTTTTCGAAAGAAAAAGTTTTGCTCTTGATAAAAGTTTATTTATCATTTATTATTATTCTTTGATTTATAATTTAATAAATGTAATTCATATTCATATTTGTGAAGATCTGTGATAGCCTGCAGTATGAGTCCTATTGCAAAACTCAAGAAAGAAAAAATAGCCAGACCTGTGGCCAATATTGCTAATGGTATTCTTGTTATAAATCTGTTTTTAATAAACTCCAAGATTACAGGTAATCCACATGCTAATGACCCAAGAATAAAAAATATTGAAATCATAGAAAAAAATAAAAATGGTTTATACACTCTTAAAATCTTAACTATTGTAGAAATAACTCTTATACCATCTTTTAGGGTATTAAGTTTTGAAAAACTTCCTTTTGGTCTATCCTTATACTCTATAGGCACTTCAAGAATTTTAAATCTTTTATGCAGAGCATGGAGAGTCATGTCTGTTTCAAGCTCAAATCCTTCAACAAGTATGGGATAATTTTTAACAAAAGTTCTGTTAAAGGCCCTATATCCACTCATTATAAGATTACCCCTAAATAAAAGGTTTATTAACTTTTTGACAAGCCAATTACCAAACCCGTGGAACTTTCTCTTATTTTCTTTTTTATATGACTTATTGCTTATTCTATCTCCAACAACCATATCGTAACCATTGACTATTGGTTTTATAAGTTTATGGGCGTCTTGTGCAGGATAAGTCAAGTCAGCATCAACCATTAAGTATATGTCAGAATCTATTTCAGAAAAGGCTTTTCTTACTGCGTTAGCTTTACCTTGTCTTGGTTCAAACAATACCTCTCCTTTTATATTAAACTCATCCATAGTTTTTTTTGCTATTTGATTTGTGCTATCATTAGAGTTGTTGTCAATAACGTATATAAATGCATCAGGTAAGTTTTTATGAAAATCAATTATTACATCTCTTATGGTAATTTCTTCATTATATGCAGGGATTATAATAGATATTTTCATTTTTTCTCCTTATTTTAATTAGCATTTAAATTTATTTTTTAGACATTTAAGATAGTGAAGAAAAATTAAATATAAGTTATTCATTCATCTTTTCCTTTTCCATATAACAAAACCATTGCTCTCAAAGACTCTTTCATATTTTGACTTTATCATATTGATAAAATTATCCATATAGTATTTTAATTTGTCTTTTCTGTCTTTATCTTTAAAATTAAAAAAATCACCGCTTGGATCAATAAAAAGAACAGGTTTATCTCTTTCAAACTCAGATAAAAACTTTTCCCATGGTAATTCAATACCTTTATAATTTTTATTTTCCCATAGGTAGGGATAGTCCAAATGTTGACCAGGTAAAGGAAAGGATGTAGCCATCTTTCTATTTGTAAAAAAATAAATCTCATCAGTTCCACCATTGTTAAAAACAAATATCTTATCGTTTTGTGATGAATTATTTATTATGTATTCATATACTTTAGCCCTTTCTTTTTTCCAATTTATCCATAAATTTTTCATTTCTTCAGCATTTTTAGTTGTTGTTATAAAACCAATAAGAGGGAGAACAAGTAATATTCTTAAAAACTTTATCTTAAAAACTTCATAACCATATGGTAGTAATAGTATAAAGGATGGAACAAGGAATAGATAATATCTTTCAACCCCTTTGACAAGCATAAGTCTTGCTAGAATACTACAGAAAAAAACTGTTAATATAAAAAGTTCTTTGTTGTTAGAAAAACCTTTATTCTTTATTATCTTATGTAGTCCATAGAAACCAGATACATATACAGGTATCCATCCATGAGTGAGTAAAAAGCCATAGAAAAACTTCCATATTCTAAGCCATAAAGGATAAAAGCTACCATAAATACTAGCCCATTTAAAGTTCCACCATATAAAGTCATCTATTGCACTTTTATACCAGAAATAGTATAAGGCTAATAGAAATGGTATTATAAAACCTGTAAGACAGATAAGAGAATAAAGAATAGTTTTTATCACATTTCTGTGTTTTCTATATAATAATATAGGATAAAAGATAAAGTAGATAACAAGATTAGTTGAGAGTAAGAATCCTAAACCAAGAAATAAAGCACTAAGAAAAATATTTTTGGGTTTAAGGTTAAAGTCATTTGAGGTAAGAAAATAAAAAGATATGAAAAGTGGCAGGAGGTGCATTAAAAAAATACTTGGGTGCCACCATGCTTTAACACTATGAAGTGAAAACAGAAAAAAAATTGTAGTATAAAAAGAAGTTTTTACAGAAAAAAATCTTTTAAGTAAAAGATACAATACATAGGCAGATAATACTTGAAAAAGTATAGATAAAACTTTAAGTCCTAAAAAAACATTATTTTCACCTACTATTTTTATGACAGAATAATAAATAAAAAAAACACCTGGTGGTTTAACATCACCATAATCTTTGTAAAGTATATTCCCATCACTCATTGCTTTAGCACCCTGGGCATAAAAGACTATATCACTGTCATACAACTCTGGTTTAAATATGTTTAAGAGTAAAGAAAGCAATAAAATTATTAAAAATAAATTTTTCTTTTTTGAGACTTTTTCTATAGAAATATTAGATTTTATATTCATTTTTCTGCCTTAGGACATAAAATAATTTTTTAAAATTTAATTAATCGAAATATATTAAAGTTAGGTGATTATTTGAATCAATCCACTTTTATGAATTGTACTAATAATTATTTAAAATTCAAAAAACTTAGATTAAAGTAATTAAATAGTCTAAGATTTTTTAACAATAGTATTTATGATCTTCTATAAAAAATCAGGTTTAATTAAAATTGCTTATGTTAAGTAAGCACCATTCTCTTAAATGATAAGGCTATTTTTAAGTTATTGACTAAAGTAGAGAGATATTTTAAAATAAAAATTGATTTTTTGATATTTTTTATACAATTTCTTTGAAGCCAACTATCTTATTTCCTGTTTTTTTACCATAATACAATGCTTCATCAGCCTTTTGTATAACAGTTATTATGTCTTCAAAATCTTCCCTGAATGCTATTCCTGCTGTAAATGTCAATATTTTATGGGGTGGGTTGTTTATGTGTTCTATGTTTTTTTCCATTAATTGATTTAATATCCTCTTTGTTAAGACTTTGGCTCCTTCTTCTGTTGTGTATGGAAGTATTAGAATAAACTCTTCTCCACCGAACCTTCCAGCAAAGTCTGACTTTCTTATGTTATCATTTATAACCTTAGCAAATATCTTTAATGCCTCATCCCCTGCAATATGCCCATATGTATCGTTGTATTTTTTGAAGTTGTCAAAGTCAATTATTGATATAGAAAAGTCCATTTTATAACGAGAGGACATTTCATATATCCTCTCAAACTCTTTTTGTATTGCTCTTTTATTCCATAGGCCTGTTAAAGGGTCTTTTAAAGACTCTTTCTTAAGTTTAGATATCTTTTCTTTCATCTCTTTTAACTTTAATAGTCTTTTTATCCTACTTTTAAACTCGTCAAGAGTGTATGGCTTTAATATATACTCGTGTATTCCTTTTTTGAATGCTTTTGCTCTCTCTTCTTTGTCTTCAACAGGACTTGTTATGACAATAAGTGGAAATTCAATCTCTTGCCTATATGCTGTCATGAGATTAAGTATCTTATTTAAAGTAATGTTATTTACATTTATATTTTCAATTATTACTAGGTCTATCTTTTTTATCTCTTGTTGCTTTTTATGTTGTATAATTATTTTTTTTAAATATCTATAGAAGTTTTCAATAGACCTTATTATCTCTATTGTATCTTTGGTCTTCATAAGCTTAAATAGTGCTTCTTCAGATATACTGCCTGGTTTATATAAATTGTCAATAAATATTATTTTTCTGTTACTTTTCATAAAAAACCTTAAAAAAGCTAAAATTTATTTTGGGAAAACAGCCCCTTTATCAGCACTTGATACAAACCTTGCATATCTTGCAAGATATCCTGTACTTATTTTAGGTTTAAAATCACCAAGTTTTTCTATTCTTGCCTTTATCTCTTCTTCACTCAGTTTTACGTTTAATTTTTTATTAGGAATATCTATTTCTATAATATCCCCCTCTTTTAATGCTGCAATTGGTCCATTTGCTGCTGCTTCAGGCGATATATGCCCTATAGAAGAACCCCTTGTTGCACCTGAAAACCTTCCATCAGTAATTAATGCTACATCTTCATCAAGCCCCATTCCTGCAACAGCTGATGTTGGTGATAACATCTCTCTCATTCCAGGACCACCCTTTGGCCCCTCATATCTTATTACTATAACATCTCCCTTTTTTATCTTGTTTCCCATTATTGCAGATACAGCCTCTTCTTCACTCTCAAATATTCTTGCAGGCCCAGAGTGTCTAAGCATCTTTTCTGATACTGCAGCCTGTTTTACTATTGCACCGTCAGGAGCAAGGTTTCCTCTTAGTATTGCAAGCCCACCTGTCTTATGTACAGGATTTTCTATTGTCCTTATTACTGAAGTATCTTTTATCTTTGCATTTATATCTTTTAACATTTCTTTCATCTTTTTACCATATACAGTCATCTGCTCTGTGTCTATAATTTTTGCTTTTGTAAGTTCAGATAGTATTGCTGGTACTCCACCTGCATAGTATAGGTCTATTATATGATGAGGACCTGCTGGGGCTATTGTTGTAAGGTGTGGAACTTTATCTGTAAACTTGTCAAAGTCAAGCAGTGTAAGGTTAACGTCTGCATAATAAGCTATTGCTGGAATATGAAGTGCTGTATTTGTTGAACCACCTAGTGCCATATCAACAGCTATAGCATTATAAAAAGCTTCTTTTGTCATTATGTCTCTTGGTCTTATTCCTTTCTTAACAAGTTCAACTATTTTTCTTCCTGTTTCTTTTGCTATAGCAACTCTTTGATAAAATACAGCAGGTATACTTCCATTTAAAGGTAGGGACATACCTAATGCCTCTGATAGATTACTCATAGTGTTTGCTGTGAACATACCTGAGCATGAGCCTGCTCCAGGGCATGCATTACACTCATATTCGTATAATTCTTCTTCTGTTATCTTATTTATTTTTATTTTACCCACTGCCTCAAATACTTTATCAAGACCAGTGTCTTTATTGTTTACCCTGCCAGGTAACATTGGTCCACCAGATAAAAATATTGAGGGAATATTGAGCCTTGCAGCTGCTATTAACATACCAGGAATTATTTTATCACAAGATGCCAAAAGTACTAAACCATCAAATGGGTGAGATGTTGCCATTATCTCGATTGAGTCAGCTATAAGCTCCCTGCTTGGTAGAGAGTATTTCATGCCTATATGGTTCATTGCAATACCATCACATACGCCTATAGTGTTAAAAACTACAGGAGTGCCACCAGCTGCATATATACCAGATTTTACAGCTTCGACTATCTTATCAAGGTGTATATGTCCAGGTATTATCTCATTAAAAGAGTTGGCAATACCGATTATTGGTCTTTCCATTTCCCAATCAGTAAATCCATCAGCCCTTAATAAAGACCTATGTGGTGCTCTCTCATAACCTTTTATCATTAAGTCGCTTCTTTTGCTCATCTTATACTCCTTTATTGTAATAGGATAATTTATATAAAAAGAAAATTTAAAACATTTTGTTTTAATTTTCAATCAAATAATTTTGTAAATTTATTTTTCAAAAAATTTTGTTTTAATTTTCAATCAAATAATTTTGTAAATTTATTTTTCAAAAAATTTTGTTTTAATTTTCAATCAAATAATTTTGTAAATTTATTTTTCAAAAAATTTTGTTTTAATTTTCAATCAAATAATTTTGTAAATTTATTTTTCAAAAAATGTAAACAAATTATTTAAGGAGTATATTATGAATGTTATGGTATTGAACTGTGGGAGTTCTTCATTAAAATATCAACTTATTAATATGGAAGAACAGAAGTTACTCGCAAAAGGGCTTGTTGAAAGGATTGGATTAACTGATGGAATACTTGCTTATGAACCTTATAATAGTGATAAGGTTAAAGAAACAATAGCAAAGATAGAGAATCATGAGGTTGCAATAAAAAAGGTTTTGGAAAAATTGGTTGATCCAAAGATAGGTGTATTAAAAAGCCTAAATGAAATAGTGGCAGTTGGTCATAGAACAGTTCATGGTGCTGACAAGTTTACTTCTTCTGTGTTGATAACTGAAGAGGTTATAAAAACAATGGAAGAGTGTATTCCTCTTGCTCCACTACATAACCCTGCAAATATAATGGGTATAAAAGCAATGCTGTATGTTTTACCTGGTGTTCCTAATGTTGCTGTCTTTGATACTGCTTTCCATCAAACAATGCCAGAAGAGTCTTTCTTATATGCTATTCCTTATGAACTGTATGAAAAAAATAAAGTAAGAAGATATGGATTTCATGGCACTTCTCATAGATACGTTTCTATGAAGGCAGCAGAGTTCTTAGGAATAAAACTTGAAAACTTTAACTGTATTACTTGTCATATGGGTAATGGAAGCAGTTTTGCTGCTATAAAAAATGGAAAGTCTTATGATACAACAATGGGTATGACACCTGTTGAAGGTCTTATAATGGGGACAAGGTCTGGTGATATAGATGCTGGTATACTATTCTATCTTCATAGAAACTTAGGTATGAGTGTGGATGACCTTGATAACCTTCTTAATAAAAAAAGTGGTCTTCTCGGTATTTCAGGTGTAAGCTCAGACATGAGAGACATTGAAGATGCTGCAAAAAAAGGCAATAAGAGGGCTCAACTTGCTATAGATGCTCTTGTCCATAGAACAGTAAAATACATAGGTGCTTACATTGCTTTATTAGGTAGGGTAGATGCAATAATATTTACTGGTGGTATAGGAGAAAATGCTATAGACTTTAGGGCTAAAGTAGTTAAAAGACTTGAAGGATTAGGAATAAAATTAGATGAACAAAAAAACAATGTGAGGGGGCAATTACAGATAATAACAAAACCTGAGTCTTCAATCAAGACTATGGTTGTACCTACTAATGAAGAGTTGATGATAGCTCTTGATACTAAAGAAATAGTTGGAAAAATTAAAAAGTAGATTTCTCTTTTCTTATTCAGCTGGTTTTTGCACCAGCTTCTCTCTTTTTCTTGTAAAAAAGTCTTTTATTTTTTAAATTTTATTTTTAAAATTTTTTTTATAATAAAAGGAAATTGTATGAGAGTTAAGATTGATAAAAGAGAGTTAGAATATATTCTTGACCTTTCTAATGAAATAGTATTAAAAAAGTCTATAAACCCAATACTTTCTAATATTCTTTTAGAAACCAACGATGGTATTTTAAAACTTACTGCGACAGATACTGAACTTACACTTATAGCTGACATACCTGCTGATGTAATGGGAGATGGCAGTGCATGTGTTTCGAACTCCACTCTAAGGGAGTTAATAAAGGCTTCTACTGGAGCATTAATATTTGAAAAAGAAAACTCATTATTAAAAATGTCTTCTGATAAAGAGAGGTTTAAAGTAACTCTTAATACTCTTCCATCTTCTGAGTTTCCTGTTATAGAAACAGAAGAGATTGTAAATGCACCAACATTTACTATAAAAGGGTTTGTTTTTAGAGATATGATATCCAAAAATATACCATTTGCATCAAAAGAAGAGACAAGGTATACATTTATGAGTGTTTTTGTTGAGAAGACGGGACTTGAACTAAGGACAGTCTCTTCAGATACTCGTAGGCTTGCCTTGGTAAAGAGTTTTATTGATGAAACTGTTTCAGACTTTAGTTTTCTTATACCTTTAAAGACTGCTAAGATTTTAAAGTCTATGGTTAAAGACGGTGACTTACGGATAAAACTATTAAACAAAAGGGTTGCTTTTGTTCAAGATAATATAACACTTATATCAAGTCAGGTTGAGGGTGACTTTCCTGATTATAAGGCTGTTATACCTCAAGAGACTGAACATAATATTGTTTTTAACAGGACTGAACTTGAGAAAGCTATAAAGATACTCAATCCTTTCTTTACTAATGATAATCAAAGAATAAACCTATATATAAGAAAAGATACTATAAAAGTTGCAACTGATGAGACAGAAATGGGGCAAGGTGAAGATTTTATCTCTACAGATTATGAAGGAGAAAATATAGATATTTCTTTTAACTATAGTTACATAAAAGACATAATAGCATCTGTGGATGAAGAAGAGATAATGATGAAGATAAAATCTCCTGAAAAACCTGTTATATTTAAAGGCAAAAACAATGATAACTGTATATTTGTTACAGTACCTTCAATAAGGTCAAGGTAAAAATTTATAGGAGTATTTTATGGATATTGGTTTAGGGTTTCAGTTATTGAAAGTTACAGAAATTGCTGCAGTAAAGGCCTCTTTTTGGAGAGGTAGAGGAGATAAGAACTCAGCTGATGATGCAGCAACAAAGGCTATGAGAGAAGTTCTTAATTCTATGAATATAGATGGTAAGGTTGTTATTGGTGAGGGTGAAATGGATGAGGCTCCTATGCTATACATAGGAGAGAAGTTGGGCAAAGGTGGCTTTGAAGTTGATATTGCTGTTGATCCTATTGATGGTACAACTCTTACCTCAAAGAATAGAGAAAACGCTATATCAGTCATAGGTGTAGCCAAGAAAGGAACTTTATTGAATGCTCCAGACATGTATATGAAAAAGATAGGTGTAGGTCCGAAGGCAAAGGAGGCTATAAATATAACTAAAGACTTAACTTGGAATCTGAAAGAGATATCAAAGGCATTAGGTAAAAAGCCAGAAGATATGAACATGGTTATATTGGATAGAGACAGACATAATCCTTTTGTTAAAGAGGCAAGAGAGTTTGGTGCAAGAGTAACACTTATAACTGATGGGGATGTTTCACCTGTTATTGCTGCAGGACTTGAACTTAATGTTGATCTTATGTTTGGAATTGGTGGTGCCCCTGAGGGTGTTCTTGCTGCAATTGGTGCAAAGTGTTTGGGGGGCGACTTTCAAGGAATACTGGCTCCAGAGAATGAAGAGCAGATAAAAAGGTGCAAGGATATGGGAATAGTTGATGTTAACAAGGTTTTTACACTAAATGAACTTGTAAAGTCAGATGAAAACATATTCTGTATAACTGGTATAACTGATGGATATTTGGTTAAGGGTGTAAAAAAGGTAAATAACAAAATAGTTACATCATCTTTATTGTTAAACTCTTTTGACTATGTGCCAAGGTTTATTACAGGATTTTATAACATATGAACCTTGAGTTTATAAGAAATAACCTTAAAAGACTACTTGATGATATAAGAAACATTAAAGAAAAAAATAACATAAAACATGATATAAAACTTGTTGCTGTAAGTAAAACATTCCCTGTTGAATATATAAAAGAAGCATATAATGCTGGGCAAAAGGTTTTTGGTGAAAATAGAGTTCAAGAGGCTGAAGAAAAGATAAATATATTAAAAAATCTTGATATTGAATGGCATCTTGTTGGTGTTTTGCAAAAAAACAAGGTTAATAAAGCAGTTCCATTGTTTGACTTAATACACTCTATTGACTCTTTTGAATTAGCCCATAAAGTATCAAAAAAAGCTATTGATATTAATAAAGTCCAAGATATACTTATACAGGTTAATACATCAGGAGAAAGTACAAAGTCAGGTTTTAAACTTGATTACAGTTTAATAAGAGATGAGGTTGCCAAAATATTAGAGTTAAAAGGTGTAAGGGTAAGGGGTTTTATGACAATAGGGCCACTAACAGATGACAGAGACTTGATAAAAAATAGTTTCAAGCAATTGAGGGAAATGAGAGATAGTATTCAAAAGGAGCTTAAGGTAGACCTAATTGAACTTTCTATGGGTATGAGTTCTGATTATGATATTGCCATATTAGAGGGTGCAACTATAATAAGAGTTGGTTCTCTTATATTTGGCAAGAGGTAATGAAATTTTAAAATTTTAGAAAAAATTTTTAATAAGGGTTAATTATGATACTAATTCTAGACTTTGGCTCTCAGTATACTCAGCTTATAGCAAGAAGAATAAGAGAGATTGGTGTATACTCTGAGATACATCCATACCATAAGGTAAAAGAGATAGATTCTTCAAAGATTGAAGGACTTATACTATCAGGTGGGCCAGGAAATGTTTATGCTAAGGATGCTTTTCTTATCTCAAGAGAAGATGTTGAAAGGTTTAATGTGCCTGTACTTGGAATATGTTATGGTATGCAGTTATTGACACATTTGTATAATGGAAAGGTTATTCCTGGTGAAAAAAAAGAGTATGGTTTTACAAATATAAAGATAAGAAAGTCTAAAATATTTAAGGGGCTTAAAAAAAATCAGGTAGTATGGATGAGCCATGGAGACAGGATAGATGACCTTGGCATTTTTAAGGTTATTGCTGAAAGTGATTCTGCAATTGCTGCTATTGAAAATGCTGAGAGAAATATATATGCACTTCAATTTCACCCCGAAGTTGTACATACTGAGAATGGGAAAAAAATAATTGAAAACTTTGTCTTTGGCATATGTAAAGCTGAAAAGAATTGGGAGAGAAAGTCTTTTATTGAACACTCTATTCAAAGTATAAGGCAAGAGGTTGGTAATAAGAGTGTTGTGCTTGGTTTATCAGGTGGGGTTGATTCATCAACACTTGCATTACTATTAAATAGGGCAATAGGTAAACAGATTACATGTGTTTTTGTTAACAATGGACTCTTAAGAAAGAATGAGGTTGAAGAGGTTGTAAATACTTTTAGTAAATATGACCTTAACTTTAAGTATATTGATGCAGAAAATATATTTTTAGAAAGGCTTAATGGGGTTGTTGACCCTGAAGAAAAAAGAAAGATAATAGGAAAGACGTTTATAGAGGTGTTTAATAGAGAGGCGAAGGGTTTTGACTTTCTTGCTCAGGGAACTTTATATCCAGATGTTATAGAATCTGTAAGTGTTAAAGGTCCGTCTGATACTATAAAGACACACCATAACAGGGCAAAGGAAGTTCTTGACCTTATAAAAGAGAATAAGGTTATTGAACCATTTAAAGAACTTTTTAAGGATGAGGTGAGAGAGATTGCGAAAGACCTTGGACTGCCTAAGGATATTATAGAAAGACAACCATTTCCTGGACCTGGGCTTGCAATAAGAATAATTGGAGAAGTAACAAGAGAGAGGCTAAAAATACTAAGAGATGCTGATCATATAGTTGTTGAGGAGATGAAAAAGAGTGGATGGTATAACAAGGTCTGGCAGTCGTTTGCTGTACTATTGCCTGTTAAGTCTGTTGGAGTTATGGGTGATAAGAGGACATATGAGAATGTTATTGCTGTTAGAATAGTTAATAGTGTTGATGGGATGACTGCTGATTGGTCAAAAATACCTTATGAGATTTTAAATACTATTTCCAACAGGATAATAAATGAGGTTAAGGGTGTTAATAGGGTTGTGTATGATATAAGCAGTAAACCACCTGCAACAATAGAGTGGGAATAATATGGACATAGAAAAAGTAGTGAATGAGATAAACTTTAAAAATCTGGTTCCTGTTGTAATTCAAGACTTTAAGACCTTAAGGGTGCTTATGCTTGGTTATATGAATTTAGAGGCATTTGTTAAGACAATAGAGACAAGAAGGGTTCATTTCTATTCAAGATCAAGACAAAAATTGTGGCTTAAGGGTGAGACATCAGGTAATTTTCTTAACGTAAAAGATATATATCTTGACTGTGACTCTGATACTCTGCTTATTACTGTTGATCCTGAGGGACCAACATGTCATACTGGAAGAACTTCTTGCTTTTTTAGAAAACTTGAGGATGAATGGAAGATAATAGATTAAACATATTTAATAGGTCTTATGTAATAAAAACTCTAAAAGACTTGAATGCTAATCCATTAAAGAAACTTGGTCAAAACTTCCTTATCGATAAAAATGTTTCTCTTAATATAGAAAAAGTAATACCTCCGAATATAAACCTAATAGAGATTGGGCCTGGTTTAGGTCATGTAACAAGACTTTTAGTCCCAAAAGTAAAAGTCTATGTAGGAATAGAGATAGATAAAAAAATATCCAACTTTCTTTTAAACTTAGGGCTTAACATAATTAATCAAGACTTTCTTAAAACTTCATTAAAGGATTTTATAAATGATGAGACTGTGATATTTGGTAATCTTCCTTATTATATTACTACTGATATAATACTTCATATTATAAGAAACATAGATAACAGGATTAAAAAAGTTGTCTTACTTGTTCAGGATGAGTTTGCAAAAAAATTAAGGGATAAGTCTTTGATAACACCTTCTCTTGTAATGATAAGGCATCACTTTGATGTAAGTCTTATGTTTACTGTCTCTAAAAACTCTTTTTATCCTGCACCTTCTGTAGACTCAAGACTGATACTTCTTGATAACAAGTTTATAAATTATGAACCTGAGTTTGAAAACTTTTTAAAAAAGGTTTTTTCTTATAAAAGAAAGACTCTATCAAGTGTTATAAAAAAGTGTTTTGACGATATCAGTTTTGACATAGGTAATGAAAGGGTTGAAGATATAAAAGATTTTTATGCTCTTTATAGAGAATTGATCTTAAAAAAATAATTATTTTCTAAACTTATTTAAAAATGTCTTTTAGCCTGTAGAAAAATAAAATAAAGTTGTAAAAGAGTTTTTGTCAAAACCTAATCTTTCGAGTTTGATAGATACAAGTCTTTTTACGGCAGAAAAAAGTTTAAAAACTGTTCTTAAATGATAACATACTTTCTAATAATTAAGTACTTTCTTTACTTTTTGGGTCTTAAATAGTGTTTTATAAGGAAAATTTTTTAAAAAAATTTGTTTTGATTGTGCAATATATTTATATTTAAAAATACTACTAAAAAAATATGATTTAGGAGAGTATTATGAAATATTATAACTCAATAACAGAACTAATAGGCAAGACACCAATAGTTAAAATAAATAATATGAACACATATGGAGCAAACATATTTGTTAAGATTGAGATGTTTAATCCTTTGGGGAGCGTAAAAGACAGAATAGCCTATGCTATGCTAAAGGATGCGGAAGATAGGGGTATTATAAAAAAGGGAGATACTATAGTTGAGCCAACAAGTGGTAATACAGGAATAGGTCTTGCGTATATAGCAGCAGCAAGAGGTTATAAACTTATACTTACAATGCCAGATACCATGAGTGTTGAGAGGAGAAATATACTAAAAGTTCTAGGTGCTGAAATAGTATTAACACCAGGTGCAAAAGGGATGAGGGGGGCTGTTGAAGAGGCGGAGAAGATAAAAAAAGAAAAAAATGCTTTTATGCCGAGCCAGTTCACCAATCCTGCCAATCCAAAGATACACTATCAGACAACAGGACCTGAGGTATGGGAAGATATGGAAGGGAGAATAGACTTTTTTGTTGCTGGCATAGGTACAGGTGGGACAATAACAGGAGTTGGGAAGTTTTTAAAGGAAAGAGATAAAAATATAAAGATTATAGGGCTTGAGCCAGAAAAGTCACCAGTATTGACAGGGGGGCAGCCTGGGCCACACAAGATTCAAGGTATAGGGGCAGGGTTTAAACCTGATATATTGGACCTAAATGTGATAGACAAGATATATAGAGTAAAAGATGTTGATGCTAAAAATACAGCATTAGAACTTGCAAAGAAAGAGGGAATATTTGTTGGTATATCCTCGGGTGCTGCAATGTATGTTGCTCTGGAGGTTGCAAAAGAAAATAGTGGAAAAAACATTGTCGTAATATTGCCAGATACAGGTGAAAGATACCTTTCTATGTGGTTTGAAGATTTTTAATGTAAAGGGGGTTAAGAGATGATATACCTTGATAATAATGCAACAACACCAATATTACCTGAGGTAAAAGAGGAAATAATAAAGACAATAGATTTTTATGGTAATCCCTCAAGCCTCCATCAATTAGGGAGAGAAGTAAGAGAAAGAATTGAAGGTGCAAGGGCAAAGATAGCAAAGTTTATAAACTCAGGTAAGGATAATATAATATTTACAAGTGGGGGTTCGGAAGCAAATAACACAGTGTTAAACTCTTTTGTTAGAAAGTACAAAGATAAAGCGAAAATACTTGTTTCAAAGATAGAGCACTCTTCAGTACTTGAGCATGCAAAGTTTTTGTCAAGAGAATATGAAGTAGATTATATAGAAGTAGACAGTAAGGGTAAAATAATTTTGGAGGACATAGAGAAAAAGTTAAAAACAGGTAAAAAGACTCTTATAAGTGTAATGATAGCAAATAATGAAATAGGTATTGTTCAGGATATGAAAGAGATAATAAATCTTTCAAGGAAGTATGGTGCTGTTATTCATAGTGATGCTGTTCAGGCCTTTGGTAAGATAAAGATTGATGTTGAAGAACTTGATGTAGACTATATGACTTTTTCTGGACACAAGATCAATGCACCAAAAGGGATAGGTGCAATATATTTTAAGAACAAAGATATTATTCCATTGATACATGGTGGACATCAAGAGATGGGATTAAGATCAGGTACAGAAAATACTATAGGTATAATAGCATTTGGGAAAGCAGTTGAAATAAGAGAAAGAGACTTTGATTTTTATATTAAGAAAACTTCAGCATTAAGGGAAAGACTAATAAAGGGAATAACTGAAATACCAGATGTTATTGTAAACACAGACCTAAAAAACAGTGTTCCAAATACTTTAAATGTTTCTTTTAAAGGGGTTGAGGGAGAGTCTATAATGTTGTATCTTGACCTTGAGGGTATAGAAGTTTCTACAGGTTCTGCCTGTTCTTCAGGAGAATTGGAGCCATCTCATGTCTTGTTGGCAATAGGGAGAGAGCCTGAGCTTGCCCATGGGTCTATCAGATTTAGCTTAGGTTTGCAAAATACTGAAGAGGAGATTGACTATACTGTAGAAAAACTAAAAAATATAATCTCAAAGTTAAGACAAATGTCAACAGTTTATTAGGAGGGTTTTTATGAATTGGTTATATTCAGATATTGTAAAAGAACACTTTATAAATCCAAGAAACATACTTATTAATGAAAAAGACTTTGATTATGATGCAAAAGGAGAGGTTGGAAATATAAAGTGTGGAGATCAAATGGTAATGTATATAAAAGTTAGAGATAACATAATTGTGGACTGCAGGTGGAGGACTTATGGTTGTGCTAGTGCTATAGCAAGTACTTCTATGCTCTCAGAGGCTGTAAAGGGGATGAGTATTGAGGATGCTTATAACATTACACCTAAGGATATAGCAAAGAAGTTGGGAGGTTTACCAGAAAATAAGATACACTGTTCTGTTTTGGGAGATAAGGCTTTAAAAGAGGCAATAAAAAATTATGTTAAAACTCATGGTGTTAGTTTTAATATTAAGGAAGAGGAAAACAAAGTTGTCTGTAAATGTATTGGAGTAACAGAAAAAGACATAGAAGAGGCTGTATTGGAAGGTGCAAGAGACTATCAAAGACTTCAAGAAATTACAAAGATAGGGACAGTATGTGGTAAATGTAAAGATGAGGCTATAAAGAAAATGGAGTTTTATATAGATAGGTTTAAAATGATAAGCCATTAGGAAATTAAAAAAATAGTTTATAATAAGAGAAATTAAAAATTTTAAAAAAAATTTTAGTTAAAATTTAGTTTTTGAAATATTTCTTATAATCTCGAATATTGACAACATTTTGAATAAGCAGTGTAATCTATTTTGAGTCTTGGGAAAAACAAAATAAGTCTTTTTAAAGACTAATAAACTAGATTTTTAAAACCATATTTCTTTGTATGAGGACTTAAGAATACTTTACTTAAAATTATTAAAAATACTTTAAAGATTAGGATTGTTTTTTAGAATATGATTACTTACTTTATCATGGGGGAGCAATAAGCTGGATTCTGTTTTGGATAGCATTTCTCTTGAAAAGGCAATTGCTTACCTTTTTCTAGCTGCCTACCAACAGGCATTAGCAAGCATAACCTGTTTTTGGCATTGCTTTGGGAGGGGTTTACCAGCACCTAATCTTGCGATTAGGTCTGGTGGTCTCTTACACCACCTTTTCACCCTTACCCTTTTAAAAAGGGCGGTTTATTTTCTGTAGCACTTTCCGTCACCTTACGGTGCCCAGGTGTTACCTGGCTCCCTTGCTTGCAAAGTCCAGACTTTCCTCTTGCTTATAAAGCAAGCACTATCCTTGCTCCCCCAATATTGTTTATTATAATTTTTAGGTTATAATCTTGCACCCAGTTCTTTGCCTAATTTAAAACAATTTTCCAAGTCTTGTTGTTTTGGTGCATGTTTAACTTCTATTTCAGGTTCAATCACTTGCCAGCCTATGTTTTTAGCAAACTCTTTTAGTCTTGATACAGCACCACCGCTCCATGAATAAGACCCAAAAATACCCAAGATATGATTCTTAGGTTTTGCATTCTCATAAAATGAGAGTAAGTGTTCCATAGGAGGAAATATTTTTTGATTGTATGCACAGCTACCTAAAATGACACCGTTGTACTTCCATATGTCTGCAATAATGTATGAGAGGTTAGACTTTGAAATATCATGTATTATTACGTCTTTTATTCCGGCTTCTTTAACCCCTTCACTTATTGCCTCTGCCATTTTCTTTGTGTTCCCATACATTGAGCCATATACTATAACTACTCCCCTCTCAGTTTTATAATTACTCCAGTTTATATAATCATTTATTATCTTTTCTGGGTTTTTTCTATATATAGGTCCGTGTGTTGCACATATTGTTTTTATCTCTATATCTTTTAGTCTTGATACAGCAGCATTTACCATTACAGCGTATTTACCAACTATGTTTGAATAGTATCTTAGGGTTTCATACTCATAAAACTCTGTATTCACCTCATCGTCGAATATTCCGCCATCAAGTGTACCAAATCCACCAAAAGCGTCACCAGAGAATAGAGTCTTTGTCTTCTTTTCATAAGTCATCATTGTCTCAGGCCAGTGAACCATGGGGGTAAGATAAAACTCAAGTTCATATTCCCCAAGGTTTAGTACATCTTTTTCTTTAACCACTAGAGTATTTTTAAACTCACCATAAAAACCGTTTAAAAACTCAATCGTTTTTTGATTTCCAACTATTGTTATATTGGGATAAATCTCTATAAGTATTTTTATAGATCCTGAGTGGTCAGGTTCCATATGGTTTATTATAAGATAGTCAGGTTTTCTGCCATTTAAAAGTTCTTTTAGTTTTTCTATGAACTGAGAGTCATAAGAACCTTTTACAGTATCTATTATGGCTACTTTTTTATCAGTTATTGCATATGAATTGTATGCTACACCCTGCGGTAATGGCCACAAACTTTCGAATAGATATGTCTCCCTATCATTTACTCCTATCCAGTATATGTTTTTGTGTATTTCCCTGTGTTTCATCTTTTACTCCTTATGCTCTCTCTGTTATATAAATTTAACAATATTTTATAATATGCAGACTCAATTTTTGTTTGCCTTATGCTCTCTTTGTTGTATAAATTTAACCTATTATTAGTTGTTTAATAAGTATTGAACATAGTTTTTTAGGTCATTAAAACTGTCAAAGGATTTAAACTCAGTGTATTTATCTTTAACATTTTGTGGTGCCTTAAAGAGTATTCCCTCATCTGCCTCTTTTAGCATTGATATGTCATTAAAAGAGTCTCCTATTGCAAAAACTCTAAAGTTTATATTTTTGAAAGCCTCTATTGCTCTTTTTTTAGGGTCTTTAATCCTTATGTTGTAATTTATTATATAACCCTCCTCGTCAATTGTAAGTGAGTGACATAGAAGTGTTGGATAACCAAGTTTTTTCATAAGTGGCATTGCAAACTCATAGTATGTATCTGATAAAATTATAACCTGTGTTTTTGACTTTAGCCAATTAATATACTCTATTGCTCCCTCAAGTGGTTCAAGTGTTTCTATTACTTCCTGAATATCTTTAAGTTTTAGTCTGTTATTCCTTAGTATTTCAAGCCTCATCCTCATAAGTTGATCGTAGTCTTCAACATCTTTGGTTGTAAGTTTTAGTTTTTCTATACCTGTCTTTTTTGCAAATGCTATCCATATCTCTGGGATTAAAACACCTTCAAGGTCCATTGCAACTATTGTAGGTTTCATAAATATTACTCCTTGTTTTTTTTACCAAATATTGATTCTATTTCTTCTGTCTGTAGTGTTTCTTTTTCAAGAAGTAGTTTAACAAGTTCTTCAACTTTTTCTTTATTTTCATCTATTATTTTTTTGGCTTCCTTATATTGTTCTGTTATTATCTTATGAACTTCCTCATCTATCTCTTTTGCAGTATTTTCACTATAGTCTTTGTATCTAGCAAGTTCTTTTCCTATAAATATAGGTGAGTCATCTTTACCGTATGTTATAGGTCCAAACTTATCACTCATTCCCCATCTGCAGACTATTGACCTTGCTATCTCTGTTGCTCTTTCTATGTCATTAGCAGCACCGGTTGTTATATTGTCTTTTCCAAACCATTTTTCTTCTGCTATTCTTCCGCCTAAGAGTATTTTTATCTGAGTTAATAAGTATTTTTTAGTGTAGCTAAACTTATCTTTTTCAGGTAAGTGTTGAGTTATACCTAGAGCCCTTCCTCTTGGTATTATGGTTATCTTATGAAGAGGATCAGCATCTGGCAAAAAGTGTGATACCACAGCATGTCCTGCTTCATGATATGCTGTATTTCTCTTTTCTTCCTCTGTCATTACTCTACTCTTTCTTTCAGGTCCCATTAATACCTTATCTCTTGCCTCTTCAAAGTCTTCCATTTCTATCACTTTTTTATTTTTTCTTGCAGCAATAAGTGTTGCTTCATTGACCATGTTTTCAAGGTCTGCACCAGAAAATCCAGGTGTTCCCTTTGCAAGGATTTCAACACTTACATTTGTTGATATTGGTTTATTCCTTAGGTGTATTCTTATTATCTCTTCTCTTCCTTTTATATCTGGCCTGTCAACAACAACCTGTCTATCAAATCTTCCAGGTCTTAGTAGTGCAGGGTCAAGTATATCAGGTCTGTTTGTTGCGGCAATGACAATAACAGTATCTTTATTATCAAATCCATCCATTTCAACAAGTATCTGGTTTAATGTCTGCTCTCTTTCATCGTTTCCTCCACCCAAACCAGCTCCCCTATGTCTTCCGACAGCATCAAGTTCATCGATAAATACTATACATGGTGCATCTTTCTTTGCTGTTTCAAAAAGGTCTCTTACTCTTGATGCACCAACACCTACGAACATTTCAACAAACTCAGAACCACTTATGCTGTAGAAAGGCCTGTTAGCTTCACCTGCAACAGCCCTTGCAAGTAGTGTTTTACCAGTACCTGGAGGACCTACAAGCAAAACACCCTTTGGTATTCTTGCACCCATAGATAAAAACTTTGTTGGCTCTTTTAAGAAGTCTATTATTTCTTTTAACTCTTCTTTTGCTTCTTCAACACCAGCAACATCTTTAAATGTCACTCTTTTTCCGTGTGACCTGTAGAGCTTAGCCCTGCTCTTTACGAATGTAAATGCCTTATTGTTAGTATTGCTTACTTGTCTAAAAAAGAGGAACCATATTAGGCCAAAAAGTATTATGTATGGTAAAAAAGAGTAAATTATATTTATCCAACTGTCTTTGTCTTCAGGTTCAACAACAACCTCTATGTCTTTTGCCTCTAGCTTTTGTAATAAAAAAGGGTCTGGAAATGGTAAGTAGGTAACAAAGTTTATTACATCAGTTTTTTCATTCTTGTTGACAATGTATTGCCCCTCTAATGTCTTTGTGCTCCTAAACTTGACAGATGTAATTTTTTTTACAAGTTTGTATTCGACCTCTTTTTTAGAGACAGAAATTTTATCTTCTCCACTTAAAAATGTAATAGTTTTTTCATCTTCTTCCAGTTTTCTTGCTGTAAACTGTTTCTCGTTTACTTTTACTTCGTATATTCCATCAACATACTTTAAGAAAGTGCTGTAACTTAACTTGTCAATCTTTTTAGGGTTTTCTGATAATAGAACAAAAACACTAAAAGCCAGTATTGACAGTAGTATGACAACTATAAAATTTGTGTTTGCCTTTTTATTATTATTAGGACTTTCAGCCATAATTTCTCCTTAAAAAATATTTGTAAGGTCTGTTTAGTAATTTGAGAAGTCTTAAAATTTATTTAAACTTTTTACTAAAAACTTATGTAATTTAAATTTAAGAATTTAAGATTTTATAATTATATTTTAATACCAAAATAAGATTAAATATTGTAATTTTTATTTAAGTTTTCATTTTAGAAAATTAGAAAATCAGCAATACTTCCTTTCTTCCTTAAAGGGAGTAGGAATTAATAATAAATTAAGGAGATAAGATGAAAAAAAAATATAAAATTCAAGATGTTAAAGAACCAAATCTCCTGGATGAGATATTTGATTATGATTCAGTCCCGAGATCAATTTACTTAAAAGAGCCTGTACCTATCGATATTCCAGAAGATATATGGATAACAGATACAACATTTAGAGATGGTCAACAGGCAAGACCACCTTATAGTGTAGAAGAAATAGTAACTCTGTATAAGTTTTTGAACAGGTTATCAGGCCCAAAGGGAGTTATAAGACAGACAGAGTTTTTCTTATATACTGATAAAGATAAAAAAGCAGTTGAAGAATGTCTTAAGTTAGGTTTTAATTATCCAGAGATAACTGCATGGATAAGAGCGAAAAAGGAAGACTTTGCTCTTGTAAAGATGTTTAATCTCAAAGAGACGGGTATATTAACAAGTATTTCAGACTACCACATATTTTTAAAACTTAAGAAGACGAGAAAAGAAGCTATTGATGAGTATCTTGAAATAGTAAGAGAAGCTATTTCGCAGGGAATAAAACCAAGGTGTCATGTCGAAGATGTAACAAGGGCAGATATATACGGTGTTCTTATACCTTTTGCTCAAGAACTTATGAAGATTTCTGAAGAATCAAAAGTACCAGTTAAGTTAAGACTTTGTGATACAATGGGTTATGGTCTAGACAGCCCTTATGCTGACTTACCAAGGGGTGTTCCAAGACTTATAAACATTTTGAAAAAAGAGGTTGGTATAAAGTCAGAACAATTGGAGTGGCATGGACATAATGACTTTCATAGAGTTCTTACAAATGGTGTTGCAGCTTGGCTTCACGGTTGCTCTTCTGTAAATGGTGCTATATTTGGCTCAGGGGAAAGAACAGGAAACACTCCTGTTGAAGCCTTGATAATGGAGTGGATATCTATAAAGGGTGATATGGCTGGTATAGATACTACTGTTATTACTGAAATGGCTGATTATTATCAGAATGTTATAGGGACAAAGATACCAGATAATTATCCTTTTGTTGGTAAAAACTTTAATGTAACAAGTGCAGGTATACATGCAGACGGTGTTCTAAAGAATGAGAGAATATATAACATATTTAATACTGCAAAATTACTTAATAGACCAGTAAAAGTTAATATAACTGATAAGTCGGGATTGGCTGGTGTTGCTTACTGGATAAATACTTATTTTGGGTTGTCTGGAGATAAGATGTTAAAGAAGAATGACCCGAGAGTCTTGAATATACTCAACTGGGTAAATGAACAGTACCAAACAGGTAGAACAACAAGTATTTCAGATGCAGAGATGGAAGAATTGATAAAAAAGTATTTCCCAAAAGGAGTATAAATTGAAAAGAAAAGTCTCAATAATAGGTACAGGTAATGTTGGGGCTACACTGTGTCTTTACCTTGCACAACAAGAATTATGTGATATAACACTGATTGATATAAATAAAGATGTTGCTTATGGTAAGGCACTTGACATAATGCAGGCAGGTGCTATACTTGGTTTTGGAACAAATATAGTAACAGGTGATGATTATTCACTTGTTAAAGACTCTGATGTTGTTGTTGTTACTGCTGGTTTCCCAAGACAGCCGGGTATGGATAGATTGGATCTTTTACACAAAAATAGAGATATTATAGACATGTCTGGAGAGGCTATAAAAAAGTTTGCTCCTAATTCAATAGTAATAGTTGTAACAAATCCTGTTGATGTAATGACTTATAGGATGTGGCAGGTTACAGGATTTTCTGAAAATAGAGTTATGGGGCAAGCAGGAGTACTTGATACAGGAAGACTTATAATGTTTTTATCAGAAGAACTTAATATAAGCCCTAAGGATATAGATGGACTTGTTTTGAGTGGGCATGGTGATACAATGCTTCCTATATTTGACCTAACAAGAGTTAAAGGTATACCAGTTAAGGCATTGATTAAAGAAGATAGATTAAGAGAAATAGAAAAGAAGACACAGAATGGTGGGGGGCAGATAGTATCACTTTTAAAGACTTCTGCTTATTATGCACCTGCTGCTGCTACCTTTGTTATGGTAAAAGCAATACTGAACGATGAGAAGAGAGTGATTGCTGCTTCATGCAAGCCTAATGGTGAATATGGGCTAAGTGATGTTTATATAGGGTTACCTACTATAATAGGTAAAAATGGAATTGAAGAGATTTTGAAGATTGAACTTGAGGAAGAGGACTTAAAAAAACTTGTTGAGTCTGCCAAGGTATACAAGAATTCAATAAGTGAGTTGTAATTAAGTAAGTATTATTAAAAGTATTGGATTGATTAAAGATTCTCTGGCAATGGGCTTGATTCCCTTGCTTTAGTTTTATGTTGTTGTTTAATTGGTTACTTTGTTATATTATATTAATGTGACTGTTTAATATAAACCTTTTCAATTAAAACTAACTTTTTTATAAGAAGATTATAAGCCCAGTTAAAATAAATTCTAGGTTATCTTAATTTTAATCGTTAATCTTTTAAATACTTAAATGACTTATAATATAATTTTCATTAAATATTCGATTTAAACAATATCCTAAGATTAAAATAAGTTAGTGAATACTTAAACACTAAAAAAGACTGATTATTTCAAAATAAATTAGTGTCTTTTTTTATGTGGTTTTTAAAGTATTTAACCTTAGATTTAATCTGCAATAATACCTATGAGTTTTTAATGTCTCTTTAAGTTCATTTATTACTTAATAGTATATATAAATTAATAGCCCAATTATAATATTTTTTAGTTTCTAAAGGGTAATTTTCCTCTATCTTTTTTATTTTCAAGTAATTACAGAAATTATTTTACCCTTAAATATTAAATGATCAAAGTTAATAAAATTTGTGTTAAAAAATTTTTATAAATAAAATTTTATCTTTTCAAAAAAACTTATATTTTAGACAGGTATAAATACACTTTGAATTGAAAGTACAGAGTATATCTTTTTTTATTTTTAATCTACCAAAGAATAAGGAGAAATATAGTTTTTACCATGACTATCTACCAAGTCTTATAGATACTTAGAAATAGTGGGATAAAGTACTTTATAATAATTGAAACTTTTTAAGTATTAACTGTTTTATAATTTTAGAAAATGTATAATGTGAAGAATTTAAAGAGAAAAGGGCATAGCCCTTTATTCTGACTTTCCCAATTCTTCTATTTTCATCCCTGCTTCGAATGATTCTTTTACAAGTGCTGGTATATCTTTGTTTTGGCCACCTGTTATAGTTATTTTACCTTGAACAACTACTCCTTTTGACATGTTCAAAACAGGTGTCTGAATATCACCTAACACTCTTCCAGTCTCTAATAGGTTTACCTCTTCGTCAGCTTGAATATTTCCTATTAGTGTTCCAGCTACTATTACTCTATTTGCTTTAATTACTGAGGTCTTAACTTTACCTGTCTCACCTATTATAACGTGTGATTCAGCACTGAGTTCACCTTCAAACTTACCATTTATCTCTATTGAACCTTTTATGAAGAAATTACCTTTAAAAACCGATGATTCACCTATAACACTGTTTAAATTATCTCCCTTTGGGGGCATTTTTTCCTCCATTTATTTTTTTTATATTAAATTTAACTATATGTTAAACCGTAAACCAGAGTTTATAGACCCTGAAGAAAATAAATTAATATACCATTATAATCGTAATAGTAAAAGAAAAACCTTAGAAGAAAGTTGTTGTCCCAAGAGAAGAGGATTTTTAGTTTTTGAATCACCAAAAGCCAGGTTCGCACTAGTAATAGTCTATTTAGTATTATTAGGTTATATTTATTTTTCTTCAACTAAGTATAATAAAGAAAATAGGACTGTATATAATGATATAAAGATAAAGATAGTAAATTATTATGTGGAAAATGAAAAAAAGGTTTATCTTAATATAGTATTTGACTCAAAAGAAGAAAAGTATATACATATAGATTCTGTAAATATAAAATTAAATAAAAAGTCTTTTTCTTTGGAAAAAGACATAGTTTTGAATGAAAAAGTAAAAATAAATACTAACTATAGTCTAAGTTTTGATCTTTCTTTTAAAGAGAAACCATCTGAAATCTCTGTTACTCTTTATATAAGAGAAGGTGATAATATTGTACCCCTGAAGATGAAAAACTTTTTTAATTAAATTCAAATGTTTTATATTATATAACTTCGATAATTATATTTAAGATAAATAATTCATTTGTTAATTTTAAGGATGGGAACTAAAAATGGAATTGATAAATAATAGATATAAACCTGTTACACTAATAAGTACGTCAGAGCAGTCTAAGGTATATAAAGGAGTTGACTTATCTTCGAAGAAAAATGTGGCTATAAAAGAGATAAACTCTGGTGTTAACTTCTATAAAGATGAAATAATAATTTTAAAAACTATAAATCATAGTTCAATTGTTTCTATGTTGGACTTTATAGAAGATAATGGTAAGGTTTTTATAATAACAGAGTGGATAGAGGGATTTAAAATAAATCAAGTCTCACTTTCTATAGATGGCTGGATCAAAATATTTCTTGATATATTAAAAGCTGTAAACTTTATTCATGAAAAACATATAATACACAGGGACCTAAAGCCTTCTAATATACTTATAGATAAGGATAATAATGTAAAAATTATAGACTTTGGAGTTGCTGGTTTTGAGACAAACCTTACTGATAGAGAAAAAGTAAAAGGGACTTTGCCATATCTTGCTCCAGAGGCAACAGGTTATTTTAAAGGAAATGTTACAACAAAGTCTGATATATACTCTCTTGGTGTTGTTTTTTATGAATGTTTAACAGGAAATAATCCTTTTTATGATGAAAAACCTTCTCAGATAATACATAAACACTTGTCTTATATACCTGAACCTATTTATTCTTATGCTAAAGATCAAGAAGAAAAGGTAATTCTTGAGAAGATAGATAAAATAATATCTAAAATGTTGAGAAAAGACCCAAATGAAAGATATGAAGCTTCCCAGGTTATAGATGAACTTAATAATATATATGTTGAAACATTTCCATTAGACCTAACTAATCAAGTTTTTTTAAGAGAGAATCTTGTAGAAAATATACTTGAGTCATTGGGAAAAATAATTAGAAAAAACAAAGGCTTTTTAATAATAAAAGGTAGTTATGGTTCAGGTAAGACTTTTTTTATAAGTAAAATTGTTAAAAAGCTTAAGAATAAAGAAAAAATAATTGTAACTAAAGTATTTTCTTCCAAACCCTTTGCTTTAATAAAAAATATTTTGGAAAAAATGAATTATGATCTTAAAGACTATAAAAAAATACTTGATATTGATTTACCCATTATAATTATAGAAGAGTTGCAGAGAATAGATGAGTCAAGCCTTGACCTTTTGCTTAAAAAAGATAAATTGATAGTTATTGGGACAGTTGATACAACTGACTCAGAAGACTTTATTAAAAAGTTAAATGTTGAAAAAGAGGTTATAGAGATATTACCTTATCAAAAAAATGAGATAAAGTTTTATATAGATAATATGTTTTTCAATAAGATAGAGTATCCTTCTGACTTTATAGATTATATTTCTGAGATATCAAAGGGTAGTTTATCTAATATTATTTATATCTTAAAGTTCCTTAGAGAAAAAGGAGCCATCAAATACTTTAATAATAAATGGGTTTTTGTGGATACATACAAAGACTTTCTTAAAGATATAAACAAAGAGGATATTGTTCTTCATAGGCTTGAGTCTTTGCCTGAAAATATAAAAGATTTTACAAAAAAAGTAGCGTTATTTGGTTTTTCTATATCTAAGGAAGAGATAAAATACGTTGCTGACTTTCTAGGTATGAATATATCTAGCCTTAAGAAGAGTTTAAAAGACTTGATAAATTATGGTATAATAGAAGAAATTGAAAAGAACTTTATTTTTATAAACAATACTACTTATAAGTTTTTTTATAAACTTAATCCTTATGAAGAGAGAGTTGAAAAACACTTGAAGATAGCAGAAAAGATTGAGAGACTTAAAACTCTTAAAAATAAGGCTTATCCTCTCTTTTATCATTACTACTCAGGTAAAAATTACAAGAAGTCTTATATTTGGGGAAATGTACTTATAATAGAACTTATAAGAAATTATTCATATGAACAGGCAATAGATGTTTTTGAAAAAGTGGTTGAGTCTTTTAAAAAGATGCATGATAAGAGTATTACAGACTATATAAATCTATATGACTTGACTCAAAGTATGGTGAATCTATATGTATTTAAAGGATATTATGATAATATAGTTAGTATAATAAAAGAACAGATAGAGTTTTTAAAAAACAATATGTCAAATGATCAAAGACTTGTAAATGCATATATAAATCTTGGTAGGATTTATTCTTTAAAAGGTGAGCCTTTACTTTCTCAAGAGTATTTTAAATTGGCAGAAGGAATAATTGATGAGTCTTCGGTTGACCTAAATACCTTAAAGTTTGTATTTGAATCTATGTGTATGAACTTTCTGTTTGTGAGTGACTTTAAAAAAGCTATTGAATATTTTAATAAAGCAAAAAGGTTATATAATCAAGAAGATTATTCTAAAGAAAGTTATGTAACTTTTTTGGGTATGATAAGTTTTTCTTATGGGAATATAGGGGAATATGATAAGGCAAGAGAATGTATAAAAGAGATTGAGAGGATTATACAGAAAAAGGAAAACCCTTATTCAAGGATGGTTGGGAGACACTATATTATTCTTACCTTGGCTCATATGGGAGAGGTTGATGATATAGATGAAAAGGAACTGGATACTATAATAAATGAAATAAATGCAAGTGATAATACACTTCTTAAGTACAGTCTTCATTTTAGTGTTGGTTATTTTCTCTATAAGAAGAACAAGATAAAAAAATCTACTGAGTATATAGAAAAGTCAATAAGAATTGGTGAGAGCCTGAACTTAGAGGCTGGTATATTGGCCCCATACCTTGTACTTTCTGAAATAGGAGTAAAGAATAGGAAGGATGAGATAGTAAAAAGGAATTTTAAAAATATTATTTCAAAGATAAAAAAAGTAAAAGACAGGTTTTCATACCAATGGTTTTTAAGATTAAAAGCACTTTATTTAAGCTATTCTCCAAATCCTAGTGTTTCAAAAAAGGCTTTAATGTATATAAATAAAGCTGTTAAAGAAGCAAAAAGAATAGGAAATAAGCCAGAGCTTGCAAGAAATTATCAGTACTATTCACTTATATCATTCAATTTGGGTGATATAAAAGAGAGTATATTTTTTGAGAAAAGGGCACTTGAATTGTTTAAGTCTTTAAATATGAAATGGGAAGAAAATGAACTTAGGACAAATCAATTTACTCAAAGTGTTCAGACAGTCCAGATGTTTATGGGTGAAAGACTAAAAATAGATACTCTCTCAAAAATAAGTGAGATAATATCAAAACAAACTAATCAGAAAGAGTTGTTCAATTCAATAACTGCCCTGGCTTTAGAAATATCAGGTTGTAATAAGGGTGCTTTTTTTCTGATTGATGAAAACTTTATAGAAAAAGAGTGTAGTATTAACCTTGAAGAAAATTTTTCAATAGATAAAAACCTGTTAGAATACCTTGTTTTAGATAAAAATCCTTATGTAAAAAAAGAAAAAGTAGGTTCCAGCCTTTATATGCCAATAAGGTTTAAGGAAAAAGTAAATGGTATTTTGTATGTTGAAAACAGCTTTATAAAAGGTTTGTTTGAACCTGAGATGATAAAAATAATGGAGATTTTATCCTCTGTTTTTGGTGTTATAATTGAAAACTCAAAGGCTTATAAAGAGTTAGAGAATGAGAAGTTAAATCTTGAAAAGAAGGTTGAAGAAAGGACAAAAGAGGTTTATACAAGGAATAAGATAATAGAGAGAGACTTGATGGCAACAAAGGTCTTTCATCAAAATCTTATGCCTTCTTCTATACCTGAGATTAAAGGGATAAAGGGAGATATATTGTATCAGAGTCTTGAGGAAATAGGGGGTGACTTTTATGACTTTATAAAAATATCTGATACTAAATTGCTCTTTATAATAGCAGACAGTGCAGGTCATGGTATCAGGGCTTCATTATTGACTGCAATGGTTAAGACAAGTCTCTATACTTATCCGGATAAGACCTATTCTGACCTTAAAGACCTTACAATTCACATAAATGATAGTATGTATGGTAAAGTAATGGATAAGTATGTTGTTGCTGTGATAGGAATAATAGATATAGAAAAAAATATTATAGACTTGATAGGTGGTGGAAATATTGTGATTTTCTATTTTAGTAAAAAAGAAAAAAACTGGCAGAGAATAAGTTTAAATGGGCATATGCTAGGTATTATTCCAACTGAGGTACTAAAGTTGGCAACAACAACGCTTGAGTTTAGAAAAGGAGATATTATATTTTTGGCTACTGATGGAATTCCTGAGTATTATAAGAGAGATCCTGTCACAGGTGATAGGATAGTTTTTGGAGAGGAAGGCATATTAAAACAGCTAAAAAAATATGTAAACTCTCCTTATCTTATTTCTAAGGCAATACTTAAGTCAATGAGTTCTTTCTGTGAAGACTGCAAGAATAGTGATGACCTTACAGCAATAACTATATGGAAGGAAGAATAAAGGTATTTTAATGAATAAAATTGTAATTATATTTATTTTTTTAATAACATCTAGTGTTTTTTCAATTATCTATGAAATAAAGAAATTAGATAATACAGATAATAATTTTATTAAGTTTAAGAATGAAATCCAGGATAATAACAATAAGATAAGAAAAATAAGAGAAAGTTTTAGTTATGAAGCCTTAAAAGAAATAAAAAAGATTACTGTAGCATCTTATAAGGTGAAAAAAAAAGACACAATATTTTCAATAGCTGAAAAGTTTGGCATGAGTGTTGATACTCTTATATCTTTTAATGAGATAAACTCAGAAGATAGTTTAAAAGAGAGTGAGATAATATTGATCCCTAATATGGATGGTATTGTTATTTTCCCAGAAAAAAAGTTGTATATAAAAAGTCTTGCTGATCTTTATAAAATAAGGGAGGAGATCTTATTTCATATAAACAATATACAAAGAGAGTTTTTATACCCTAAAGAAGAGATATTTATACCACTTGCAAGGATGAGTGATGAAGAAAAGTCTTACTTTTTAGCTAAAGTATTTATATATCCTTTAAAGACAAATAAAAAGATTACATCACTTTATGGAATGAGAAGAGATCCGTTTACAAGAAGATTAAGTTTTCATGGTGGAGTAGACATAGCAACTCCAATTGGTACTAATGTTATGGCTACTGCGGATGGAGAAGTTATTCATGCTGGTTGGGGTGAAGGCTATGGTGTATTGGTTGTCTTAAAACATAAATATGGCTATACTTCTTGGTATGGGCATTTGAGTAGAATATTGGTTAAAAAAGGCGATATAGTAAAACAGGGCCAAATAATAGCAATCTCTGGAAATACTGGAAGGACAACAGGACCTCACCTTCATTTTGAGATAAGAAGGTTTAACACTAGAAAAAATCCTTTTGAAGTTCTTGATTTTACACACCCATAAGAGTATAGGATTTTTATTTAAATAAATAGATAATTCTTGAAAATCAAAAGAGTTTATAATAGAAGGGTTTTAAAAAACTTGTTAAAGGTTTTAAATGATTATTTAATAGCCTTTTTAATTAAAATCAACTTTTTATAGAAGATTATGAGCCTCCTTATTGGAAAAAATGTTAGATTATGTTAATGGTTTTAATTTTGATATTTTAAATATTTGAATAACTTAATATAATTTTTATTAAATATAGTTTAATTTAAACAATCACAAAGTTTTTAAAATAAAGTTTTATGTGGCTTATATTAGTATAAAGACTTATAGTAAATATCTTGTTTGAATAAAAATGTATCTATCTCTTCTTTGTAAAAGAAAAGAAGCAAAATGGCTAAAAAGTTTTTGTCATAAAAAGTCTTGCCTATCTATATCTGTACATTTTTTAGGAGATAAATAAAGAAGTATAAACCTTAAAAAGGTTAGAACTACTTTTTAAGAATGTAAAATATAGTATTTAAATGATTAACTAAATCACAATGAATAAAACTTTTTAAGTTGTAACTATATTAAATTTATATTTACTTTTTTATTAAAAATTTTAAAATAAAATTTTATTAAGGTTTTATAAATGAATATTAAAGGCGTTATAATTGCAGCAGGTTATGGTACAAGGCTTTTACCATTTACAAAAACAGTGTCTAAAGAGTTAGCTCCTTTGGGAATAAGACCTAGTATAGATTATATAATAAGGGAGTTTGTTAATGCTGGATTAAAAGATATAGTTGTTATTACTTCAAGGCAGAAGAGAGACCTTGAAAATTACTTTGATCACAATTTTGAGATTGAAACTTTTCTTAAACAAAAGGGTAAAGAAAAAGAGTTAGAGGCTATAAAAAATTATGATATTAATGTTTTTTTTGTAAGACAAAAGTGTATGAGAGGGACGGGTGATGCACTACTACTTACAAAACCATTACTTGAAGGACATACTTTTGTTGTTGCATTTCCTGATGATATAGACCCAACATTAAGTCTTACATCTTCTTTAATAGATATGTATAAAAAAACTAACCTTAATGTTTTATCTGGTTTTACTGTTGAGAAAAAAGATGTTTCAAGGTATGGCATTATAAAACCTGATGGGAATAAGGTCTGCTCAATAGTTGAAAAGCCTTCAATTGAAGATGCACCAAGTAATATAGCTTCTATGGGTAGGTATTTGTTTACCTCTGAAGTCTTTGATGAACTTGAGGAGGCAAAGAAATATACTTCACCTGATAAAGAGTTTTTTATGACTGATGCAATTGAAAGATTAGCAAAAAAGAATAAGGTTGTCTATGTAATGGCTGAGAAAAGACTTGATACAGGTTCACCAGATGCTTATATAAAGTCTTTTCTTGAGATAGTTTATATAGAAAATAAAGATATTTTTGTAAGCTTTGCTAATGAAAAAGGTTTTAAACATGTTTAGGAATATTATAAAAAGTATTGAACCTAAAATATCAGTTTCTGGCGGTATTTTAGAGATTAATCTTAAGAGAGAGATTAATGTTGAATATATTTCAAATAGTAGTTTAACCCTGGGGAATAAGTCTATTGTAAGGATTCTCGGGATAGGCCCTAAAAAAATTGTTATTCAGGTCTTGATAAGAGATAATAGTAATATTCTTCCTCTTGTCTTAAACTATTTGTCTAAGACTGTTGGGAAGTATAATGTTATTGTTCCCTGGAGACTTTCTAATGAAAAATATATAATTGCTTCAAGCCCAACATCTGATGATTATGGTAATGTCTATTTTATAGATATTAAAAATATTGAAAACAGTGGAAGTGGGACCATATATAAACACAATTTGGAAACAGATAAAGTTGAGGTTTATGTATCAACTATACCTTCTCCAAGTTCTTTGTTTTATTATGATGGTGTTTTATGGGTAACGAGTGTAAATGAAAGAAAGTTATACAGGGTAATATCAAAAGAAAATTATGAGGTTTTCTCTCAAGGTCTAGGCAGTGCTTATGGTCTTGCTATAGATTCTAAGGGTGGAATATTTGTTGGTGATCAGACTGGTAATCTATTTAAGATAGACTATAGGGGTAGGGCATCTTTTTATACAAATATACCTGAATCTTTTAAGGGTTATCACTTTGCCTTTTCTCCTAACGATGACCTGTATTTTTCTGTTCCTTCAAATATGGGTATGAACTACATATATAGGATTAAAAATGGGCATAAGAATCCTGAAGTTTTTTTAAAAACATATAATATCTTGGGTGGTGTTAGTTTTTCCAAAAATGGTGACTTTTTTTGGGCTGAAAACACAAGAGATGAAGGTATTGTTTTTGTTTTGGATAAAAAGGGTATAAAGAGAAAGATAATGACAGGTTCTTTTTTAGTTGGCTTAAACCTAGACTTAAAAGATAATATTATAGTAAATGATGTTAATTATATATATAGGGTGTTTAAAAAATGGATAGAGAATTAGAAAAAAAAATATTGTCAGATTTTCATAAGACTGTTGAAATAATGAAAAAAAACTCTGACCCAAATCATAACGCTGTAATCACAACAGAAAATATTTTTCAACCAGCTTATATGAAAAACAGAGAGATTTTTAAAAAATTCCTTGATACTCTTATACTGGATGGAAGTGGTATAGAGGGGGCTGATAATTTACTTAAGTTTTATAATGAGTTTAAGGCTGGTAAGAGCTGTCTTATCCTTTCAGAGCATAAAAGTAATTTTGATGTGCCTGTTTTTTTTGCAGTAATGTATGATGAGGGTGATATTTTTAAAGAGATCTTTGAGAAAATAGTCTTTGTTGCAGGGAGAAAACTTAATGAAGAAGAGTTTTTTGTTAAATCTATGGCTGAGCAGTTTCACAGAGTAATAGTTGTGCCTAAAACTGAAACATCTGACCATATGGCTCTTAAGATAAATTTTGCAACACAAAAGTTTATAAAAGAAAACAAGAGTAATTATATATTTTTGGTTTTTCCAACAGGAACAAGGTCAAAACCCTGGGAGCCAGACACTTATAAACCTCTAAGAGAAGTATATAACTATATTAAGTCATTCGATGTTGTTATATTTATGTCTATTGATGGTAACTGCCTACCACCTCTACCTAAAAAAATGTCAGAAGAGATCCCAAGAAAAGATGTGATAAGGTTAATATTTTCTGAACCTTATGATACTAAAAAACTTATAGAAGAGAAAAAACTTGAGTGGGAGAAGACCAATAATTCTAAAGAATTTAAAGAGTTTTTTATGGACTTTATAATGTATAAAATATACTCTCAAAAAAAGAGGAGAGAAGAATGCCCAACAGTGTAGTCAAATATAACACTTTTTATCCTTCCAAAATTAAAGACAACAAGATATTTATAGTTATTGATACTGTATTTGATTATTCGAGGGTTGAGGTTATTGCTGACTATTTAAGGGAAAAAGAAAGTTTCAAGTTTTTTATATTTTCAAAGTCTTACTCTGAGTCAATAAGAGATAAGGATGAAATAGAGACTGATAATGTAATAGCAGGGCTGTTCTCAATAAAAGAGGAGTATGATGTTAACATTGCTTCTAATCTCTCATATGTGAGTGAAATGGATAAGGTCTTAAAAGTTATTGATGTTGCATTGATTGATGATTTCTTGGCCATTAATAAGTCTTTTATAAAAAATATGATTCTCAAACAGAAACCTTCTATGATTGAAACAGATTTACTTGAGAAGTCAGACCTCTATACTATAGGGCAAATTGCTGAATTAAACAAATGGCCAATATCTTTTATTTTTAATGATATTAGTGTTGATTATGTTGACGTTTATGAGTCTTTCTTCTCATTTTTAAGATTAAAGTTTTATAACCCTAAGGTTTTAAAGGCTGCTATAGACATAGGTATAAATGGTTTTTTTATAAAAATAGATTCTGTTGATGAATTAAAGGTTTTTCTAAATACTTTAGAAAGTGTTTTAAAGGATTAGGATTTTGTATATAGATGTTGATTGTGTTTCATGTTTTGTTAGTCAGGCAGAGGCTATACTAAAGAAGTTTGTTGGAAGTAGGGAAGAGAGGCTTAAAATAATAAATGATGTTGTCTTAAGTCTTAGCAAAAATATTTCAGTTAACTTAAAACCTATTCAACTCTATCCTTACTGTTATAATGTTCTTTATGATAGATTGGGTATTGATAACTTTTATAAAAAAGAGAAGTCTTATACAAATAATGTTATGAGAGACATCTTGGATGGGATTATTGATGATATAATGTCTTATAATCCAATAAAAAACTCAATGAAACTTTCTATAATAGGTAACTTGATAGATTATGGTATAAAGGAGAATAGAGATATAGCAACTAATGACCCTATAAATATTTTAAAGTCTTATATGATGAAAGACTTTGTTATAGATGACTTTGAAAAGTTTTTAACACTTTTGCCAAAAGCGAAAAATATGGTTTTTCTAACAGATAATTCGGGTGAGATAATATTTGATAAGGTTTTTATACAGATAATTAAGAAAAAGTATCCTGATATAAACATATATATTGCAGGTAGGGATACAAACGTACTTAATGATATTACTTACGATGACCTTATTGACCTTGGATTTGACAAAATAGCAACTGTTGTTAAAAATGGGATAAGATTACCTGGTGCAATTGAGAGTCTTTTTAATCCTGAGTTTATTGACTTATGGGAAAATGCTGATATTGTTATAGCAAAGGGACAGGGAAATTTTGAAGGTCTTAATGATTCTAAAAAGCCTAACGTGTTTTTTGCTCTTGTTGCTAAGTGTAAACTTATTGCAGACACTCTTGGTGTTGAAAAAGGCTCTATGATTTTTAAGATGGGTAGTAATTAAAAACTCAAAAAATAATAGTTTATGATAGGTTATTTTTAAAAAATTTTAAATAAAATTTTAATTTTTTGAAAAAATAGTTTTTAGAATATTTTAAGTTTTTATATCTTTGCACTGTAGAAATTAAAAAGAATAAGTTTAAAATGCTTGAGACTATTTAGAAAATATTTTTTAAAGGTCAACCATAAAACAGGTTTTGATTTTACTTTTATTTAAAATTAGTTTGACGATAATTTTTTTTAGACTTTTAGTCTATAAATTTTTTATTATATTTTATTTAAAAGTTAGGTATAAATTGTAGGAGGCTATTTATGAGTATTATTGATAAGATTGAAAGAGCAAAGTCTTTAATTGTCTCTCAAAACTATAAGGAAGGGATTGATCTTTATAAAGAGTTGCTTGAAGAGTTAAAAGATGATAAGTCAGACGAGGCTTATTCTATTTTTATAGGACTTGGACAAGCATACTTAGGACTTAAGTCATGGGAAGAGGCTCTTTATTATTTTCTTAGGGCTGAGGCTATAAAAGTAGTGCCTGAGGTATATCTTAACATAGGTGTATTGTTTTACAAAAAAGAAAACTATGAAAAAGCACTTGAATATTATAAAAAGGCTGAGGCTTTAGGTAGACCTTTATTTGAAATATACTGGAACAAAGGGCTTGTCTATGAAAAGATTAAAAAACTTAAAGACTCTGTCTATTCTTATACGAAGGCTTATGAAATAAATCCTAAGATAGAGCTCTTGATGAAACTTGGACCTTTATGTCTTGAGGCAGGTATGTATCAGGAGGCAATAAAATTTTATAAAGAAATTTTAAAGTATGAAGAAAGTCCGCTTTATTATTCTGAAATGGGACTTGCCTATATGAAAATAGGTAATTACGAAGAGAGTAGAAAGTGTTATCAAAAAGCTAAGGACCTGACTAAACTTGCAAGTAAGTATAAACATATAGAAGAATTAACATATGAAGACCTTGTTAAGAAGTATGATGATATAGACAACAGAATAACAAAGACAATTGAGAAAGTTAAAACTGGAAAATCTGACTATAATGATCATTATGACCTTGGTAATATGTTTTTTATAAAAGGTGATTATGAGGAATCAATTAAGTTTTTTAAAAAGGCAAGAGATATTTATGTTTCTAAACTTATTACTGCTAAGGTTTAAAAGGACTTAGTTTTGGAAGTAAGAAACCTTAATGTAACTTATGGGCAGAAGAAAGTTCTTAGAAATATTAGTTTTTCAACAGATAAAATAAATTCATTAGGTATACTTGGAGAATCAGGATCTGGTAAAACAACTCTAAGCCTTTCTGTGGCAAGGCTTATACATTCTGGCAATATAGATGGTGAAGTTATATACGATGGTATAGATATACTTAAACTTCCCAGAAAAGAACTTATGTGGTACAGAAAAAAAGTACAGATAATATTTCAAGATCCTTTTTCATCATTTAATCCTAAGATGAAGATTGGAGATGCTATAAGGGAAGGGCTTGACATTCATATGATTGGCAATACTAAGAGAGAGAGGAAAGATATTGTTATAGACCTATTAAAAAGGGTTGGTATGAATGAAGTAGATTATGATAAATACCCTCATCAGTTTTCAGGAGGGCAGAGGCAGAGGCTTGCGATAGCAAGGGCATTGGCTGTTAATCCGGAACTTATTATTGCGGATGAGGCTGTAAGTTCATTAGATGTCTCTATTCAGGCTCAGATATTAAATCTTTTTGCTGACCTTCAAGAAAAGACAAAAGTAAAGTATATCTTTGTGTCTCATGACTTGAATGTTGTAAAATATTTTTGTGATTATGTTTTTGTAATATACAATGGAGAATTAATGGAGTTTGGTCCAAAGACCTTGCTTGATTCACCATTTCACCCTTATACTGAACTTTTGCTCTCGTCAACACCAGGGTCAACTTATGAATATCCTGAAGTTTTAGAAAAAAATATAGGTTCAACATGTCCTTTTGTTGACAGGTGTTATAAAAGAAACAATAGATGTGTTGATTATAGAGGTGTTTACTTCAAATTAGGAGATAGGTTGACAACTTGTGTATTGGCTAATACTTGATTTAAAATGGTTAAACCTTAAAAACTTAGAAATACTATTTTATAACAAGTTTTTGTAAAACTCCTTTATTGTAAAACTAGGATTTTTAAGTCTTTAAGTTATTATATAAGATTATACTTTTTTAGTTTTGATCTTAAAGTATTTCTATTTATGTTAAGATACTCTGCTATCTTAGTCTGATTATTGTTCATCTTCTTTATTAGGAACTTGAGTATTTCATTCTCAAAATAATCTGTTAATTTTACATTCTTTAAATAGAGGCTTTCAAGAATATTTTCTATATCAATACTTTCCTTATTCTGATTTAAAAAAGATATATCATTCTCATCAATGAAACCATTATAAGAATTAATAGCAGCATGTATTATTATGTTTTCAAGTTCCCTTATATTTCCAGGAAAGTCATAAGCCATAAGTTTTTGTATAGCCTTATTGGTTATATTATTTATGTTTATCTTTTTTTCATTTTTAAGGTTTTGTATTATATAATCTACGATTTCTGTTATATCTTCTTTTCTCTCTCTTAGAGGTGGGATGTGAATAGGAAAAACACTTAATCTATAATACAGGTCTTCTCTGAAATTACCTTTTTCAACCTCTTTTTCAAGGTCTTTATTTGTTGCTGCTATTATTCTAACATTGATTTTTATAGTTTTTTCTGAGCCTATAGGTGTTATTTCTGACTCTTGCAATACCCTTAATATCTTTACCTGGAGTGTTTGAGGTAGTTCACCGATCTCATCCAAAAATAATGTCCCCCCATCAGCAAGCAAAAACTTTCCTTTCGTATCAGCATATGCTCCTGTAAAAGCCCCTTTTTTATAACCGAAGAACTCACTTTCTAATAGATTTTCAGGTATTGCTCCACAATTTACAGCAACAAAAGGTTTATCTCTTCTATTACTGTAGTAATGTATAGACTTTGCAACCCTTTCTTTCCCAACACCACTCTCCCCTGTAATCAGTACGTTTATATCCTTGTTTACTACTTTAGCTATTTTCTTATAGACTTCTTGCATAGGAATAGACTTCCCTATTATAGAATACTCTTTTAGATCAAAAACAGTCTTAGACTTTTTATCTCCAATCTCATTAAGTTTTGAATAAACAACTTTTTTGAGTTCTTCAAAGTCAAATGGTTTTAAAAGATAATCAGTTGCACCCTTTTGCATAGATTCTATTGCTGTCTGGAAGTCTCCATGAGCAGTTATTATTATAACTGGTATATCTTTATTAACTTTTCTTATCTCATCTAGTAACTCAAGCCCACTCTTACCAGGCATTTTTATATCAAGTATGATAAGTGCAATATCTTCTTTTTCTATTA